>Ga0335069_10010505_pt1 | contig 13119 bp, 11 predicted proteins | sample Lox_Sample_11_FD_206714 | JGI IMG/M metagenome (GOLD analysis project Ga0335069, IMG submission 206714) | Soil microbial communities from Loxahatchee National Wildlife Refuge, Florida, United States - Lox_Sample_1.1 | ecosystem: Environmental > Terrestrial > Soil > Wetlands | place: USA... | reverse complement strand
CGCGTCCTGGGAGCGGCGGTAAACAGGGGAGTTTACCAGGGCCTCTTTTTGGGCGGCCTCGAGGGTCAAGGAAGCGCCGGCGGCGACGTCCTGGGCGGCCAGGGCGGGAAGCTGTCCGACAGCCAAAAGAAATAAGGCGGCTAAGCATGGATAGGATTTCATTTTCACCTCGCCTGTTGGGCTTCCTGAAGATGGTGATGCAAAACCAGCCGTTTGAGGATGCGACCCAGAGTCTTCCGGTCCGCCGGGGGAAGGGCCGAGAGGAATTTCCGCTCCGCGGCCATCCCCAACTGGAGGGCCTTGGGGAGCAGGTCCTTCCCCTTGGGTGTCAGCTCAATGGCGTGGGCCCGGCGGTCGTCCGGATGGGCCTTGCGCTCCACGAGCCCCAAGCGCTCCAAATCATCCACGAAGGCTACCATGGTCGTCCGGTCCACATGCAGGCACTTTCCGATTTCCTGCTGGGGCAGGGCGCCCCTTTCCCGGATAAGGACCATGAGTCCCACATGCTTGCCGGTCAAGCCATGGGGCCTGAGGGCTTCCTCGGTGACTTCGCGGAATTTCTGGGCGGAACGGTTCAGCAGAAAACCCATCCGGTCCAGGACCACGTTGGGGATTTCGTGGCCCGGGGGCATGCCTTGTTTGAGTTTGATGATCGGCGTCATTGAGACTCCTCAATTTGAGATCGTCAGTAATACTGATTATCAGCACTGGTGTCAATATCCTCCCGCATTTTTTTCGCGAAAAACCGGGTTGTGGCCGGGAAATTTGGACGGGAAACGTTTCCCGGGGGGGTGATAGGGATATACCGGAAGCCAGGAAGGCGGGGATAAGGGGTGAAAAAGGCTTGACCGCTTCCGCGGCCCCGTTGAGTCCTTGAGTCGTGAAATCTTGCAAAAGTCCGAAGATTTCCCGACATCAAGGGTGGATGCTTTTATGGCGTTTTTGATCACAAACGCGAGAATTTTACCCTTGTTGGTTCCGGCTTATTCAGGTTAGTCTCATGCCATGGCCAACTTGCCCGAGTCCCTGACCCCAGCCCCCCTGGCCAAACTGGCGGCGGAGGTCAAAAGCCGGTCCCTGCCTTGGTTTACCCGGGGCGACTTGGACGGCTTTTTCGGCCTTTTTGTGGACAATCTCCTGCAGTTGATGCTGATCGGGTTCCTCTGCAAGGTCCTTTGTGGAATCCCCACGGAATTCATCACCTCCCAAATCCTTCCCGGCGCGGCCATTTCCATCCTCCTGGGGAACCTCTTTTACGCCTGGCAGGCCCGGAAGCTGGCCATCCAGTCCAAGCGCGCTGACGTGACGGCCCTCCCCTTCGGCATCAACACTCCCAGCCTCATTGCCTTCATCGTGCTCATCATGGCCCCCATCTTCCGGGAGACGAACAACTTCAAGCTGGCCTGGCAGGCGGGGCTTTTCGCCTGCTTCCTGAACGGCCTGATGGAAACCGGCGGGGCTTTCGTGGGGGACTGGCTGAGGCGCAACACCCCCCGGGCGGCCCTGCTTTGCGCCTTGGCGGGCATCGCCATCACCTTCATCGCCATGGACTTCATCTTCCAAATCTTCGCCAACCCCTTGATCGGCATCTTGCCGACCTTCCTCATCCTCATTTCCTATGGCGCCCGGATGCGCTGGCCCTTCTCCCTTCCGGGAGGTTTCCTGGCGGTGGTGATCGGCACCCTTCTTTATTGGACCTTCCACGCCATCAACCCCGCTTTGGTTTCCTCCAACATGTCCACTGACCCCATCCAGTGGTCGCTGTACCCGCCTCGGCCCGTGCCGGGGGACCTCTTCGCCCTCCTGTTCAGCGCGACGGGATGGAAATACATGGCGGTCATCCTGCCCATGGGGCTTTTTAACGTGATCGGGTCGCTCCAAAACCTGGAATCGGCCGAGGCGGCGGGGGACCGGTACCCGACCAAGGACTCGCTCTTATGGAACGGTATCGCCACTATCCTCGCGTGTTTCCTTGGCAGTCCTTTTCCCACCACCATTTACATCGGCCATCCGGGCTGGAAGGCCATGGGGGCGCGCCACGGTTATTCGATCCTTAACGGGACCTTGATCACCCTGCTGTGCCTGACGGGGGGCGTCACCCTTTTCCTGAAGCTGGTGCCGCGGGAATGCATCTTCGGGATCCTGCTCTGGGTGGCCATCATCATCACGGCCCAGGCCTTCATGGAAATCCCCAAGGAGCATTCGCTGGCGGTGGCGTTCGGGCTCATCCCGGCCTTCTCGGCCTATGTTTTCTACGTGATTGAAACGGCCCTTCGTGTCACGGGTAATCCCCTAACGGTCGCTATGGCCGACAAATTGACCGGGGAGAACCTCTTTATCCGGGGAATCATCGTCTTAAACCAGGGCTCCCTTTTGGTCTCCATGATTTTCGCGGCGGTGATGGTTTTCATGATCGAGCGGAAGTTCCTCAAAGCGGCCCAATGGACCTTCGCCGCCGCGCTTTTTTCCTTCATCGGCCTGATCCACGCGTACCGGTTGACGGACACCGGGGTTCAAAACGGATTTGGGGTCGCCAGCTCGCCCAAGTTTGGTTTGATGTATGTCCTCGTGGGGATTGTCCTGCTCCTGCTGCATTACCACCAAAAATCCACCGTCAAACCCGCCCGGCGGAAAAAGAAGGGGAAGAAAGTGGATTCCGAGTTTGCCGAGCCCCCCACCAGCAAGGTCAGTTACCTTTAAATGGCGGCTGGGGATCTAAGCCACCGCCGGAACTATTGGGCCTACCTCGTCCTATTTGCCTTGTCCAACGCCCTCGTTTCCTACGCGGCCATTTCCCTGGAAGCCAAGATCACCCTGATTCTCCTGGGGATTGTCGTGCCCTTTTATGTGGCGATTCGGACACAAGCCCTTTCTTCTTCCAATGAAAAACCCGGATACGAAGTGAATCTCCTCGAATCCATTCCAACCTGGGTTTTGGCGATAAGCCTGATGGCGGCGGTGGGCCTACGTTTTTATAAACTTAAGACCCTGTTTTGCTGGCCGACCCTTGACGAAGGCTGGAACGGGATATTGGCCCTTGAGCTGTCGAAACATTGGACCTGGAGGTTTTTCTACACCTTTGGCCAGGCACCCCCGCTTCCGGTTTGGACCGCGGCACTCCTGTTAAAGCTCGGTTGGCCGCCGGCCCTTTGCCTTTGGTTTCCCTCGGCGGTCGTATCCCTCCTCACCGTAGTCATGGGCTATTGGGCGGCCAGGCAATTTTTCTCCAAATCTTTTTCCCTGGTTTGCGGTGGACTGTTGGCTTTCAGCTATTGGCCGCTTTTCCTCGGGCGTTTTTGCCATCAGGGGATCTGGCTGCCCATGTGGGTTTGCGGTGTTTTTTTCCTGTGGGGCCGTTACTTAAAATCAAACGGGGAAACGTCCCAGAGAATTTGGGCCATCTTCATCGGCTTGGGAATGGGCCTCGGTTCCTTTACCTTTACTCCCTGGATGGGCATAGCTGGAATTTTCCTTTTATCCGTCCTTTGGTCAACCAGGGCCCAATTAGATAAAGACCGTCTCCAAATAGGTCTATTGCTTCTGGGACTTGTGGTAGGCCTGCTCCCATTCCTTCTAGCGGTGCGCCAGGAAGGTTATGGCCAACATATCCTCTCCCTGTCGCCCTGGGGCGGATGGTTTCATGGACTGGATTTCTTTACTAACTTCTTCAAATACTTCGCAGTCCTGGTCTGGGGAGCCTTTGAGAAAGATCCCGCTTACACCCCAATCTGGGGCGGATTCTTAAACCCCCTCTTGGGAGCCTTCTTCTTTGTGGGATGCCTCGAACTGGTCGCCCATTGGAGATCAGGCGTTGTGAGGTGGGTGACGGCCGCCTTTTTCCTTTTTCTCTTGCCAGGGGCCTTATCTCCCAATTTAGAAACTTTCCGCGTGGCACAAGTGCTTCCGCTTCTTCTTTTCATTACGGCCATTGGGATTCACACGTTCTTTGGAAGCATTCCGGTTGCGCGAAGGGTGGCCTCCCTCTTTTTAGTGATGATCCTCGTGGGAGCCTTTGATTTTAGCTCGATGGCGGCTCCTTACCGAAACCCTGAAATCCAACCCGAAAATTTCGGAAGACCGTTAAAATCCCTGGAACATTACCGTGCTTACCAAGCTTTGGAAAAGGCCCAGGAGGAAAAAGGCCCCGGAGCCATTCTGGCCAGCTTTGATACCAACGCCTTCAATGACCCGACCCTCCCGTTCATGAGCAGGGTTTTGTCCAGCGCCATGCGAGGGGGGATTCCCAAGTGGGTCGCCGTTTTCGTCAACGAGAACTATGAACCCTTCCTCAAAAAACGCTATCCCGCGGGCAATTGGATTTGGGTTGGAAAAGGACTGAGCCTCGAAAATGGGGGGGAGCTTCTCGGGATCATCCCCTTCGAGGCCCTGACTCCCGAAGATAAGGAGGCCTGGATTGCCACCAACTGGGATTTGCAGAAAGCAGATCTTCAGCGGTTTTCCCAGAGTTCGGGGCGGCTCGATAAGTCCGTTGAAATTCTTTCAAACGCGTCCTCATATAAATTCGACCCATTCTTGGAATCCGTTTATTGGGACAAAATGGGAGCCTACGCTTATGAGAACCTCGACTATGACTCGCAAATGAAGGCCTACCAAAATAGCCTCAGCCGGGGTTATCCCACGGCCGATCTCTATTTCAAAATGGGCCAACTATTCCTGGTTAAACAACAATATGGCGAAGCACGGAAGGCCTTTCTCAAGGCGACACAAGCTCCCTTGGACTTGACCCCCTCGAGGACATGGTTGGATTGGCTCGATCACCAACCGAAAAACACCACCCCTAACCCTGGCCACTAATTGTCCTTGGTCGCCAAAGAAAACAAGGTTACACTCTCAACAATTTTTAGTTTGGAGGATAAACCCTTGAGGCGTTTATTTTTACTGACCGCAATCCTTGTCTTGGCCGTGGGAACAAGCTTTCCGGCTTGGGGGGCCGCCACCAAGGAAGAATCCAAACTCGCGGCCACGGTGGACGAGTCCAAATTCGCCTGGAAAAAGTCGTGCAACACCGAGGGGTTGACCATCTACTGGTCAAAGGTGGAGGGAAGCCAGGTGATCGCCTTCAAGGGCGAAGGAATCGTGGATGCCCCCATCGAGAAGGTGGCCAGCATCATCATCGACACCACGCGTGGCACTGAATGGATCGACAGCCTGGTTTCCTCCAAGGTTGTCCGCAACGTCTCCCCCACGGAGTTCATCGAATATGACCACGTCGGCATCGCCTTTCCCTTCGACCAGCTCATGTCGGACCGGGACTTCGTCTCCCACGTTTACCTGGTAAGCGACCCCGAGACAAAACGCGTGAAGGTCAGCTACCTTCCGGCCGAGGACGAACTGGCGCCACCGGTGAAGAAGTACACCCGTGGGGTTATGTCCTGCGTGTTCAAGATGGTGCCGATGTCAATCGGGGAAGAGACCTACGTGGAGGCGGAAATTCATTGCGACCCCAAGGGCGGGGTGCCGAAATGGGTGGTGAACTTCTTCCAACAGGGCTGGCCGCAAACGACCTTCGAGAACCTGCGCCGCCAAGCCAAAAAGACCGACATTCAAACCTTACCGGTGGTGGAAAACCTTCTTCAAAAGCATCCCGTCAAGCTCGCCAAGAAGCCCTCGAAGAAAACTGTTAAATAAAAAAACCGTTAGTTACTTTTTGGAATAACGCTGATCTGGCCGTTTTCCTCCAAAACCGCGAAACGGACCTGGTGGGTGTCCACCACCCCGTTTTTGCGCAGGGCCGCGTTCAAATCCTCCATGCTGATATGCTCCCGTTCCATACGGTCTTGAAAAACTCTCCCATTGTGGACCAAGAGGGTGGGTTCCCCCGCCATGACCCGGCGAAAGGGCTTGAAACGGTAGGCCGCCAGCACCACGATCCAGTTGAGCAAGAGAATGACGATTGCCCCAATGATACCTCCGCCCAGGGAGTTATCGTTGCCGATGACGGCATTTTGGACCACGTTGGAAATAATCAGGAGGACTACTAGGTCAAAGGGGGTCAATTGTCCCACCTGGCGCTTGCCTGTGAACCGGAAGGCCAGGAGTATGAATAGGTAAACCACCGCCGACCGAAGGATTTTTTCCCAAATTGGAATTTCGGGAATCCAGAGATGGTTCATCTCGCCTCCTTAAAGCGCCTTCAGCCTACTCTTGTCAAAAGCTCCCGGATTTTTTCCTCATCCAAGACCATGTACATCTCATGGCGGTGCAGGCCAGGTGCGTAATGGTTTTGGGTGATTCGGTAGGTTTTGAAGCCCCATTTCATGAAAAACTCCACGCTTTGCTGGCTGCAATCCAGGCGGATGAGCTTCATCTTGGGGATTTGAGCGAGGGTGGCCAATCGGTTGGAGATCAGGTGCCGGCCCAGGCCCTTGCCATGCCAGTCCTTACGCACCATGCCCCAGCAGAGGCTGGAAGCTCCCCCGTCCAGGCCGATGACGTAGCCGCCACAGGCGATCGGGGTGCCGTGCTCGTCCTCCAGGACGGTATAGCCCTCGGAATGGTTTTCCAGGTATTTGTCGAAAATCTCCCGCTCGTTGATCAGGAAGGTTTGGGGGGTATTGCTGTCGAAAATCTTGAGGCAGGCCTCCTTATCGGAGGGTTGGTAGGGGCGGGATTTCCAGGCGGGTTTTGAGGACTCCACGAAGATGCTCTCTTTGGAGTTCGAAGTTCGAAGTTCGTAGTTCTCAGTTAAGGTAAGTTTTTAACCCTTGGTTAAAAACTTGACGGTAACTCAGAACTCAAAACTCAGAACCCAAAACTCCTTGAATGGTTTTTATTCAAGGATAGCGTCCGCTTCAATTTCCACCAGCATGGCCGGGTCAATCAGCTTGGAGACCTCGACGATGGCCATAGCCGGCCGGATCTCGCCGAAAACCTCGCCATGGGCCTTACCATATTTCTCCCAATCGGCGATGTTGGTGACGTAAAGCCGGGTGCGGACTACGTTCCTGTAGGAGCCGCCGGCTTTTTCCAAAGCCGCTCCGATGGTCTTAATGGCGTTTTGGGTCTGCACGTATGGGTCAGGAGTAAATTTTCCGTCAGGACCCGCCCCGGTGGTGCCGGAAACGTGAACATAGTTGCCCACCTTGACGGCGCGGGAATAGCCCAGGATGGGTTCCCATTTTGAACCCGTACTAATATTCTCCCTTTTCGACATTTGAATCTCCTTGAAATTGGACAATGGAGCTTTTTGAATCAGTGTGAAAGTATAAAAGTTCGAAGGTAAGAAGGTGGGAACATTCACACCTTCATACTTTATGCGTTTTACTTGTTTATGACGATCCGACTTTCCTTGGCGCGCTGACTTGCCGGGCGGTCGTGGTGGAGGTATGGGGCCGGGCGGGCCCGCCCTTCTCGTGCTTGTGGTGGTCGTGCGGGTGGTCGTGGGGATGGTCGTGATCGTGGTCATGATCCTCCGCCTTCACCTTGGCGGCCGCCTCGGCGTTGGTTTTGGCCAATGCCACGCTTTGGGCCTTCTCGTCGGCCTCCAGGTGGCATTTCTTGTATTTCTTGCCTGAACCGCAAAGGCACTCATCGTTACGCCCGGTTTTGATTCGAGACTGCCAGTCGTTGTCCGCCATATTTACTCCTCTACTTTCATTTATCCGCAGGTATTGATTATACCGATTTTAATTTTGATTCTCAGGGGTTTTACGGCCAACTATGAACTACTTTTTGGAGCCGGCTTTTGCGGACTCTTTCGCCCTTTTGGCCTCGGCGGCGGACCATTCCTCGTACTCGGTGTAGGAACCCTTGAAATCCACGTAAGTCCCCCCGGGTTTCAACTCCAGGACGCGGTTGGCCACCTTGCCGATCAAGTCCTGGTCGTGGCTGGAGAAGATCACGGTGCCCGTGTACTCGGCCAAGGAAGTGCTGAGGGATTCGATGGATTCCAGGTCCATGTGGTTCGTGGGCTCGTCCAGGATCAGCACATTCCCGCCCTCCAACATCAGGCGCGAGAGCACCATGCGCTGGCACTCGCCCCCGGAAAGCACCTTCACGTTCTTGTCCTGCTCCTCGCCGGTGAAGAGCATCCGGCCCAACATCCCGCGGATGACCTGGCCCTCCTCCAGCGGCGCGAACTGCCTGAGCCACTGCAGGGCCGTCATGTCGGTGGTCAGTTCCTCCTTCACGTCCTGGGGCATGCTGGAAAGGCGCACGGTACTGCCCCAGACCGCCTGGCCCTCGTCGGGTTTGACGCCCCATTGGGCGAGGGTGGAACCCTCCGCCTGATAGGAACCCACGAGGCACTTGATGAGGGTCGTCTTACCGACGCCGTTTGGACCGATGATGGCCATCTTGTCCCCGTTGCCCACGATGAAGCTGACTTTTTTCAGGACCTTCAAGTCCCCGTAAGCCTTGCTGATGCTCTTGACGTTCAGGATGTCCTTGCCCGCGGGCTGTTTCTCCTTGAAGAAGAGGCGGGGATACTGCCGGGACGACTGGATGATGGTTTCCAATTCGATCTTTTCCAGCAACCGGGCCCGGCTGGTGGCCTGGGCGCTCTTGCTGGCGTTGGCCGAGAAGCGGGCCACGAAGGCCTTGAGTTCGGCGATCTGCTTCTCCTTGCGCGCGTTCTCGGTCAGCTTGCTGTCCAGCGCCTGCTTGGAGGCCATGGTGAAGAAGTCGTAGTTGCCGGAGTAAACCGTGACCTTTTCCCGGTCCACGTCGGCGATATGGGTGCAGATATGGTTGAGGAAGTGGCGGTCGTGGGAGATGACGATGATGGTCCCCTCGTAGGAATTGAGGTAGTCCTCCAGCCAGTCGATGGTCCGGATATCCAGGTTGTTGGTGGGCTCATCCAAAAGGAGGACGTCAGGCTTGGCGTAGAGCACCTGGGCCAGGAGTACCCGCACCTTCCAGCCCCCGGTCAACTGCTTCATTTTCCAGTCGTGCTTTTCGGTCTCGATTCCAAGGCCCTCCAAAAGCTCCCCGGCGCCCGCCGTGATGGTGTAGCCGTCCATGTCGCCGAAGTGGGCCTCCAGCTCGGCGGCCCGCAGGCCCTCCTCGTGGGTCATGTGGGGTTTGGCGTAAAGGGCGTCCTTTTCCTGCTGGACCTTCCAGAGGTCCTCCCGGCCCATGAGGACCGTGTCCAGGACCGAGAACTCATCGAAGGCGTACTGGTCCTGCTTGAGCATGGCCACCTTTACCCCCCGGTCCACCGCGATCTCGCCCTCGTCGGGTTTGATCTGGCCGGCCAGGATTTTCATGAAGGTGGACTTGCCTGCCCCGTTGGCCCCGATGAGGCCGTAGCAATAGCCGGGGTTGAACTTGACCGTGACGTGGTCGAAGAGGGTTTTCTTGCCGAAACGGAGGGTGATGTCTTTCGCGGAAATCATCGATTGCCTTAATGTTTTGTTCTTACCTGTCGACCGTCGACGGCCGACTGGTTTTTGGAGGCGCAATTGTCCGATGATTTAAAGGGAGAGTCAAGAATGATCCGGATGGGGTTTAAGCGGCCTGGGAAGTGGCCTTGGCCATCGCCTTTTGTTTCAAATAAGGCTCGTAATACTTGGCCATGAACTGTTTTTTATAATCCCGGGTGGTCGTGATACCGCCGATGAATTTGTAAAACACGATGAAGAGCCAGGCGTAGTCCCATTGGTAGGGAAGGAATCCGGCCCGGATGCCGTTGGGATAAAGGTGGTGATTGTTGTGCCATTCGCCCGTGACCATGCCGGGCCAGACCTGATTGATGGAAAGGTCGGCGCGGTTGAAGTCGATGCCGTCCTTGCGCTTGTCCTTTCCGCCCCCATGGCCGTCGTAATTAAAGGTGCGGACGCCGACCGCCCAAACCGCGGACCATCCGAACAAGGCCACCGCCAGGGGCATCCCCCCGACCAGGTAAAAGGCGGCGAACCAAAAAACCCAGTTGGAGACGAATTGGAAGACCGTGCGGGCGGGGTGGGCAATGGAGCCCCACTTCTGGTACTGCTCGTAGCTATTCAAGCCCATGCCGGTGTGGCGCACGAGCGCGGCGGTTTTGAGGTAATCCTCTTTCGAGAAGTTCCGCGCGATGGACTGGTGGTTCACGTCGGCCAGGAAGCAATAAAGCCAGCCGCCGAACACGTTGTAGGGGTCGCCGGGTTTTTCCGAGATGTAATGGTGCACGTGGTGGGACACCACGTAAACCTCCTCGGGAATGAGCTTGACGACCAAATTGCGGACGATGAAAAGCCAGAACCGGTTCTTGAAGGTGAAGGCGTGGTGGGTGGAATAACGGTGCAGGTAGATGGTGCCGTGGGTCCCCAGGATCACCATGCTGTAGATGAACCCCGCGATGAAAAGTGGCCAGGTGAAATACTTAAAAAGGAAAAGAAAGAAAAAGGGCGCGAAGACCAGGACGACGGTCCAGCTGAAAAGGGGAAGCCAGTTTTTTCGGGTCTTAAAGATATTCAGACGGGTAAAAAACTCCTTGAATATTTCTTTGTGGCTTGGGACGTATAACTTGTTGTCGCGAAGATATCCATAAGAGGGGGGATCCAAAACTGTGTCTAAAAACGCCATTGATAATTATTCCTTCCGGCAATCAGCGAATCGAGGGAGTGCCCGGATTAACACGGGATCAATGGCCCAATTTTTTTGAAGCATATTTTGGGCCAAAACGCCGTTCGTCCGGAGCTGCCTGACAATCTGAGGTGTTTCAGGCTTGAGCCATTATTGCTCGTGAGGTCGGAGGAAGGGCTGTTCGTCGGTTCCTAACTACAGACCTAGTATAAACCTTTTAAGGCTTCGGCAGTGTTAAATTGAAGAGTCCGGGGATTAACGACCTTTAACCGCACGTTTTTGCCTGATTTCCCCCAAATGGTCTTTCCATTCCTCTAGGCGGCTTTCCTCCTCGATCTGGAGGTAGTGCCGGTAACGGAACTGTCCCCTGTTGAAGGCGATAACCTGGTTGGCCTTCGCCATTTCGACGTGGCCGTGGGCGTTGGCCACCATGTTCCCCTCGAAGGCCGTCACCTGGACCTCCTCTTTTTTCCGTGAAACCTCGCAAAGGGTGCTATGCGCCCTGCAGGTGACGCTGTCGGCGGTGACCACGTAGGAAATGGCGTCCGGCCTGTCCATTTGGCAAAGGAGCCGGCCGTAAACCAGGTTCAGGCGGACAATGGGTTGTTTGTTGTCGCCCATGCGGGCGCGGAGAATGCGGATGCGGGTGCCGTGGGCCAGGTGAAAATAAGCGCGCCCTTTGAGCCGCAAAACAGCCTCGCCGTCCTTGGGGGTAATGATACGGTCCCCATCGTCGGTCATTTGACCCTTGCGGAGCCGGATCGTCTCGTTGTTCTCATCCCGGTACACGGTCACGACCCCCTTCGCGTCCACGACCTGGAAACGTAAGTCCGAATCCTGGGCCGAAGCGGTATTTGGGGTTAAAAATTCGGAACAGAAACACAACGCCGCAAAGATAAAGAATGAAAAAAATCTCATCTCAACGATCCTTCGAGGGATAAAAGAGACACATTATAAAATATAAAGAACATGAATTTTTCAAGATTCTCATCAATTTTTCGTTTCTTTTATCCTGTCTTCCACAAGCCTCAATGCTTGTAGGGCTTCTGAGTATCCGGGTTCAATCCTTAAAGCCGCGCAAAGGGATTTTTGGGCTTCGGTGAAGTTTTTCTTTTGAAGATAAAGACTACCAAGTTTGTAATATAAGTGGGCGGAAGGATAACCCTTCTCAATGGCCTGGCGAAGGGCGAACAGGAGATCACTGTAGTGTGATTTGAAGTCGAATTGGTAATAAAACTCCGCACGCCTTTCCCAAAAACAGGATTCAATGAACCTATCCCTTTTTAACGAAGCCGGTTCACTATCGAAAAGTTGACTAGCTTTTTCATAGGTATCCTTTTCACTGATCTGGTTGACCGCGAAGCTTAAGGCCCGAAAATAATGATGAATCTCCCTCCATTCCATGAGGGTCCTTGAGTTGCGCGCGTTGATCGGAATAATTCCCAGAATCAAATCATTGTCATTGCCTAAATCCACCCCCACCTTAAACCACCTGGCTTCCGGAAATTCGGACGAAAGAAAGGAATAGAAATGGCGATTCGTTTGAACCGCGGCCCAAATGGGCCTGCTCGATCGCAGCCGTGGATTCTCGGCGGCGTTGATATCATAAGTCATCACAAACGAACTCTGATCCCTGAGGGATTCGGAGGAAAATTCCGTGAAAATGAGCCCGTTTCCCCAGTTCAACGAAATAGTCCGGAGGAGTTTTTGGGCCCGCCATTCCTGGATGGCTTCGGGATCGGTCAGCCCCTGGTTCGGAAGATGGGCCCGATCAGGATAAAACTTCAGAAGCCGGTTCGCGTCGAACACTAACGAGATAAGGATCAGGCTTACCAATAACCAACTCTTATTGCTCCTGGAAAATATAGGGGTCAAATCTTGAATTCCGAGGGAAATAAAAAAGAAAAGGAATGGAAACGATTGGACAATTCGGAACATTTCCACGTTCATCGATAGAAAACCCGGCAGCAGGGAGCAGAAGAGGGAAAAAGCGGCCCATTGGATTAACTTGTTCTCCCGATATTGAGTGGATTTAAGAAACCCCAAGTAACAAAAAGCCCCTAAAAGTGGATTCAACATACCGCCCGTGTCAGTGCCAAAAGAAGATAAAGGCTCGAAGGGGCCCCAGAAAATCGAAGAAACATAGGAAAAAATATGGACCGCCTGGCGACCCGGAAAGAACCAATCGTGGATCATGAAAAGACTGTTGAAATGGCCGAAATAATCTTCCGTAAATATGCCGATTAAAAATGGGATAAGAGCCACCATGAATCCCGCCCCAAAAAACAGAAAGTTGCCCTTGTTTCGGACGCCGCCAATAAAAGGAACCCGGAAAGCCGCGATGAAAACGGGAATGATCATCACGGGCCAAGACGTAAAAATATAAGATCCGAGCGCAGTGCATAAACCCAACACCATAGCGCCAGTATTTCCCCGAAAACCGTGACGGTTTGTCTTGTAGAAACCCAGGATGAGAAGATTTCCGCAAACCCAAAGGGGAAGCCAAGTTCCTTGAAGATTCAAGCGGCCGATGTAAAGCGGCCAAAAAGAGAGGGCGAACAAACACCCGAATATGAAGGCAAAGGTCTTGGAGAC
>Ga0335069_10010504_pt1 | contig 13120 bp, 15 predicted proteins | sample Lox_Sample_11_FD_206714 | JGI IMG/M metagenome (GOLD analysis project Ga0335069, IMG submission 206714) | Soil microbial communities from Loxahatchee National Wildlife Refuge, Florida, United States - Lox_Sample_1.1 | ecosystem: Environmental > Terrestrial > Soil > Wetlands | place: USA... | reverse complement strand
AACAAGTATCTGGTCAAAGAATTCGAAAATGTTCCGCTCAGGACGATCGGACTCTTTGAACTGCAAAAGCTGCTCAACGATTTGGCTGAGAAGTATTCAGAGTCTGTTGTGAAGCATGCTTTCGTGAGCTTGAGATCCATTATGAAGCTGGCACAAAAGTTGAGATTCATCTCCGACAACCCGGGAGAAGAAACCAAGATGCCGGCCACCAGGGCTGTCGAGCGGCCCACGATGACGTCCGAGCAAATCAATAGCCTGATCGGCGGCATCGACGACCCCCACGATCTGTGCCTGATGTGTATCGGCCTGTTTTGTGCCACCAGAACCAGCGAAACATTCGGTCTCCAATGGAAGTCCTATCTGGGAGACCGGCTCGTCATCCACGCACCGCCTACGAGGGAGAGTTATATCGTGGGCGCGTCAAGACAGATGCCAGCCGGAGTGCCGTTCCCATCCCGGATGACATCATTCCGATCGTCGAGGCCTGGCGGCGGGAATGCCCCGACTCGTCACCCGAGGCGCTCATGTTCCCTACGTTTGGCAGGGCAGAACGCAAGGGCCGCAAGGTGCCTCGGCGGGCCAAGAACTTTCTCAAATGGCGAATCTACCCTATCGCAGACAAGCTGAAGATCCCAAGGAAGCTGGTCACATTTCAGGTGATGCGGCGAACTCTTGGAACCGACCTTCAGAAGCACGGGACCATGAAGGACGCTCAAGGAGCTTTACGCCACGCCAGCATCAAGACCACGGCTGACGTGTATGTGCAGGAGATTCCCGCGAGCGTGCGGGCGGCAATTAACTCGCGGACGCGTGCAGTTTTGGCGAAGCAGCAAGAAGTTCTCGCAAAACTCGGGAGTGCAACGTGTCCCAACGTGTCCCAATTCCAAAAAGTGGAGAGCGCAAGTGCCTGAAAAAATTGGCTCCTCAGGTAGGACTCGAACCTACAACCCTCCGGTTAACAGCCCCGTGAGATGCCGTAATTTCAAAAACTTAGCGGCGCAGATGACCATTCACGGGAACATTAAGAATCATGCAGTTAAACGGAGCGCAATCTTATGTGACCCTTATCTGACCCACGTTTTCGTGAGGTACAGCTCCGTTCCAAATGAGAGGACAGATTTCGATTTCAAGCGTTCAGTGGTTCTGATCCAAAGGTCAGCCGTCGGCAAACGACTGAACAGGTTGAAGACCGAGTACTAGCAAGACGAGGTCCCACTCGAACGGGGCTTTATTCTTGTGTTAAAGAAATGGCTGGCACTCTGTCCCCCAACCGAAGAGGACTGGGTATTCCCAAGTCCAGTTACGGCACGGCCCTATCATGCCGACTCAATCCGCTCCGACCAGCTCGTTCCGACCGGACTTCGATTGGGACTTGGCAGGATCGGTCTCCACACGTTCCGCCATACGTACCGTGCTTGGCCGGACGAAACAGGAGCTCCCGTGGGCGTGCAGCAGAAGCTTATGAGGCATGCCCACATCTCCACAACGATGGACCACGCCTCCATCGTGGCGAAACGCAAGGCGAACCGGCCAATTGTGAGCGCCTGCTGACGAGGGCCGGCAACCAGCAAGTTTCGGTTCAATAAAGAAGGGGAACTGTGGGCCAGTTCCCCTTATTGGACAGTTTTGGACACTCGCTACAGGAGCCCAATTGCTCGCAACTTTATGATTGCGTTGGTTGCGGGGGGGTGGATTTGAACCACCGACCTTTGGGTTATGAGCCCAACTGGATCGGTAATTTCAACAACTTACAAGACGCGGGTGGCGCTCGAAGTCCTTGTAAGGAACGTGCGGAAACCGCTAATGGACAGGTAAAGGACAGCCAAGCATCACTAATCCGATATCTCGTGGAACAACGGCTCATGAAATTGCTGGCTGCGGTGATGTCCTGCTCCTCTGGGAATCCTCTGTCGCCAGACAAAATGCGCCGGCGATTGTGCACACTCTTCACGCGAAGACAAGAGCTTCGAATCCTTCGATCCACTCTTTGACCGTTTCCTACGATGACGGTGAACTGCTCCAGGTCGGCACATCGATCAGTGTCCCGTTGGCTTTGCGCTCCAGGCGTGCAAGGCGATGCTCAAAGCGCACCCGCTTTTGGCGATATGCTCTCGGTGCGATCGCGCCCAGCTGGTTCGCGCAGCAGAGTTCAGTGAGCGCCTTGCGTACGATTGCCAGGGCGTACCGCGGCTCGCCCGCGTGGTGCTCGTAATAGATCGCCAGTTGTTCGTAGGCCTCGAGGCCTTCTCGCGAATTCCCCAGCGTCTTTTCCCACAGCTCGCACGCCAGTCCGAAGTCCCCATCACGCTTGGCCAGCAGCGCGAGCGATCTCCGAGCCGCGCGATCGGTTGCCGCGGGCAGCCTGGAGGCAATCGACTGCTCGTACAGCTTCCGCGCGCGCTTCACCTCACCACGCCGCTCGCACAGGCGTGAAACTCCGTAGAGCTCGAGCGCATTCTGGCCATGCGTCTCCGGAGCGAAAGAACGCGGCCAGAGAGTCCCGCCAGACCCTGCAGGTCCATCCGGTTGTGGCGGAAGACCGGAACCAGCGGCTCGGGCGGTCCGCCGCACACAAAATCAAGATAGGTGCGCGGGATCAGCTCGGACATGACATCGGCGCCGCGGTCCCGCCCGAGCACATGACGCTCGAGCTCCGGCAACCTTACGGAGCCAAGCCGCAGCCGCCAGAGATTCCGTGCCGGATGGAGGAAGTCCAGATGTGCTCGCGGCGCAGGCGGTGGAATTGTCCGCGTCATGCGATAGCGCGTTTCAAGCAACGGCCAGTCGAACGATTTGCCGTTGAACGTAACCAGCACCCGCCGCTGCCAGCCGCTCCGCCAGCGCCGCCAGCAGAGAACACTCGTCGCTGTACTCGCGCATGAACAGCTGCTCGACCTCGAGCCCGCCACCCTCCCACCAAGCGATGCCCACCAGGAACGGGTACGTGCCAGTCCCACCGGCAAGTCCCGTGGTTTCAGTGTCGAGGAAAAGCCACTGCTGGGGATCACCGGCCTCCTGCGGTACGTCAGACACGAGCAACTGCAGCGCAGCGGCATCTGGGGCGCACTGAGCAGGCTGGCCAAACCAGCAGCGCAGCGCAAGATGCTCGCCGTAGCGGTTGCGCATCGTCGAGGCGCCGAGAATGCATGCGAGCTTTTCTGATCCGCTGGGGATGTCCGGCGCTAGGCCGCCCAATTTGTAGTCGACCCGCGTCAGCACCGGCTTGCCTGCGAAACCCAATGGGGCAGGACGCTCAAGGGCTTTCAATCGCGCAAATCGATCTGGGGCGGCTTGACTCACCTTATGTTGAATAGTGCACCGCGCTTCAGGAACACATCTGTTCAAGAATCGCGAGCGCCGCTTCCTTGGTTCGCTCACTCTTTTCAGCTGCCGGGCCGACACACGACGGGCATCCCTTCTCGCACCGGCATGCTGCAATGAGTTCACGCGTGCGCCGCAGGAGCACATCGTGGACACGATAGAGCGGTTCGCTGAATCCAATACCGCCGGGATAGGCGTCGTAGAGATACAGGTTGGGCTCGAAGAGTTCCCCTATCTCCGAGGGATCTCTCATCGCCGTCGTGCAATTGCCCGCCTCAATCGCAGCGCCCGCGCTCGGAGGCCGCTCGCCGACCGCGGTGCCAAGATCACGACGGTCACACATCAGCAGAAGGGTCGCCATGGACTCAAGCGCATAGAGCAATCCGAAGATGCCGCTCTGCCGCTCAGAAAGCGCGAACGGCAATGCCGCGAGCAGCTCGTGCTTGAGCGTGACCCAGAAAGCGGCGGTATGCATCTCGTTTTCCGGAAGCTCGAGTTTCCCGGCACCGACATTCTCATTGCTGAAGAACTTGATCTTCTTGAAGCCCACGACTTGCGATCGCACCAGCACGTCGCCGTGCCCCCGCGCTGCAGGGCCAGGAATGCTCTGCTCTTCGGCCATTTCAAGAACCCGCACCTGCGTGTAGCGTATCGCGTCGGTGAAGTAGTCCACATTTACGCGCGCTACGAGGTTCGCGATTATGCTCACGCTGCAAGCGACGAGAGAAAGAATGCTCGAGCTCGGCATAGCCCTAAGCCAAGAGCGAACCGCCGCGCAGAGGGCGCGTTTCCTTAATGCTCAGTGATGCTCTCTTGCGGGCGGGCCGCATCTGAGGGCGGTTGCATGAAACGCTGGTTGCGGAGATGGATTTGAACCACGGCCTTTGGGTGTCAAATCAAGATATTTGGTAACTGAGATACTTATCTGCAACCTTAAGAGCGCGAACGCGGGGGTTTTTCTCGTCGCATCGACCGCCCGCTGGCTCTGCGCTCGGCTGTCGCCCCTCCTGTTGTCCAAGTGGCAGCCACAAACATCCACTGGGGACCAGATCCGAATTCGCCGATAAAGGAGCCCGTGGAGTTGGTACATGTTCGCGAATCAGAGATTTTGCGAGATGTTGGTGGAAGTGATGGAGATGTAAAGGAAACGCCAGCGGAGCCTCCCTCGGCTGAAACTCTTTCCCAACAGCAAGCGGCAGAATCAAGCGCAGCAGGGCAGCGCTGGACAGGTCATGTGAGACAATGTGCCGAACGGGGCGGGAGATCAGAACGCCGCCAAGAGCAAGAGAATCAGATTATAGATCGCGTGCATGAGAGCCGCTGCCGTGGTCGAACGCGAAGCGACGCGCAGCCAACCATAAGCGACACCGGTGGCCGTAAACGAAGCCCAGTGCGCCAGGTCGGCTGGCCCGTGAAAAAGCGCAAAAAGAAAAGCTGTGATGATCACCGCGGCACCGTTGCCTACGGTTTGAGCCAGCAGTGGCAACAAACAACCGCGGAAAAGAGACTCTTCCAGAATAGGACCAAAGACGAGAGCAAGGAACAGCAATCCACAAATGGGGACCGACGGCGTACTCTGGTTGCGAAGGCGAAGGTAGAGTGCCACTGCGGATGCAAATGCGATTCCCAACACCAGGGCGGCAATAGTATAGACCGTGCGTGGCCATACCCACCCCAATGGCCTCAACACTGGCCGGTGATGGCGTAGTTTGAGGACCAAGTATAATGCGAGGCCCAAGAACGTGATCAAAACAAACTGCAAGCCGGCGCTTGGATGGATGAGCTCGGATCGCAGCAGGAGATGAAAGTGCACCAGCAGGCGCAAGGCCGGGGTAAGCAGAACCAGAAACACAAAGAAGATGCCGATGTCTTCATAGCCCCAGTAAGATTCAAACACGCGATCCTTCCCGACCGCTGATTTCGCCCGCAACGGCACCAGCGGGTTGCGATAAGCGCTGCCTACAATGCATGGAGATATTGAAACTCCGGAACCACTTGGAACGGAGTCGTAGGCGGAGTGAGCGCTTCTCCCACCTGGTCGATCAGTGCAGGAGAAGAGTTGCCAAGAAATTTCGAGCCCTCGCGAATGTGAACGATGCGGTTTGGCTCGAAACCCATCAGCCGCGCGCAGGTCGCGTCGGCAGCTACCGGGTCGTCCGCAAGCACGACCTCTCCCAGCGGACGAGGGGTGCCGTTAAGAGGACCGTTCCCCTCCATTGCCACAATACCGTCGGCAATGACGAAGTGAACCGGGACAGTGGCACAAAGATCGAGGATGCTCTCCTGAATGCCCTTCCAGTGGAGAATGTTCTTCGGCCATCCGTACCTTGCGCCCGGCACAACGCCGAACATGTTTTTCATGCTGAGCGTGACGCCGGACCAGTGGTGGGCCTTGATCTTTGGCATTGAAACTAGGAAATCCGTTTCCAGGACAGTGCGTGGAAGCCAGAGGTCCTTCAAGCCCATGTAGCTTGCTCGGAGGGGTGTGCGAATCAGTTCGTCGCGATTCAGGTCAACGAATCGGATCTTCTCATCGCGAAGAGACTGCTGGTAACCACTTTGCGAAAGGACCAGCAGAGTGTCGCGTTGATGCCCAGGTCCCTCGGCCACCACCACGGATTTGGCGCCCAACCGACGGAAGGATTCGGCTGCAGCGAGGACGAGTAACGGGTGGGTGTTGATGGCATTGTTGGGAAGGTAATCAACCAAATTGGGCTTGAGGACGACCGTCTTGCCTTGGACGTCGATTGGAAAGAGGGCCAGACCGGCCGCGAGGAGCTGGTCAATCTCTTGGGAGTACTGCTCCACGTTCAGGATCGCGACTCGTGACCGCTTCGGCCGCTGAACCGAGTGGTATTTGGGCAAGAGAAATGGCGCAGAAACAGAAGCACCAGCGGCCAGAGCGGCGCTCCCGATAAGAAAATCCCGACGAGTAAGGTTCACCTTGTCACCCCAAGAGCAGACAAAGCGCGGTGGCAGTCAAGAGCAAGGCAGAGGACCGCCAGAGTGCTGGTGTCCTCGATGTTCGAGGGATCAGGAAGAGCCACCAGCGAAGAAGCAAGCGGGATCACCGGACGACGATGAGCGGCAAGCGCGAGGATCGCCCAAGCGAGGCTCCAAGGGGCTGTCAGGGATGGAACAGTGCGTTCCAACCACTGCAGGCTGCTTTGTACAACCGGATCCTGTGTTTGATCAGTCAAAGCTAGAAGTGCAATGGCGGTATCGTCGGGGTGAGGTGCAAGTGGAGACCCATAGACAACGCCGTTACCGGCATTCCATCCGCCACCAGGGCATACGCGATCCATCAGCATCTCGACTCCACGCGCGACGCGCGAAGGGGCCAGTTCGAAACCGCCGCAAGAACAAGGCAGTTGGTTCAAGGCAAGAATCGCAAAGGCGGTGGGTACAACCCAGCTGACCGTATCGGGAACCCATGGCCAACCGAACTTGTCCGGGTCGAAACGGACGTGGCGATCAGCGGTACGAAACTTCCACTTCCACAACCAATTCGATTCCCTGCCCGAGCAATTCATTAGCCAATGGAAACCCTTCAACCTGCCGGGTATTGCTGGCACGACGTCACGCAGAGCAATCACCGCTCTCTTCCTCTATGCCGTGGGCGTCGGGTACGGCAAGCAGTTTTTTATCGGCTTGACGAGCGCCAAGGGGCTGCGCGCAAACGCGATGGCGCTGATCGCCGTGCTGCTGGCTGGGGGTGTGAGCCTAGTGTTCGTGAAAACGATAGGCGTAACGATCGGACACGCGCTTGGGCTTTTCGCTGGATCGGGGACCAGTACGGCGACGCTGCAAGCGGCGATCGCGGCGCTCAGCAACAACGATCCCGCCGTGGGGTACTCGGTGTCCTACCCGTTCGGCGTGGCCGGGCCCATCCTGTTCCTGTACATCGCCTTCATGCTCCTGAAGCCGAAGATCGAAACCTCCGCAGGCGCGGGACTGGAGATGCTCGAAATCGTGGTGCGCAAGGCGGAGGTGTCCGGCAGGACGCTTGGCGAGGTCACGACAACATTGCCCGCTGGAGTGCAGATTGCTGCCTTGCGCAGAGCGGGGCGCAATGAGCCGGCCTCCGCTACTGCTGTTCTTGAAGAGGACGATGTGTTGCTCGCCGTCGGTCCCAGCAAAGAGGTGCTCGATCGGGCAAGCATGAGTATCGGAGAAGCAGCGCACGGGCGCCTGCTCAAGGATCGCGGGCATCTGGATTATCTGCGCGTGTTTGCGTCCCGCCCGACCGTTGTCGGCAGGGCACTCGGTGATCTCGACCTGCCGGGAGAGAAGGGCTCTTCCGTCCTCCACGTTCGTCGCGGCGACGCTGACCTCCTGCCGCGAGAAGACCTGGTACTCGAGTTCGGCGACCGAATCGGATTGCTGGCGAATCGCCGGAATTTTGCGGCATTGCGCAAGTTCTTCGGCGACTCGATCAAGGGCACCGCCGAGTTCAGCTACATCTCCATCGGTCTCGGTATGGCGCTCGGCTTCCTGCTTGGTGCGCTTCAGATCCCGCTGCCCTTCATTGGGAAGATCGCGGTGGGGCTGGCGGGCGTGCTGATCGTGGCGCTGGTCCTGGGAAAGATGCGCCGCACCGGCGGTCTGAACTGGACCATCCCGCTTTCTGCTAACCTCGTCCTTCGCACCCTCGGGCTCACGCTCTTCCTCGCGCAGGTCGGAATGTCTTCCGGGCCCAAATTCGCCGCGACGGTGTCGCAAACCGGTTTTCAGATGCTGGGAATGGGTGCAGGCGTGCTGGCTGCGCTGGTTCTGCCGATCATGATCCTCGGCCTGTTCGTCTTCCGGATGCCGTATGACGAAGTGGCCGGCATCATTGCCGGCGCCTGCGGCAATCCGGCGATCCTCGCTTATTCAAACAAGCTTGCGCCGACGGACCAGCCGGATATCGGTTACGCCATGATCTTTCCCGGCATGACGATAATCAAGATTCTTTTCGTAGATATTGCCGCGAAGCTGTTATGAAAGCAGAACTCCTCCAGCCCGCGCTTGGGCGCGAGTCATTGGAGGAGATCGCAACAGTGGCGCTCGACTTTGGCCGGTTGCTGATGGAAACCGGCGCCAGCGCGCGCAATGTGGAGGAGATCACCGGACAGGTGGCGGCCGGTCTGGGTGCTGAGCGCGTGGACACGCGCGTGGGCTACGCGTCGCTTGCCATCACGCTCGGCATCAGGCCCGACTGGATCACCTGCATGCGTAAAGTCGGCCCCCTGGGTGTGAACCAGAGGCTCTACCACGCGCTGCGCGCGACCGCGGCGGAGATCGAGCGGGGAGGCTTTACCGCAGCTAAGGCTCGGGCTGAAGTGGATCGCCTCGTGCGTGCTTCTCCCCGTCACCCCGGCTGGGTCGTCCTGGCGGTCGGCGTGGCGTGCGCCGCCTTCGGTCAATTGCTGGATGTGGACTGGGCGGGCGTCGGACCAATCTTTGTCGCAGCGGCGCTCGGTCAGATCGTTCGGCACCAGCTGGCCTCGCACAAGATCAATGTGTTCCTCTCCACCACCGTGGTCGCGTTTCTGGCATCAACATTGTGCGGACTCGGCGCGCGGTGGGCTGGAAGCCAGGCGGTAGCCAGAGACATGACAGGGCCCGTGCTGTTGCTGGTGCCGGGCGTGCCTGCGTTCAACGCACAGTTTGACATCCTGGAAGGCCGCCCGACCTTGGGAAGCGCCCGCGCCGTCTGGGTGGCGGTGAACCTGGTATTCATCACGGTGGGAGTATGGCTCGCCCGGGGCTTGCTGGGAGAAGGCCGTTGAACATGGATCTCCCCCTTTTGCTCCACCACACCGTCTGCGGTGGACTGGCGGCCGCAGGCTTGGGCGTGCTTTTCAACGTTGGCTTCCGAGCGCTCTCCTGGTGTGCGGCCAGTGGCGCCCTCATGCTGGCGGTGCGCACCGTCGCCCTCGGGTTCGGCTGGAGCATGGAAGCGGCGTCCTTTGTCGCCGCGTTGGCGGGGGGTGTCGTTGTACAACTGCTCCCGTCCCCGATCGGTGTTTCGCGCAATGCGCTGCATATCCTAGGCTGCATTCCAATGCTTCCCGGCGGATTCGCCGCAAAGGCGATCTTGGGGCTGTTTGCCATCACAGCACAGCATCCTGTTGCCACGAACGAAACTATTATCACGGCCGTGGACAATACTCTGCGCGTCATGTTTACGGTCGGGGCCCTTGGCATCGGACTGGCCATCCCTACCCTTGTGCTGCGAGTGCGCGGGATGAAGTGAGATGCTCGCAACGCGCTCCGCCTCATGTCAATCCGAGCTGGTACTTCCTACAGTTGTTGCACTTGCCGCTGAATGTTTAGCCTTAGGTGACACCGGTCCTGACGTTGAAGGAGGGTGCGGGAATGTCCAAATTACTGGATGTGCTGTTCGGTTGTTGTACTCACGACCGATATACCTTCCCCATGAGTACCAAGCCGCGTGAACACCGTTCAGAGGCAGCTAGGGTGACCGAAGTATACGTCGTGTGCCTGGATTGCGGTAAAGAGTTCGCCTACAGCTGGGACGAGATGAAAGTTGTTTCCGCAAAGCTCGTTTCCTCCGCTGTAACCGACAGTGCCCCTTCCGCGTCAACACGAGTGGCAACGATGACAGAATAAGGGATTAGGCTCCCGATGCGCGTAAGTCTCAGGCTGTTCGTCCCCTTGCTGCTCGCCGTCATCGCCGTATCTCTGCTGTTCGCCGGCTACCAGGTGCGCAGAGACCGCAAGATTCAGGAGCGCGATCTCTCGCGGCGTGCAGAATTGCTCGCCGACAGCCTGGAAGAGAGCGTGACGCCGGTTCTAGGGTCGCCCCAGGAGTTGCGGCGGCTGGTTGAGCGCTTCGGCAATCGCGAACGTCTGGCTGGGATTGCCGTTTACAACAATCGCGGGCACGTAATAGCCGTCAGCTCTGGACTCGACAAGCGACTGGCAGGACCTCCCGCTGCGGTGCTGCGCGCCATCCAGAAGGGCTCCGGCACCGGCGAATTTGTCTCCCTTGGAGACAACCCAGTGTACATCTTCGCCACGCCGCTCACGCGCGACCAAGAGGTCGTCGGCAGCTTGGCCATCGTGCAGGATGCGGCTTACATCGCCCGCCATGGCACGCACCTGTGGCGCTACCTGCTCTTTGGCATCGGTGTGCAGGTGGTGTTGATCCTCTTCGCCAGTTTCCTCATCGTGCGGCGCAGCATCCTTGCCCCGCTCGCCAGGACCGCGCAGTGGACGCGGGCGCTGCGCATAGGCACCGCCACCGCCCCGGCCGAGACCGACCTGTTCAATCCGCTCACCCGCGAGGTTGCGACTTTTGCCGCCAGTCTCGCCGCAGCGCGTGCCTCCGCAGAGAAGGAAGCGCAACTGCGCGTCGCGGGCGATTCCTCCTGGACGGCCGAACGCCTCAGCGTCTGCCTGCGTACCAAGCTGGCGGGGAGCCGTTTGTTCGTCGTCGCCAACCGCGAACCCTACATGCATGTGCGGCGCGGGAAAGGAATCGAAACCATCGTTCCCGCCAGCGGCCTGGTGACGGCGCTGGAGCCAATCCTGTGCGCCTGCGACGGTACCTGGGTGGCGCACGGCAGCGGCGACGCCGATCGCGAGATGGTGGACGAGCGCAGTTGCGTCCGCGTCCCCCCCGAACAGCCGCGCTACACCCTGCGCCGGGTCTGGCTGACCAAGGAAGAGGAGGAGGGATACTACTTCGGCTTCTCCAATGAAGGCTTGTGGCCGTTGTGCCACATCGCGCACACCAGGCCGCTGTTCCGGGAGAGCGATTGGGGATGGTATCGCCAGGTAAGCGCCAAATTCGCCGAGGCGGTGCTCGACGAGATGGCCGGCACCGAGCAGCCGTTGGTCATCGTGCAGGATTACCACTTCGCGCTGCTGCCGCGCCTGCTCAAGCGGCAACGGCCGGATGCGCGCGTGGCCATCTTCTGGCACATCCCCTGGCCCAACCCGGAGGCCTTTCGCATTTGCCCCTGGCAGCGCGAGCTGCTGGATGGCCTGCTGGGCGCGGACCTGATCGGGTTTCACATCCAGGCGCACTGCAATAATTTTCTGGAGACCGTGGACCGGGCGCTGGAATCCCGCATCGACCGCGAACACTTTGCCGTGAACCGGCATGACCACCTCACCTCGGTGCGTCCATTCCCCATCAGCGTGGTTTGGGAGGAACCGGCGCCGGGCAAGAGTCCGAAGCCGGTGCACAAGCAGCAATCGGCTCTGATGAACGAGATGGGCGTGGAGGCGCTCTTTCTGGGCGTGGGCGTGGACCGCGTGGACTATACCAAGGGCCTCCCGGAGCGCTTTCTGGCCATCGAGCGTTTCCTGGAAAAATATCCCGCGTACCAGGGCAAGCTGACGTTCGCGCAGATCGGCGCCCCCAGCCGCACCCACATCAAACGCTATCACGACCTGCTGGCGGAAGTGGAAGCGGAGGCCGACCGCATCAACTGGCGCTTCCAGTCCGGCAAGTGGAAGCCCATCGTCTTCCTCAAGGGCCACCACAGCCACGAGCAGATCGAACGCTTCTACCGTGCCGCCGACTTCTGTATGGTCACTTCACTGCACGACGGCATGAACCTGGTAGCCAAGGAATTTGTCGCCGCTCGCGACGACGAGCAGGGTGTGCTGCTGCTCAGTGCCTTCACCGGCGCTGCCCGCGAGCTGCACGACGCCTTGATCGTGAATCCTTACGACACCGAGCATCTCGCCGACGCCATCTTCCGCGCCCTGGAGATGGAGCCCCGCGAGAAGAAGGTGCGGATGCAGCACATGCGCCGCGTGGTGAAGGAGAATAATGTGTATCGCTGGGCCGCCAGCCTGATCGGAGATCTGTGCGAAACGAGGATCGACGTCCAGGAGGGTGGGCGCGACGAACACCGGGCACTGGCGGCGCGATGAGCCCGCGATGGGCGGCGCTGGCCTGTGACTACGACGGTACCCTGGCGAGCAGCAGCCGCGTCCGCACCGCTACCCTGGAAGCGCTATGCCAGGTGCGGTACCGCAAGCTGCTGCCGGCCGTTTCGCCACAGTTTTGTCGACCGAAACATTGAATATCACTGAACCTGCTTCCGCGAATATCACTGAACCTGCTTCCGCTGTATGGATTCAATGTAGCTCGTGACGTTCTCTAGCCTGACGTAACCCAGATCCTGGTCGAACTCGATTTCATGGAACAGCGGTCCCCAGATCGGCATCCCCTTCGAGCCATGTGCAGGAATCAGCGCGTCCTCACCAAACGTGATCGTGTTCCTCACGTGAGCCGCAGGGAATTTCCCGCCATTTCGCTCGGAAAGTGTCGTCAAATCAGGAACGGCTTGTCTCAAGGCCCCGGAGACAGGACCCTTGCCGCCACCATCGATTCCGTGACACGGTGCGCAGTAGTTCTGGAAGACGGAGCAGCCATCGACGGGACGTATTGGGGATGATCGTTCCATCGTCTGTGGAAATGACCCCAGAGGTCCGAGAACGAATAGAAAAAGTGCCAGCGTTATTCCGTGATGCACAGCCAACCGCCCATTCGACCTGATTGAGAGGCAAGAACGGCTCCTTTTAGGCCACCAGCCAGAGCCCAGCCTCCAATTCCTGCTAGTTTCTGCTCGCGTGAATACCTCCGGCGTCGTAGCGCCTCGCCGTCAAACGATGTCCTTCCTCGTTTGGACATATTGTCGCGGAGCCTGGTTCAGCGGGTAACTGCTCAAAATACTAGAACCAGTCTCACAAATGGCCGGGAGTTTGTTTTCTCTTGTACTTTGAGTGGAGTAGCGGCATAGAGGAGCCAGCGCTGGCGAGTCTTCCACCC
>Ga0335069_10010503_pt1 | contig 13120 bp, 12 predicted proteins | sample Lox_Sample_11_FD_206714 | JGI IMG/M metagenome (GOLD analysis project Ga0335069, IMG submission 206714) | Soil microbial communities from Loxahatchee National Wildlife Refuge, Florida, United States - Lox_Sample_1.1 | ecosystem: Environmental > Terrestrial > Soil > Wetlands | place: USA... | reverse complement strand
GGCGCGCATCGAAGACCGGTGGAGCAGGCATGGCTCTCGCCGACTATGTAGGCGCTTTCGCCGAGCGCTGCACCGGCCCGTGCGGAAGAGCGGTCGCGCGTGGCGACAGGGCCTCGGCGCGGTACGCATACCCGGGCTTCACGCGCGACAGCGAGCGCAGGGCGCGCTGCATGCGGAGGAGCGCGTCCAGCGTGTCCCCGGTCGACATGCCGCGGGCGCGCGCGGCCGCCAGGACCGGCGCCACGTGCTCGGTCGCGTCGCGAGAATGGAACACGGCGCCAGGCAGCAGCGCCACCGTGAGTGGGTCATCGATGCCGACGATGCGCGCATCGAAGAGCTGCCCCGAGGACGCGTCGAGCTCCGCGCGCGACGCCTCGTCCACGGTGGACACCACGAGCTCCGCCCCGCTCCACACGTCCTCGAGGACGTCGCGATCCTCGGCCGACACGCGGAACAGGCCCCGGTGAGCCCTCTCGAGCGGACCGAGCCACACACGCTCGCCCTCGTGCAGCTCGTCTGCGACGTCACGCCCGAAGCGCTGCGTCGTCACCGCGTCGTCCCAGAAGCCGCGGCTCCGCTCCTCGAACCAGGGGTCCTCCGGCGAGAAGGCGCCGGTGCGCCCTTCCCAGCTCGCGCGGAGGGTCGCCACCCGTTCCGCTCTGGCTGGCGCGCCGCCCAGCTGCACGATTCGCGCGACCGTTTCGAGCAGGCCCATGCCCATCCGGGCCCGTTCTGTTAGCCTGTGCAACGGGGGAGTGCATGCAAAACCGCGTCTTCTTTCCGCAGACGGCCCTCGACCAATGGATCGTGGACGGTGCGGTGGACCTGCAGGGTGGTGCGCTCACACTGGTCGGCGAGGGCCGTACCTACGAGGTGGCCGAGGCCGTGCGGGTGCTCCGCGAGGTCAGCGGGGCCGGGGACGCGTCGCAGCTGGTGGGCAAGGTGAAGACGCGCGCCTGGCTGGAGCAGCAGGGGGCCGAGCTCGTAGAGACCTCCATGCTCCTCGGTGAGGCGGCGTACGACGTCGACCCCGGTTGGATGGGGGTGCCTGTGGGCGCTTTCGCCGACCGCGCCGCCGAGTCGAGCGGGGGCGGCAATTCGAAGAAGGGCAAGGGGGGCAAGAAGGCGACGAAGGCGACGAGACACGGTCCGCCGAAGACCGACGAGGAGCTGCTTGCGCGTTTTCTGGCGAAGAATCTCTGAACGCTGGAGCGGACGGGAAGTCGCCGTCGCGCTACCATCGGCTGAAGGGACGGCTGTGGGATGAAGATCACGTGCCAGGCCTGTGCGGCCAAGTACACGATCGCGGACGAGAAGGTCCTCGGCAAAGTCGTCAAGATCCGCTGCAAGAAGTGCGGCGCGACCATCGTCGTCAACGGCAACGATCCGGCGGCCATGGCGGCCGGCGCGGGTGGCGGCGCGGCTCAGGCCGCTCCGGCATACGACTACGCGCAGGGAGGCTCTGGCGGAGAGGCGTGGACCGTCAACGTGGCAGACGGCGACCAGCGCACGATGACCGACCAGGAAATCGCGGACGCGTACCACGCGGGCGTCGTGAGCGACGAGACGTTCTGCTGGAAGGACGGGATGAACGACTGGCTCCCGCTCCGCGAGATCGAGCCTCTTTATTCGGCGTGCACCTCGACGCGTGCGATGCCTCCTCCGCAGGAGATGCCCGCACCGCGTCGTTCCGATGCCCCGACGCGCATCCAGGACACGGGAGGCCTCATGTACGGGGGGGGCGCTCCGGCAGCTGCGCCGGCGTACGCGGCGCCGCAGATGGCGGCTCCTCCTCCCATGGATCCGGGCAACGGTGGCGGGATGTACACCGATGCCTCGCCGGTGGCGGCGCGGCGCGCGGGTGGCCGCGCGGTGGCAGGGGACCTCTTCAGCGGCGCGGCGCAGGCTGGCAGCGAAGAGGACGTGATGACCAGCGCGCCCGCGGGCATCCCGCAGGCGCATCACGACGAGCAGAAGCTCACTGGAGCGCGCAACGAGAACAGCGTGCTCTTCTCGCTCAACGCGCTGACGAGCAAGGGGCCGGGTGGCGGCGGCGGCGCGCCGATGCCGGCGACCTCCGAGGCGTCGGGGCTCATCGACATCAAGCAGCTCGGCGCGCAGATCGGCATCGGCCAGGAGAAGAAGCGGAGCGCGATCGACGACATCATGAACCTCGCGGGCGGCGGCGCCTTCAGCCCGTCCCTGTCCGCACCGGTGCTGTCGGCGCCTCCCATCGAGGAGTACGCGCCGCAGCCGGAGGCCGCGGCCGCGCTGCCGGGGCCTGCGCCGAAGAACAAGCTGGTCCTCTTCGGGGCGATCGGCGCGGGTGTGGTGGTCATCGCGCTCGCGGTGGGCGCGGCCTCGCTCCTCATGCGCGGCAAGGACGACACGGCGGACAAGGACAAGGCTGCGGGGAGCGCGAGCGCCGCAGAGGCACTGCCCTCGGCGAGCGCCGCTTCGACGGACACGCCGGCTCCCTCCGCCTCCGTGGCGGCGACCGACACGGCGTCGCAGAGCGCTCAAGCTCCGACGCCTCCGGCGCCGACGAGCGACAACAGCAACACCGGCAGCACCGGCAGCACCGGGTCGAAGAGCCCGACTGCAACGGCGGCGGCGACGACCAAGCCGACTGCTGCTGCGGCACCGACGCAAGCGGTCGTGCCCGAGGTGCCCGCCGCTCCTCCGCCTGCCCCGGTCGCTGCGGCGGCTGCGCAGGATCAGCCGTTCAACATGGGCGCTGCGAAGGCGTCGCTCGGCGCCATCGCCGGTGCGGTGCAGGGATGCAAGCGCGGCGACACCACCGGGACCGGCCGCGTGGTCGTGACCTTCGCGCCGAGCGGCGCGGTTCAATCGGCCGTCGTGACCGATCCTCCCTTCGCCGGCACCCCGACGGGCTCCTGCGTCGCCTCCCGATTCCGCTCCGCCCACGTACCCGCCTTCACGGGCAGCCCGTTCGAAGTGGCAAAGCACTTCACGATCAACTGAGTGTCTGGGCTGTTCGTCGCACTGCTGGCGGGGGCTGCCTTCCTGCTCGGCCTGCGCGCGGGGATTGCGATTGGTCAAAAGGCAGAACGTCGCCGGAAAGGTGACCTGCCACCCAGGCGCGCCTAGCATCGACGCGTGAGGCGTTTGCCTTCCGCCGCGATCGTGGGCGTTTCGCTCGCGGCGAGCTCCTCGGGCATCGCCGCGGACGAAACGAGAGCGGCGTGGACGGCCTCGCCCGTCGCCGTGGACGCGTCCGCGCTGGGGGACGTAGAGCGAGCGGCCCTGGCCCGATGCGGCTCCGGTGAGGCGGCGCTCATGGCGACGGCGCGCGTCCTGCTCGAACGCAAGCTGGCAGGAGGACCCCTCCCGGAGCTCGACGGCATCGCCGAGATACAGCGCGCGGAAGGGGAGCCGCACCCCTGGCCGCGCGCGTGGGCGGCGCGGGCGCACACGCTGGGGGACGGGGCGATGGCGAAGCTCGATGCATGGCTCGGTGACGCGCGAAGGACGCGCAGGTGCGGCGTGGCCTCCGGGACCGCCGCCGACGGGACCACCACGCTCGTGGTCCTCGCGGTCGATGCGCTCGCCGATCTCGCTCCGCTGCCGACGCGTGCGCGCACGGGGCAGTGGCTGTCCCTCGAGGCCCGCCTGCGAACGGCGGTGCGGGGAGCGCGTGTCGTGGTGCTCGGTCCCACCGGGGGAACGCGCACCGTGCCCTCCTGGATCGAGGGGTCCACCGTGCGCGCCCGATTCGCCGCCGAAGCGCCGGGGCAGCTCTCGGTCCAGGTCGTGGCGGACCTACCGGGCGGCCCGCGGCCGGTCATCGAAGCCGACGTGCTCGTGGACGTCGATCCGTCGGCGGTGCCCGCAGCCGGACCGGCGCCCGGAGAGGAGGCGGCCGTTGGCGGCGCCGACGACGATACGCTCGCCCGGATGGTGGCGGCGACGCGGTCGGCTGCAGGCCTGGGGGCCCTCGTCCGAGACCCCCGCCTCGACGCCCTCGCCCGCGCACATGCCCAGCAGATGGCGGCGGCCCGCGAGCTCGCGCACGACGCGGGAGACGGGGATCCCTCCGAGCGTCTGCGGCGGGCGGGCCTGGATGCCCAGGCCCTGGGCGAGAACGTGGCCCACGCGCCGACCGTGCCGCTGGCCCATCGTGCGCTCTGGCGGAGCGTGTCTCACCGCATGAACCTGCTGCGCCCGGACTTCGACCGAGTGGGCCTCGCCGTGGCCCGGGACCCGGGTGGCGATGCGTGGGTCGTGGAGGTATTCGCAGGGGGGCTTCGGCCATGATGCGCACGAGCTGGCGTGCGCGCCCGGGCTGGGGCACGATCGTCCTGCCGTGAACCTCTGGCTTGCGGACCTGCTCTTCGGCGCGACCGCGGCCGTGTACCTGGCCGCGTGCGTCCTGTTCATCGTCTTCCTCGCGAGGGGGACGGAGCGAACCGCACGCTGGGCGCCCAGGCTCGTGGCGGTGGGCGTGCCCCTGCACGCCGCGCAGATCGTCGTGTCCTCGATGGTGCTGCACGTGTGCCCCGTCGAGGGCATCCACTTCGCCATGAGCGTCGCGTCGATGCTCGCCGCGGGCGCCTACGTGGTCGCACGGTCGCGCTTCCGCATCGACGTGGTCGGCGCGTTCGTGACGCCTCTGGCGCTCACCTTCCTGCTCGCGTCGCGGTTCGTCGGCGTGGGCCCGGGCGACGTGCCTCGTCTGCGGAGCGTGATCCTGCCGTTCCACGTCGTGGCCAACCTGCTGGGCGTCGCGCTCTTCACGCTCGCGTTCGCGGCTGCGGTCGCGTACCTCGTGCAGGAGAAGCGCCTGAAGCAGAAGAAGCTCGGCGGCGTGTTCGAGCGAATGCCGCCTCTGGACGCGCTCGATCGCGCCGAGCATCGCTTCCTCGTGGCCGGGTTCCCGCTGCTGACCATCGGGATCCTCACGGGCACCCTCTGGGCGCGCGAGGTGGAGACCGGCGGGGGCGCCTGGATCGCGCGCGCCGCATTCAGCTACGCCTCCTGGGGGCTCTTCGGGCTCGTGCTGCTGCTGCGGGCCGCGGCCGGCTGGCGCGGCCGTCGTGCGGCGTACGGCACGATCGCCGGCTTCGGCTTCACGGTCGTCGTCCTGCTCCTCTATCTCGCGCGCGACGCGGCGGGAGGCGGGACCGTCGCGATGGGTGGGCCTTGATCCTGGTGGTCGGCCTCTCGCACCGGACGGCTCCGGTGGATGTGCGCGAGCGGCTGACGGCCGGTTCCGAGGCTCTCCCGGCGGTCCTCGCGCGTCTGTCGGCGCGCAGCGAGCTCTCGGAGGTCATGTTCCTCTCGACGTGCAACCGCGCCGAGGTGATGGCGGCCGCGCCCGACGCGCGCGCCGAGCAGGCCGTTCGCGCCATCCGCGAGGAGCTCGCACGGCACGGCGGCCTCGCGCAGGACGCGGAGCTCGCGCCGTTCCTCTACGACAAGCGTGGCGACGAGGCCGTGACGCACATCTTCCGCGTCGCAGCGAGCCTGGACTCGATGGTGCTCGGCGAGCCGCAGATCCTCGGGCAGGTGAAGGACGCGTACGACGCCGCGGTCGCCGCGGGGGCGCTCAAGGGGATGCTGGGGCGGTGCATCAGCAGGGCGTTCGCCGTCGCCAAGCGCGTGCGAACCGAGACGGCCATCGGCACCGGGAGCGTGAGCATCGCCAGCGTGGCGGTGGATCTCGCACGTCACATCTTCGGGGAGCTCGACGATCACGCGGTGCTGCTGCTCGGCGCCGGTGAGATGGCCGAGGCAGCGGCGCGCAGCCTGAGCAAGGGCGCACGCGCCGTGCGCATCTGCAACCGGAGCTTCGAGCGCGCCGCGGCCCTGGCGACCGCGATGCACGCGTCGGCCGTACCCTGGGGCGAGCTCGAGCGCGAGATGGTGCAGGCGGACGTGGTGGTCGCGAGCACCGCGAGCCGCGACCCGGTCGTGACGCGCGACATGGTCAAGCGCGCGATGAAGGCGCGCAAGGGGCGGACGCTCTTCTTCGTCGACATCGCAGTGCCGCGCAACGTGGAGCCGGCGGTACACGGCATCGACAACGTCTACGTCTACAACGTGGACGACCTCGAAAAGCAGGTCGCTCGCGGCCTCGAGGCGCGTCGCGCCGAGCTGGCGGCGGCCGAGAAGATCGTCGCCGACGAGGTGGCGCTGTTCCTCGCCTGGACGCGGGGCCTCGAGGTGCAGCCGACGGTCGTCGCGATGCGCGTCAAGGCGCGCGCGGTGCTCGTCGGCGAGCTCGAACGCTCCCTCGCGGGACGCCTGCGGCACCTGGGCGAGACCGACCGCGCCGCCCTGACGCAGATGCTCGACGCCGCACTCGGCAAGCTGCTCCACGCACCCACGACGCGCCTCAAGGCCCGCGCGGCCGAGGGCGACGACGCCGGCGAGCTGGCGGCCGCGATGCGCTTCCTGTTCGACCTGCAGGAGATTCAGGCGGAGCGGGAGCCCGCGGAAGAGAGCGGCCGCCAGCGCGCGCAGGGCGAAGACTCGGAAGACGACGAAGACGAGCGGCTGCCCAATTGACTGTCAGGGCCCGGGCGTGAAGACGACGTTGTCGAACGTGATCCGCTTCGAGCCCGCGAAGCAGTGCAGACCGATGTAGAACGAAGACGAGTCCGACGTGTCGAAGGGCAGCGAGGCGGTCAGGCTCACGGATTGACCGCCGATCTGCAGGTCGAGAGTCCCCGTCTTCACGTTGCCCGTGAGCTCGATGTCTTTCGTCCAGACGCCGACCGCCGGTTCGGTGAAAAACGCCTTCTTGGACGTCAGCGCACCTTGCCAGCGGACGAATCCACCGCCCTGGCCGATGGAAAGCTGCACGTACTCCTGGTTCGAGCCCTGGTTGAAGAACACGTCGGCCACGTAGGCCTGGTTCGAGTCGTCCGCGTCGATGCGCATGTCGAACCGCAGGCGCGCGCTGTCCGTGTTCGTGATGGTGACGGGGTTCTCGAAGCGCGCCACCACGTCGGCGTCTCCGAGCACGTCGACCGCCGACGCACACGACGCCGGAGGCGAGCTCGGGTTGGTCATGTCGAGCGAGACCATGCCGCCGCCGTCCAGGTCTGGCGGCAGGACCTGGAACAGCTTTCCCATGGCGAAGGCGCCGAGCAGCTGCCCCTCGTCGTAGTCGGCGCAGAAGGCGGGTGCGGGGGACTGCTGCATGCACCAGGTGTTCGTCGGGCCCGCGTCGCTGCCCATGGTGCGGTCCGGGGACGAGTCGCCCACCGGCTCGACGTCCGGCGTCGCCTCCGGGCTCACATTGTCGTCGTCGGCCGCAGGGCCGTCATCGCCGCCGCCGGACGACGAGGAGCCTTGGGTGGAGTGCCCCGCGTCACCGCCCGTGAGCCCGTCGAGGCCCAGGAAGCCGCAAGCGCTCGTCGCGAAGAGCGCGCAGCCGATGATGACGGCGGTGCCGACCCTCACCCCCACATCCTACTTCGCGAATGACAGCCACGCCGCGCCCAATACCAGGGTCACCAAGGTGAGCGGCACACCCACTCGGCAGTAGTCCCATAGAGTCACGCGTATCCCCTGCCTGTGGGCGCCCTCGAGGACGATGAGGTTCGCGACCGAGGCGACGGGAGTGAGATTCCCCGAAAGCGTGCTCGCCATGGCCAGCGTGAGCCACGCGTGCTCTCGCGCGGCGGGCGCCATCGGGACGACGATTGACTTGAGCAGCAGCACGGCGGGCACGTTGCTCACGAGGTTCGAGAGGACCGCCGTCGCGGCCGTGAGTGCCGCAATCGGGGCGGTGCCCGATTTCGTCACCCACCCGACGTTCCAGGTGCTCACGACGTGAAGCTCGAATGCATCGACGACCACGAAGAGTCCCGCGAACATCACGAGCAGGTTCCAGTCGATCTGCGCATACAGGCGGTCCGGACGCTCTCTCCCGAGCATGAGGATGGCGCCCGCACCGAGCGCGGCGATCTCGACGGGCACGCCGGCGAAGAAGCAGCCGACGAGCCCGAGCAGGACGGCGATCCCCTTGGGCAGCAGCTTGGGATTGGGCATTCCCGCGGGATCACCCGGAGCGATGCTCGGCCGCGCGTCCTCACCGGTATCGCGCGACAGGGCTCCCCGGAATGCGAGCGCCACGATCGCGAAGTCGAGCACGAGTCCCAAGGCCGCGACGGGTCCCAGCCGCGCCGCGAACGTGCCGTACGGCACGTGCGAAAGCCCGCCGATGATCATGTTCTGCGGATTGCCCGTGATCGTCGCGGTCGAGCCCACGTTGGCGGCAGTCGCCAGAGCGACGAGGTATGGCGCAGGGTCGCGTCGCACGCGCCGAGCGAGCGAGAGCACGATGGGCCCGAACGCGAGGCACACGACGTCGTTCACCAGAAAGGCCGAGAGCACTCCCGATAGCCCCACCACGGCGGCGAGGACGCCCACCGGCGTCTGCGCGCGCAACAGGACGCGCGTCGCGAGCAGCCGGAAGAACCCGCCGATGCGCAGATAGGCGACGACCACCATCATCCCGAAGAGCAGCGCGATGGTCGCGAAGTCCACCGACTCCACCGCCTGCGGGAAGGTGACGAGGCCGAGCACGAGCGCCGCCGTCGCACCGACGAGCGCGATGCCGGCCCGATCGAGGTGCAGGAACGGCAGCTTGCCGACGGCGAGCCCGAGATAGACGAGGATGAAGACGACCCAGGTCGCTGCCGCGATCTCGGTGGGGGTCACCGGTGGCGATATTACGATGGCGACGACGCTAGCGGGCGCGGATCCCGAGCGTCCCCTGCATCAGCGCTTCGCGCACCGCCTGGGCCCGCTCGCGCGCGACGGGCACGCGCAGGTCGCCCACGAGAAGCTCGGTCTCGCTGCCCGCGCCCTCGAGCTCCTTGACGTGGTCGGCGCTCACCAGCCAGTTGCGGTGCACGCGGAGCAGCGAGCGACCGAAGGATGCTTCCACCGCCGAGAGCGAGAGATCGACGTCGAACTTGCCTCGCGACGAGTGCACGAACGCGAGACGTTCGGCGGCCTCGAACGCCCACACCTCCTCGAGACGGAGGAAGACGAGCGCGCGCTTGCGCCGCACGACGATGCGGACCGGGTCCGCCGGCGCGGGATGCGAGGGACGGCGCGCCCGCAGGCGTTCGATGCACTGCGCCACCCGTTCGGTGGTGAACGGCTTGTGCAGATAGTCGACGACGCCGAGGTCGAACGCCTCGAGCGCGTGCTGGGCGAAGGCCGTCGCCAGGACGAACATCGGCGCGCCGGGCTGCCGTGCGAAGCCACGCACGAGGTCGAGGCCCTCGTCTTCGCGCTCCCCACCGACCAGGCGCACGTCGACGAACGCCACGTCGATGGGACTCTCGCGCGACCGCAGCACGTCGCGTGCGTCTTCGGCGCGCGCGGCCGCGCCGATGACCTCCACCGCGCCCGATCGCTCGAGCAGCTCGACCAGGAAGTTTCGAGCGGCCCATTCGTCCTCGACGACGAGCGCGCGCAGCTTGGCCTCGGCGTTCACGGCGCCTCCACGGGGAACTCGACGATCGAACGCGTGCGCCCGTCGGCTGCCTCGAGACGGAAGCTGGCCGCGCCGGCGTATCTGGCCGCGAGCCGGCGCGTGACGAGCTGGATGCCCATCGCTCCGGGTCGAGCCCCTCGATCGCCCGGCCCGGGCCCGTTGTCCTCGACGACGCAGCGTACGCGCGGCTCGCTCGCCTCGTCGATGCGGGTCGTGACGATCACCTCGCCTCCGCCGCGGCGGCGGAGCGCGCCGTGCTTCACGGCGTTCTCGAGGAGAGGCTGCAGCAGCAAGCGAGGCACCTTCACGGCCCGTGTCTCGTCGCCGATCTCCCAGCGGAAGGTGAGCGCACCCCGATGCCGCGTCTCCAGAATCTCGGCATAGCGACGGAGCCAGCTCACCTCCGCCTCGAGCGTCTGCATCTCGTCGCCCTCCTCGACCGAGTCGCGCAGCAGATCGCCGAGCGCGCCGACCAGGCGCCGCGCCTCCTCCGGATCCTGGCTGACGAGGCCCGACACGGTGTTGAGCGTGTTGAGGAGAAAGTGGGGCTGCAAGTGCGCACGGAGTCGTGCGAGCTCGGCGGCGGTGCGCAGTCGGTCGGCCTCACGAACGCGCTCGTTGGCATCGCGCACGGCGAAGGGAAAGACGACCGCGACCGCCCAGAGCCCGAGCCCCCACAGCGCCTCGAACGCTCCCGAGACGCACACCCGGGCGAAGCTGTCCCAGTGCGTGACGGACCCGCCCGAGAGGTCGACGCCCGTTGCCCGGTAGACGCCGAGGACCAACCCGATCTGCGCCAGGCCCAGGACGGCACCGAGGCCTGCAACGATGCCGAACGAGGGGCCGGTGGCCAGGCGCCGCCGTCTGCACGCGTCGAACGCGGCGGTGAGCGCGACCAGGGTGAGTAGGCATACGACGACGCCGCAGACGAGCATCGGCACGGCGATGGGCGCGCCCTTGGCGAGAAGGTGGCTCAAGTCGATCACGCAGGGGACGACCGCGGCCACGGCGATGGCCGCGCGCCGCGGCCACGGGCTCGGAGCGGGATCCTTGGAAACCACCGTCGTCATGCGGACAAACGAGAGCGTACCGCACGGCCGACGGCGGCTGCCGGTCGGCGCCGACGATCCGTGCCGTCGGCGCCACGACTCGTGGGGCGATCCCTACGGGGCGTCGGCGCCCGGGAGCACCGGTCGAGGTGCGGCCGCAGGATCGCGCCCAGAGAGGAGAAGGACCATGGCGATCCTCCGAGCCGTCCGCGCCATTCCACTGGTGATCATGCTCGTCGCGACCGCGTGCGACGTGCGCATCACGATCGTCGAGGTGCATCAGACCCCTGCGCCCGACAAGGCCGCTGCTGCCCGATGACACGCCGGGCTGCGCGCTTCCTTCTCGATCGTCGCCCCCAGGTAGCTCAGAGATCGTCGAGCCCGTGGAGCGTGGCGGTGGTGCCGCTCGCGAGCCACGACCAAGTCGCACCCTGATCGTGGCTGGCGAGCAGCGTCCCGGCCTGGCCGACCGCATACCAGACCTGGTCCTCGACGAGGGCCGCGTGCAGATCGGCCGTCGTGGGAGAGAACGCGGTTTGCCACGTACCCTGTGCGTCGCGGACGAAGATGTTGCCGCCGGCGCCGACCGTGAGCGCGCGGGTGCCGTCGTCGGCGACCGAGACCGAGTCGAGCGCCACGCCCAGCTCCGCGTCCAGCCCGAAGGACGCACCGAGGTCGTCGCTGCGCCACACGTTGCCCGATGTGTCGACGGCGAGGGTGACGTGCCCCGCGGAGTCCGTCGTCACGCCGTGCAGGTTCGCGGCGCCGGGGATGGACGTGACCGACCACGAAGCGCCCGCGTTCGTCGACCGGAGCAAGGTGGCGCCATCTCCCACGACGACTGCGACGTTGCCAGCGATTGCGATGCCTCGAAGCACCGATCTCGTCGAGGTCGTGGACGAGGCCCAGTGCGCACCGCCGTCGCTCGTCACGAGAAGCGCGCCTCCGTCGCCTGCCGCGACACCGAAGCCGACGTTCCCGAAGCGCACGGAGTTCAAGTCGGCCGTGACACCGGAGCTCTGCGTCGACCAGGTCTGCCCGCCGTCGCTGGTGTGGAGGACGACGCCTTGCGCTCCCGCCACCCAGCCGTGGAGGTTGCCGATGCACGCGACCGACAGGAGATCCTGCTGCGACACGCTGGTGGTCGACCAGTGGATGTTGTCCCACGTCTGACCGAAGGTGCCCGCGCTCCCGGAGAACGCGCCCCAGCCGCCGCCGCTGCCCCCGCTCCCGCCGATGCCGCTGCTGCTGCCGCTGATCCCGCTGCTACTTCCACTGACCCCGCTGCTGCTGCCGCTTCCGCTCCCGCTCCCGCTGCTGGTGCTGCCGCTTCCGCTGCTGCTTCCGGAGCTGGAGCCACTCGAGCTTCCACTGCTGCTTCCGGTGCCGCTGCTGCTCCCGCTGCCCCCGGCGCCGCTGCTCGATCCACCGACGCCGTTGCCGCCCTTCGCGCCGGAATCGATCCAGCTCTTGATCTGGTCGATCGCCGCGCTCGACAGCGCCGGGCGTCCGTCCGGCATTCGATTTCCGCACGGCGGCGTGCCCTTGACCTTCAGGTACAGCAGGCTGTTCGCCGAGTCGCCCGGCACCACGCGTGTCAGGCCGCTCGTGCCGCACTGCGGGCCGGCAGCGGTGACGCCCACCAGGTTGGTGTACGCGCTTTGCGCCGTGCTCATGTCCAGCCCACCCGGAGCGCCGATCCCCACGTGACAACCGGGGCTGGCGCACACGCCACCCAGGGTCGTCGAGTACACCTGCTCGAACGTGGCCGGTCCTGTGTTGCCGGTTCCCTGGCTCCCACCACCTCCGCTTCCGCTGCTTCCGCAGCCCGCGAAGGCGATGGCGACGCTCCCGAGCGGGAGGGCGAGGAAGATCAGCCCCTTCATGACGACTCCTGCCACAACCGTACGCGTCGGCGCTCACCGCGACCAACGACCCGGGCGGAAGTGCGTGTTTCCTGGGCGGAAACGCCTACTTGTGGCGCTTCGCCGTGGGCTTCGGCTTCGAAGGCTTCTTGGCAGCCTTGCGGGGAGCCGGCGCGGCCTTCTTCTTGGCCGGTTTCGCAGCGCCCTTCTTGCCCGCCGGCGTGGCCGACGCCTTCCTCGGCTGCATCACCGGCGCCGACGGCGGGATCGAGACGATCGGCGCGCGCGGACGCGGGGGCTGACCGCGCATCTCCACAGGGATGACCAGCTTGTGCGCCGTGTGCGTCCGGGAGAAGGAGACGACCTTGGTGTCGACGAGGGCGTTCGCTTTGGCGACCTCGAACACGTCGCCTTCCGTGATCGTCTTGACGCCCTTGGGCCGGACGATCCAGAGCACACCGGTGTCGATCATGCGGGCCCTGAGGAGCTGCACCTTGCGCAGTGCCTCCTTCGTCTCGGCGCCGAAGAAGACGACGGGCGCCCCCTCCGGCACGCGGCCCTCGGCCACGCTGGCGGTACGCTCGCGAAGGGCCGTGAGAAACAGCGAGTCGTAGATGTCCACCACCGCGACCCTCGACTGAGGGCCGACCTCGAGCTTCTCGAAGAGCGACTTGGGCTCCTTGATGAGCCGCAGCCAGCGCTCGGCGATCGGGGCGCCGACCTCG
>Ga0335069_10010502_pt1 | contig 13121 bp, 12 predicted proteins | sample Lox_Sample_11_FD_206714 | JGI IMG/M metagenome (GOLD analysis project Ga0335069, IMG submission 206714) | Soil microbial communities from Loxahatchee National Wildlife Refuge, Florida, United States - Lox_Sample_1.1 | ecosystem: Environmental > Terrestrial > Soil > Wetlands | place: USA... | reverse complement strand
AGCCTTCCAGAAGATCGTCCTGAGGTCGGCGAACTGACCAGGTATCGCGACACCGACGTGCAGATTCGCGGGATCGTGCAGCCCATGCATGGTCGCGCTGGTATGGTCCTGAGTCATGCGCGGCAGTTTCACGGTGGACCGCCGAAGTTCAGGCCCAATCCCCTGCTCGCCCGCGGATTCGACGCCGAGCAAAGCCGGCCACCGGTCAACGATCCCAATCTTCGTTCGCAGGGCGCCCGACGCTCCTTCATGAATACACGCGATCAGGAGACGGCGAAATAGCGAGGCAAAGCGCTACCGCTCACTTGCCCATCGGCTCCGCCAGCGGCGGCGCGAACCGCGCGCCGAAGCCAAGAATGATGCTGGCGATGGCGAGAGAAACCAGGGTTGCGCCCAGGCCAATACTCAGATTCGTCCTGTCGCTCACCGCCCCAATAATCTGAGGTGAGAACGTGTCGCCAAAGAAATGAATGCAAAACAGGTTCACCGAGATCGCAGTCGCTCGGATCATGCCATTTACGGAGTTGACGATGGCCGCGTTCAGTGGGCCGGTGTTAAGGAAGATGAAGAACTCCGCGGCTACCAGCGCTGGGATCGTAATGGCGCGCGGACCGAAAAAGACGAGTACTCCGCAGGGCAATGCGAGAGCCGCAGACCAGAACGAAACATAGTAGAGAGCGCGGTGGTCGGTGCGCTGCCAGCGTTGCGCAACCCAACCACCAACCACAGTGCCGGCGATGCCATCGACCACCGTAATTGCGCTGACGACGAGGCTGGCGTTGGCAACCGAGAGGCCGTCGACGCGATGCAGGAACGTAGGCACCCATGCCGAGATGCCTCCGAGGGCGAAGGTGATCATCGCCAGGCCGAAGGTCGCGGTCAGGAAGGCAGGGTTTCGCAGCAGCGCGACGAATCTCGCGAAAAAATCTCCCCGTGCGCCGCGCGAAGCGTTGGGGATCAACCTGCTTTCAGGATGATCGAAAGCACCACGCTCTGGTTCACGGCCGAAAGGTAGATAGAGCAGCGCAATCGCGATTCCGGGAATGGCGCAGATGAGAAATGGCGCTCGCCAGCCCCAAAGGCTACCCATCTCCCCGCCCGCCAGGTAGCCCAAAGCCGCGCCAACCGGTATAGCGAGGTAGAAGATCGAGAGAATGCGATTGCGCTCTCGGTCGGGGTAGAAATCGGCGAGCACGGCGGGCGCGAAGATGCCGAAGCTGGCCTCGCCGACGCCGACCAGCGCGCGCCTGAAAAAAAGACTGTCGTAGCTGTGCGCGAATGCCGAAGCCAGCGTCGCCAGGCTCCAGATTGTTGCGCCAATGATGATGAGCGGCTTGCGGCTGAACCGGTCCCCGAGCCAGCCAGTCAACGGCGCAACAATCATGTAGGTCAGAAAGAACGCAGTGGTGAATGCGCCCATCTGCTGATCGTTCGCGTGAAACTCGCTCTGAACCAGCGGCTGAACGCCGAAGAGGATATAGCGATCGATGTAGTTAAGCAGATTCAGGACGAGCAGCAGCAGCAGCGTGCCGAGGGCAGGGCTCAGTCGCGGACCCGGGCGTTCGAGTAAGGTTGCCAAGCGAATTCAGGAATATCACACCCGGGCAACACAGTCCCCGCCATGCCTACACCCCAAGTTCCTTTGCCGCCAACGCCGTCCCCGCCACACGCGCGCGGATCTTGGCGAACGCCGTCTCCCGGGCCGTCGATGTATCGTCGGCGAAGGGCGAAAATCCGCAGTCGTCACAAGTGCCTAGTTGCGCGACCGGCAAAATCGCAGCTGCCTCGAGTACACGATCGCGCACCTGCTCCGCGGTTTCAATTGCTGGGTTGATCACGTCGATGACGCCAATGAAGACCGTCTGGTTGGGCCGCATCAATCCCTTGACAATCTCAAGCACACGTTTGCGGTCGGGCTCGCTGGCCATCTGCAGATAGAACCTTCCAACATTCATCTGAAACAGATCGGGTAGGAACCCCGCATAATCGACATCGGCGCTGTGGGTAGAATCGTGGTCACCGCCCGGACAAACGTGAACTCCGATTCGCTGGCGCTCTCCCGTTGTAAAGCGCTCCAGCACCTGGTTGTTCAGCGCAACGAAGTTACGCAGCAGGCCGCCCGAGGGATCGAGTTTCAGCGAAAGACGTCCTTCGGTGAAATCGATTTGCACGGTGTCGGCGCCCGCGTTGAGCGCGCCGCGGATGTCGGCGGCAGCTTCGCTTATCAGGTCCGCGAGGAACGCTTCGCGCGCGTAGCCGGGAATCCCATCCGCTGGGTAAAGCAGACTCATGGCCGAGGCCGAGATGACAGCCTGCTTAAACGGCACCTTGGCGTAGCGCCGGGCCGCTGAAGTATAGCTGCCGGCATGGATGCCATACCGAAACGGACCGGCAGTGAGCCGCGGAAGCTGACGCGTGTGCCCGTCGGCGAAAGGAATGACCACCCCATCGGGCGCCAGGTTGGCGACGCCGCTCAGCGGGTAGGTGGCGAAGCTGGGCTTAGTCTGCTCGCCATCGGTGATGACGGGCGACCCGATTGCCTGAAGGCGGCAGATCGTGTCCTCCAGCGCCGACGCGTATTCGGCGTCAAGCGCCTCCCGGCTCACGGATCCGGACTGAAACGACTGCATGGCCTCGATCAGCGAGGCCGGACGGGGGATGCTGCCAATGGGTTCCGTTTGCATTGCGGCAGTCTACGCTTTGCCGAGGACGATGTTCCTCGACCAAAAGGTTGAGCCGCCGCAAAATTTGCTAAGAAAAAATGTCGGGCTGATCTGCGCGATCCGGACATCAATTTCCTCGCAGAAAACGCAAAATCTCGCGCATCACCCGGTCGCCTTGCGGAGTCTCGAAAAGATGCTGCGCATGAGCCGAGCCATCAAGAAGAACGAGCCTCTTGGGTTGCGGAGCGCGTTCGTATTGGCGGCGAATTCCGGGCAGGCGCGGACCGTCGCCACTGGTATCGTCCCGCGCAACGATGAAGAGGACGGGAGATTTGAGCCTTTCGGCAGGCTCGTTGGGGGCCGCACCCAACAGGACCAGCCGATCGATCTCTCCCGGTTTCGACTCGATCGACGCATCGCCCGCGGCGCTTCCCCCCATGCTTCCGCCGACAATTGAAACCGCCTTGGCGCCGGCTTTGTGCAGGTACCGCACGGCAGCCAGCACGTCTTTGTCGCCCGGCCCATGCGACTTACCATATCCGCGAAAGTCGATGGCGAGCACACGATATCCTGCTTCGGCCAGAACCCGCGCCTGCCTCGTCCAGCTTTCTTTGTTGAACTGACCGCCATGAGCAAGAACGACAGCCTTCTCACCCGTTCCGTAAAGGTCGGCGTAGACTACTCCACCATCCTGCGTTGGAAATGAAACTTCAGACTGCGCAGCGAACGAAGGAGAAACCGCAACGACAATCAGAAGGGCGAGCATCAGTCGCACGTCGCAACTCCCGCAGGAAATAAGGGCGATTCAAGCTTGCGGCCGCGGCCAGCGTGCCTCGACGATGGTGCCGATGCCGCCGCGCGGACGGAATTCGCCTTTGATGATCGCCCATGCCGGATGACATGCCTTCACCACATCTTCAAGCACCTGGTTCACGATGTTCTCCTGGAAGATGCCGAGGTTCCGGTAGCTGAAAAGGTACTCTTTGAGCGATTTCAGCTCGAGGCACCGTTGGCGCGGCATGTATCGGATGGTCAAAGTGCCAAAGTCGGGTAAGCCCGTTTTGGGGCAGACCGAGGTCAGTTCGGGGTCGTCGATCGTGATCTCGTAGCCGGGAAACTGGTTTTCCCACGTCTCAATCGCGGGAAACTTGAAGTCTAGGCCGGCCTTGGCGTGCGCATCCGTATAACGTCGCTTCGTTGCCATGGCCATATTTTACGGGCCGTGACGAGTAAGACACATCGCAATTTTGCGCGACTTAAACTCATGATTCCGCGTCTTATATACTGACTCTGGTTCGCAGAATGGCTGAAGCAAGAGCGCAAACAAGCCGCAGATGGCTCTGGATCGGTCTGGCCGTCGTCCTGATTGTTGTCTTTCTCGTGTCGCGCAGCTTTCTGCGGGAGAGGCTCCCCGTTCGCATGGTTCGCGTCGAGCATGCGACCTTGCTCAATACCGTGAGCACCAACGGACGAGTCGAGCCCGTGGCTAACTACCAGTTCTACAGTCCGCTCTCCACCACAGTGAAAACCGTCAACGTGCAGGAAGGCGATCAGGTTCTGAAGGGAAAGCTCCTTGTCGCCCTGGACGATGTGCAGGCCGAAGCGCAGGTTGCTGCCGCTGAGAGCGGATTGAAGTCAGCCGAATCGACGCTTTATGCCGCAACGCACAACGGTACGCTGGCGGAGCAACAGGCGTCACAGGCGGAACAGGAGCAGGACCGGCTGGCGCGCGATCAGGCGCAGCACGATCTCGACGCGCTTACCCAGTTGGCATCGACCGGTGCGGCAGCGCCGGGTGAAGTAACTGCGGCCCGCCAACGGTTGCAGACCGCCGAGGCAAGTCTGCTGGCCGCTCAGAAAAGCGGCCAGGGGCGTTATGGCCCCGTGGATGTCGCGCGCGCCCAGGCCGCCCTGGATGATGCAAAAGCCGCCTTGGCCGCTGCACAGCACGTCGAATCGCAAACCTCTTACTACGCTCCGGTCGCCGGGACCGTTTATCACCTGGATGCTTATCCCAGGGCATTCGCCGAGCAGGGCAAGCTGCTGCTGGAGATGGCGGACCTGCGCCAGGTTCGTGTCAGGGCCTACTTCGATGAGCCGGATATCGGACACCTGGCGGATGGACAGAAAGTCACCATCCACTGGGATGCCAAACCCGGCAGCGAATGGCACGGACATATCGCCCGCCTGCCGGCCACCGTGGTGACCTACACCACACGCAATGTGGGCGAAGTGTTGATCGACTTTGATGGCGGCGGCGACGGTCTTCTCCCCGACACCAATGTCACCGTGAATGTGACCATCTCAAGCGAGAACAATGCCCTCAGCATCCCGCGCGAGGCTCTCCATCAGGAAAGCGGGCAGTACTTCGTCTTCAAGCTGGTCAACGGCGAACTCAAGCGGACTTCGGTGTCGATTGGCTCGCCGAACCTGACTCAGGTCCCCATTCTCTCTGGCCTCGCAGACGGCGATTCCGTCGCGATGGGAACAACCAACGGGCAGCCCTTGCAGGAAAGCATCCCCATCAAGGAAGAGCCATGAGATTGATCCCGATCCATGCCGGCGTTGCTGCGGCGTATCTGGCTGCCGCGGCACTTGGCTCCGCACAAATTCCGGCGGCAACCTTGACCCAGGCCAACAGCTACCTCCAAACCGGCCAGGCTGACAAGGCGATTTCCCTGCTTTCGTCCTTGCCGACGAGCGGCGCGGGCGCCGATGAAGCCGAGAATCTGCTTTGCCGGGTACGATTCACGCTGCAGCAATGGAGCCAGGCGGTGACTGCCTGCCAATTGGCGGTCAAGCTGAATAGCAATAGCTCCGACGATCACATGTGGCTTGCGCGGGCCCTGGGGCGGCAGGCGAGCCATGCAAGCCTCTTTTCCGCATACGGCGAGGCAAAGAACTCGCTCTCCGAATGGCAAACCGCAGTGAAACTCAACCCGCAGAATGGCCCCGCACTCTCTGACCTGGGCGACTATTATGCCCAGGCTCCCGGCATTGCCGGCGGCGGGATTGACAAAGCGCAGCAGGTGGCATCCCAGCTCGACAAGGTGGACCCGGTGCGAGCCGCTGAACTGCGCGGCGACATTGCCATGCTGCAGAAAAATTACGCCGCGGCCGAACAGTCCTACAAGCAGGCGACAACCATCAACGGAGCGCCCGCTGACGAATGGGCCAACCTGGCGAGCTTTTATCGCGGACGCCAGCAGTGGAGCGACCTCGATTCCGCCATTCAGAGCTGCCAGGCTTTGGCAGCGAAGAACAAGGATACCGGCGTCGCTCTCTATGACGCCGCCAGCGTCTTATACAGAGCCAAAAGGAATCCGCAGCTCGCCGCCCAGCTCTTTGAGCAGTATCTCGCAGGCTCGTCGATGACCGAGGATGCGCCGGCATTCATCGCACACATCCGACTTGCGCGTCTGAAACAGCAGCTCGGCGATGCAGCAGGCGCCCAGCAGGAGTTCGCGGCGGCGGCGAATCTCGCCAAAGAGTTCAACCCCTCGCAGGATCCCGCGCCTTGAATCTCATTGTGAAATCGGGTATCCAGGTTCGCGACATCTCGCGCGGTTTTCTTGCCGCTGCCGCTGGCGCGGCTCTCGCGTTCATTCCCGCCCCAACGTCGGCATCGGCCCAGGTCTCCTTGCGCACCGTTGTCGAACTGGCGCAGCAGCATAGCGCTCAGGTGCGCCTCGCAGAGGCCGACGTCAGAAAAGCGCGGGCTGAAGCGTCACAGGCGACCGACGCCTTTGTCCCTTCTATTTCGTTCGGCTCGGGGCTGCCCGCATTTCCTGAAATTGGTTTCACCGGTTCTTTGCCCACAGTCTGGGAAGGGCGGATGCAGTCAGAGGTCTTCAGCATGACGCAGATCCGTTATATCCAGGCGGCCAGGCAGGGAGTGAAGGCTGCCCAAGCCACGCTAAAGGACGCCAAGGAGCAAGTTGCGCAGGACGCGTCTTCGGCCTATATCGAGCTCGATACCGTTAACGCCGAGATAGAGGCGGCTGGCGAACAGGAAAAGGCTGCGGCACGTTTCGTCGAGATCGAACAGCAGCGCACGGATGCTGGTGTCGATCCCACGAGTCAACTGCTCGAGGCCAGGCTGACCGCGGCAGAGACGAAGCTGAAACGGCTGCATCTTGGAACACGGGCGGCAACGTTAGCCGAGCAGTTGGCGACTCTGACGGGATTGCCGATGGGTTCGATCGTCCCCGATCACGCAAGCATCCCCGAGGTACCAGCTGTGACGGCGAGTTCCGGCAGTGCAAGCACAGCTGCGATTGAATCGGCTGAGGACATCGCAAAATCGAGAGAACTGGTCGCCAGAGGCGATGCGGAGCATCACTGGTGGCTGCCGGAGATTGGTTTTGGCGCCCAGTACAACCGCAACACGACGCTGCTCAACAGTATCAACAATTACTACCGGCAGCCGCTGCCGGCCAACAACTTCAGCACAGGATTCTCGATCAGGGTTCCGGTCTTTGATCTCGGGTTAAAGAACAAAGGCAAGCAGTCCGCGGCTGAGGCCCTTCGAGCCAAGGTTGAAGCCGAACAGGCGCAGCAACAAAACGACATTCAGATTGCAACCATCAGCGGCACACTCCGCGAGCTGGACGCCGAGGCCGAAGTTGCCAGCCTGAAGCAGCAAATCGCCAGCGAGCAGTTGAAGGCCGTGATGTCACAACTCGAACTGGGCAACGGCAACGATTCCCCCGGCGCGCCGCCGCAACTTTCTCCATCGGCTGAGCAGCAGGCGCGTATCGACGAGCGGCAAAGGTACCAGGAAGCGCTCGACGCAGGCTTCGACCTAAGCAAGGCTCGCCTCGAACTGCTTCGCGCCCTCGGTCATATGCAGGATTGGCTTGACGAGTTGCACGCGAAATAGTTGCCAGGAGCATGCCAAGGCCCGCCGGGGAATCTGCAATCGAACCCCTTGCAGCGGCGGTCTGGCCCGCAGAGGGCAAACGAAAGCCGCTGATCCTGAGCGAGTTAGGGCCACGTTTTCGCAGCCGCAAAGAGCCCTGGCGCCGGGTCGTTATATCCGTCTAACAAATCAGTCGGATGATAGAATTGAAGAGATGTCTATGCCCCTGAAAACACTCTTTCTGAACCCGCCATCGTTTGAGAACTTCGACGGCGGCGCCAGTTCACGCTGGCCGGCCACCCGTGAAATTGAGTCATATTGGTACCCCGTCTGGCTCACCTATCCGGCCGGCATGCTCGAGGGTTCGCGACTGCTCGATGCGCCTCCGCATCATGTTTCCGCTGAGGAAACCATCAAGATTTGCAAGGACTACGAGTTCCTCGTCCTCTTCACATCGACCGTTGGATGGGAGGGAGATCAGAGACTCGCTGAAGCGATCAAAGCTGCCAATCCATCCATTCGCGTCGCGTTCGTCGGCCCTCCGGTCACCACCGATCCCGACCGCGCGCTGAATGAGTGCTCCGCCCTCGACTTCATCTGTCGACGGGAATTCGATTTTTCAGTCGTGGAGTTTGCGCAAGGCAAGCCGTTGAACGAAATCCTCGGCATCAGCTATAAGAGCGATGGCAAGATCATCCATAATCCCGATCGGCCACAAGTGGAAGACCTGGACGCGATGCCCTGGGCCACCAAAATCTACAAGCGCGACATGGATGTGACGCGTTACAACGTGCCCTTTTTGCTGCATCCGTATATCGCGCTCTACTCGACGCGCGGCTGCCCGGCGCAATGCACCTTCTGCCTGTGGCCGCAGACGCTGAGCGGACACGCGTGGCGCAAGCGCTCGAGCGACGATGTGGCTGCGGAGATGAAATGGGCCAAGGAGAACTTCCCCGATGTTAAGGAGTTCTTTTTCGACGACGACACCTTCAACATCCAGAAGGTGCGAACCATTGAACTCTGTTCGAAGCTGAAGCCGCTGGGAATCACCTGGAGTTGCACGTCGCGCGTGACCACCGATTACGAAACCTTGAAGGCGATGCGCGAAGCCGGCTGCCGGCTGCTGATTGTCGGGTTCGAGTCGGGCGATCCGCAGATTCTGAAGAACATCAAGAAGGGCGCCACAGTGGAGCGGGCACGCGACTTCGCACGCGACTGTCACTCGCTGGGCTTGACCATTCACGGCGACTTCATCCTCGGCCTGCCGGGAGAGACAAAGGAATCGATCCGCAACACTATCAACTTCGCGAAGACTCTGGATTGCGAAACCATCCAGGTTTCGATAGCGCACGCCTATCCGGGAACTGAGTTCTACGAGTACGCAGCGAAGAACGGGTTCATCACCAACCAGAAGATGGAAGACGGCGGCGGGCACCAGATGGCGCACATCGAGTATCCCGGGCTGCCGACCGACTACGTGATGGAGATGGTGCACCGCTTCTACGACGAGTACTACTTCCGTCCCAAGGCGGCGTTCCGCGTGGTGTGGAAGGCCATCGTCAATCGCGACCTGCCACGGCTTTACGTCGAGGCCAAATCGTTCCTCAAGCTCCGTGCACAGCGCAACAAGATGGTGAAAGTGGCGCGCAGCCAACCGCAACCTTCCGCAACCGTCGGAGCCGGCGCCTAGGCCGACGGTTTAGGTGCCAGACTTTTCGGCCGGTCCCTTCCAGGTTTGTCATCCTGAGCGAAGTCCCGCCTGGGCGGGACGAAGTTTAAGGATCTGCGGTTGTTTCTTTTCTCCGGGCCGTCGATGCCTCTCGTCATCTTCGGCCGCGGGCTGATTCAAAACGAAAGACCCAATGTCCCCTTCCTCGCTTTCGCCACGCCAATATCTGATCCTCGGCCTGGTTGCATTGTGTGCACCTCTCGGTGATAGCTGCCTGAAGCGGGGCATGGCCGCAATGCCACCGATCACTTTGGCTCATCCCGGAGCCCTCGTCGCTGCCGTCTTCACACCTTGGATCGTGCTGGGAATTGCGTTGTTGCTTGGATTCTTCGCCAGCTACCTCACCGCGCTTTCTTGGGCCGATCTCACCTTTGTGCTGCCGGCAACCGCCATTGGGTACGTCTTTATCGCGCTTCTATCACGATTCTGGCTGCACGAGGTCATCTCGCTCGAGCGCTGGGCGGGTATCGCGCTGATCACGGTCGGCGTAGGTGTAGTGTCACAGGGGCCTTCGCGTACCGAGCACGCAGTTCGGAGCGAAGAAGAGTCCGCGGTCCAGGAGGTCAACACGCGATGACGATTTACCTGTCCGTCCCTCCCCTGCCCCCGGATGTGAATCCCTGGATCGCAGCAGCCATGATCGCCTCGGTGGTGCTCACTTCCACCGCCGGAGAAGTGCTGACTGCTGCCGCCATGAAGTCGATCGGCGACCTTGACCTGATTCGCGCGCGCTCGGGCCTGAGAGGAGCCATTCGCACTGTCCTCACCTGCCCGCTCTTCTTCGCCGGAGTTTTCTTCCTGGCTCTGGCCTTCTTCGCCCTGCTCTTCGCCTTGAATCACCTGAGTTTGAGCCTGGTCGGGCCGGCGGCAGCTTCGTTGACGCTTGTCACCAACGCCATCGCCGGCAAAATCTTCCTGAAGGAGAATGTGGACCGGCGCCGCTGGGCGGCAGCGTTGCTGGTGTGCGCAGGAGTGTACTTGCCGGCGCACTAAGCTGCAGCCTCTTGCTTCGATCCGGAGCTCATCAGCTGGCAGCTAGAAGCTGGAAGCTAGCGGCTGCCTTCAAGAAATCTCATCAGACCGCGCGGCTTAAGGTCAGGTGCGAGGAATCGCTGCGGTGTGCCAGCCGCTGCGCACACCGCTTCCGCCGCCAGATGTCCGCTGCGCGCCGCGCTCTCCATCGTCGACGGCCACCCCGTCTGTATCCAATCACCCGCCAGCACGCAATTCGGCCACGGTGAGGCACTCGTCGGGCGAAAAGCGTCGATCCCCGGCGGCACTGTGAACGTCGCGCGCACTTCCTTCACCAGCACGGCCTTCTCCAACTTCGCCGCTTGAACCACCGGAAAAAACTCCGCAAGCTCGCGCACCGCCAGATCGATCGCCTCTTCCCGGCTCAGCGCGGCGAATTTGTGCGATGCGCTGATCACCAGCTCCAGATAGCTTCCCTGCCCCTGACGCCCCGGCTGCAAACGGCTCTTGTTATACATCCAGTGAATCTCGCGGTCCAGCAGCACCGCATGTTCCAGGTCTGTAATCTCACGGTCGAACCAGAGGTGCACGCTGCAAATCGGCCCATGCTCCTGCCGCTCGATCTGCGCTGCCAGCCCCGCTGCTCCCTCCGCCGGAGGCATCCGCGGGAGCAGTTTGGCGGTCGCTTCAAAGGGCAGTGCCAACACCAGGTAATCCGCGACCAGCTCGCCGGCGCGCGTTCTCACGGTCCATTGCGAAGTCTCCTCGTCCCACCCCGCCCCCTCTACACCTGCGTTGTAGACGACTTCCCCACCATGCGCCTCCAGGAACTGCTCTGCGCCGGCGTAAAGCTCGCTGAGAGGAACCGTGCTCATGCCCATCGCACCCGCCTCGGCCGAATTCAGAAACAACTCGCGAATCACCTTCGCCGCATACGGTAGCGCGATCTCGTCCACATCGGCGTTGAGCGCGCTGGCAATCACCAGCCGCCAGAAGCGATCGATAGCGTTCTGCGTCTGCCCGTTGCGCCGCAGCCACTCGCCCAATGTCTCCGTCGAATCCGCCGCCACGGGCCGCATGAACGCCCGGAAGGCGCGCATCAACGCCTTCTTGTCGCCGCTCGAGAAGGCCTTGGCGCCGAGCAGGCTCAGCAGCCCGTGAAGAGGCGCGGGCAACCACCGTGAAGGCCCAAGCTCAGATCTTCGCCCCCCCGGCTCGATCATCGTCATCGTGCGCGTCCAGTGAATCTTGCCCTCGACACCAATGCGCCGGTAGAAGTCGATCAGGTTGGTGCAGCAACCGAAAAGGACATGCTGGCAGTTGTCGATGACCTCGTCGACCCCCGGATGCCGGTAAGAGCTCGCCCGGCCCCCGAGGTAGCTCCTGCGTTCAATGAGATGCACGTTGAGCCCGTTGTCTGCAAGACCGGAGGCGGCGGACATGCCGGCCACGCCACCGCCCACCACGATTACGGACTTTCCCTCACTGGATGACATCGAATCGAAGCTCTTTCGCAGTGTAGACGTTTGCGTTCAGGCGCGCCTGCCGATTTAGAATTCGAACTGGTTTCGGAACGGAGTATCCCCTTGAAGGCTTTGGTCAAGAGCAAGGCGGCGGCTGGATTGTGGCTCGAAGATGTGCCTGAGCCCGAGTTCGGCATCAACGACGTGCTGATTCGCGTGCGCTATACCGGAATCTGCGGAACCGACGTGCACATTTACGACTGGGATGACTGGTCGCAGAAGACGATCAGGGTGCCGATGGTCATTGGCCACGAATTCGTGGGCGAAATTGTCGCTGTGGGCGCCAACGTGAACGACTTTTTCCCCGGCGACATCGTCAGCGGCGAAGGGCATGTGGTCTGCGGCCGCTGCCGTAACTGCCTGGCGGGTAGGCGTCACCTGTGCGCAACGTCAAAGGGCGTGGGCGTCAATCGACCGGGCGCCTTCGCCGAATTCATTTCGCTCCCCATGACCAACATCTGGAGGCACAGTCCCGGGATCAATCAGGAAGTGGCCGCCATCTTCGATCCTTTCGGCAACGCGGTGCACACCGCGCTCTCGTTTCCCGTGCTGGGTGAGGACGTTTTGATCACCGGTGCCGGGCCTATCGGCATCATGGCCATCCCGGTGGTGCAACACGCCGGCGCGCGCCATGTTGTCATCACCGACCTGAATCCCTCAAGGCTCGATCTGGCGCGAAAGATGGGAGCAACTCTTGCCGTAAATCCCACAGAAACGCCTCTCGCCGAGGTGCAAAAGCAGCTCGGGATGGCCGAGGGCTTCGACGTGGGGCTGGAGATGTCAGGCAGCCCGCAGGCGCTGAGCGAGATGATCGCCAACATGAGCCACGGCGGCAAGATCGCGATCCTTGGCATTCCCGCAAAGAACGCTCCGATGGATTGGCGTCCAGTGATCTTCAACATGCTGACCGTCAAGGGCATCTACGGCCGCGAGATGTACGAGACGTGGTACAAGATGTCGGTGTTACTTGAATCCGGCCTCGATATCTCGCCCATCATCACGCATCGCTTCTCGTTCGGCGAGTTTGAGAAAGGCTTCGCTGCGATGAAGTCCGGGCAGGCGGGAAAGGTGATTTTAGACTGGACCAAGGCGCGCTAGTCTCTCATCGCCGGGTCTTCCGGCGCGAGAGGGCGTGCGCATAAGCCAGAATCTCGATTGTCGATACGCTCTTGCCCCGTTCGGCGGCCGGCCCGCAGCCCCGCCGATCGAACTCCCAGCCTCAGGCCAGGCTCGCGCCGAGCCTTGCATTGACGGAGATCTCCGAGCTCTCTAGTCCGGGCGAAGTAGCTCGCAGCGTGATCGCGCCGGGCTCTTTGCCAGCCTGCACGATCGCCTGCGCTAGTCCGTTAAACGCCCGCCGGCGGTCGGCTTTA
>Ga0335069_10010501_pt1 | contig 13121 bp, 14 predicted proteins | sample Lox_Sample_11_FD_206714 | JGI IMG/M metagenome (GOLD analysis project Ga0335069, IMG submission 206714) | Soil microbial communities from Loxahatchee National Wildlife Refuge, Florida, United States - Lox_Sample_1.1 | ecosystem: Environmental > Terrestrial > Soil > Wetlands | place: USA... | reverse complement strand
AAGAGGCAAAAAATTGAAATCGAAAAATTTCATTTGCTTACTTTACTCTCGCACGTTCACGGACTTAGAACGAATCAAGAAAACTTTTACCGGACAGTACTGATTTCATGCCAGTTAGAGTTCCTACGGAAGGTTCTTCCCAAGAGTGCAGCTGCGGCCTTACTCGCCAGAGACTTACTCTCAGATTTGAACCAGTACAAGGCTGCGTTGTGATACATATAATCCGGGTTTCCCAGAAGGAGCGAAATCAATGGGACTGTTTTTCTGTCTTCTCGGAGCCATTTCTTTTGGCCTCATGGGCACCACATTAAAGGCGGCGGAACGTCGGAAGGCCAATGCGGCCGGGCTGGTAGTCGCAACGTATAGCTGGCCCGCCCTCATCATGCTTGCCTGGACGCTGCTTTTTACCACAGGCGGGAAGATTCCGGGCAAAGTGTTCGTGATTGCCTTGATCTTCGGGGCGTGCGCGGCGGTCGCTTCCCTGGCATTTCAAATGTCTATCAGTATCGGCAAGGTCACAGTGGGCTGGCTGATCATGAATATCTCCGCGGGCACTCCGGTGGTGATTTCGATCTGGATGTACCGCGAAAGCTTGACGCCCTTGAAGATGGCGGCGTTCGTATTGGCACTCTTCTCAGTCTATTTGCTTTTTTGGGGGCAGGTGATTGAAAAGCGCGCCCTTGTCCGGACGCCCAGAGAAGGAAGGTGAATTCGGCATGTGGTTTCTCCTGATGCTGGTGATCCTCCTGACTAATGGTATGAGTTCCTTCGGACTCAAGATGATCGCGGCCTGGGGGCTTCCCCCGGCTATCAAATACCCATACTTGACCGTCTGGTACGCCGGCGGCTTGGCGGCGATTGCTCTCCCCACGTTCTTGAAAGGTCTTCGCGTGGGGAGCATGGAAATTCTATGGGGAGGCCTGGCAGGTGTCCTGAGCGTTGTAGGGCAAGTGGCGATGGCCATCGCGTTAGGTTCCGGTGTGCCCGGGCACGTGGTATTTCCCACCGCCATCGGCGGGTCGATCTTCGTCGTGGCCCTGGCGGGGCGGTTGGTATTCGGTGAGCGCATGAATCCGCCTACTGCACTGGGCGTGGCCTTGGGTTTTTCCGCCGTGATTCTGCTCGGTGTGAGCTGAGATCAGGAAAGTGTGTTTGCCGCATGAGCGATTTTGCGATACCCTAAAGCCACAGTAGACCAGGTCGAGGGTAGCAGATGCGCCATATATGTTTGAAATACGGTTTGCTGCTTGCGAGCCTTCTTTTGGCCGCTCCCTCCGTGGGCGCTCAGCAACTTGGTCAAGTCCTTCAGCAAGGCCTCTCCAGCATTGAGAAGCAGCAGTGGATAATCGCGGGGCAAGTCAAGAACCTTCGGGGCGAGCCGGTAGCCAACGCCAGGATTCAAGTTCATTACGCCAGTGAGGGAATTTCCCAGCACAGCCTGGAGGCCAGTTTCCAGGGCAAATACAGCTTGACCCTCGAACTGGATACTATCGCCTATACAACCCTGACGGTGACAGTCTCTGCGCAGAAGGCGGGATATCTCCCGGCCCGAGAGATTGTAACCTTCAACAAGAGGGGCGTTACATATCCAATCGATCTGGTCATGTTGCCGGAAAAGCCCGATGTGACGACATTTCCCCTGGACCAACTCTTGGCCGACTTGGCGCCGCGATGCCAGGCGGCCGGCGCGCTGGGATTAAAACCCGAATCCGCCCGCCAGGATTTCTCTCGCGGTGTGGATCTTTTCTTTTCGCAGAAAGACCCCGCCAAAGCTTTCCCGTTGCTTTCGGCCGCGGCGAAGGCAGCTCCCCGGTGCGTGGAATGCAAAACCATTCTCGGGCTGGTGGATCTTCAATATGGCGGGCTGGCCGGTGCTCAGCAGGAATTCGCCGAGGCCGCTCTCGTCAAGTTGAGTCCCGCCGAAGAACCAAGAAAGGTCAATGCGTTCCTCCTCCTGGGGGTGATTACGGGCTGGTCGGGCGAATACTCCAAAGCGGCGGGATTATTGATGCAGGCGTTGGCCCTGGCGCCGCAAGACCCTCTGGTATTGCAAGAGTTGGGTCGAACGCTTGTCAACCAAAAGAACTGGGAAGCGGCCGATGAATACCTCCAGAAGGCAGTGAAAGCGGGAGCCTCACCAGAGGCCCATCTTCTTCGGTGCCGCGCCCTCCTTGAAGAAGGCGGCGTGGAGGAGGCAGACGCGGAAATGCGGGCTTACCTGGGAGGACGCGACATACGGGACCAGCCGCAACCGACCAGGCTTCTTTACACCCAGGTGCAATCTCAAATCAGTCTTTTGGCTTACCGGCGCGCCAACCCATGGGTGGATGAAGCCCTCCCCCAACTCCTGAAGGATATACCTGATCTTGCCGGGCTGGTGCCCGTTGCCGATCAGGCTCCCCTTGATTCCATCCTGCAAAAGACCGGCCTGAATGTGGAAGCCTTCTTTAGGGGCTTCCAGAACGCCACGTCCCACGAGCGCATTGACGAGCAACAAATCGGAAAGGGTGGGAAAGTGAGGCGATCGCTTCAGCAGACGTTTCAATACCTCCTGCTGGCCGCACCCTTCCAGGATGGAATCAGCCTCGATGAGTATCGGACGAATCTTACCGGGGCCGTAAGCGCCCCCAGTGGCCTTGGTGATGGTTTCATGTTGACGGCGGGATTCGCCTCCGCCGCGGTGTTGTTTCATCCGGCATACCAGCCAGGGGGAAAATTCAAACTGCTGGGGCAAGCCGAAGTGGACGGCGTGCCATGCCATGTGGTGGCCTTTGCCCAGGTTCCCGAGAAGGCCAAGACGTATGGACGCTTCAGCTCCAACTCCGCCACGGCTTTAGTGTTGCACCAGGGCATCGCATGGATCGACACGGCCGATTCCCGCATCGTCCGCCTGCGCACCGATCTGCTGCAACCCCTTCCCAGCGTGCGCTTGCAACGCGAGACCACGGAAATCCGTTACGCGCTGGTCAAATTCAAGGACGCGCCTGCGCCCGTTTCACTGCCCACTCAGGTCACCGTTACCGTGCAATGGAAGAGCAAGGCGTTTCGGAACCTGCATCAATATACGGATTTCAGACTCTTCAACACCGAGGCCCAGGAGAAGCGGCAGGCCCTTTCACCTCCGCCCGCTGCCGCCCCATCGCCCTGAAAACTCACGCTGGCGACGGGTCATAGCCACATCGCTTTCACATCCTCAATCACCTCGCGTGCGGCCTGCTCCACCTGCTGCTCCCCCCAACCAGGATCGAAGTGGGTGCGAGGGTCCTGTTCCTCGCGCAGCGTATGGTCCGGCGTCGGGGCGCAATCGAAGGTTTCTCCATCCACGATGGCGTAATCCACGTTGCGCAGCTTGCCGGAGGGGGGGAGCTTGGAAAGATCGACTGATCCCGGCCATGTCGCTTCCAGCATGGAGGTTTCATGGGACGCGGCGTGGCCGATCGCTCCAGCCACCAGGGATCGCGGAAATCCCGGGTAAACCCACATGACCCGCTTGGGCTCGAAGCCGGAGTTGAATTCACGGCATAATCGGTCCAGCACGGCGCGCTGATTGTCGGCGCCATGCCCGTTCACGATCAAAACGCGACGAAACCGCATGCGGCTGAAGAGAATATGCAGGATGTCGCGCACCACCGCGGCAAAAACTTCCTCGCGGAAATAGGCGCTGGCCACGGAATTATTGGGGAAATCCATCCCTTCCACAAACGCATCCCGGCTGAATCCCAGCGACTCCAGCATGTTGGGCTGGCGCTCCCGTTCCGTCCCCACGAAGAGGGGAGGGAAATAGGGGCATTGGAATTCTCGCGCCAAGCGGCGGGCGAATGCATGAGCCAGCAGGTTGTCGCAGCCCATGGCCAGGTGCGGACCGTGCCACTCCAGAGGGGCCAGCGGGAGCAAAACCAGTCCGTTGCGTTCCCGCGCGGCTGCCACCTCGTCTGGAAGTAAGAAGGCCATATTCCAGTCCCCTTGCTCGATGGGGCGTATGCTCCGGGGACCTCTCGATTCAGTCATGCGATGAGTCCTCCTTAAGAAGAGAATGAGGCAGGCTCTCGATTATACTCATTTTGGGTTATGGAATTTCCCGGAAAGATCAGTTAATGGCCCACTATTTCCTTGATTTTGGTGACCAGGGCGTCGGGGTCGTAGATGGGTTTTTCCAGGTAGGCGTTGGCGCCGGAGGCGGCGAGCAGGCGCTGGCGGTCCCCCTCCATGGCGTGGGCCGTGGCGAGAAGAATGGGGAGCGTTTTCCCTTCAGGGATCTGGCGAATCAGGCGCGCGAGTTCCAGGCCATCAACCGGACGACCCTGGTGGTGGCAGTTGCGCAACGAGACATCAAGCACAAGAGCGTCAAAGGATGAGCCTGCCACCATTGCCAGGATGGCGTCCACGTCCTCGCTGAAGGTCACCTGAAAACCGCCGGCGCGTTCCAACGCGAGACGGTAGAACTTGGCGACCAACGGATTATCTTCCACCACTAAAATGCGCAGCATGAGGTTTCCCGAAGTTCATCGATCGGCGTCAGCTGTGTGGCTCCTGGACCGATGAACCTGATTCTGCGGAACGTTTGGAAGGGCGCAGGCTTTCCTCCATCCGGGCCAGGAATCTCTCGCCCTCCAACGGTTTCACCCATATCTCCGGAGTGATCTGAAGAAGCGAGAGCCTTTCCCGGACGTCCGCGGGGTCGTACCCGGTGACCATGAAGCAATGAATCTCCCGGACCAGGGCCCCGGTTTGGAGTTGGGCCACCAGGTCCGCGCCGTCGCCCAGTTCCGCTCCTGGCCGCTGGGGCAAGGCCAAATCCACGATGACCACCTGGGGCCGAAAACGGCGGGCAGCATCGAGCCCATCGTCCGCCGTAGCCGCCGTCAACACATAGTAGCCGTGCTTGGTCAGGAGGGTCTTGAAATAGTGGCGAAACTCCGCATCATTATCCACCACTAGAACTCTTGCCCCCGCCTCGTTACCCGCCGCCAAGAGTGCTTCCTTGCCCTTCAAGTGCGCCACGTCGGCTTGATCCCTGCGCAAGGGGAGAGAAAACGTCACGGTTGTCCCGCAACCCACGCCGGCGCTCCACAGTTTGATGCGCCCGCCCATCATCTCCACCAGACTGCGGCAGATTGCCAGCCCCAGGCCACTGCCCCCCTGCTGGCGGGTGAACGTGCTGTCCAACTGTTGGAATTTCTCGAAAAGGTGCGGTTGCTTGGAGGGGGCAATGCCGATGCCCGTGTCCTGCACCTCCAGTTCCACAAACCCCCGGTCCGGGAAAGCGCGGCCCCGCAGGGTTATCCACCCCTTGTCAGTGAACTTCACGGAGTTACTCAGGATGTTGATCAGGACTTGCTTGGCGCGCGCCGGATCGGCAACCACAAGGGGAAGGGAAATAGCCTCGGTCTCATCGACCAGCGTCAAATGTTTGCCGGCTGCCTGGACCCCGACCACGGCCTTGGCTTCCTGAATCACCGACTTTAGATCGAAGGCGTCCGGCGTTAATCGCAGTTTCCCCGCTTCGATCTTGGCCACGTCCAGCAGATCGTTGACAATGGAGAGAAGGTGTTCGGCGCTGGAATAGACATCGCGAAGCAACTCCCGCTCTTCATCACGGCTGTCGCACAGGCCATCCAGAATAAGCCGCGAAAACCCCAGGATGGAATTGAGCGGGGTGCGCAGTTCGTGCGAAGTCGTGGCCAGAAACTCCGTCTTGACGTGGCTCAATTCCGCCAATTCCAGGTTGGCCCGCTCCAACCTGCGGTTGAGCTCGCGCAAGTGGCGGATGCTTTCCTGGAAATAGGATTCGCACATCATATTCATGTCGAGATTCAGAATCTTATCCAGGGCGAGTCGCGTGGCTTCGAGTTGTTCGTGATGAGGTGAGAGGAGTTCACCCAAGCTTTCCTGAAGGTGGTTGCGTACCACGCCCATGGCGCTGATCATATACCGTTGGGGCAGGCCGATCAGCACATGGCGTACTCCGATCTTGTAGCGCTCGGCGGCGTAATCCTCGTCGAAAGGACCTCGGAACAAGCGTCTGGCCCACACTTGCAGCGTCCTCTTCAGGCGGTCAATTTGTTCCTGGCCGCCCGTGAATACTTTGCCCGCCTCGGGATGCTGGGTAATCTGGTCGTAAAACCGCTCCGACATGCCCGCCAAAAAGGGGTCCATGCGTTCGCCGACGGCCTGAAGGAGCCGGGCATCTTCTCCATCAAAGCCAACGTACCGCTTCATCTCCTCGAAGAATGTTTCGGGCTTTCTGGTCACCTTTTTTGCCTTATGATAAACTTAGCTCTGAGCGTCGCTGAAAGGGAAATATCATAACATTGGACCGGGTGCGGCTAAAACGGCTTTTGCGATTTCCCCCGACTTTCCGCCAGAATTTGGTTTTACTTTTCACCTCCCTGGCCGGGATCATTGTCTTGGTGGGTGTGGAAGGCTATCGGCATGGATTGACCTTGCCTTTAGGTTTGGCCATGGCCTTGCTCGCTGCACTTTCCGCCGCCACGGGAATGCTCATTTACCAGGAGCGCCAGTCGTGGGCTCTCCTTACCGACTTGCGCGGTGTTATCAGCAAGATAGCTCCCACCTATCCATCCTTAGTCCAAATTACTCCCCCTTCCAATAGCACGGTCGCGCTGGAAAAGGAAATTCGTTCCCTCACGGAGAACTGGCGCGAGTTTTGCGATCACTGCCAGCGTGTCCACGACACCGAAATGGTCCAAGCCGAACATCTGGCAACCATGGGGGAACTGGCCGCTGGCGTGGCGCATGAAATCCGCAACCCGCTGGCAGGCATTGCCGGCGCCATTGAGATTATCAGCAAGGACTTCCCCAAGGATCACCCCGACCGCGAGATACTGGATGACCTGCGGCAGGAGGTACGGCGCATTGAAAAGGTTCTGAACGATCTTCTGACTTACGCGCGCCCCAAGCCCCCTCAATTTGGTATGGCGGACCTGAAGGACACCGTGGCCCGGACGTTGCAGTTAGCCCGCCAGCAGATCGGCAGCAAGAACGTGGAGTTCTCCATCCAGATTCCTTCGCCGCTCCCCCGATTCCGCATGGATGCCGAGCAATTGCACCAGGTGTTGTTGAACCTGGTGCTCAATGGCATCCAGGCGCTTGATCAGGAGGGTAAGATAGTGATCCAAGCCCGGGTCCTCGGCGGCTCCGCCGCGCCGAACCGGCCCAATTATGTTGAGATCTCGGTCACCGATACGGGGGCAGGAATATCGCGGGACCAGATCGAGAAGATCTTCCGGCCGTTCTACACCACCAAGCGGGGCGGCACGGGATTGGGGCTCTCACTTTGCCGGCGCATCATCGGCCAGCACGGTGGGACGCTCACGGTGGAAAGCGAACTCACTAAAGGGAGCCGCTTTATCATTCGCCTCCCCATGCGCGAGGCTGTAGAGGAAGTACATGCCTAATGAGAAAGTGCTGATTGTCGATGACGAAAAGCTGATCCGCTGGTCGGTGCGCAGGCAGTTGGAGGAGTGGGGCTACGCTGCCATCGAGGCTGAAAGTGGCACCGGCGGACTGGCGCAGATTCGCGCGGAAACCCCAGACCTGATTCTTCTTGACGTGCGACTCCCCGACTTGAGCGGCATTGAAGTCCTGCGCGAAATCAAGCAGAACAACCTCTCAATTCCCGTCATCATGATTACGGGCGATCCGCAGCTCGATGACATTAAGACCGCTATCAAGCTGGGCGCGCTCGACTTCATCAAGAAGCCGCTGGATTTCGATGAGTTGCAGGTCACCCTGGCCAACGCCATTGACCGCTCCCGCCTGCGTTCCGAACGCGACAGCCTGCGCGATGAGGTTCGCAAGCGTTCCGGCTACCACGAGGTGGTGGGAAAATCGCCCCGCATGATCGAATTGATGAACTTCACCCGCAAGGTGGCAATCAGCGAAACCTCCACCGTGCTCATTCAGGGTGAGAGCGGCACCGGGAAGGACCTGATCGCCAAGGCCATTCACTACGACAGCGCGCGGGCTGACAAACCTTTCGTCGCCATAAACTGCTCGGCCATCCCCGAGACGTTGATGGAGGCCGAACTCTTCGGGCATGAACGCGGCGCCTTCACCGACGCCAAGGCGCAGAAGAAAGGGCTCTTTGAAGTTGCTGACGGCGGCACCCTCTTCCTCGATGAAATTGGAGAAATGTCCACCTATCTTCAGGCCAAACTGCTGCGCGCGCTGGAAGAGCAGACCATCCGCCGCATCGGGGGCGTGAAAGATATCGGAGTGGATATCCGCGTCATCGCGGCCTCCAATCGCGACCTGGAGCAAGGCGTGCGGGACGGGACTTTTCGTCAGGACCTGTTTTACCGGCTCAGTATCATCCCTATTTTTATTCCACCCCTGCGCCACCGTAAGGAGGACATCCTTCCTCTCGTCGAGTTCTTTATCGATCGTTACAACTTCCGCTTCCGCAAGACGGTAAAAGGTATCACCCAGGAGGCTCGCGACCTGCTGCTGCAATACGACTGGCCGGGAAATGTGCGGGAGTTGAAGAACGCCGTCGAACGCGCCATGATCCTGGAGGATTCGGAATACATTCGCCCCACATACCTGCCCATTCAGGTTACCGGGCAGACACAAGGTTACGACGCTGCCATGCCCGTGAGCGTGCCGGAAGGGGATTCGATTGACACTCCCTTGCTCGTGACCAGTTCTGCGGCCTCCTGGCGTCCGCTCCCCTCGGGAAGGATGATCCCCATCCTCGAACTTCCCAAGGCAGGCACGTCTCTGGAAGAGGTGGAACGCGAACTGGTGGGCTTGGCGCTCAAGCAAACCGTGGGAAATCAGACCCACGCCGCCAAATTGCTGGATATTTCCCGCGACGCCTTGCGCTACAAGATGAAGAAATTTGGGTTTGACGCCGAGGCGGAAGCCTAGCTGTCCCGGCGCCCCTCTCGACCTCCAGGGCGTGGGAAGAGGGCAATTACCAGTCCATGGCGTGGTAGAATAAATAGGAGGGAAACCCATGGCCACCAAAACGGGCATCACGTGGGAAGAGTTCCTTGCCGTCGGCAAGGAAGGCCAGCGCTGGGAGTGCGTCGATGGGGAGGTCGTGTTCATGTCGCCCCTTTTCAGACCACACGGTAAAGCCAGCATCCAACTGGATTATGAGCTCGTTGCCTACACCCGCCGGCATCCCGAATGGGTCGCTTACGGAACCGACACGACCTTCACGATGGCGAGCGGGAACTGGCGCTGCCCCGACGCGGCCCTGGTACGAAAGGAACGTGTCGATGCCTCCGACCCCAAGGGCCCCGCTCCTTTCCCTCCCGACATTGCTTTTGAGATTCTATCGCCCGGCGACACTGGAACCGAAACACAGAGCAAGCGCCAGGACTATTACGAAAGCAAGGTCATTCAGGTGTGGCTGGATCCGCAACGCAAGACCGCCGAGGTCATCTCCCCGCTTCGGCCCGCCCAGCATTTTCGGGCTTCCGAGGCTATGACCTTTCCCGAACTTCCTGACTTCCAAGTGGACCTCAACGGCCTGTTTGCTTAGGAGGATCCGCCCGTAGAGCTTATGGGATTGCTTCAAGACTCGGATGTCGCGGAGATTCACCAAAGACTGGAGGGAATGACCAGCCCGGTCAAGCTGATTCACTTTACCCAGGAACTGAATCTCGAATATGGCCGTGAAGCCAGGCAATTGCTCGAGGAATTGGCGCAGATTTCCGACAAGCTTTCCTTGGAGACCTATAACTTCCTTATCGACAAGGACAAGGCGGCGGAGTACGCGATCGACAAAGTCCCCGCCACCGTCATCCGCAACAGCAAGGATTACGGCATTCGCTTTTTTGGCTTGCCCGCCGGGTATGAGTTTTCAGTTTTGATTGATGGCATTTTGGCTGCTTCGAAGGGCGACTCGGGATTGCTTCCTGAAAGCCGCGAAAAACTCGCCCGGCTCAGTCAACCCCTTCACTTGCAGGTTTTCACCACCCCCACCTGACCCCACTGCCCGCCGGCCGTGCGTCAGGCTTACCAATTCGCCATCGAGAGCGACCTTGTTCGCGCCGATGGCATTGAGGCCACCGAGTTCCCCGAACTCGCCTCGAAGTTCCGCGTTTATGCCGTCCCCCGGACCATCATCAACAATGGGGATTACATTGAAGGCGCCATGCCGGAAATGGTTTTCCTTGACCAGATCCTGAAGACGCTGGCGCCGCCTGAGGAAGTTTGATGCATTCCGGCCGCTTGGGCAGGGCGCGGGCCAGTTCAAGGCGCTAATACTTCAATACGGAATACACCTCATACGGGCCCAATTTCTCGCGGCCCTTCAGGTCCTCCAACTCAATCACGAACCCTACGCCGGCCACGCGGCCGCCCAGAGATTCCACCAGGCGGGCCGTGGCGGCCGCGGTTCCCCCCGTTGCCAGCAGGTCATCGATAATCAGCACCTCTTGCCCCGGGCTGATGGCGTCGCGGTGTATTTCAATCGCGTCCTTGCCATATTCCAGACTGTAGGACATGGTGGCGCGTTCGGCGGGCAACTTGTTGGGCTTGCGCGCCGGTACAAATCCCGCGTTCAAACGATACGCCACCATGGGCGCGAAGATGAAACCCCGAGCCTCAATCCCGATGACGCGATCGATCTTTTGCGCCAGGAACGTGTTGGCCAGCACATCGACGGCCCAGTGCAGGCCCACCGGGTCCTTCAGCAGCGTCGTGATGTCGTAAAACAGTATGCCCGGCTTCGGATAGTCGGGGATTTCGCGAATCAGCTTCTTCAGGTCAATCACAAGTCCTCCGTCAAAAAGTATAAAGTGTAAAGGACAAAGGTTAGGGTATAGGTCCGATTCCGGGCTTCGCACATGCGATGCCTTTTCCTTTACCCTTCATCCTTTACACTTTATCCTTCAGTATTCTTACCACCCTCCCTCAATAACGAACCGATTGTAGCGCGTGTCCACAGGCTCATCCGATTCGTCAATGGCGGTCACGCGCGCGCTGCGCGGGCCTTCGGCCAGATGGCGCTTCAGTTCGTCGAGAGCCATGGCACTACCGATGGCGTAAACCTCCACGTTGCCGTCCCAGAGATTCTTCACGTACCCGCAGATGCCCAGTTGCGCAGCAACCCGTTCCGCGAAGTAACGATACCCGACACCTTGCACGCGGCCCGCGATAAGGAACTTCTTGGCAATCTTTGGCGCTGGCTTGGCCATATCCAGGCAAGTATAAAGGGTAAAGGGTAAAGGCGAAAAGCTATGGGGTAAAGGGTAAAGGTTAAACATGAGTGCGCTCAGATTCCCCCGCAGCCCTCACCTTCTCTCCATTGCCGCTTTAACCCTTTACACTTTACCCTTTAACCTTCGTTCCTCTCCCGTTCGATCTGCTCCAGAACCCATGTGAGCCTGCCCGGGTAGTTGGTGATAACGCCATCGACGCCGTCCAGGATCTTGCGCCGCATGTGCAGGGGATAATTGACCGTCCACGGGATAACCCGCAACCCCGCGCGATGGGCGCGGCGGATGAGCCCGCGCGAGGCGATCGCCCAGTGAGGAAGCAGGGCCTCCGCGCCCAGGGCCTGGGCGCGTCGAACCGGGAGCAAGCGGCCAGAGAAGTCCAAGCCCAGATGGGCTTCCTCGCTCAAGCGCCTCGCGATCTGAAGCGATAGCAGGTCAAAGGAGACCACCCGCACCAAATGCCAAAGTGCGGCACGTTCAATTTCTCGCAGGATCCGGGCTGCGGCGCCAGGCCGGTAATCCTTGATTTCGATGAAAGCCTGGCATTGCCGCGCTGTGATCCATTGCAGAACTTCCGCCAAGAGGGGAATGCGCGCCCCGGCGTAACGTTCTCGCGCGCGAAGGCGATGCTGGCGATTGAACCACGACCCCGCGTCGAGGCGGCGCAGCACGCTCGCCCGATGCTCCCATACCCAGCCGCTGCCGGAAGTGGTGCGCGTAAGCCGGGCGTCATGAATGACCACGGGGACGTCGTCAGAGGAGAGTTGAACGTCGAATTCAATTCCGTCCGCGCCCTGGTGCAGCGCCAGGTTGAACGATGCCAGGGTATTCTCCGGGGCCTCGCCCGCCGCGCCGCGATGTCCGATCTTGAGGGGCGGCCACTCCAACGGCGCGGGCCTGCGATCCAGAACGCGTTTCAGGATGGGTGATAAACCTGCCACCTGAGCTCCCCAGGCATCACGGGAAGTCCACGTCAAGGGCATAGATTTCCTGGATGCTGGTGTCGCGAACCAACAGCGGTGATCCGTCCGGCGCGAGGCCGGTCCAGACTCCCAAGGGGCCCATGGCCGACGGAAACCCCTTCAGACTGACAATCCGCTCCAGCTTGCGGTCGCTGACGCGCATGCGGAAATAGCCCGGTTCGTTCTCAAAAGTCCCATTGAAGTAGACATAGTCCCCGTCCGGTGACCAATTGGGGTAGGCGATGAACATCGAGGTGAACTCAGTCCAGTGCTGGGTTGCGAATTCATAGAGCAGGGAGCGGGATGAATCCAGTGATAGGGCGAGGAGGAAGCGCCCATTAGGTGACCAGCGGGGGGAATAGAGGCCATCCGACCCCGGCAGCTTGGACGCCGCGCGGGTTTTCAAATCGAGCATGTAAATCGCGGACCCCTGATTGCTTTCCGCATTCTCTCCAAATACCAGCGATTTGCCGTCGGGAGACCAGTTGGGGTCGGCCAGGTTGGTTCCACGGCGATAAACCGGTTCAGGCGAACCTCCCGTTGCGGGTACGACGTAAATCTGCATGGGCTCGCTGGGCGCATGGCCAAAAAAGGCGACCTGCTTGCCATCCGGAGACCAGCGCGGCAGGTAGGCCTGCATGGGTGGAAAGGTAAGTTGCAGCTTCTCGGTTCCGTCTGATTTGCTACGCCAAAGGGTGCTCTCCGCCAGGTCATCGTAAGCGACCCATTGTTTATCAGGTGAAAAATCGAGCCCGAGCGCCGAAATTCCACCCAGGTAAGGCTTGAACTGCTCTGATTTCGCCTCGTAGCGCACTAATTCCGCCCGCGGTTGCCAGCCTTCGACGAACAGTTTCTTGCCGTCCCGGCTGGGCACGGGCGCGCCGACGTTCATCGGCCCGGTCGTCAGTTGCAGAGGCTCATGGCGAGCCGACCGGAAAAAGCCATTATTTTCCTTGAGAGCCCA
>Ga0335069_10010498_pt1 | contig 13123 bp, 7 predicted proteins | sample Lox_Sample_11_FD_206714 | JGI IMG/M metagenome (GOLD analysis project Ga0335069, IMG submission 206714) | Soil microbial communities from Loxahatchee National Wildlife Refuge, Florida, United States - Lox_Sample_1.1 | ecosystem: Environmental > Terrestrial > Soil > Wetlands | place: USA: Florida... | reverse complement strand
GCCCGGGTCGTGGCCGGCGCCGAGAACAGCCGGCTCGCGGCCTGGATGAACGCGAGCCCGGCCGTGATCCTCAACATCCAGCGCCAGCCGGGCGCCAACGTCATCTCGGTCGTCGACAGCGTGAAGCGCCTGCTGCCGCAGCTGCAGGCGGCGCTGCCGCCGTCGATCGACGTCGCGGTGCTGACGGACCGCACCAACACGATCCGCGCCTCGGTGACCGACGTCGAGTTCGAGCTCGCGCTCTCGGTCGGCCTCGTCATCCTGGTGATCTACCTGTTCCTGCGCAACGTCCCGGCGACGATCATCCCGGGTCTGTCGGTGCCGCTGTCGCTCGTCGGGACGTTCGGCGCGATGTACCTGCTCGGCTTCAGCATCAACAACCTGACGCTGATGGCGCTCACGATCGCCACCGGCTTCGTCGTCGACGACGCGATCGTGATGATCGAGAACATCGCGCGCTACCTGGAGGAGGGGCTGGCGCCGATGAAGGCGGCGCTCAAGGGCGCGCAGCAGATCGGGTTCACGATCGTCTCGCTGACGATCTCGCTGATCGCGGTGCTGATCCCGCTGCTGTTCATGCGCGAGGTCGTCGGGCGGCTGTTCCGCGAGTTCGCCGTGACGCTGGCGGTGACGATCCTGATCTCGGCCGTCGTGTCGCTGACGCTCGTGCCGATGCTGTGCGCGCGGATCCTGCGGCAGCTGCCGGGCCACGGCGCCGGCGGCGCCGCCGCGGCGCGCGCCGACGCGCGCGGCGGCTGGTTCGAGACGCTGGTCGCGTGGTACGACCGCTCGCTCGACGTCGTGCTGCGGCACCAGCCGCTGACGCTCGCGATCGCCGCCGCGACGCTGGTGCTCACGGTCCTGCTCTACATCGTCATCCCGAAAGGCCTGTTCCCGACGCAGGACACCGGCGTCATCCAGGGCATCACGCAGGCTCCCGCGTCGGTCTCGTTCGCCGCGATGGCCGACCGGCAGCAGAAGCTCGCCAGCGTCATCCTGAAGGACCCCGACGTCGTGAGCCTGTCGTCGTTCATCGGCGTCGACGGCAGCAACATGACGCTCAACAGCGGGCGCTTCCTGATCAACCTGAAGTCGCCGGACGACCGCGCCACGAAGGCGAGCGACGTCATCCGCCGGATCGGCCGCGCCGCCGCCGACGTCGAGGGCATCCAGCTCTACATGCAGCCGGTCCAGGACCTGACGATCGACACGAAGGTGAGCCCGACGCAGTACGCCTTCACGCTGGAGGACGCGAACCCGGACGAGCTCGCGACGTGGACGCCGAAGATCGTCGACCGCCTCGCGCAGAAGCCGCAGTTCGAGGACGTCGCGAGCGACCTGCAGCAGCAGGGGCTCGCCGCCTACGTCTCGATCGACCGCGCGACGGCGGCCCGCTTCGGCATCACGCCGGCGACGATCGACAACGCGCTGTACGACGCCTACGGCCAGCGGATCGTCTCGACGATCTTCACGCAGTCGAACCAGTACCGCGTGATCCTGGAGGCCGATCCGGCCTTGTCGCGGTCGCTCGACGACCTGTCGACGATCTACCTGCCGTCGTCGACGGCGTCGAGCGGGGCCGGGCAGGTGCCGCTGTCGGCGTTGGCGACCGTCGGCGAGCGCTCGATGCCGCTGAAGCTCGACCACCTCGGGCAGTTCCCGTCGACGAACGTCTCCTTCAACCTCGCGCCCGGGGCCTCGCTGGGCGACGCGGTCGCGGCGGCGGATGCCGCGATGCGCGACGTCGGGCTGCCGGCCAGCGTCTTCGCCGTCTACCAGGGCGCGGCGCTGGCGTTCCAGGCCGCGCTCGGCAACGAGGTCTTCCTGCTGCTGGCGGCGATCGTCACCGTCTACATCGTGCTCGGCGTCCTCTACGAAAGCTTCGTCCACCCGGTGACGATCCTCTCGACGCTGCCGTCGGCGGGCATCGGCGCGCTGCTGGCGCTGATGATCGCCGGCGACGACCTCGACATCATCGGGATCATCGGGATCGTGCTGCTGATCGGGATCGTCAAGAAGAACGCGATCATGATGATCGACTTCGCGCTCGAGGCCGAGCGCGTCGAGGGCAAGAGCCCGGTCGACGCGATCCGCCAGGCGTGCCTGCTGCGGCTGCGGCCGATCCTGATGACGACGATGGCGGCGATCTTCGGCGCGCTGCCGCTGATGCTCGGCACCGGCACCGGGTCGGAACTGCGGCATCCGCTGGGAATCACGATCGTCGGCGGGCTGGTCCTGAGCCAGCTGCTGACGCTGTACACGACGCCGGTGATCTACCTCGCGTTCGACCGGATCGCGCGGCGCCTGCGCGGGGAAGCGGTCGCGAGGGGCGTCGCGTGATGTCCGGTCGCGTGGCGCGGGAGCGCCGGGAGCCGCGGGTGCACCGGCGCGGGACCGGCGGCCGATGAACGTCTCCGAGCCCTTCATCCGCCGGCCGGTCGCCACGACGCTGCTGACGCTCGGGCTCGCGCTCGCCGGCGCGGTGGCGTTCATGCTGCTGCCCGTCGCACCGCTGCCGCAGGTGGACTTCCCGACGATCTCGGTGTCGGCGACGCTGCCGGGCGCGAGCCCGGAAGTCGTCGCCACCAGCGTCGCGACGCCGCTGGAGCGGCACCTCGGGGTCATCGCCGACGTCACGGAGATGACCTCGTCGAGCTCGACCGGCTCGGCGCGCATCACGCTGCAGTTCGGCCTCGATCGCGACATCGACGGGGCGGCGCGCGACGTCCAGGCGGCCATCAACGCGGCGCGCGCCGACTTGCCCTCGAGCCTGCGCAGCAACCCGACGTACCGCAAGGTCAACCCGGCCGACGCGCCGATCATGGTGCTGACGCTCACCTCCGGCACGCTGACGCGCGGGCAGATCTTCGACGCGGCCGCATCGGTGCTGCAGCAGAAGTTCTCGCAACTCGAGGGCATCGGCCAGGTCACGCTCGGCGGCGGCGCGCTGCCGGCGGTGCGGGTCGAACTGAACCCGGGCGCGCTGTTCAAGTACGGAATCGGCCTGGAGGACGTCCGCGCCGCGCTCGCGTCGGCCAACGCGCACGCGCCGAAGGGATCGATCGAGGGCGACGGACTGCATTTCCAGGTCTACGACAACGACCAGGCGACGCAGGCATCGCAGTACGCGTCGCTCGTCGTCGCCTACCGCAACGGCGCCGCCGTGCGGCTGTCCGACGTCGCCGAGGTCGCCGATTCGGTCGAGAATATCCGCAACGACGGCCTGGCCGACGGCAAGCCGGCCGTGATCGTGCTGCTCTACCGGCAGCCGGGCGCGAACATCATCGAGACCGTCGACCGGGTCAAGGAAGCGCTGCCGTTCCTGCAGGCGTCGATATCCGGCGACATCGACATGGAAATCGCCGTCGACCGCTCGACGACGATCCGCTCGTCGCTGTTCGAGATCGAGCGCACCGTGCTGATCGCGATCGTCCTCGTCGTCCTCGTCGTCTACGTCTTCCTGCGCAGCGCGACGGCGACGTTCGTGCCGGCGGTCGTCGTCCCGGTATCGCTGATCGGGACGTTCGGTGCAATGTACCTGCTCGGCTACACGCTCGACAACCTGTCGCTGATGGCGCTCACGGTGGCGACCGGCTTCGTCGTCGACGACGCGATCGTCGTGATGGAGAACATCACGCGCCACGTCGAGGAGGGGATGCCGCGGATGGAGGCGGCGCTGCTGGGCGCGCGCGAGGTCGGCTTCACCGTGCTGTCGATGAGCCTGTCGCTGGTCGCGGTCTTCACGCCGATCCTGCTGATGGGCGGCATCATCGGCCGGCTGTTCCGCGAATTCGCGATGACGCTGTCGGTCGCGATCATCGTCTCGCTGGTCGTCTCGCTGACGACGACGCCGATGATGTGCGCGCGGCTGCGCGATGCGCCGGCCGGGCGGCGGCCGGGCCGCCTCGCGCGCGCGAGCGAACGGCTGTTCGAGGCGATGCACGGCGGCTACGAGCGGACGCTGCGGATCGCGCTGGCGCATCCGGTGATCGTCATCGCGAGCCTCTTCGCCACGGTCGCGCTCGCGATCGGCCTGTTCTCGTTCGTTCCCAAGGGCTTCTTCCCGCAGGAGGACACCGGGCAGATCGTTGGCGGGATCCAGGCCGACCAGAGCATCTCGTTCCAGCTGATGCGCACGAAGCTGCGCCAGTTCAGCGCCGTCATCCAGCGCGACGACGGCGTGAGCCACGTCGTCGGCTTCACCGGCGGCGGCGGACAGACCAATGGCGGCTTCATGTTCGCGCAGCTGAAGCCGAAGAAGGAACGGCGCGTCGGCGCCGACCAGGTGATCGCGCGCCTCGCGCGCGGCCTGGCGCAGGTGCCGGGCGCAAGCCTGTTCCTGCAGGCGGCACAGGACATCCGGATGGGAGGCCGCCAGAGCAACGCGCAGTACCAGTACACGCTGCAGGACGACAATCTCGCCGAGTTGCAGTCGTGGGCGCCGCGGATCCTGCAGGCGATGCAGAAGATCCCGGAGCTGACGCAGGTGAACTCCGACGTCCAGCAAAACGGGCTCGAGGCGGACCTGCTGATCGACCGGCAGACGGCGACGCGGCTGGGCGTCACGACGAGCCAGATCGACAACGTCCTGTACGACGCGTTCGGCCAGCGGCAGGTCTCGACGATCTACAACGCGCTGAACCAGTACCACGTCATCATGGAGGTCGCGCCGCCGTACTGGCAGAGCCCGGAGACGCTGCGCGACGTCTACGTCAGCACGTCGGGCGGCGGCGTCGGCGGCACGCAGGCGACGAACGCCGTCGCCGGCACCGTGTCCGGCGGCGGCGCGACGACGACGGCCGCGACGATCGCGCAGGACGCGCTGCGCAACCTCGCGACGAACCAGCTCGCGGCGAGCGGCCATTCGAGCGCGTCGACCGGCGCCGCCGTCAGCGCCTACAAGGAAACGATGGTGCCGCTCGCGGCGTTCACGCATTTCGGGCCGGGCAACACGCCGCTCGCGGTGAACCACCAGGGGCTGTTCGTCGCCAGCACGATCTCGTTCAACCTCGTGCCGGGGAAGTCGCTGAGCGACGCGGTCGGCAAGGTCGAGGCCGCGATGCTCGACATCGGCGTGCCGGCTTCGATCCACGGCTCGTTCCAGGGCACGGCGCGCGCGTTCCAGTCGTCGCTGTCCAACGAGCCGTACCTGATCCTGGCGGCGCTCGCCGCGATCTACATCGTGCTGGGGGTCCTCTACGAGAGCACGATCCATCCGATCACGATCATGTCGACGCTACCGTCGGCTTTCGCCGGCGCGATCCTCGCGCTGCTGATCTTCAACGTCGAATTCAACATCATCGCGCTGATCGGGATGTTCCTGCTGATCGGAATCGTGAAGAAGAACGCGATCATGATGATCGACTTCGCGATCGACATCGAGCGTTCGGAGCGGCTGGCGCCGCGCGAAGCGATCTTCCGCGCATGCCTGCTGCGCTTCCGCCCGATCATGATGACGACGGTCGCCGCGGTGTTCGGCGCGGTGCCGCTCGCGCTCGCCGGCGGCGAAGGCGCGGAACTTCGCCGCCCGCTCGGCATCACGATCATCGGCGGCCTGATCCTGAGCCAGATCCTGACGCTCTACACGACGCCGGTGATCTACCTGTACCTCGACCGGTTCCGGCTCTGGCTGGCCGGGAAGCGGCGAGCGCGCGACGGCGCGCCGGCCGACGTCGATGCCCGAGCGGACGCGCAAGGTGCTGCCGGATGAAGAAGATGCCGCTACGACAACGCGATGATCCGCCGGGACACGGCGAACGGGCACGCCGACTCGCTCCGCGGCTCGGCGCCGCGCTGCTGGCGGCCCTTGCGCTTGCCGCGTGCATCAGCGTCGGCCCGGACTACCGCCGTCCGGCGACGCAAGCGCCGGCGGCGTACAAGGAGCTCGACGGCTGGAAGCCGGCCGAACCGGGACAGGCCGCGAGCGGCTCGCCGTGGTGGTCGATCTACGGCGATCCGGTCCTCGACCAGCTGGAACAGCAGGTCGATGTCTCGAACCAGAACCTGAAGGCCGCGGAAGCGGCCTACCGGCAGGCCGAAGCGCTCGTCGGCGAGGCGCGCGCCGGCTACTTCCCGTCGCTCGGCCTCGGGGCGAGCGCACAGCGGCAGCGCGCGTTCTCGGCGGCGACCGGCAGCGTCCTGCAGAACGACTTCGGCGTGTCGGCAAGCGCGAGCTGGGCCCCCGACCTCTGGGGCAGGATCCGCCGCGGCGTCGAGGCGAGTTCGGCGAGCGCCCAGGCGAGCGCCGACGACGTGGCGGCGGCGCGCCTGTCGGCGCAGTCGTCGCTTGCCGCCGACTACTTCGCGCTGCGCGTCGCCGACGAACTGAAGGGGCTGCTGCAGCAGACCGTCGCGGCCTACCAGGACACGCTGGAGATCACGCGCAACCAGTTCGACGCCGGCGTCGTCGCGCAGACCGACGTCATCAGCGCGGAGACGCAGCTGGAGGGCACGCAGGCGCAACTGATCAACGCCGGCGTGCAGCGCGCGCAGCTGGAGCACGCGATCGCCGTCCTTGTCGGCAAGGCGCCCGCCGAATTCTCGCTGCCGCCGTCGCCGCTGCTGCGCAACGTGCCGGTGGTCCCCGCCGGACTGCCGTCGACGCTGCTGGAGCGCCGTCCCGACATTGCCGGCGCGGAGCGGCGGATGGCCGCGGCGAACGCGCAGATCGGCGTGGCCGTCGCGGCGTACTACCCCGACCTGACGCTCGCCGGATCCTACGGCTTCGCGTCGAGCACGCTGGGCTCGCTGCTGCGGGCCGCGAACACGGTCTGGTCGGTCGGCCCGCAACTGTCGGAAACGCTCTTCGACGGCGGCCTGCGCCGGTCGCAAGTCGCCGCCGCGCGCGCCGCGTACGACCAGGACGTCGCGACGTACCGGCAGACCGTGCTGGCCGCGTTCCAGCAGGTCGAGGACGAGCTGTCGACGCTGCGCATCCTGGAGCAGCAGGCCGACCTGCAGGACGTCGCCGTGCGGTCGGCACGCGAAGCGGTGCGGCTGACCTTGAACCAGTACGAAGCCGGCACGGTCGCCTACACGAGCGTCGTCACCGCGCAGGCGATCGCGCTGTCGGACGAACAGGCGGTCCTCGCGGTTCTCGGCAGTCGGCTGGCGGCAAGCGTCGCGCTCGTCGCGGCGACCGGCGGCGGATGGGATTCGGCGGCGGGCGCCAAGCCGGTCGCCTCGAGTCGCTAGCGCACGCCCAGGCCTGCAACCCGGGCGCACGACCGAGCTCCTGTTCCCGCCATGGACGACCAACCGCCGGACCACGACGTCCGCGACACCGCGCCGCCCGAGCGCGTCTCGACGCGGCAGTTCCTGGAACTGTTTTCCGCGGTGATGGTGCCGATGTTCCTCGCGGTCGCGGACCAGACGCTGCTCGCGACCGCGACGCCGAGGATCGCCGCGGAACTGGGCGGCCTGCGCGACACGACGTGGGTCGCGCTCGGCTACCTGATGGCGGCCACCGTGATGGTGCCGCTCTACGGACGCCTCGGCGACCGATTCGGGCGGCGCGACGTGCTGCAGGGCTCGCTCGCGATCTTCGCCGCCGGATCCGCGGGCTGCGGGCTCGCGACGAGCCTCGGCGGCCTGGTCGCGGCGCGGATCGTGCAGGGCCTGGGCGGCGGCGGGCTGATGGTCATGGCGCAGGCGCTGGTCGGCGAACTCGTGCCGCCGCGCGAGCGGGCGCGGTTCCAGGGTTATTTCGCGATGAACTTCACGATCGCAAGCGTCAGTGGACCCCTGATCGGCGGCATCGTCGTGCAGCACGGCGACTGGCGCTGGCTGTTCCTTGCGAACGTCCCGCTCGTCGCGCTCGCCGCATCGCGGGTCGCGAGCCTGCCGCGAGGCCAGCGCGGGGCCGCCGGCGGGCTCGAGGACCTGACCGGCATCGCCCTCTTCACGGTGGCCTCCGCGCTGCTGCTGGTTTGGCTGACGTTCGGCGGCCATCGCTTCGCATGGAACTCCGCGACCGGCGTCGCTCTCGGCGCCGCCACCCTGGCGCTGGGCGGCGCGCTGGCCCGGCGCGAAAGCCGGCTGCCGTCGCCCTACCTGCCGATCGAACTGCTGCGCGATCGGCCGATCGCGCTGATGTCCTCGACGGTCGCGCTGTTCGCCGGCTGCCTGTTCGCGGTGGTCTTTTATCTTCCGATCTACCTGCAACTCGGCCACGGGACGCGGGCGGTCACCTCCGGCGCGCTGCTGCTGCCGCTGACGTTCGGGATGGTCATCGGATCGACGACGACCGGCCGCGTCATTTCGAAAACCGGCCAGGCGATGGCCGCGGCGCCGATCGGGCTGGCGATTGCAGCGGCCGCGCTGCTCGCGCTGGCCGCCGTGCCGGCGGAGCCGCGCGCGATCGGCGGCTTGTGCTTCGCGACCGGGCTGGGGTTCGGCACGGTGATGCCGACGAGCCAGGTACTGATCCAGACGCTTGCCGGCCGCAGCCGCCTGGGCGCGGCCTCGTCGGTGATCGCGCTGTCGCGATCCTTCGGTGGAGCCGTCGGGACCGCGGTCTTCGGCGCGATCGCCTACGGATGGATGGGCGATGGACCGCGGGCCGACGGCATGGCGGCCGCCGGCGGCGAGGCGGCGCCGCACGTCGCGCTGGCGTTTCGCATCATGTTCGCGACGGTCGCCGCGGTCGCCGCCGGGGCCGCGATCGTCGCCGCGCGGATCCCGCGATTACGCCTCTGAGCGACGCGCGCCGGAGGTCGGCGCGGGCCATGCGCACGCGCCGTGCGAGCGCCCGCCCTCCGATACCGCCCCTTCCATCGCCCCTATCGGGTCGAACAGTTGGCGTATTGTGGCCGTGAGGCGACCGTGCGATGGTTTCGACGGGATTGCCTGGACCCGGGGGATACGTGCGCCTTCATCGAGGGTTGGAATGGTCGCTCGCCGCATGCCTGGCCGCCGCGGCGGGCCTTGCCGCTGCGCAGGACGCCTACTCGAACCGCTACGCGAACGTGCGCGCCGGCCCGGACCGCGGCTATCCGCTGGTGGCGCAACTCGCCCCAGGGACGCCACTGCAGATCATGGGGTGCATCGACGACTGGAGCTGGTGCGACGTCGCCTTCGACGACAGCCGCGGCTGGGTCTACGCGCCGTTCCTGTCCTACGTCGACGACGGCGGCGAGGTGCCGTTCTACGCCTACGCGCCGACGTTCGGGATCCCGGTCGTCGTCTTCTCGCTCGGCTCGTACTGGGGCGACTGGTATCGCGGCCAGCCGTGGTACGGCGACCGCGACCGCTGGGAAAACCGCCCGCCGCCGCCGCACTCACGTCCGCCGGGGCCGCCCCCGGGGACGTCGCGGCCTCCGTCGCCGCGGCCGCTGACGTTCACGCCGCACGCGCCGCTTCCGCGCGTCATCGTCCCGCGGCCGGCCGCGACGCCGGGGGCGGCGAGCCCGCAGCGTGGTGCGCCGCAGTTCGAATCGCGGGCGCCGGCTCGCGAACCCGTCCCGCACCGCGAGGTCCGGCCGACGGCTCCGGCGGCTCCCGCGCCATCGGTTCCGCAGCCGCAGGTCGCACCGCCGGCCGTGCGGCCCCAGGGTCCGGGACCCGGGCAAGCCTTCGTGCCACGCGGCGCGGCGCCGCCCCCGGGCAACGCGCCGGCGCGGGGGCCGCAACGCGAACAGGGTGAACGCCGCGGCGCCGAGGAGGGCGAGCGCCGCTGAGCCGGTCCGCGGCGACCGAGACCGCGACGGCGCCCGTGGCCGTTCGCCGGCATGGTCGAGGAACTTCCTCGCGCCGACAATCATCGAACGACTTCGTCACCCCGAGGAGGAGTTCAATGACCCGACGTTTGCTGCTGCTGTTGGCCTTGGCCTGCATGATCCCGCCGGCGCTCGCCCTCGTCCGCGGCTCGACGGAACTGGGCGGCAAGTTCCTGAGCGGCGGCATCACGCCCGACGAGATCGCGACGATCAACGACGAGAAAGGCGGCTATCCGCTCGCGATCCTCACCGCGTCGAAGGGGTCGGGCGCTTTCCTGGCGGATGTGCATGTCCGGATTACCGACCAGAACGCCGCACCCGTGCTGGACACCGTGATGGACGGCCCGTGGCTCCTCGTCGAACTGCCTGCCGGCCAGTATCGGATCGAGGCGACGCTGGGCACGGCCGTGCAGAAGTCGAGCGTGGCGCTGAAGGTCGGCGAACATCGACAGGCGGCGTTCTATTTCGACACCCACGACGAGGTCGAACCGGCGAAGTGAATCCGGGCCGCGGTGGTGCGGCCGCCCTCTCCCCCAACCCCTCTCCCGCTTCGCGGGCGAGGGGAGTTTCGTCGTCGGGAATTCAAGCACTGCCCCAACAGAGGGGCGGGGGAGGGCCGTCGCAAGACGACCTGCGCCACCCGCGCTCAACGCCACATCGCGCGGACGCGGGCGTTCAGGTCGACCTTCGGCTGGCCTTCGGCGACCGGCCTGCCCTCGTCGTCGAGCTGCGGCGGCGGCCACGCGAGTTGCTCGAAGCGATCGCAGATCGAAGCCGGAATGAAGCGGCTGCGCTGCGCGAGGACGTGGCGGTCGCCCTGCGAAGACTGGCCGTGCACGTAGAAGCGGTGCGGCACGAGGATCTCGAGCTGGTCACGCGCCCGCGTCATCGCGACATAGAGCAGCCGCCGCTCCTCGTCCACCTGTTCCGGCGAGCCGGTCGCGAGGTCGGACGGCAGGCAGCCGTCGACCGCGTTGAGCACGTAGACGGCCGTCCATTCCTGGCCCTTTGCCGAGTGGATCGTCGACAGCACCAGGTAGTCGTCGTCAAGAAGCGGCGCTCCCGCCTCGTCGCTCGTCGCGCCGGGCGGATCGAGGCTCAATTCGGTGAGAAAGCGCTCGCGCGTCGGGTAGGTCGCGGCGATCGCCTCGAGCTGCAGCAAGTCGGCGCGGCGGATTTCCGGATGGTCGTGGCGCCTCTCCAGGTGCGGCTCATACCAGCGCCGGACCACCTCCAGCTGCGCCGGCCACGGTGTCGAGCCCGCGCGCACCGCCTGGATCATCGCCGCCAGCCGCGCCCAGTCCTCGGCCGCCGCGGGCGGCGCGCGGTACGCGGCGATCGCCGCGTGCGGATCCGCAGCGGCAAGTCCGGAATCGAGCGCCCGCGCCGCGATGCGCGGCCCGACGCCCGGCATCAGTTGCAGGACGCGAAACCCCGCGACGCGATCGCGTCCGTTCTCGGTCCAGCGCAGGCAGGCGAGGACGTCCTTGACGTGGGCCGCCTCGAGGAATTTCAGGCCACCGAACTTCACGAACGGGATGTTGCGACGGGCAAGCTCCAGCTCCAGCTGCGCGCTGTGGTGGGCCGCGCGGAACAGCACCGCCTGCGACTGCAGCCGGACCCCGGATTCACGCTGCGCGAGGACCTGCTGCGCCACGTAGCGCGCCTGTGCCGATTCGTCCGCCACGGTGACGAGGCGCGGGGCCGCGCCGCCGTTGCGCACGGTCCACAGGTCCTTCGCGTAACGCTGCGTGGCGAGCGCGATCACGGCGTTCGAGGCCGCGAGGATCGGCGCCGTCGAGCGGTAGTTCCGGGCGAGCGTGACGACGCGCGCGCCGCGCGGAAACAAGGTCGGGAATTCGAGGATGTTGCGCACCGTCGCGCCGCGGAACGAGTAGATCGCCTGCGCGTCGTCGCCGACGACCGTGAGCCCGTTGCCGTCGGGCTTCAGCGCCAGCAGGATCGACGCCTGCAGGCGATTCGTGTCCTGGTACTCGTCGACGAGCACGTGGCGGAAGCGCGCGCCAAGCTCGGCGGCGAGCGCCGGCTCGCCCGCCATCTGCGCCCAGTAGAGCAGGAGGTCGTCGTAGTCCAGCACCTGCTGCCGCTGCTTCGCGTCGACGTAGGCGCCGAACAGCCGCTTCAGCTCGTCCTCCCACGTCGCGCACCAGGGAAACGCCTGCGCGAGCACGTCGGCGAGCGGAACCCGCCCGTTGACGGCGCGCGAATAGATCGCGAGCGCGGTGCCCTTGGCCGGGAACCGCTTCTCGGTCGCCGCGAGCCCGAGGTCGTGGCGCACGAGGTTCAGCAGGTCCGCGGAATCCTCGCGATCGTGGATCGTGAACGACGCATCGAGCCCGATGCGGGGTGCGAACTCGCGCAACAGGCGGGCCCCTATCGCGTGGAACGTCCCGGCCCACGCCAGTCCCGCCGCGGCGCCACGGCCGCGCGCGGCCGGGTCGGCGGCGACGATCCGTTCGACGCGACGCGTCATCTCCGCCGCCGCGCGGCGCGAGAACGTCAGCGCGAGGATGGACTCCGGATCGGCGCCGTGGCGGACCAGGTGCGCGACGCGATGCGCGAGCGCGTTGGTCTTGCCGGATCCGGCGCCGGCGATCACGAGCAGCGCGCGCGGATCGGCCTCGCCGATGTCGTGCTCGACGGCCAGGCGCTGCTCCGCATTCAGCGTCCGCAGCAAGTCCTGCACCGCCCCGTCGGCGGCGCCCGCATCGCGGTGCATGCCGGCGTCACCGCCCTCGCGCACGACGCTCAGCCGCCCGGCGTCGACGGCGCATTCGCGTCGGCGGCGCCGACGCTGTCGGCCGCGGGTCCGTCGGCCGGCGCACGGCGTCTGCGACCGAGCCACAGCGCGGCGACGCCGGCCATCACGCCGAGGCCGAGGCCCACGCCGACGCGGAGGGCGCCGTGCCCGCGCCGCAAGCGCGCGAAACCGGCCGCCAGCAGCGACGCCGCCCACGGATGTCGCAGCGCCACGTGCACCGCGCGCGGCAGCCAATGCGCCGCGCCCCGACCGGGGGCCAGGAACTGCGCCACGCGCGTAGCGCCGCGCGCCGCGCCGGCAAACGGTTCGATGCGGTCGCGCAGTTGCGAGGCCGCGTCGGCCAGTTCGAGACGCTCGGATGCCGCGCGCAGCCTCAGCATCTCCTTGCGCAACGCGTGGGCGTCGGTGCCGACGCCTGGCGGCATCGTCCCCGGGATCACGGGGTCTCCGCGGCCGGCTGCCGCGCGTCGCGGGCAGGCTGCAGTTCCTCGAGGTCGCTGCGCAACTCCGCCATCGTCGTGGCCAGCACGCCCGGATGGTGCGCGACCTCGCCGCGCACGCGCACGACGAGCGCGCCGGCCGCGATCGCATAGACGAGCGCGAAGGCGACGAGGCCGAGCCAGCC
>Ga0335069_10010497_pt1 | contig 13124 bp, 5 predicted proteins | sample Lox_Sample_11_FD_206714 | JGI IMG/M metagenome (GOLD analysis project Ga0335069, IMG submission 206714) | Soil microbial communities from Loxahatchee National Wildlife Refuge, Florida, United States - Lox_Sample_1.1 | ecosystem: Environmental > Terrestrial > Soil > Wetlands | place: USA: Florida... | reverse complement strand
GAGCGCGTCTGCGAGTGATCCCGTCGGCTCCGGCGGCTCGAACTGCGCGTTTACCGACGTTCCTGTCGAGTCTCACCGTGAACGGAGCGCGTCTACTCACCTTCCCGTCGCGTTTCATCGAGAACAACGCGGGTCCACCGACCTTCCCGTCGCCTTTCATCGAGAACAGAGCGCGTCTACCGACCATCCCAGGCGTTCTCCCGGCGTGAAGAGCCGGTCCGACGTCGATCCGTCGTCGTCGCCCGGGCTCCGAGCACCTCTCCCATCGATCATGGCGCATCTACCCTGGAGCAAAGCGTGTCTTCCCAGCACGACAGACGCGCGATCGGCTCGATACGAGGTCGCCCATTTCCGGTTGGGCGACGAAAGGGCCGGCGACCTACGAACCGGCCGAGGCCAGCGCCGCTTTCACGTCGCTGAGCGCCTGGTCGACCGCGCCCGCCCCGAGACCCGTGGCCTTCGCGATCTTTCCCAGCACCTCGCGCTCGACCGGGCTCACGTCGTCCGTCGCCAGGGCCAGGAGGGCGGCGATGCGCAGCACCTCCTGCGCGTGCTCGGGCTTCATCACGGCCTTCGAGAGGACGTCGACGCGCCGGTCGACCCCGTCCTCCTGGAGCTGATCCCCGAGGTCCGCCACGAGCGCCGTGATCTGCGAAGGCGCAACCATCCCGCCGCACGCGGCGACCACGACGCGCTCGAAAGTGCGCTTCTCCTCGTCGTCGAAGACGCCGTCGGCGTTCGCGACGAGGTACGCGCCCTCGACGATCGACTCGAAGAGCGCGACCGCGACCGGGTCGAAGCCGGTGGGCACCGTCGCGTCCTCCGACGGCTTGGCACCGTAAGCGGCGGCCGAGAGCGAGAGGATGCTCGCCGGCCTGCCTGGATCGGACAGCCGCCCTGACGCAGTCGACGAGCGGGCGAGCCGTGCCAGCAGATTGATGCGCAGGTCGTTATCCATGGGGGCGATGGCAGCCCAGCATACAGGTGGGCGCCCGTCCCAGGCTACTGCGCAGGCGGAGCGAGGTACATGGAGTATTCGCCCGTCGAATCGGTCAGGGCCTCCCCCACCTCATAGGAGGCCCCCATGGCCGGAGTCTCGTACATGCGGACCAACGCCTCGACGATGGGGTTGCATGCGACGGGGTCCTGCAGAACGAACCCAGCATCGGTGGGCGCCTGAACAGGCGGAATGTCGGCGGACATGTCGCTCGGTCCCACCGTCAGCGGGGTCACGACCCATGGGAGGGCGGTTCCCTCGGCCGGCCGGACGCGGAGCGAATAGCCCCCTTGGTCCAGAGGCATGATGAAGGAGCCGTCGTTGGCCGTCGTGGTGCTCCCGGCCCTCGGGAGACACGTCTGGTCCGTCGTGCTGTCAGAGCAAGCCGTGGGAATCGCTTCGATCGTCGCGTCTGCGAGGGCGCGTCCGTCGACGACCATCGCGGTGCCCCGCACGGTGCGCTGCGCGACGACCACGAGGGGCCCCGGCTGTGCCGGCGCGCCGCACTGCTGGTTGGGGAGCACGGCCGTGGTCGCGATGTTCGGGATCACCGTCACCTGCGCCGTCGTTCCGCGGGGACGTACGGTGGCCCGGTACACACCCATCGGGAGCACAGCGGAGAAAGACCCGTTGGCCGCGGTCGCGATGGTCGTGAAGGTGAGGTCCGGGTTCGGGTCGAGAACCACGGTCGTCGCCCCGCCGCTCACGTAGTCGCGACAGAGACTGGACGATTCGAACACGACGTCGGCGGCGACCGGCGCACCTCCCGGCAAGTCGAGCGAGACCGTCCCCGAAACGGGGACCGGCGCGGGCAACTGCGGATAGACCTCGGCCGTGCCGAGCACGCCGTTGACCGCCTGGAGGATGGCGGTCGGCAAGCTGGAGCCGGAAGGCGGCTGCATCACGAGAGCCGCGTTGCCGAGCGCGTCTCCCTGTTTGCGGTGCCGGCTCGTGAGCAGCTGAACGCCATTCGCCTCGGTCCCGCTCAGCTTCATCGCGTTGGAGATCCGCCGCAGCGTCGTCACGTCCTGCAGGTACGCGGTCCACCCGTCGAGGCGTTGCCCATCCGCACGCGAGAGATCGAAGCTCGGGTAGGTGAAACCGTTCGAGCCGTTGATCGTGTCGAACGGCGCGCAGTCCGACGTCCCTGGTCCGCACCCGTAGATCACGACGTCCTCGGATGCGCTGCTCAAGTCGAACACGTCGATGTCAGGGGGGAATGCCTGATCGAAGGGCGCGACGGGCATCAGGGTGCGCTCGAAGACCAGACCGGGCGGGAGCTGGGCAAGCGAGTACACGAAAAAGAGGCTGGGACCGCCGCCCGGTCCGGGAAGTGCCGACAGCGAAGTATCCACCGCGTCCGAAGCGTCGACGGGCCCCAGGGGCAGGCCGATCGTCGTCACGTCGACGAGCGAGGAGCCGGACGTCGCCTGGGGTCGGAACGTCGCCTGGACCGGCATGACGGTGTTCTGCGCTCCGTTTCCCAGGTTCCAATTCGCCTCGGTCGGAGAGGCTCCGTTCGGCCACACGATCAACTCGCCGGGCCGGGAGACGAGCTGCGGGAGCGGCGCGCACCGCTTGCCCGGCGGGCAAGTCCCGCCGCCGACCATGCACGTGCCCTGGGTCGTGAGCAGCGTCGAGAACGGCACGGCGAACGTCGCACCGGCTCCGTAGGCGGCGTCCGCGCTGAGCGATATGACCGCCGTCCAGTTCCCGAACGGCAGGGAGCTCACGCAGATCCCGTTCGCGCAGGAAGGAGACGCGCTTCCCGGCGCGTAGGCCTGGCACTGCTGCGAGCTGCTGCACGAGTTGATCGGCGCAGCCGAGCGAGCGGATGGCGTGACGGTGACGCAGGCGGCCGCCACGAGAGCCGTGCCGAGCGCGGAGAGGCGTGACGCGCTCACGGATCGACTCCCGACTCGGGGAGGGGGCCGGACTCGGGGGTGATTAGCACATCGGGACCCGAGTCGACTGGCGGGAACGCCCCGTCCTGGAAGGCGCCGGCATCGTAGAAGTTGCACAGCGCTCCCGGCGGCTCGTACTCCCAAATGGAGTAGTCGCCGCCGGCGCTGTCGGGCACCCCTGCGGAGCTGAAACCGTGCGCGACGACGAACGTGATGACGTGGCAGTGACCGTCGTTGGGCGCCGTGTAGGGCGCCTCCTGGACGATGACGCCGCCATCGATGAGCGACGTGACGCAGTAGTTCCCCTCGACGAACTTCGTCGATCCCTCCAGGTCTCTGTCGTTCAATTGCCACTGACAGTTTGCGGTGGGATTTGGAAGCAGGATCGGAATCCGGAATGTGTTGTCCGGCGGCCATCCGTTGAGAAGCCCCTCGGGCGGCTGCACGGACGTGTGGAGGATGAGTGGTCGCTCGTTCGTGCTCGTGCCGATGTCCGCCGGCGGGGCCGTGAGGCACGCGGCGATGCCCGCGATCGCGGCGAGGCCGCATGCAGCGGCCGCGGCGAGGGGCGCAACGACACGCGCGCGAGGGCCGAGAGGCACGAACGGGAGCATCCGTCGAAGTCAGAATAGGCTGAAGCGACCTGACGAAATGGTGCCACGCGGAGGGGCGGGCGTCACAGAATGCCACCGGGCGGCCGCGTACTCCGGGCTCACCGCGAGGCGCAGCAGGTCGGCGAGAGCAGGCTCTGCCTCGCAAAGACTGCGCAGCGAGGCGAGCGACGGCGGCTCTACCGCACGGTGCGACGACTCGGCGAGCAGGGTGCGCGCCGCGAACGCGAAGTCGCCCGCGAGGAACATCCCGACGCGCCGGCCGCTCTGGTGCGCGCGCTCGACCAGCTCCTCGTACTCAGGCACTTGCGCCGACCCGAGGACCTCCTGCAACCGGCGCTGCGCGCGCGCCGGGACGATCTGCCAGAACGACTCGGCGAGCCGCGCGACGCGCGCGTCGACGCGCCGGCCCATCTCGGGCGCACCGAATGCCGCGCGGAGAGCCTCGACCAGCGTGCGCCCCTCGGCCGGCGGGAGCCCGAGGCGGAGCACGTTCTGCGGCAGGGCTGCCGCCATCCCGCGGCCGAGCGCGAATCGCAGCTCCGTCGTCTCCTCGCGCACGTCCCCCGCGAGGATCACCGAGGGTGGCGAGAGGAGCGCCACGTGCGCGGCCGGCGTCCCGGCCGTCGAGCGCGGGACGAAGAGCGGGATGCGCGGGGTCTCGAGCATGCGCATCGCCGACTCGTAGAGGCGCGCGATGGTCGAGGTGCTGCCCGGCACGACGCGCTCGACCCCGGTGATGCCGTAGCTCGCGGCGTCGCGCACGAAGAGCTGCATGGCGCCGTCCCAGAGCAGCGTCAGGGCCTCGCCGGCGACGTCCATCGACGGTCGCGCCAGGATCGCCAGGATGCCCGGCTCGTCGGGCTGAGCGTAGAGCGGCGGCGGGGGCAGCGGCCCGGCCCCGGGGTCGAACGCGCGCAGCACGTGCTCGACGGCGCGCGCGTAGACTCGGTCCTCGTCGGCCACGGCGGCGACGCGCAGCGACTCGAGCCGATCGATGTCGCCCGGCTCGAGGGCCACCTGCTGGCGCCGCACGCGCACAAGGTCGCGTGTGCGTTCGGTCGTCGAGGCGACGAGAGGCGCGAGCAGATCGCCGGCGCCCACGAGCCCGTCGGCGAGCGCCTCCCAGAGCAACGGCTCGGCGCCGCGCACGTCGCCCCGCTCGAGCCTCGCCTGCCCCAGGGTCAGACGCGCCACCGCACGCTCGGCGGGAGTGGGCGCCGTGCGCACCGCGGCCTCGAGCGACTCGAGCGCCGGGTCTGACTCGGAAGGCGACGCCTGGGGACGCCGGCTCGACGTGGCCACCGCTTCCTCGATCGCCGCGGGCGCCACGCTGCGCGCGCGCGTCATCTGCGACAGGCGCGAACGCCGACCCGCGGCGTCCGTCTGGGTGTCCTCGTGGCCGCTCGCGACCTCGAGGAACCACTCCGCATCGTCGTAGCGCCCGGCGCGCTCCGCAGCGTCCGCGGCAGCGAGCGCCGTGCGCCCCCGGTTGCGGAGCTCGAGCAGCGAGCCGGCCAGCGCGATGCGGTACGAATCGACCGCCTCGTCGTATTGCCCGAGCGCCAGGAAGCGCTCGGCGAACCCGAGCGCGACGAGCGGGTGCGCGCCGATGATGGCGTTGGTCGCCTCCAGCTCCTTGAACCCGGCGCTGCCACCTTGCACGACGTCGAGCGCCTCGGCGAGCAGGAACGCCCGCAGCGCCTCGTCGTCCTGCCCGAGCGGCTCGCGGATGCGCGCGAGCTCCTCGATGGTGTGCCGCGCCTCGGACGGGCTGCCAGCGCCGCGGAAGCGGTACTCGAGCCCGCGCGCCAGGAGCTGCGGCGTCCCACGTTCCGGTGACGCGGCGGCGGCGCGGCGCGCCCTGTCGAGGGCGCGCTGCGAGTCTCCCGTGCGCGCCGCGGCGTGCGACGCCTCGAGCAACAGATCGCTGCGCGTGCGTGGATCGGCGCCGTCGGTGACGGCCAGCGCTTCGAGCGCGTCGCCGAGCTCCTTGTCCGATCCCAGCGTGCGCGCCGTCTCGATGCGCAGCGCCAGCGCCTCCGTGTGCGACGGCCGGCGCTCGATCACTCGTTTCGCGTGGTCGAGCGCCGCCTCGACGTCACCGGCCGCCAAGGATGCCCGCCCGGCGCGCAGCTCCAGGTCGTCGCGCTCGGTCGCGTCCACCTCGACGGCGGCCGCCTTGCGCCAGAGAGGCGCAGAGCGCGCGTGCTCGCCCTGCCGGTCGAGCAGGTCGGCCAGGTAGCGCAGGGCGCTCACGTTGTCGGGCCACTCGTTGAGGAGCAGCGCGAGCTCGTCGCACGCGTCCTTCAGTCGTCCGAGGCGTTGCTCGAGGATCGCGGCCCGCCGCAGGCGTACGGCGCGCAGCATCTCGCGCGTCCCCGAGTGCGCACTGAGACGCTCGGCCCGCCGCGCGAGGTGGTCCACGAGCTCGTCGTACTGCCCGCGCGCGACGATGACGGCCTCGATGGCCTGGTCGGCGACCTCATCGTCCGGGTCGAGCTCGATGACGCGGTGCCAGGTGCGCATCGCCGCATCGAAGTCGCGACGGCGCTCGTGAGCGCGCGCGAGGCGCTTGAACACCGGGACGCGGCCCTCGTCGCCCACCCGATCCGCGATGTGCTCGAGCGCGTGCACGCGGGTCTGATCATCCTCGGCCATCTCGGCGAGTCGCTCGAGGGCGCTCCAGCGCTCGAGAGGCTTCGGGTCGAGCTTGCACGCCTCGATCTGGGCCCGCACGGCGCCCTCCTTGTCGCCGCGCGCCTCGCGACGCTCGGCGATCTCGGACCAGCGGTCGGCGCGCATCGACTCGGGAGCCTCGTCGCTCGCGGCCTCGCGCTGCACGCGCGCCTCGATCTCGTTGCCCCGGCCCGCGGCTTCCCAGGCGACGCGAAGCTCGCGCTCAGCCTCGGCGCGCACCTCGCCCTTCAGGAGCTCTACGGCGCGCTCGAAGAGGTGGGCTGCCTCGCCGTAAGCCGCTTCGTGCGCGCGCGCACGCGCCGCCGCCAGGAGAGCCTCGCCCCGCCGCACCGGGGTCACGCGCTTGGCCAGCCGCTCGGCCAGCTCGGGCACGCCGCGCACTGCGGCGTCGGCCTCGACCACCAGCGCGTCCTCGTCGGGCTCCCGCGACGCCGCGAGGACGGCGGCACGCGCGCGTACGCGGTCGTCGTGAAGGGCCGTGCCGATCGCGCCGAGAAGGCGCAGCACCGGGATGCCGACATTGGCATGAGGTTTCTCCGCCGCGTCGACCAGCTCCGCCACGCGCGCTGCGGCACCCTCGGCGCGTGCGAAGTTCGGGGCACGCGCGAGAAGCCCCGCATACTCGTCGACGTCGGCGTCGCAAGCGAAGGCCCGGACGACGCACGCGAGGGCGCTCTCCGCGTCGTCGAACAGATCGAGGGAAGTCTCGGCGAAGACGATGGCGACACGTGCTCCCTCCGGGCCGTCGAGTCGCTCGGTGATGGTGCGCGCGGCGCGCGCCAGGCGCATCTCGAGCCCGTCACGCTCCTCGGGGCTGTAGCGCAGGAGCTCGCGCGCGGCGTCGCGCAGCATCGCGATCGTGCCGACGTTGGGCGATGCGACCGCCGCGCGCAGCAGCACGTCCACCCTTCGCCTCGCCCCCTCCTCCCCTTCCCCTGCGATGCTCGCGGCCCGCAGGAGCCACGATGCGCGCGAGGCTGCCTCGCGGGCGCTCTCGGCCACGTGCTCGATGGTGCGAACGGCATGCAGGCGGTCGCCTGCGCGCTCGGCGGCGCGCGCGAGGAGATGGAAGCTCGAGCCCTCGGTGGGCACCGCGTAGAACGCCTGCGCAGCATGCCGCAGGGCCAGCGCGCTCTCGGCGCGGCGCTCGAAGAAGCGTGCGCCCCGGTAGTGCGCAGCGCGGCGGCCGAAGCGACCGAGGGCCCGGTTGGCCACATGCTGGTAGAGGCCCGACAGCGCGGGATACTCGCGCGTTTTGTCGACCGCGCGCTCCGCCACCTCCAGCGCATCGGCGCACGAGGGGCTGCGGGTGATGCCGCGGCTCGCGAGGTCGAGCGCCAGTCGCCACTCCCCGATGGTGAGCGCGGCACGCCCGGCATCGGCGGCAATCGTGGCGGCGTTCGCGTCGTCCGGCTCGCTGTCGACCAGTCGTGCGAGATATTCGAACGCGAAGTCGGCCCCGGCGAACTCGACGAGATCGAGCGCCATGGTGACGTGCCCGCGCCACGGCGAGAGCCGCGCCGCGCGCTGCCACGCGGTGACGGCCCCCATGCGGTCGTCGGCGAGATCCCAGAGTGCGGCCCCGAGCTCGCGCCACGCCGGCACCCCATCCTCGTTCATTCCTGCGAGCTCCGCACGCGCGCGCATTCGCCAGAGGAGCGCGTCGGGGCCGAGTGGGCGCTCCGAGAGGCGCGCGAGGCGATTCTCGAGGTCCGGCGAGCGCAGGCCCTCGTGCACGGCGCGAGCGACGATGCGCACCTCGGCCTCGTCATCGCCCAGGCGCTCGCGGATCCGGGCGAGCGTCGCGTACAGCTCCGCCCTGTCGGCGCCTTCGGCGCCGCAACCGAGCCAGCGCTCGAGCACCGCCGCAGTGAAGCCCTGATCGGACGCACGCTCGGCCACGCGGAGCATCGCCTCGCGCAAGTCGGGCCACTTGGGGCCGAACACGTCGAGCGCCCGACGGGCGACGACCGCGGCGCGATCGGAGTCCAGGTTGGCCAGCTCGTCGAGGGCACGCGCGAACGGCGCGGCGAGCCAGGCCGCCGGCTGGGGTTGCGAGAGCAGCCACGCGAGCGCGTCACCCAGCCGCCCGCCGTCGCGAGCCCGGAGGAGCCGCTGCAGCAGCCTCTCGATCGCATCACGCTCACCGGGACACAGTGCGACGATGCGCTGGCTCCAGCCCACGGCGAGCTCCGGCTCGACCAACGCGTCGAGCGCATCGGCGAGCGCCGCGCACCAGGAGATGCGCGGGCCGACCAGGGTGATGGCGCGCTCGAACGCCGCTGCCGCTGCGCGATCGCGCTCGCGACCGAACACGTCGGCGAGGGTCGCCACGCATCGAGCGCTCGCGGGGTCCGACTGCATCGCCAGCTCGGCGAGACGCCGTGCGCCCTCGCGGTCCCCGGCTCCCGAGAGCCGGTCGGCGGCGGCGGTGAGCAGCACGGCGCGCACCCCGGGCGCCGCCGTCGTGGCGACACGCTCGAGCGCACCGGCGAGAACGGCCGCGTCGCTCCCGGTGGCGGCGCGCGCCCATCCGGCCGCCGATGCGGCCCTGCGGGTGCTCCCGTCGTCGATGGCGGGTCGCATTCCCTCTGCGAGCGCGGGATACGCAGCCTGCAGCGTCGCGACGATGCGCGCTCTGCGGGCCTGCTCGTCGCTCACTCCACCCAGCCCGGCGACCAGCGCGTCGACGCGCACCTCCGAGTCAGGGTCCTGTCCGCGGTGCGCGCCGTGCAGAAGCTCACCCAGGGCCGATGCAGCTTCCGCCGACGTGGGTTCGGCCGCGAGCGCGGCAGAGGCTGCGAGCGCCGCGCGACCCTGATCGGCCAGCGGCCCGGCGTAGAGGCGCGACAACTCCACGAGCGTCGCCGAGCGAACCTCCGGCTCGGTGGCCCGCGAGGCGCGCATCTCGAGCCGTGCCGCCAGTGCCTCGAGCATCCCCAGCTCCAGGAGGATCGCGTCGAAAGCGCCGGCCTGCTCTCCCTCGAAGCGCGTGTCGAGAGACTCGTCCAGAGCCGCCGCGAGGCTGCGCACCGGGTCGCCCGCCGACGCGGCCGACGCTCGCCTTCGCGCGTGCAACCGCGAGGCAGCCGCAGCGTCCGACTCGGCGAGAGAGCGCGCGCATGCACGCCGCACCTCGTCGGCTGCCGAGGCGCGCCCTCGCTGCTCCAGCGCGGTGGCGAGAGCCTCGGCGGCGGGTTCGCCTGCACCCGGCACGGTGACCGCACGCCAGAGGTCCTCGAGCTCCGCGTCCGGCTGCGACTGCGCCGCGCGCCGCCGCGCGGCCTCGATGTAGTGGGCCGCGGCCTCCGCGGGGCTCACCGCCTCGGGGGCCCAGGCTCCGACGCCGCCGACGAGCTCCGCCGCGAGCGCATCGTCCGCGTCGATCGGCAACGCCGCCTCGAGCGCCGCCGCGGCGCCGGCGCCCGCTCCGGCGCGTGCCTTGAGGACTCCCGTGCGCACGAGCACGTACGCCGCTTCCGTAGAGTCCACGTCGGTCAACGAGGCGATGGGCTTGAGCATGGCCGCCGCGCGCGCCGCTTCGCCGAGGCTCTCCAGCCACGCCGAGACCTCACGTCGCAACTCCACGTCGTCCTCCACGTGGACTGCCTGCGACCCCAGCTCCACGGCCTCGTCCAGATCACGGTCGCGCGAGGCCAGCCACCGCGCGAGGGTCGCGCAGGCCTCTCGAAGCGCCTTCGGGTCGCCACCGGCGCGCGCTTCCTCCACGCGCGCACGCATCCACGCTTCCTCGGCGCGCACGCCCGTGCGGCGCTCGAGCGGCTCCGGCGCGAGCGTGGCCCGTCCGGTGACCGGATCGCGCCCCACCCACTCGGGCGGTGGCAGCGTCCCTCGCTTGCCTTGCGACGCAGGCCCATCGCCCGGAACCGTGGACGAGGGGTCGGCCGGCGGGTGGCGATCGGAGGGGATCATTCAGTGCACCGCGAGGGCGAAGGGCACTGCACAGAGCACGCGCTCGTGGCCGAGCAGAGGCTCCACGCTCTCGACGAACGGAGCGAGCTCCCCAGCCACCCGACTCAGGGCAGCCGAGGGCGGCGCGCTCGCGACGGGCCGGGGCACCGCGGAGCTGCCGGGAGGATCGTCGCCCGCGAGCGCCTCGATCAGCCCGGCCGGCTCGTCCGCGACTCCGACGCGCGCGTCCTCGGCCAGGCCTGCCATCTCGCGTGCGCGCGCGATGGCTTGCTCGAGCCCACCGATCTCGTCGACGAGCCCGCGCGCTCGCCCTTCCTCCCCCGCGAAGATGCGCCCCTCGGCCGACGCCGCCACGCGCTCGACGGGGATGCCGCGGCCCTCGGCCACGCGCGACAGGAACAGGTCGTAGATGCCCTTCATCGTCTGCCGCAAACGACCCCGCGTCGCATCGTCCCAAGGAGAAAGGAGCGACTCGTACGCGGCCCGTGTGGCCGCGCGGGGGTCATCCGGCTTGGCCGCGATGGTCTCGGCGTGCACGCCGATCTTCTCCAGGGCGCGGTCCGCGGCGACCTTGCCCCCGACGACGCCGATGGATCCGACGATGCTCGACGGATCGGCGAAGACGGCGGCACCGGTCGAGGCGAGGTAGTAACCGCCGCTCGCCGCCATTCCGCCCACGCTCACGACGAGGGGCTTCTTCGCACGCAGGCGCATGAGCCGGTGCCAGAGCAGGTCACTGGCGAGCGCGCTCCCGCCCGGAGAATCGATCCGGAGCACGACCGCCTTGACGTCGTCGTCCTTCTCCAGGCGCAGGAGGACACGCGAGAGATGGCGCTCCACGATGCCGCCGCTCTCCCCGAGCAGGCCGCCGCCGCCCTCGAGCGAGATCGCACCGGTCGCGCGAACGAGAGCGACCGGCGCCGAGGAGAGCGACTCGCCCGCCACGATGCGGAGCAGATCGGAGAGCTCGTCCCCATCGCGCGAAGAGCTGGCCCCACCGAAGCGCGTCTCGGCGCGCACCGCGCCTGCGTCCTTCTCGAGCGCGTCGCGCGCCTCGTCGAGGTAGCCAATCTCGTCGATCAGTCCGCGTTGCTTCGCGTCGGGAGCATCGTAAGGGCCATCCTCGGGCGTCGCCGGATCCACGCCGGGACGTGCCGAGGTGATGCCTGCGAGCCATGCGGCGCGCATGCCCGCGAGCGTTCCCTGGAGCGACTCGCGGGCCTCGGGGCTGGGTCCGTCGCGCGTGAAGGGCTCCTCGGCGCCCTTGTACTTTCCGATCTGCAGGAAGTCGACGTCGAGCCCGAGCTCGTCGGCGAGCAATTTGTGGAAGTAGATGGTCTGGGCAGCCAGCCCGATCGCGTCGACGCTTCCGGCCGGCGAGAGCCACACCTTCTTGCAGCCGCGGGCGGCGAGCCACAGGGTGCCGTTGGCCATGTCGTCGGCGTGGCACCAGATCGGCACTTTGGCGCCGAGCTGCTCGAGCATCCCGCCGATCTCCGCGGAGCGCGCGAGCCCGATGCGCGCAGCGCCCAGCCGCACGAGGACACCATGGACGTCCTTGGCGCGGCCGAGCCGTTCGATCTCGCGCACCAGCGCATCGAACGCCCCTCCACGAGGCGCAAGGCCGAGCAGACCACTCGGCGGCTGCTCGGGGACACCGTCCTCGAGATCGAGCACGGCGATGGCCGGCCCGCTGCGCGGCTCGACGGGCGTCGGGCCACCACCGGCCGAACCCGCACGCGGACGCCCCTCGCACGCGCAGATCGCACCTGCGAGAAGGGGCACCGCGAGGGCGGCGGCCGCCTTGCGCATTCAGAGCCCGTTCGCGGCGGAGCTCGTCGCCGTTGGCGCCGCAGTCGGCGGTGAGGACGCGCCGGACGTATCGGTGGGAGCAGGCGCGGGCGCTCCTCCCTCGGCGCGCGTCTTGACGTAGCCGGGATAGGTCCCCTCGGGGAACCGGTCCACGATGTCCTTGTACCCATGTGTCGCGCTGCCCCGATCGCCCGACGCCCACTGCGTGTCGGCGAGCCCTACGAGCGCGGGCAGATACGACGGATTGACCGCGAGCGCGCGCTTGTACGCACTCATCGCGCCGCTGGTATCTCCGGAGGCGCGCGCGACGTCGCCGAGACCCGCGAGCGCCTCGGAGTCGCTCGGGTTGCGAGCGACGAGCGCCTCGTAGATCTGCCGCGCGCGATTCCAGTCGCCTTTGCGAATGGCGGCTTGCGCGGCCTTCATCGCGCTCGTCGACTCGCCAGGCACCCCCGGCTGGTCGCCGTTTCCTGCTCCGGCCCCGGCTCCCCCTCCGCCGGCGCCAGGTTGACCGGCAGGCGGCTGCTGCGGGAGCGCGCTCACGGCGACGCTCGGGACGTTCGCCGCGACTCCGCCGTCGAGCGCGGCCTTGATGGGCGTCTTGTCGACGAACGCATGCAGCTGCGGCAGGAGCGGATAGGGCCGGGCCATCGCATCGAGCTTCGCCAGCTCGGTCTTCGCGCCCGCGTTGTCTCCGGACTTCGCGAGCGCGTAGACGAGCGCCGCCCGCGCGCGGCCGGCGTTCCCCTCGCCGCCCGCGGCGACGCGCAGGCGATCGATCACGGTCGTCCAGAGCGGATCGGGCTCGGCGAGATCCAGCGCGGCGAGGACGTATGCGGTCTCCGGCTGCGCAGCCTGGGCGATCTTCGCCACCTCCTTGCGCGCAGCATCGCGCTCCCCCGCGAGACGCAGGGCATCGATGTGCGCCCGCACCGCGGAGACGTCCTCGGGGGCGACGGCCAGTGCAGCGTCCGCCGCCTTGCGAGCGCGCCCGACCCGATCGTCGAGATCGGCCTTCGTGGCGCGCGCCAGATCCTTGGCATCCGGCGGGAGCAGCTTCATCGAGAGCCACGGCACGTCCGCACGTGCGGCGGCCACGCGCGCCTCGTCGACGAGCACGCGCGGATCGTGTTCCGCCAGCGCGCTCGCCTTGTCGAAGTCCCCCTG
>Ga0335069_10010496_pt1 | contig 13124 bp, 13 predicted proteins | sample Lox_Sample_11_FD_206714 | JGI IMG/M metagenome (GOLD analysis project Ga0335069, IMG submission 206714) | Soil microbial communities from Loxahatchee National Wildlife Refuge, Florida, United States - Lox_Sample_1.1 | ecosystem: Environmental > Terrestrial > Soil > Wetlands | place: USA... | reverse complement strand
AAAAAAATTAACTGCCACCAATTTTATTTTTGGGGTTTTTTTTTTTTGTTTAAATTTTTATAAAATATCCCTTATAAAAATTTTGTTTATTGGTGGGGGGGGGGCGCCCGTGGGCCCCCACCAGACCATCCCCGCGCCCCTAGCTGATGCTTGGGGCTGCTTCTGCTTCTCTGAGCATTTCATCAAGATCGTGGAGAATCTTGCGGAACATCCGGCAGCCGAACTCCTGCTGCTGGAGGCTCTGCAAGGCCGCGGTGGCCTCTTGATGAGAATCGCCTGTCAATAGCTCGATGCGCTCTTTCAGCTCCTCCACCAGCCTGCCAAGGTCGCGGTCATCTTGCACCTTCTTCAACAGCGCCTCTACGCTATCAAAGTTGGTCTGCTTCAGACCGTCGAGCATGGCAAGAACCTCGCTTTCCACACCCAGTGCCTTGGCCCGGCCTATGAGGCCAGCGCAGCGCGCCATCGTAGCCTCGGCCTGCTTGAAGTCGCCAGCTGCTACTAGCGGTTCGACAAGCCTGGCACAGTGGGTATGGGCAGCCTGCTCGCGCAGCTGCTCACGGCGCCTTAGCTCGAGCTCCGCCTCCTTCTGCCGGCGCTCCACGCTCCTGCGAACCAGCTCGCGAGCTTGCATCAGGCTGTCGTTTTCGAGCAGCTGTTCAACCCGCGGAACGAGATCCGGTGTCAGGCTTTGAGCCTGCTCGAGGATTTCGGCACGGGTGTTCTCCTCCTGCTCCCACTTTTGAGCTGCACTTCGTATGTCGTACTTGGTGTAGCCCTGGGAAAAGGTAAACCAGATGTCGCCTAGCGAGTATGGGACCGGTTGGACCCGAAACTCCCGCAGCAGCTGAATCACCCCGCCCAGCAGATACAGCAACGGCGAGAAGGCGATGACAGGCAACCACCACGGCATCGGCCGCGTGATAACCAGCGCCAGAACCACCAGCAACACTGCCCACATGACGCAGTGGACCAGTGCCAACTTGCGAAATTGCTTTGTGCTTTCTCTTCTTCTGGGCACTTCAACACCACCCTTCCACAAAAAGACGGTTGGATTTCAAGGTTCATCAAAACAGATAGAATACGTTATAACACCCTAGTTCCAGGTTAGCAACCTTAAGCCGTTTAAGACTACCGGTTGTCGCCGCTACCGCCCAACTTGCCGCGGCTGGCCCGGCTGGCTAATTTGTTGACATTGGACTTGGCTATGTCTTCCAGGTCATAGCCCAAGTAGTCGGCTAAAGTGGCTACGTACCAAAGTACATCACCTAGCTCGTTGGCCAGGGCCTGCTTGTCCAGCAGCTTTTCGTCGGCCCCCTGGTCACGGTGCCACTTTTTAAGCTTTTCGGCTATTTCACCGGCCTCGCCAACTATGCCTAGCGCTCGCTGCATCAGCTCGTGCCCCTCGTCAATCGCTGTCGCTAGGGCCTTTTTTTGATAATCATTAAACGTCATGGCCGCTCCTTCTTATTATATTTTAACAGCGCCCTGTCTTACGACTTCCAGGTTACCATTACGTACTACGACTAGCGTAGACGGCGGGTTATGTAGTTTACCTGCATCAACATAAAAGTCCAGACGATTGCCAAAGACTTTTTGGGCTTGAGCGACAGATTCAATCGGCTCTTCACCCTGCAGGTTCGCGCTGGTGCTGACAATTGGGCCGACTTGTCTTATAAGTTGTCTGAGTTTCGGGTAATCGGGCAGGCGAATAGCAAAAGTTTTTCCACCGCGGTTTAGCCACCTCGGACTGCCGCCAGCCTGAAACTCCAGGCTTAGCGCACCGGGCCAGTATTTTTTAACTGGCTTGGCCTGAGCTGGAGAAATACTTAACACGTTAAGCATTTGTATGTCAGAGATTAAAACAATCAGCGGTTTGTGGGAATCACGCTGTTTCAGTTTATGAATACGCTCTACCGCTGCCTTATCTAGGGCCATGGCAGATAGGCCGTAGATGGTATCGGTTGGCATAAGACCTATTCCGCCCTCTTTCAGTAATGAAATCACTTGCTCATTAAACGCGTCGGCAATATAACTCACGAATCAAAGTGTCGCACATGCAGGTACGGTTTACAAACCGCCGTAGCCCCCGCCGTAGCCATAAAAGTCCTCTGCCGGTTTGTGATAGTCCGTGATTTTGATGGCTTGAGAGTCGTCCTTTATGCCGCTGGCCGGGATGATATATAGTTCGCTGCTATTTTTAGAAACCAGTAAGTATTGGTCGGTGTACCAGCCGTAAGTATTGTAATCACTAAGGCTAGCGATTTGTTTGGGGCTTCCGGCGTCCTGGTCACCAATAAACAAGCTGTTTTTGCCGTCACGCGGCTCGGTCCAAAAAGTTTGACTGCCAGCCGGTGACAGTAAATAAGTAAGAGGCTCCTGGGATAAGCTGGCGTCAGTGATATCGGAAGACTGGCTAACGTTACTGCTTTTATCAACCACGAAGTAGGTAGTGGCCACCGAGCCGTCGTTACTATAAACCCCAAAGTCCAGTTCTCTGGGTTTACTTAGCCTGAGGTTGGCGATGTACGACGTGCCGGCATCAACCGATTTTAGCTGGCGGTTATTACTACCATCCGGCCGTATGGCTGCCAGGACATTTTGTTTGCCGGCAACGTCAAGATAGCCCGGATATCTGTACCAGGTACGCGAATAAACCACGTCACTGCCCATAATCAGGGTGTCCCAGATGTTTTCGTACTGGGCGTCAGCATTGCTGGTACCACTAGCATTGGTATTGGCCAGCGTTATAGCCTGTCCGTTATCGGCATTGTAGCTTTTTATGCTAAAGGCATTGGGCTGCCAGGCGTTGTAACCATTTCGTGCAACCGTATAAATAAAGTAATGATTGTACCAGCCAATTGAGGTAAAGTTAGCGTTGCCCTGGTCCATATTTAGCAGCTTGTCATCATTGGTATTGATGACATAGAGCGCCGGCGCAGTACCATCACGATTGGCCAGTAAGGCCAGGTACTGCCAATCGCGACTGGCCAGTAGCACCGTGTGGCTATCGTCTTCTTTGCCGGTGCCGGCCAGCACTGTCTCTCGGTCGGTACCGTCTAAATTGGTCTTAACAACGTCTATGGTGCCGCTTAGCTTACTCAAAAAATAAACTTTACCAGCAGGTGTCAGTTTAAAATCATTCTGCTTTATCTCGCTGGCGCTGACGGCGACAGTAACATTAGCATTGTTATAACCCGGCGCGCTGAGCTGGGCTTTCTCGCTGGTGGAATTAGCCGGCAGAACCACCACAGCTTGGCCATTTTTGTCAGTCTTGGACTGAATATCGGCGACGGCGATAGATGCGCCGCTAACCGGCTGGCCGTTGATTAGGTTGCTAAGGTCAATTTTTACCTGACGCCCGGTAGCCACAAACTGGACGCTTGGTACCGATTTTTGATCTAAGATTGGGACCAAGAAAGTTTGGCTTAAACTTTGATAGTACTTTTTCTCAACCTTAACAGTTTGGTCGCCGACCTTAACGTCATGCAGTGTTGCCTGGCCGCTGCCATCGGTCACAGCCGAAATACCGCCAATACTCACTGAAGCGCCGCTAACCGGCTTATCAGCTGTAGAGTCTACTACTTTTATACTAAAGTCATTTTCCAAAAACAGGCCGCATATTTGATAGCGGGTCCAGGGTATAACAAACAGCAGAATGATAAAAAGCAGGATGGTTGCCGGAATAGTCCATTTCTTTTTGGCTACGTACCAGCTGCGAAAACGGTGGTGGACAGGCTTTTTTATGGCCGAGACTTCAGGCTCTGTGTCTTGGTCAGTTGGCGTTTGTTCGGTATCGCTGGCCTCAGCACTAGCTTGCTGTTCGTCCGGCGGCTGGGCTTCGTCTTTTGGAGGTATGTCGTCCATAATTCTTTAGCTTAACTATAAGATTAAAGACAGTTTTTACCAATGGTTTATTAGTGCTAGCCAGCAAAACTTAGTCGCGGGCCGATAATTTAGAGGGCCACCAGTTCCAGCGCCCCAAAATAACTACCATTGAAGGCACCAGCAAAGTACGAACAAAGAAAGTATCAAGTAAGATCCCAAAGGCGATAGAAAATCCAATCTCCTGGAACTGCTTATCGCCACCGGCTATACCAAAGACCGTAAATGTTCCGGCTAGGACTAGGCCAGCTGATGTTACGGTGGTGCCAGTTATACCAATAGCTTTGGTTACGGCTTCGCGGAGGGTCTTATAGTTATGAGCTTCTTCACGGATACGGCTCATAACCAAAATGTTATAGTCTTGGCCCAGCGCCATAAGGAATATAAACATTAGAAAAGGCAGAATAAAGTTTAGGCCATCGCCACCTTGCAGATGGACAAAAACGAACATTGCAAAACCTAGGGATGCCAGGTAGCTAAGAGCCACGCTAGCAATTAGATACCACGGCGCCACTAGACTGCGCAGTAATAGCGCCAGAATTATACCGATAATAAATAGAACTATTGGAATGATTCGCTTAAGATCGTTGTTAGCAATGTGGCTAATGTCATAGCCCGCGGCATCTTGGCCATAAATTCGGGCTTCCTTGGCGCCGGCGTTAGCCGCGGCTTTATCTAAGGCAGCTTGAACCTGGGGTGTAAAGTTAGCAGCCGTCGTACTGCCACTAGCTGCGGTATTGGCTACCGAATAAAACCGAACAGTTTTGCCATCAGCACTAATAAATTGGCTGAGGGCTTGGTTGATGGGACTATTGCCGCCGGCTTGGTGCAGGGCCTGTAGCTGGGCTGGGGTAAAGTTAGTGCCATTGATGCTAAACGGTCCGCTTATGGCTTTAAAGGTCGGTGAGGACGATAGTTGATTTTGGGCTTGGTATAAAGCCTCCAGATTATTCCAAACTGGTTGGCTGAAGGTCATTAGCAAATACTGTGGATTATCGTTAGCGGCCGGGAAATGTTGGGCTAAAGCCTGCTGTCCAAGTGCCGAGTCGCTACTGGCTGGGGCGCTCTGGTTACTAAAGCCCGCGGTTTTGTAACCTACGATGCCCAGGCTAAGTATCAGCAGTAGGCTGACACCAACGACCAGGGTTACGACGGGACGTTTGATAACTTGGTCGGCAACCCGGCCCCATATGCCAATCTTGTTTTTAACGCCTTTGGTCTTAGCCGGCCAAAAGACCGCCCGGCCAAGCACCGCCAATAGGGCCGGTAAAAATGTCAAAGCTGCCAGTAGAGTTACACCCAGGCCGATTGCCAAAGCCGGGCCAAGACCCTTATAAACTCCAAATGAAGCCAGTAGCAAGCACATCAGCGCCGCGGCAACCGTCGCAGCCGAGAAAGTAATTGACTCGCCAACACGTGTTAATGCCTTAACAACAGCAGCTTTCGGCTGTAGCCCATTACGCAGTTCTTCACGGGTCCTAAATACTAAGAACAAACCGTAGTCCGTACCAGCCCCAAGCAGTAGTACAATTAGCAAAATCTCGGTAATAAAAGAAACTTGTACGCCAATTTTAGTACTTTCGGCAATCAGCGGTTGGGCAATAATTAGTGCTAGACCGGCTGGTAAAAGTGTAACTAGGGGCGCCAGGGCGGCCCTGAAAACTAGCAACAGTAGAACGATTATAAAAATTACATTGTAAATTTCGGTGTTGTTTTTGCCTTTGTTATTAGCGTTCTGGGAGTCCGCCGCTTGCGCCAACTGCCCGGTTAGGTGCACTTGCAGACCTGGTACGTTGGTCTTTGTTTGAGCTCTAATATCGGATACTAAATTAATGGCATCAGGCCCAAAGGCCTTGCTGCTAATGCCCACCAAAAATTCTTGAGCTTGACCATCTTTGGACGTGCCGACGGCCCGCACCTGGCTAACGCCGTCCACCTTCTTAACCCTGACTATAACTTGGTTGATGGCCGCATCATCGCTAGAAGTTAGCGGTCCATTACTACGCACCGCAACCAGTATTTCCTGGTCAGACGTATCTTTACTTTGGAAGCTGGTTTCTAAATCCAAGGCTTTTTGGGTTTGGCTGTTTTTGGGTAAGAATTGTGAATTGTCGTTTTTAGAAACGTCACTGAGCTTGGGTAAGGTAGAGCTTAGGATTGGTACGGCCAAAATCCAAACGATAATTATCGGCCAGCGAAATCTTACCGAAAATCGGGCAATTTTATTAAACATCCCCTTAATTTTACCATCCCTGTATCAATGGTGCGTGATAAGCATCACTTCTTAGCCAGCTGTTACAAGCAACCAGGTTCCCGACACCAGCATAAAGACAGCCAGCGCATATTTGGCAAATTGCTCGCCCTTTTGAATGGCAATGCGCGAACCCAAGTAGCCGCCCAGGAAGCTGCCAACCATGCCAGTCAGTGCAAACTTATAAATAATAAAGTGAGTCGTGGCAATTAGTGCGATAACGATAAAGGTGTTTAGCGCCAGCGTAACAACCCGGCGCATGGCGTTAGCCTGCAGCGCCGATAACCCAAAAAATGAGATTAGCAGCACATTATTGAGCGACCCTAGGCCGCCGCTGAATAATCCTTGCAGGAAAAGTACCGCGATAATTAATATCGTGCCGACAGTCTTTTTAGATAGCGAGGTGGCGCGTTGCTCTAGCCCGCTTTTTTCGGATATCACTACAGGAATTAGCGCCAGGATTATAAGCCCCAAAATTATCTGAAAGCTCTTGCCGCTTAGCTGGCGAAAAATATGCGGGATAAACAAACTTATGATGGCAGCAATAGCCACAAAAAAGGCCAGCAGCCTGGGGTTGGCAAATGATTTTTTTCTAAAAGCGGCAATAGAGCCAAAGCCAATACCAAAGGCCGACAGTTTGTTGGTAGCAACGGCCTGCTGCGGCGACAGGCCAAGCGCAATAAGTATTGGCAGCATTATAAAACCACCGCCGCCGCCGGCCATACCGCTAAAGAGGCTAGCACCTAGCGTCAAGAAAAATACGGCAACGATTTGCCAGGTCTGCACATCCATAGAGTTTTATTGTACCGCTAAAGCCTAAAAATTATGGTGTTTGCGGTTGCTTAGCTTTTTTGGGCTTTTTGACTTCTTTTCGCCCTTTATCTTTAGACATACTCCTCCTTTTCTAATTCGTAAATTTGCTTTGTCGCCCCGACAAACCGCTGAAAGCCAGCCCGCTGCAAAGTTTTAATGCTGGCTATGTTTCTGTGGTCAACCGACGCAATAAGCCTTGTAAACTGACGTTCATTGAACGCATAGTCCACCAAGGGCTGCATGGCTCTGCGCGCATAACCGTGACCGGTGTGTTGGCCACCAACCCAATAGCCAATTTCGGCCACCCCCGGATAGTAAGTAGTCAGATTAATGCTGCCAACCATGGTGTCGCCGTCCCAAATGCCAAACCTTGTTCTATCGGGGTTCGGCCTTCTGATGCTTGCAAGCACGCTCTGTACATCTGGGTAGTTAAGGGACGTGACTTCCTCGCCGTATTTAAAGTGTTCTCGGTCGGCATCAATCAGGTCAAAATAGGCTTGGGCGTCTTCCTCCACTAGCTGGCGCAGCGCCAGGCCGTCGCTGGCTTCTAATTCTATCCGAGCCACTTTGGCCAGTCTCTCAGTCATAGACCTTATTGTATCGCTAAAGAGCAAAAAATGATTAAATAGGTTTAACGTGGCAGTCAGCAACGGCCCTGCGCTTACCCGCCCAAGCGAATAACACGGTCAGACAACCAGTACCACTCCGGGCGGACCAAATTTAGCCTAGTCGAACTAAGTTTGTTAAGTGTACCTAAATATAAGGAGTAGTTATGGAAGAAAAACACAAAAAACACCTTCAAGAACACTGGGGCAAAGATGGCATGAAGTGGCATGAAGATAGCCTAAAGCATTGGCGGGCCTGGGGTTCGTGGTTTAGCTGGGGTTCACCGGTTGGTTTGGGATTGTTTTTTATAGCAATCGCCTTCTGCATTTGGTTACTCGGCCAGACCTTCAACTGGGGCTAGAACGCGGCCCAGAAAAACAGTGCGGCTTCTTTTGATTGCCGCGCTGTTTTTTAATTATGGATGCCGTAGGATTTATAAACTTAGGAGATGGTAGACCAAGAAAGCTGGCCAGACTAAGGCTTTGAGCAGCCCCCCAATACTAGACCAGAACCCGGTTGTCGTGTGCAGATAATAAACTGCCGCTCCAATCATTCCCAAAAAATAAGCACCCCCAGCCCCACCCTTTTTTACTATTTTTACATTTTTTGCCATGAAACCCTCCTACTTCTTATCTTACACCCGCTCAGTCTACTCAAATCTGGTTAACTTAGCCTTATGAACATGGTTAGAGCCACTGCCAGCCAAAGCACGACCCAAGCAAATAAGTCCGCTCCGGACCCAATAAGCCTATCAACCTTTTGTCTTGGTGATTTCTTTAGTTGCATAACCAGCAGCGTCTGCCTAAGCATCGCAGCGTTTATTACCACTACTGCCGTCCCCACAAAGGTACAGAAAATACATAGCGCATGTATATTAAATGCGCTTTGGTACAAAAACCAAAGCGTAAAACCAAGCATAAATAGAGCAAGCCCTTCAATTACAAAAACAAGCCTTCTGACAATTTGGGAACCGGTCGTCCCCGCTAGTGCTACGGTAAAGAAAAAGGTAAACATCATTACTCCAATTAGGGCATTGGGTGGTCCAAAAACGGAGGCCTGGTGAGAGTTGAGCACGCTACTGCAGCTAAAGACGCTATTTAAATTACAGCTTAAAACCGCATGCGAATCCTTGAGCAAGGTCAATTTTTCCATCAATTGCCAGAATGAAGCGACCAGCCCCAGAGCCGAGGCACCTAGCATCCAGGCAAATATTTTTCTTTTAGCCATCTTAGGCTCAAGTATGCCACGTTAAAACGCCGCCACAATGTGACGACGCTCACAATCGTAGATTACCCGAGTGTATAATCCAAAAGGTATGAAAGAACCAAGTAATGTAGACGATTATATAGCCGCGGCTCCCAAAAATGTGCAAGGCAAGCTGCGTCAGATTAGACAAGTTATTCGCGAGTCCGCACCGGAGGCTGAAGAAAAACTCAGTTACGGCATGCCGTACTACAGCCTTAATGGCCGGCTGGTTTACTTTGCCTATTTTAAGGACCATGTCAGCCTGTTTGCCATGCCCTCGGCCATAAAAAAATTTGATAAAGAAATTGAGCCTTACCACCGCTCCAAGGCCACGGTTGGATTTGCCCTGGACAAACCCCTACCCACATCTCTGATTAAAAAAATGGTGGCTTTCCGAGTTGCCGAACAGTTAGCCAAAGATAAGTAGCCAAGTCTGGACCTTTGAACTTGGATTTTTACAGGTTAAGACTGCTGAGTCTGTTAGTTCATTTTAAGGTGAAGCCGGCATCGACATAGATAACTTGGCCAGTCATAGCGTCATTTTTAGCCAAGAAAACAAATGCATCTGCGATTTCCTCAACCGTTACCCAACGCTTGAGGTAGGTCGATTCTATAAATCCCTTTATCATTTCTGGTGCCATGGTGTCATAGCTACGAGTCTTAACAAAACCTGGGCCAACAGCGTTAACCTGTATTTCCGGCGCGACCGTTTTAGCGAACGTCTTGGTAAAACTGTTCACTGCAGCTTTCATGGCTGCGTAAACTGGAGCTCGTCCTCCGCCTTCCCAGCCCCTAACCGAACTAGTGTTGAGTACCTTACCGTGGCCCTGTTTTTGCATAATGAGAGCGGCCTGTTGGGAGCACATGAAGACGCTAGTTATATCCGTATCTATCATCTCTTGAAAATCATCATAGCTGGCTTCCATGAACGGTCGCTTGTCGGTACCGATGGCTGCATTATTAATAAGAATATCTAAGGCACCAAATTTATCAACCACTGTCTTAAAGAGTCGTTTGACATCCGCTTCTTTGCTAACATCAGCTTGTACTAGCAAGCAATTCGGGGTAATTTCTTTAAGTTTCGCGAGTGTGTCCTCGCCCCCCTCCTTGTTTATATGGTAGTTAGCAACCACTTTGGCTCCTTCTTGCGCAAACCTTATAGCCACGGCCTGCCCGATTCCGCTCGACGAACCCGTTACCAGTACTACCTTATCTTTTAAGGTCATTGCTCTTTTACCTTGATTCCGAGTTCTTTGAGCTGTTTATCAGACAGAGGTTTAGGCGCTTTCATAACGGCCGTTTGGCCTTTACCGCTCATCGGGAAGGCCTGGACCTCGCGCAGGTAAGATTCGCCTGTCAGGTTCATTAAGTTTCGTTCAATGCCAAGGGCAATGCCGCCGTGCGGCGGTACGCCGTATTTAAAGGCTTCCAGCATGTGGCCGACACGTTCTTCCAGATCTTTTTCACTAAAGCCCATGACCTCGTAGACCGCCTTCAGGATTTCCGGCTGGTGGGCGCGGATACTGCCGCCGCCGGATTCATAGCCGTTGCAGACCAGGTCGTATTGCGTCGTCAGAATGTTTTCAATGTCTTGCTTTTTAAGCAGTTTTTCTACGTGCTCGGGCACCGGCATTGAAAACGGGTTGTGTGTAAAGGTCCATCCGCCCTCGTCGGTCTTTTCAAAAAACGGGAACTTATATACCCAGGCGTAGGCCAGAAGTTTAGGGTCTTTCTTTTCTTCCTCAGAACGCAGGTCAAACTTATCGGCGCCGAATTTATCCATGGCTTCGGCGTACGTAAAGCGCGGGAACGGTTTTTCTTTAACCTTATAGCCAAGCTTCTCAACAACCTGAATCATCATTTGCTCAACTGTGTTCATAACGTCTTCCTGCTCCACAAAGCTCATTTCAATATCTACCTGGCTGTGTTCAAAGCCGCGGTCGGCGCGCAGGTCCTCGTCGCGGACGGCGCGGGCAATTTGGAAGTAGCGCTCAAAACCGCCAATCATTAGAAGCTGTTTGTACTGCTGCGGCGACTGCGGCAAAGCATAAAAGTTGCCGGGATTTAAACGCGACGGCACCACAAAGTCGCGCGAGCCTTCGGGAGTTGATTCGGTTAGTAGCGGAGTTTCTATTTCCACAAAGCCGTCGTTGAATAGGAACTCGCGGCAATTTTGGACAAAGGCGCTGCGCAAGCGAATATTTTTAGCCATACGCTCACTCCGCAAATCCAGGTAGCGGTATTTCAGGCGAGTTTCTTCGCCCACTCCTGAGGTGTCGTCGGTAATTTCAAATGGCGGAGTTTCTGACTCATTCAATATCTCCAGCGTTTCGGCGCCAAGCTCTACGCTGCCGGTCGGCATTTCCGGGTTTATTTGGCCTTCATTACGCTTTTGAACAGTACCGGTTACAGCAACCACAAACTCACTGCGTAAGGAGTCGGCCATTTTGAAAAGCTCTTCGTCGCCCCCGCCCCAAAACACTACTTGAAGCAGCCCTGAGCGGTCACGGAGGTCTATAAAAATAAGTTTGCCGTGGTCGCGTCGGGCGTGCACCCAGCCTTTGACCAAAATTTTTTCGCCGACCTTGCTAAGCGCATCAGCCGCGTTTGTTCTTTCCATCTCTGTTATTCTACAACAGTTTCGGTTGTTTGTTCAGAGGTTTTGACGTGAGCATGGTCAGCATGGTCTTTTTTGGCTTCTAGCCCAGCCACTGCCCGAAGGTCGTCGTAGTGGTCAAACTCATCAACTATTTTTTCGCCCAAAATCTGCTCCAAGACGTCTTCAATGGTCAGCACCCCGACTACTTCTTCAAAATTATTAACAACTATAAACATGTGGTGGTGAGTTTTTATAAAGGCGCCCAGCGCGTCGCGCAGGCTTTGAACTTCGTTGATATAAAAAACTTTGCGGTCCATGAGCTCGCGCACTAAACTTTTGCCCTCGTAGCCAATCAACTCTTTTAGATAAAGTGTGCCGATAACCTGGGGGTTAGCCGCCCGGGTTGTGCCTTCGCGGACCACCGGAAAGCGTGAAAAACCGGTTTTATAAAGTTCGTCGGTTAGCATTGGGCCAATGGTTTCGGTATCGGCCACCAGTTTTACTTGTCTTAGCGGGGTCATAACCTCGCCGACTTTTTTATCACCGAAAGTTAGAGCGTTAAAAGCCATTTTTAGCTCGGACTCGGATATACGGTTATCGGCCTGATTGTTTTGGTCGTGCAAAAACTCCAGCAGGTCTTCTTTCTCATAAACTCCGCTCCGAGGCGTTGGTGTGCCTTTATGTCGGCCGCCGCCCAGCAGCGGACTAAGATAAGACATTATAAAGGCTATAGCCGGCGCAACCTTGGCCGCCCACCACCAGACCCAGGTGTCGTTGGTCTTGGGCGGTTGCCATATTTTTATACTCCAGCCGACTGCCAGCACAAAAACCAAAGCCACAAACCAAGAAGTGCCGCCGAGCAATATCAGTAAAATTCCGGCGCAGATTACGCCCTTGAGCCACAGCAGCACAGACAGCGAACGGCCGTAGGCGGCCATTTTGTAAATCGCAGCCGACTTTTTATCGTGGCCGCTTTTGGCCCGGCGCTTTAGCTCTTTGGGGGTAAAAACACCAAGGGCCTTATCAATAATTATGGAGTTAGCCAGGCCGACGAGCAAAATTATGTAAAGCACTAGCCTCATACCCTTTAAATGTATCATATCTGGGGTTTGTCAGAATTGCTCTTTACAGAAAACTTGCACAGGAGTAGATTAGGAAGCTGTTGTTTTTGTAAATAAATAGGTGCTTGCTCTTTTTTACGTTTGAGTACCTTGCTGGAGGTTTATTTTTAATGTCCGAAATCAAAATAGGAGAATACGAAGTGAACGATGTGCAACAGGAAAGCCCGGTAAAGATTATTTATAAAGGTACTTTGGGTGCCGGAAATATTGGTAGCTTTGGTCCAAACTCGGAACGCGAAGCCGCCCATATAGATGATTTCGGAGACGAAAAATATTTAATGCCTGTAAGCCCAGACTCTCACTGCATGGACGATCGTATTGAACTAGCGGGCATCAGATTGCCGGGCAACCGCACTGTAACCGAGATAAATGGCGACTACATGGATCCCGAGATTGAGCCGCGGCCAATTAGCCAAGCAATCCGCGATAAAGTTCAGGAGCTAGTGGCTACCGGCAACCCTGTTTATTTTCACGAAGGTTGTGCCGCTTTGGCGGTTACTGCGGACGGCACCGTTTTAAGATTCATTGGTGACAACAAAGAGACTATCGCGCACCTGGCAATGGACCGCTTAAGAATTTTGGGGCGCGACCATATCGAGCTAAA
>Ga0335069_10010495_pt1 | contig 13126 bp, 12 predicted proteins | sample Lox_Sample_11_FD_206714 | JGI IMG/M metagenome (GOLD analysis project Ga0335069, IMG submission 206714) | Soil microbial communities from Loxahatchee National Wildlife Refuge, Florida, United States - Lox_Sample_1.1 | ecosystem: Environmental > Terrestrial > Soil > Wetlands | place: USA... | reverse complement strand
TCCCAAAGTACGACCCGCTGCCCTGCAAGCCCATGGCAGACGAGACGTTCGCCTTCGACAAGTAGCCGGATCTCTGGCTGCTCCAACGATACAACTCGTCGGTGTCCTTCTTATCGAAGTTTTCGGCCACAAGCACGGAACCAAGCGGAGTTTGCTTCCCCGGCTTCAATGTGAGCTGTCCGGATTGGTTCTTGACGGTAGCTTCGCCCTCGTAGACCTGGAAGCGGGCCGACTCCGCCTCGATATGATAGAGGCCGCGTTTCAGCAGCGCCATCTCATCGCCTTTGAACACCACCGTGATGGCGTTGTCTTTGGCGAGATCGTCGCACTGCACCATCACGGAGCCGGTGAGAACCTCAATGCGCGTGTCGGTGAGCTTGTTCGAAAGGAACTTGATGGAGCTGTTCTCCGCAATACGCAGGAACGAGCCCGGAGTCAGAAGTACTTCGGCGCGTCCTTCTTCCGTGCGCAGGATCTGTCCTTCCTTGATGTCGGGGAACTGACCGAACTTCGGGTCAATTTCATTGTCGTTGATGTAGGCCTTGCCTTCCACATACTGGACGACACCGGAATGAGCCGAGATGACGTACTGTGCGTACGCGGAACAAGAAGCGAGAGCTGCAACAGCCAAACCAACGGCGGAAATGCGCATGGAAGACTCCTATTTAGTATGGTGCTCCTGTCGTAAACAAGTGTCAAGTCCCTAGAAAGGGCTAACTGGCGTTCTTCTCAAGGATATACGCAGCGATTGGGTCGAACCGGCGTTTACCTGTGATGCGCACCATGAGCGACAGAAGCGCCGCCTTTCGGAGGTCGTCGAGTTCCAGGGTTAGCAGGGCGGCGACCTGATCGGCGGCGGCGGGAATATCACCGCGATCGACGCATTCGCTTAAGGTCTCCAAGCGCGACTCAATTTGTAGGATGGCCGACGTATTGGCGGCATCATCTTGCAAGATGGCTTCGATTTGCCGGTTTAGCCCGCCCCGGTCCAGCAGGCCTGACTCCTCCAGAACCTCGCCGACTAGGGCGCTTCTGTTATGTCCCGCGCCGGCGGCTGCAACCTTGCGGCGAATCTTCTCTATTTTTTCCGTACGTGCCATGATGGACTTACATGCGCAAGTCTCTCTTTCTAGTTTGCACTACTTGGCTCTATGCTTTCCAGGCGGGTACTTCGGCCAAGTTCGTGGTCACCCCGGAGATCCAAGGAGCGCTGAATCACGTACGGGCGGACTCGCTCCGTGGCGACCTGTCGTTTATTTCATCGGACTTGCTGGAGGGGCGCGGAACGCCCTCGCGCGGCCTGGATATCGCCGCCGAATACATCGCGGCGCAGTTTCGGCGCGCAGGGCTCGAGCCAGGGGGAACCGAGGGATATTTTCAGACAGCGCGCATGGTGGTGCTCGAACCGAATATGAGCGCGTTCGAGTTGCGAGTGACACACGGAAAACAAGCAGTCATTGCGGATCCGGCGGATATCGTGCTGGGGACAGCGAAGGCGACTGATCTCAACGATGCCCCGCTCTTCAAATTGGATTTGGCTGACACGTCCTTCATCGAGTCCATGACGCCCGCGCAGCTCGACGGAAAAGCCGTAATCATGGAATTCACTGCGAATTCGCAGGCTAATTTCCGGGCCGTCGGGCAGAAGTTGCGACAGGCAAAGCCTCTCCTTCTTGTTTCGGTCTCACGAACCGAAGGACCGAAACGGCCAACCGAAGGGCAATTGAGCGACCCGGATCAACCGCGTACCGCTACGCCGCGATTGAACTGGAACGGCCCGGCTGCGGCAGCCCTCTATGATTCGCTACCCGCAGGAGCAACTCCAGCGAGTTTATCGATCCATCTCGCGCCGCCTCATGAAACGGCGGTCTCGCCACGGAACGTACTCGGGATTCTGCGTGGATCGGACGCGGCATTGAAAGATTCGTACTTGTTGGTGACGGCGCACTACGATCATTTGGGCATGCTGGCTGAAGGCTCGGGCGATCGAATCTACAATGGCGCCAACGACGATGGCAGTGGCACCGTCTCGGTGATTGAAGTCGCACGGGCTCTTTCCTCTCTCAAAACGCGTCCAAGGCGCAGCATCGTGTTCATGACTTTCTTCGGAGAGGAAAAAGGCCTGATGGGATCGCGCTATTTTGCGAAACATCCAGTGATCCCGTTGGAGAAAATCGCCGGCCAAATCAATCTGGAGCAGTTGGGACGCACCGACGACAAGGAAGGCTCCCGTATCGCGACCGCAACGGTGACGGGCTTCGATTATTCGAACATCACCGATTCGATTCGCGCGGCGGGGGACCTAACCGGCATCAAGATTTTCAAACATCCCAAGAACAGCGATCTCTACTTCACCGCAAGCGATAATGCGTCGTTAGCAGAAGCTGGAGTCCCTGCTCACACGATTGGAGTCACCTTTGAATTCCCCGACTACCACGGCCTTGGCGATGAATGGCAGAAGATCGATTTCGACAACCTGGCCAAGGTGGACCGCATGGTTGCGCTCGCGACAATAATGGTTGCCGATAACGACAAGGCCCCGCAGTGGAGCGAGGAGAATCCGCGGACGAAGAATTTCGTGAAGGCGTCGAAGGAACTGCACCACTAGGGCTGGAGTTCGACGGGTTCTGTGCTGCGAATCCCGTTCGACGGAATGAAGACTGACACCCGGCAATCGGGGCCGGGGCATCCAGGATTCTCGACGATGACATCGTTGGCGGCTAGCCCCAGCAATGGTGTTGAGCCGGGCGAAGGAGTGTCGGTGCCGAATCGGACCACATCGCGAATTGCGCCGGCATTGTAGGTGTTCATTGCGCCCCAGCGAGCGGCCTCATGAACTCGCGCCGCTAGCGTTTGCCGGGCAAACAGCATCTGCCCAACGCTCGCGATTCCCAGCAGCAGGCCGAGAAACGCAGCGAGGATCAACGAGGATTCCACCAGCGACTGGCCCTTCCGAGAGCGCGAGTTCATTGATCTGCTCCAGTCGCGATTGGAAAAGTAACTGTCGGGCGGCCGTCGAGTTTGATTTTGACGAATGCGGCGTCGATCGTGAACTCTCGCAGTGAAACTGTCGCCAGACCTTGATCAATAGTGACGTTCACGCGGTCCGTCGTCAGTCCGTTAACGATCGTGCGGGCGCCTGGCGCGGGAGTAGAGTCGCCATACACGACCATGTTTCGAACTGCATTGCTGAACTCTTCAGACGAAGAATTGGCAAGTGGATTCAACGAGGCGTAGCGCGCCCCAGCGCGGACGGCGTTGACCAGCGTGGTGTAGGTGAAGAAGGTATAACCCACCTGGAAGATCCCGGCAAACATCGTAGATAACACAACCAGCGACGCGGCGAATTCGAAGAGCGCGTTACCGGCGCGACGGTTGTGGCGAATCATTGAATCAGCCTCGCTGCCTGCGCCGTTTTCACCGCGACACTGGTTGCGGCTACCGTGGTGAAGTCCGGCGAGAAGGATCGGAAAGCTCGCAAGAAGACCACGGGCGCTGGCACGGTGACCGTGACTCGCGCCGACGCCTGTCCGTTCTTGTTCTCAAAGGTTGATGTGATTTCCGTGATTGTCTCGGTGCCCATGTCCCATTTCATGGCGTTTGGACCTTGGGTGAGATTGGTAGCCGCTTCGCGCGCCCGGGTGTTTCCGGCTTCACTGCCGTCTATAACCCGCGCTTCTGATAGAGCTGCGGCATCCGCGAACGCCTGTAACTCGCTTTTGATCACATACATCCGGCCGATATCGACGGCCAGACCGGCCACGGCGAGAAGGATCATCATGGCGATGCAGGTGGCGATCAAAACGAACCCAGTCTCGGAGCGGGAGTCCCCCACGATCTATAAATCGGTTGTAAAGCGGTGTTCCTGTAGGACAAACCTCCGGTTTGTACAGGGCAAGCCGAAGGCATGCCCAACTATTCGTATCGCAAGGCTTCGGTTGGGTTCAGTTGGGAGGCTCGATTGGCCGGGAGCATTCCGAAAACAATACCAACAACCAGCGATACGCCAAACGCGACGATTACCGACGCCGCCGAGATCGGCACTTGTACTTCATCGGTGATGAAACGCACGCTGAGGGGCAGGGAAATCCCAATCAGGATACCGATGACGCCGCCCGCCAGGCTGAGGACGATTGCCTCGGTCAGAAACTGTTGGAGAACAGCGCGGCGTGAGGCTCCCACCGCCATGCGCAACCCGATTTCACGGGTTCGCTCTGTAACCGTCACCAGCATAATATTCATGATGCCGATTCCGGAGATGATCAGTGCGATCGCGGACACCATGATCAACACGATGGTCAGCACCAGAGCGATCTTGTTCGCGGCTTCAAGGATCCCTGAGAGGTTCTCGACATCGTATCGAGCGCCCTGGCGATGACGGCTCTCGAGGATCTGCTTGATCGATGCGGTCAGCGGCTGAACATCGGATGCGAAACGCGCTTGTACATACATCGGGTCGATGCGCTCGACGGGCGTGAAGAACTTAATCACCGTGATCGGCATCAGGACGGTTTCGTTGGTGATTTCTGACAGCCCGAACGTTCCGGTGCGTTCCTTGAACGTTCCAATTACAGTGAACTGCAGACCGTACAGCTTGATCACTTGTCCGATCGCCGCCGACGTACTGCCATACAACTTCAGTGCCAGCTTCTCGGTGAGCATGACCACTTTTTGCCGAGTCTGGACATCGCTCTCGTCCATGAAGTGGCCTGAAAGCAGCACCATGTTGCGCACCAGCGGATATTGTTCGTCGGAACCGATGACCGAGACATCCTGCTCCTTGCTGTTGATGAGCAGCCGCCCGTAGTTGGTCATGACCCCGGTCGCAGCTACCAGTCGCGTTCCAAGCTGTTTGCGCACAGCGTCCACGTCGGCCAGCTTAATGAAGTCGGCATCCACTTTCGTGGAGGTGTTGGTGCCCGCGGAGTACTGCGCGTAGATCAGATTGGAACCGATGCCGCGGATCTGATCGAGGATGTAGTCGCGGCTGGTAATGGAAATAGTTACGACGAGGATTACCGACGCGTTGCCGATCACCAGCCCAAGAGCCGTGAGGAACGTCCGAAATTTATTCGCGCTTAGGGCTTGGAGACTGAATCGAAACGATTCGCCAAAATACATCTCTGCTTTCAGTATCGCGCGGGTGGAAGGGCGCTTAGGAGCCAGCCACTTGCTTCAGCAGCTTCTCGGCTTGCTCGCGCGGCGGATCGTCGGGCGTGAGATCGCTCTGCAGGTACTTGATCAGGAGGCTCTTGGCCTTATCGAGATTGCGCTTCTCCTGAATGTATACGTGAGCCCTCGTGAACGTAACTTGAGGACTCTCCGGGGCGATGCGTTCGGCTTTATCCAAAGCCGCTTCACTCTCCTGGTAGCGCCCGCGTTTCGCCAGGTACTTGGCAAGGTCCAGAATCCTGCCCACATGGCGTGGCGCTAATTCCATGGCGCGGCGCAGTTGTTCTTCGGCGGTGTCGAACTGCTTCCGTTTGTCGGCAAGCTGCGCCTCGGCGAAATGGCCCTCGGCTTCGTTTCGTTCGGCGATCTTCTTGGCTAACTGCTGCGCCTTGTCGTATCCGCCGCCCAAGAATCCTGGAGCCTGCAGATAGTAGTCGAACAGGTCGTTCAGAGCTTCTTCATTATGTGGATCTAAGGCCACAGAGAGCTCGAAATACTGCCTGGCTTTCGAGGCAAACGACGGCGCAGTGAACAGACTGGAAGTTTCCGCCCGACGGCCAAACGTTCGACCCAACCAATGGGCGTATTCCGAGTTCTTAGGCTCCATCGCGACGGCTTTTTGGAATGCTTCGGTTGCCTTTTTGTACTCGCCCAGCATGAAGTAGTCTTGCCCGATCAGGCAGTACGCCGCCGCGCTGGGGGAGCGTTCCGAAGTCAAGAGTTCAATGGAAGCCTGGTAGTCCGTTCTCTGATAAAGCTCATCAGCCCGCTTCAGATGATCCTGAGCGGCGAGGCAAGACAATGTCAGAAAGACCGCAATCAATCCCCGCATCTTCTACTAAATCCCCGAAATTCTGCTTTGGCTCATTATAACTGATTCTTAATGGGCTACGGTGGTTTGGATGCGTCACTCGTCAATTCGGATACAGCGAGATACGCCCCGTGGAAAGATCAGCGCTAAAGCTGTCATTTTGTAAGACTTACGAGTCTCGAACTTAGTTCCAGATCCATCTCTCAGGCTGGGTCAGGGTCAGTACCCAGTCTGTTTCTTTTCTCGTCAGCGGCTTGGCCCAACGCTTTTCAGTCCCGAGCATGCGCTCGAACGGATTATGGCCTTGCAGCTCGATTTCTTCGAAGATTGTTGGGTCGATGTCGCCGCCCCAGGTCCCAGCTTTATCCACGGTATATTCGATGAAAAACGCGTCCCGAATCGCGCCTTGCGAGGTACGATTGCCGCGATGGGCGCCATTGGAGTCGAACAGAAAAACGTCACCTGCTTTGCCGATGGTTTTGAGAATTTCCAAGTCGCCTAAATGTTCCCTGCAATAGTCCAGCGTGCAGGTATTCTCGTGGAACATTTCGAATGGATGGTAGAGCTTGTGCGAACCTGCGACGTAGCTCATGAACTGATCCGTTTCACCGACGTCGGTTAACAGGATCATCATTTTGCAGCGTTGCTCTTCGATGTCGTGGTGCCAGGCGTACATTTCGCGCTCGATGCCATCGGCCGGAAAATAACGCATTCCGACGCCGCGCTGGATGTAGGCAGGCTTGCCAAGGTAGCGATTGGCGACCCCGGAAATCGTAGGATGGCAGCACAGCTTGACTAGTGAGCGCGAATACTTGAAAGCGTTATTGGTGAGGTATGCCTTGTCATCAACGCGCCAATGAAGCTCCTCATCGTAGTGATGGTAGAGGCCCCCGCCGCGGCTGACGGCGACGCTCAGCTCGGTGACGAATCGCCGGAAGTCGCGCCGCATCTGGGCGAGAGTCTCGTCTGAAACCACACCCGATAGTTTGACGAATCCGCGCCGGTGTAACTCCGATGCATAAGTGCGAACTTCGTCAGATACGGTGTCACTTCCATTCCCGCTCTTATGAAAGCGCTGATAGCGCTGCCGGATGCTATGTAGGAACTCGATAGGAACGAAGCGTGTGTCCAAAGGAGTGATCCCCTGGCCGTCCGCGACTCGGTAGTCCGCATGATACACCAACAAACAAGCGGCCATCTCCGCGTTTCGGGATTCGACCGCATGATGGAGCGCGGTGCGTCCGGATTCATCCTGCAGGTTTGGATCTGTCCCCTCCTGGAGCAGCCGCTCCAGTATCGATACATCGCCGTTGCAGACTGCGGCGAACAAAGAACTTCGTTGCATATCAGTGTGCAAACGCCCCCAAGGAAAAGTTCTAAAGAATAGGGTATGGCCGGAGATCCGGAGTGAGAATAGTACCTCTGTACGGTACTGGCCAGTTGAGGCGCGGCTTTCAGGTATCGGCTTTCAGCTTTCGGCTGGGTTCTTCAAGCTTGAGCCGACGGTTGATAGCTGAGAGCCCAAGCGGTTGGCAAAATCTGGTCAAGCCGGATAAGACACTCCTTTTCCAGCCGAAGGTCCGTTGAAAGTCGGTTGCGATACAGTAGAGGGCATATGCGTCAACCCCTTCAGGTCTCTTTAGTGGGTTTGCTTGCGATTGCCGCAGGTTTTGCCCAGCCGTCCATCAAATCAATTTACAATGCCGCCAGTTATGCAGCTGCGCCGTTGGACTCCAACAGTAAGGCCATCGGAAATAACAACATCGCGCAAGGTGGGATCTTTGTTCTTTTTGGAACTGGCATGGGTCCGACTACGCTCCTGCAGGCGCCGAGTCTGCCGCTACCGACAACTTTGCCCAGTTCGAATGGAACCTCGATATCTGTAACCAGCGGCGGACAGACCGTCAGTGCTTTCATCCTATATACTTTTGCCTCACAGGTCGCTGCGGTTCTGCCTTCGAATACACCGGTTGGAGCTGCAACGGTTACGCTGACATACAACGGGCAAACGAGCGCTTCGGCTCCGGTGAACGTGGTCAGCACGCAGTTCGGAATCTTCACGCAGAATAGCGGCGGCAACGGTCCCGCAGTCGCGCAGGTTTATGCCAGCGCCACGACGATCAATTTGATGGGGTTGACGACACCGGCTCAGCCCGGCCAGACTCTTGTGCTCTACGGTACGGGCCTCGGCCCGATTACCGGCGGCGATAGCAATGCGCCTGGTGCGGTATCAGTCGGGACGAATGTCACCGTTAATATCGCCGGGATCACAACGCCGGCGGTCTACGCAGGCCGGTCGCCGCAGTTCCCAGGCCTCGATCAAATCAACTTCGTGATGCCGAACAATGTCGCGACGGGCTGCTACATTCCGGCCGAGATCACGGCCAGCGGTAGGCCCAGCAATCTCTTCTATCTGTCGGTGGCACCGACGGGGCAGTCAACTTGCACGCACCCGCTGGGTCTATCGGCCAGTGCGATGAAGAAGCTCGACGTGCCTGGTGGGACCATTAACCTGGGCATGTTCCAAATGCTGAGTGCCGTTGTGCTCGGACTGCCGGCCGAGGGTGCCGGCGGCCTATTTGAGACGGTCGACGCGAATGCAACCTTCCAGACTTTCAGTCAGATTCAGTTAGCCTTTGGGGGCTACAATTTTCCGGTTCCCGCTGGTTCCTGCGCTGTGCTGGACACTCTCGACCCGGCGGCTGGGTTTAGCGTTCCGAATCTGACGGCGTTGGGGGGAAAGGAGCTCAAGTCGGCTGACTTCGTGAGCTTGTCAGGAACGAATGGAAACTCTGCAACCATCCTGAGGCAAATGGACTCGAGCGGGAACGATATTGGCGGCTATCTTTCCGTCTTTTTCAGCACGCTCGGCAAGGGGACTTGGACTCTGTCGGCGAATAATGGAAAGGACATCGGGCCGTTTTCGGCATCCACGAATTTACCGGATGACCTGGTATGGACCAATGTCGGGAACTTCAGTAATCCACCTCGCTCACTCGATCTGACAATAACCTGGACAGGCGGAGCCACCAATGCGCAGTCGCTGGTCACAATTCTTGGGTCTTCCGTAACTATCAACCCCACCGATCCTTCAAAGAGCCGGGGGAAAGAGTTCTTCTGCAATGCGCCTGCGTCAGCAGGAAGGTTTCAAGTCCCGCAATCTGTCATTTCACAACTCCCATCGAGCACGGTAGACTCGGCTGCCGGCGAGGTCAACTTCGCGCAACTGGGGATCTATACTGGCGGCGGGTCAACGTTCACTGCACCTCTTTTAACGGGAGGCAACGTTGACGGTGCATTCCTGGCCTATGGCGAAGCCAGTACGATCACCGTAAAGTATCAACAATGAGTAACGATATTGCCTTTCGGGTCGCCTGTTAAGTACCATCACACTTACGGCGTTATCTTAAGATAGCCGTAGTATGCTGTTGAGGAGAAAGATTCAAATCCCTGGGGAGGGTATCGGTATGCTCGCCAAGTCACGCGGGTCCATTTTGCTCGGCGCTTGTTTCGTTCTGTTCACAGGCGCCGCCTGGGCGCAGTTCACTGCCATCGAGGGCGAAGTGAAGGGGCCGGACGGAAAGCCGGTGCAAGGTGCGCAGATTGTCATCGAGCGTGAAGACATGAAGGGCACCTATAAGGGCGCCAAGACCGACAAGAAGGGCCACTACATCTACAACGGACTTCCGATCGGTGGAAAGTTCACGGTCAGTGTCCTGGTCGATGGCCAGAAGCGCGACAGCGTCGGCGGCGTTCAGCCCAGGATGGGGGACCCGACTCCGGTCAACTTCGATCTGAAGGCGAATGCCGACCAGCAGGCGGCCGTACAAAAGGCTGCCGAATCTGGGACGCTGACCAAAGAGCAGGAGCGCGGCCTGAGCAAGGAACAGAAGGAGCAACTGGAGAAGCGCGCTAAAGAGAACGCGGCCGCAATCGCAAAGAACAAAGCCCTGAACGACGCCTTCAACACGGGCAAGGAGGCGATTGCCGCCAAGAACTACGACGCAGCGATTCAGGCCTTTGAGAAGGGCACCGAGATCGATCCCAATCAGCATGTGATCTGGGCGCAGTTGGCCGATGCCTATGTTGGCGTGGCAGGTACCAAGACCGGGGACGAGCAGACCACCGCCCTTAATAAGTCGCTTGAGGCCTATCAAAAAGCCATCACGCTCAAGCCAGACGATCCCGCCTACCACAACAACTACGCGCTCGCGCTGGCGAAGGCGAAGAAGTACGATGACGCTCAGGGCGAGTTGACCAAGGCCGCACAGCTCGATCCGACGAACGCCGCAAAGTATTACTACAACCTCGGGGCTGTGTTCGTGAACACGGGGCAAACGGATGCTGCCGCGACGGCATTCAAGAAGGCGATCGATACGGATCCAAACTATGCCGATGCTCAGTTCCAGTACGCGACGACTCTATCGGCCAAGCTGACCACCGGAGCGGATGGTAAAGTGACAGCGCCTCCTGGTATGAAAGAAGCGCTCGAGAAGTACCTGGAGCTTCAGCCCAGCGGCCAATACGCGGAAGCAGCCAAGGGCATGCTGCAGGTTGTCGGCGCTACGATTCAGACCGACTACAGCAATCCGAACGCTAAGAAGGCTCCTCCGAAGAAAAAACAGTAAGAACATTCTGTATCGCGGATGTTTTTTTCATCTTCTGGACCGAAAAACAGGCGCGCTCCATTGACGGCGCGCCCGTAACCGCTTACACTCTGTATTTAAGCGGACGATGTCTGACCCGACAAATCTGTTCTGGTACAGCTCGATCGCAGTACAGTTCCTCTTTTGTGTCCATCTGCTGTGGACCAAGTTGGCCAAGCGCCACCCTGTCTTCACTGCGTATCTAGCGTACTCGGTCCTGCGGGCGTTAGTCGCGACCCAGTTCACGGTTGCGTCGAATGGCGCGCTATCAAAGTCATATACCTACTTCTGGCTTTGGTCGGAGCCAATTCTGTTATTGCTGCAGATTGCCGTGACGCTGGAAGTTCATGCAGGGATCTGGAAGGAACAGCGGCAGGTCGTTGCGCCGGCGCGGCCGCTTTTATTCTTCTCGCTGCTGACCGCGATCGTGTTTGCTGCAATTCCCGTTAAAGCAGAATTGAGCCGCTTTAGCGGTATCCATCTACTTGCCGTGATGCAGTTCGAATTTCTGGCAAAACGGTATGTGTCTTCCGTGCTGGCGATCTTCCTGATTCTGTCGGCGTTGATGTACCTGGTAGTGAGCCGGAACAGTCTCAAGAACGCCTTGTTCCAACACGAGAGCATGCTCGCGGCGTATCTCGGCATTTACGCGATCGCGGCGTTTGCCATCAATATGGGCTGGATCTCGACGCCCATCGTCAATCACTACACCCTCTCTGCAGTGACCATTTGCTTAGTCATTTGGATGAGCGTGTTTCGTCCCGCCCAATCATTGACCAGCACCTGATTTTGCCGCTTCATTCAGAGCAACAGGGCAGCTCGAAATGAGCCGCCCTGCGCAGGCTTCCTTCTTAACGGCTGCTATCGGCAGGAGGACAGAGCGGCGGACAGGTGGGGAAGGGAACGTCGGCTCGCATCTGATGCGAGGCCGGTAGAGCAGCCTGAATCACGAAAACACCCGCGGCGGCGAGTGCAAGCCAGAATGACAGTGTGAGCTTCTTCAAGGTGGTTCTCCTTTTGAATGGGCAAAGCAATTCGAGTTCGCTCTTGCCAAGCCCGTTTAGATCGTCGCGTTCCACGATATCAGAAAAGAAGCCGCGCGCCGCAGAAATTTACAAACAAATGAAATGAATTATGTTCTATATGTTTTGGATAATATCACAAAATAGTCCTGTTATGTTTTGAGAGCGCTGGGGGGAGAGGTTCGGCGGATCAGCAGCAGGATGTGTGCGGAACAGCACAACTGTGAAGAGGTGTCACGATGCGGCACGGGCCGGCAAAAACAAACGGCAAACTTTCTTGGGAACGATTTCGAGGAAGACTACGTCTATATCAGTAACAAAGCAGCTGGTCTCCGTGCGGCGACCCTTTCCCCAACAAACCAACCCCGCACGGAGACTCCCTTTTTTTCACTGGAAAGTAACTAACCCTTTTGCTGCGGCGAACGTCACTACGTCGTAGTAGCAGCTAGTCTCCGTGCGGATCCTTTCCCCAAAAGCCAACTCCGCACGGAGACCCCAACGATTCCATCAACACTTCCCCGTCTTGTTGCGTCTTTACAAAAATGTTCAGAACTTCCCAGGACCCGTTCTTGAGGATCTATTATACGCTTGTGTCCAATTTCGGACAATAGTAAAATCCTCAAGCAGTTGTGCGTCTAACGAGAGGAGGCAAGTAGATGAAAACGGGGAGATTGTTCGCGTTGTTGCTTGGAATGGTGGGACTGACCGGCTTTGGGATGAGCCAGGGCGCCGGTTCTCAAAGAGGCCAGGACCGGCTCATGAAGGAAGTGCGTCACGAACTCGTGATGCTTCCTTATTACAGTGTTTTCGATAATCTCGCCTACAAAGTGGAAGGCGGGACGGTGACCTTGTACGGTCAAGTGGTGAAGCCTACCCTGAAGTCCGAGGCCGAGAATGTGGTCAAGAAGGTCGAAGGGGTCGAGCGGGTGGTGAATAACATTGAAGTATTACCGCTGTCGCCAAACGACGATCGCGTACGGTTGGCAGTTTACCGGGCGATCTACTCCCAGCCGGGCCTCGATACTTATAGCCTGCGGGCGGTACCCACGATTCACATCATCGTAAAAAATGGTAACGTCACCCTCACCGGGGCGGTGGCAAACAAGGGCGACAAGGACCGCGCTGGAATCGCGGCGAACGGAGTCTCGGGCGTTTTTTCGGTCACCAACGACATCCTGGTGAGTCCTTAGTCACCACGGTTCGGGGACCGCTTTCTTTCGGCCCAGAAGCGGGCGATTCAGGTATTCGACCAGGGGCGCCATCGCCCGAAAGCGCTCCACAATCGCAGGGTAGAGCTTCGGCGTGGTGGCGATCACTGGATCGATAGATCCATCCAGGAACCAGTCCTTTTTCTTGATCAGGTCGATCGCCGGGTCATCGGGATTGAAACCCTTCGGAGCGCGAGACAATTCGCTTCCCTGAAGGTCGCCAAACAACGTGCGGCTCTTCTTGTTGGCGAGAATGCGGCGAAGCTC
>Ga0335069_10010494_pt1 | contig 13126 bp, 12 predicted proteins | sample Lox_Sample_11_FD_206714 | JGI IMG/M metagenome (GOLD analysis project Ga0335069, IMG submission 206714) | Soil microbial communities from Loxahatchee National Wildlife Refuge, Florida, United States - Lox_Sample_1.1 | ecosystem: Environmental > Terrestrial > Soil > Wetlands | place: USA... | reverse complement strand
TCCCGCCAGAGCGAGCCTGATCCACATGTCCTGGTCTTCCCCAACGGCAAGGGATTCGTCGAACCCACCCAGCGCCAACAACAGCTCCCGGGGAGCCAGCACCGTGGGGGTCGCCACGAAGTTCGCCTTCAGGAGTGATTTCCAAGCGTCCCGTCCGGTCGACACTGCCGCACCCCGGAACGTGTCTCCCAAAGCCCGGCCGTCAGCCGCGAATTCCAGCGAGGCGCAGAAAAGCAGCACTGCGGAAGGATTCGCTCCGATCAAACCGAACTGACGCTCTAGCTTCTCCGGTAGCCACTCATCGTCCGCGTCCAGAAACGCGATCCAAGGCATGGACGCGGCGTGGACCGCCTCGTTGCGCGCCTTTGCAGCCCCGCCGCGAAAATGCGCGCGAACGAGCCTCACCTGCCGCGCAGCCTGAGCAACGGCGGCCGTATCGTCGGTGCTGGCATCGTCAACCACAACGATTTCCGCCGGCGCCGCGGTCTGCTTTTCCACCGAAGCCAACGCGCGCGGCAGAGTCCCGGCCGCGTTGCAGGCAGGGATCACAACACTTACGGGAAGAGGAGCGGGCATCCGAACTCGAGAAGTTTCCGTAGCGTGCGAGCGAGCGATAATCACGATAGCGGCACGGAGCAACGCGCGGAAGGTGCGCAGCACTTTCGCCTGACGATGTTGCAGGAATGCGTCAGAACGGATCCGCCAAACACCGGAATGGGCGATGCTCCTGTCGCAGCGCCAACATGGATTCGGCGCAGCGACTTGCGGTAGTTTGGCCCCGGTTTCGCTGCGGGTTTCCGGACGGAAAATATGAAAACGGAGCCGGCCATTTCGGTCGTCATCGCCACGCGCGACAGGCCCGCCTGTCTCGCGAGACTGCTGGCTTGTGTCAAGAAACAGGAGCTGGAAGAACTCGAGTGCATCGTGGTGGACGACGCCTCCGGCGAGGAGACGCTTGCCGCATATAACTCAATCTGGCGCGAACTCGACGATCGATTTCGTCTGCTCCTGCCGGAACAGCGGCGCGCCGGCGGGCCCTCGCAGGCGCGCAATCGCGGCATCAAAGCCGCGCAGGGAGAATTCGTCGCCTTCTGTGACGACGACGATCTGTGGATTCGCGATGACCATCTGAGCGTCGCGGCGCGCGCGATGAGGCAGCATGACGGCGATCTGTTCTTCGCCAACCTCCAGACCAGCCGCGGCGGCACGGTCATCGGACCCGACTTCTACGGCGCCGTACGCAGACCCCTGACACGCAACCCGGTTCCCGGCGAGCGCGATCTTTTCGCAGTCGACCGCGCGGATCGCGCGCGCAGCATGAAGCACATGTTCCTGCATTGCGACAGCCTGGTTGCATCTCGCGCCTTGTTGTTCGACTGCGGCCTCTATTGGGAAAAGCTCTCGATGGCCGAGGATCGGGATTTGGGTCTCAGGCTTCTGGACCGCGCCACGAACGTCCTTTACCGCTCGACCGTCGTCGCGGACTACGACCGGACAGCGACGGTCGGCATCTGCAAGTCCTACACCGAGGACGAAATCCGCCAGTTCGTGGTGATGGCGATGATGCACGCAGAGACCCAGATGGGAGACCGCTCGTTGCGCGCCGTGGCGCGCGGTTACCGCGCCTGGATGCTCGTCGAACTCGCTCAGAATGCGTCGGAAGCGGGCCGCGCGGACCAGGCGCGGGAGTTGGCGTATCAATCGCTGCTGCTGCGTCCGACCGCAGCCGGCTTGCGGCTCCTGCTCCGATCTGCCTCTCGGGGCCTGCGGGCGTCTACGCTTCGTGCGGAAAACCCTGCACAGACACATTAGGGGTGAAGATGAGATCAAGACATGACGGAACATAGATTCGTCTTCATCGGCGGAATGCCGCGCAGCGGCACGAGCGCCATATACCAGATGGTCGGCTCGCACCCTCAGGTGAGCCGCCTCGTGAACACGAACGCTCCGGAGGACGAAGGCCAGTATCTCCAGACCATCTACCCCACCGGCGAATCCCTCGGCGCGCCCGGCCGCTTCGGATTGCACCCGCACTGCCGATTGACGGACGCCTCACCGGAGGTCGAGGTCGCGCGCAAGACTCTGTTCGATGCCTGGGCGCCGTATTGGGACCTCTCCAAGCCCGTCCTGTGCGAGAAATCGCCCTCGAACATCGCGCGCTCGCGTTTCCTCCAGGCCGTCTTTCCGAATTCGCACTTCGTCTTCCTGTCGCGGCACCCGATCGCCTACTCGCTGGCGATCCGCAAATGGGACTGGAAGGTCCCGGTGTCCACCACGATTCGCAACTGGCTCGCGTGCTTTCGTTATCTCGACCAGGATCTGCCGCACCTGAAGCGCAGCATGGTGCTGCGCTACGACGACGTCACGCGCGACCCGGCCCAATGGGTGAGGCGCCTAGAGGATTTCCTGGAACTTCCGCGCGGCATGAACGAGCGAATCCTCAGGGCGGGCCATAACGACCGGTACTATCGCAGCTGGGCCGCGCGGGACTACCGCGACGGCCGCGAACCGCTCCGCAACCGGATCAAACGGGCCATGAGCGAGGCCGAAATCCGCTACGTCGAGTGGCGGTACGAGCGCGAGATCAACGCCTACGGCTACAGCTTCCGCGAGATATGACCATGCAGACCCACAGGTTCGTGTTCATCGGCGGTATGCCTCGCAGCGGAACCAGCGCCACCTATCAGGTGGTCGGAACGCATCCGCAAGTGAGCCGCCTCGCTGACACCAATGTAGGCGAAGATGAGGGGCAGTTTCTGCAACCGGTCTATCCGAAGGAGGCCGAACTGGGAGGGCCCGCACGTTTCGGATTGGCGGCCGGAGCTCATCTGACGGAAGATTCCCCGCTGCTTGCGGGCGCAGGCGAGCGCCTGTTCCAAGCCTGGGCGCCATATTGGGACTTGTCGAAACCCGTGCTGTGTGAAAAGTCGCCCGCAAACAGCATCCGCTCCCGCTTCCTGCAAGCCGCCTTTCCCGATTCGAGCTTCATCTTCGTGACCAGACACCCGATCGCCTACGCACTGGCGATCCGCAAGTGGAATTATCCGGACTACAGAGCACCGCTGGCGCTCCTGATCCGAAACTGGCTAGCGTGCCAGCGCTACCTCGCCAGCGACCTGCCGCATCTCAAGCGGCGGCTGGTGCTGCGATATGAGGAGATTACGACCGAACCGGACGCCTGTACGCGACGGCTTGAGCAGTTTCTCCAACTGCCCAGAGGCATGGACTCCTCGCTGCTCAAGTCCGGCATGAACACGCGGTATTTCGTAAGCTGGAACGCACGGGATTTCCGAAAAGGACCGCAGCGCTTACGCAACATCCTCAAGCGCCTGTGGTGCGAGGCCGAGGTGCTGTACATCGAGCGGCGCTACGAAAAGGACATCAACGCCTTCGGTTACAGCTTCAATGAGTTGCACTCCGTGGAACCGCCGGCGCCGGCGCTACTCCGACAATCTAGGTCCGCATGATTCAGTTACCGATCATCTCAGTCGTCGTCGCCACGCGTAACCGGCCTGATTTCCTCGCCCGGCTGCTGCGTTGCATCAAGGACCAGGATCTGCGCGACTTCGAATGCATCGTTCTCGACGACCGTTCCGACCCCGATACCATCGCAGCGTACGATGAAATCTGGAGGACTCTGGACGGCAGGTTCGTTCTGCACTTGACTGCGGCGGACGACCGGCAACCGGGTGGACCGTCCCGGATGCGCAACAAAGGGATCGCGCTCGCGCGCGCGGACTATGTCGCCTTCTGCGACGACGACGACCGCTGGGTTCGCAACGATCATCTTTCCACGGCCGTGCGCGCCATGACCAATCAGGGCGCCGACCTCTTCTTCGCCGCGATGCAGACGAGCGCACACGGAAAGGTCGACGATCCCGATCTATACGCTCCTGCCAGGAAGGCCCTGCAGCGGCGGAGACTCGCCGGCGAGCCTGATGTCTATCTCGTATCGCCGATCGCGATGGCGCGCATGCTGCGTCATCGCACTCTGCATACCGACACCATCGTGGCCGCGCGTGCGCTACTGTTCGACGCCGGACTCTATTGGGAGAAGACGAGTCTCGCCGAGGACCGCGACATGTCTTTTCGCATTGCGGACCGTGCATCGAAGATCCTCTTCCGATCAACCGTCGTCGGCGATCTCGACGTCAGCCACCATGCGAGTCTCTATCGCAGTTACGCCGTGGTGGAAAAGACGCTCTTCGCCTGCTTGTCGACTTTGCACAGCGAATATAAGGTCCGCAGCCCGCGGCTCCGGCGCCTGGCGCGCTCCATTCGAGCATGGGACATGCTGGAACTCAGCGGCGCGCTCCTCTCCGAGGGAAAATTCCGTCACGCCCGCGAGTTCGCGGCGCAGTCATTCCTGCTCCACCCGTCGCTGAGCGCGGTTCGTGCGCTGACCCGCACTATTTCGTTCCGTTTCGCCGCGGCCCGCTGAGGCGTTCGGCGAAACGAAGCGCTCTACGCGCCAGATGCTCGCCGCGAAATGCCAGCGTCGGCTTGCGATGACGACACCACGTGAGCGCGTATCGTTCCGTACCGAACGACTGCTTCAGCCGATTCGCGCCGGCGAGAAAATCGTAAACGCGCTCGCCCGCGCGCGCATAATGCGCCATCGCCAGCGCATGGCAGACGTAGCCCGGCCTCAATGCCGGATTCTCGTCGTCGAATCCGCTCTGATAGCTGGAGACCACGCCGTTGCGGCGGAAATTGTAGAGATAACCGATCACGCGCTCGCCTGCGCGGATGCGCAGCAAGTCGACGCTCGACTCGACCATTCCGACACCGATCAAGGCGCGGTGGAACGGCTCGAAGAACGGATTATCGAAAGCGTGCTGCCGCGAGCGCCGCGCCCACGATCTGGTGTGGAGGTCCTTGAGGCCGCCGAAGTATTCCAGTGCCGCGACGGTATCGGAGGCGCGGTCGAGACTCAGTGCGTCGCCGTAGTCGCGCATGCTGCGCCGTAGCTGCTGGCGGGCGTTGCTGCTGAGCACGGCTGCTATGCCGTCCGGTCCCAGTCCGGCGAGCGGCGTCCGGTAGCCATGGCTGCTTTTCTCGATGATCACGGCAGGTTCGCGCGCGTCGCCGTCGCAATCCGAAGGCATGGCGGGCGCGATCAGCTCGTCGGCAAAATCGGCATCCGCGAACCACCGCGTGAAGGAAGGCCACAGCGAGTCGTCGCAAGGGCCGGGCAGCGCGAAGCCGTTGTGCTCGATCGTCACGCCATCCAGTTCGGAGTCTCCGCTCGCGTTGAACCAGGCCTGCCGGATGGGCAGAACGCCGCGAAATCGCCCCTTCCGCATGGTCAAAAGTGCAAGTCCCGCAGGCTTGCCGCCCCGCATTGCCCTCAGGAGCGATGGCTGCTGCTGCACGGTCCGAAGCAGGGCCCCGATCCAGGTCCAGCTCGTGAAGAAGGAGTGCTCTCCGGCGCGATCCCACGCGCGCCAGAGCGTCTCAAGCTCCGCCAGTCCAGGAAGCTCCTCAATGTCGAAGCTTACGCGAGAATCCATCTCAGCCCCATGCGCCCTTCCCCAGCGACAGGGCGAGCCGCTCCAATCTCTACCATGCGCCATTACTGCGGAAAATGCTCGTGCGCAAAACCTGCGGCCGCTACACTTTCGAGCCGCAGCGAATGCTGCATTAGCGCATCGATTCCCCAGAGCGAGAACATGACACCAATTCTGCGAATGCTGGCCGCGTCGTCTTTCGCCGTGACAGCCGCCGCCGCGGCGCCCAGCTACGTGCTCGAGAACCAGTCGGATGCTATCGAGCGGGACGTGCCGGTGACGTTCGGCGCGGTTTTCGCACCGGGCGATATTCCTGCCGGGTCATCGGTTGCAGTGACCGACCGATCGGGAAATCAGATTCCGGCGCAGGTCGACGTCAAAGCGCGAAACAGGGACGGTTCGCTGCGCCATGCGGTCATCACTATCGATGTCCCGCGCCTGCCGCCGGGAAGCGATGTCACCGTCACGGCCGCACCGGGACCGGCGACGCAAGGCGCGCCCGTTCCGCTGTCGGCGCTGCCGGGCAACTTCGATGCCGTCGTACAATTGAACGAGCAGGGTAACCGTCTCAGCGCGTCGGCGCGCGACCTTCTCGCGCGGGGAAAAGCGGAAAGCTGGCTTTCGGGACCACTGGCGAGCGAATGGTGGGTTGCAGGCCCGTTACGTGATACCGCGGGCAGGGCCGATCCGTTGCTGAGCGCGCGCTTCGGTATCCGCTGCTATGGCCCCGGCCGTCCGCTCCGCATCGAAGTGGACGTCGAGAATTCATGGACCTGGCCGCCGAAACCCGCCACGCGCGCCTACGACGCGGAAATCCTTGTCGGCGGCAAATCGGTTTTCGCCAAGCAGGGATTGGTGCAGCAAGCCCACACGCGCTGGCGAGAGGTTTTCTGGTGGGAAAAGCCGGTGGACGTGTTCGTCAAGCAGGATTTCGCGTATCTCAAACACACCCGCGCGATTCCTAATTACGACCCCGACGTGCTGCCGCAGGACGTCGGGAACATGTACCGCAAATTCGAAAGCGCCAATCACGGCCCGATGGGAGCGGGCGTGATCTACCCCGCGATGCCAGTCACCGGCGGCCGACCCGACATCGCTCCCCTGCCCGCCTGGACCGTGGCATATCTGATGACGATGGACCGACACCCGGCGGAACTCACCATGAATGCCGGCGACCTAGCTGGGAGCTTCCCCGCGCATTACCGCAACGAGAAAACCGGCAGACCGGCCACTTCGGAGGACTTTCCGAAGATCAGCACCCACTACAATTATGTCGGCCACGGCGACGCCAACCTGGCGATCCCGGATTACGGCACCTGGGGCAAGGGCCTGGTCCCGGAGGCGGCGCATGAGCCTTCGCTGGCCTTCGTGCCGTATCTCGTAACGGGCGAGCGCTATTACCTGGAGGAGCTGCAATTCTGGTCGCAGTGGAACGCGTGGGATACCGCACCCGAGTACCACGGATTCGCCAAGGGTCTGATCGGCTGGGATCAGATTCGCGGACAGGGTTGGTCGCTGAGAACGCTGGCGCAGGCCGCCTACATCACGCCGGACGCCGATCCGCTGAAGGGCGTGATCCTGCGCGAGCTTCACGCCAACGCGGCGTGGTACGACCAAACGTACACGAACAATCCGAACGCAAACATCTTCCACGTCGCTTTGCGCCAGTCCAGCGAAACAACGTCTGTCGCACCCTGGATGGACGACTTCCTGACCTGGGCCGCGCAATATGCGGTGGAACTCGGCTTCGACGAGTGGCGGCCATTCGCACGCTGGAAGGCGTATTTCCCGGTGCAGCGGATGATCAATCCGGGCTACTGCTACGTGATGGCGACCAAGTACTACCTCACGGTCATGGACAGCCCGCATCACTTCCTTGACAGCTGGGCCGACTTGTTCGTGCACAACGTGCCCAAACCCTTCCGGGAGCCGGGCCAAAGGCCGCAATGCGCGAGCGGCGACATGGCGGCGGCGTTCAAACTGCACCGGGACGGGGAGATGGCCGGCGACTCGATTTCGCCCGGCGGCTACCCGGCGCAGATGCAGCCCGCGCTTGCAGCGGCCGTCGATGCGGGTGTGCCCGGCGCGACCGAGGCCTGGCAGAAGTTCCGTTCGCGGCCTATGCAGCCGCGCGGAGGCGTCCTGCCGCAATGGGCGATCGTGCCGTGGAACCCCGGCTCCGCGCGTTGATCAAAGCAGCCCGCCGAGCTGCAGGCTTTCGCACGCGGCACGCAGATCGAAGTTGCGTACGAGCTCTTCCGACATGTTGCGCCGCACGTCGGAACCGTTCGGTTCGCTTGTTCCGACGTAGTCCTTCTTCCCGATCTTGCTGAAATGTCCTTCGGCGTAGTCGGCGGCGTCGAGGATAACGCAGGAGCCGCCCGCCTTACGGTGCCAGTACCAGATGCCGGCGCCGTGGTCCCAGTAATACCACCTGCGTACTACATCCCCGCGCGTCTGGTTCGGATGCGCCCAGAACGCCATCCACCATCCGCAACCCTTCTCGAATTGATCGCGGCTGGCCGATCGCGTGGTGCAGCCCACCAGTTCCCAGTAGCGCTTGCGCCAAGGAAGATAGCGGTGGCGAAGGCCCGGATCGGCGATGCATGCGGCCGTGCGGCCGTCGGCGAGATCGCCGAACATCTTGGCGAGCACCTGCAATTTCTCGCGCCGGACCAGAAGATCCGAATGCCAGAACCCGATTTTCGACGTGAAAAGAAAGGCGAATTCGAGCGGAAAATGCGGATAGAGCAGCGGCAGTCCGAGTTCGGCGTTGAAGTCGAACACGACCGCTTCGGGGATGACCCGCGCTGGAGGACCGACCCTTGGGTCGAAACCGACCAGCGGCGTCCAGCCCGCCTCCCGTACGAGCTTCTGCTGCACCAGGCACCACTCGGGCTCCACGTTCCAACACAGCCACGGCCGCTCCACGCCCTCGAGCGTGCGCGCCCATCCCCGCGCTATCTCCGTCAATTCCTCCAGATCGATAGCGAGAGCACGAAACGCGCTCCACTGCCCCTGTCCCAACTGCGCCAATTCTATCCGATAGTCGTCGAAGCGCGCGAATTCGGGCCGCACGATGTGCCCGGGCAGATGCAGCGGCATTATTCGGGACCCGGGAGCAGCGCCGGCGACCAGCCGCGCAGGCGGTAATAGACGAGCCCGATCCACTCGTGCATCGCCCAATCGGCATTGCGCAGGCCGGTGACAAGTCCCGGCGCCCATCCGCCGGCGCCCGTCGGCGTATGGTAGTCGGCCGGGACTGCCGTCACGCTCCAGCCCACGCCCCGGAAAGCGCCGACCGCACGCGGCAGATCGGCCGCCGTTGTGACCAGAAGCCAGTGCTGGCCCGACTTAGGGTGGACAATGGCCTTTGCGAACAGAGCATTTTCATGCGTGTTGCGGCTTCTGTGTTCGAACACCATCCGCCGCGGATCGATGCCCAGTTCCCCATAGAACACGCGCGCCACCTGGGCTTCCGTGATCGGGCCGGGAACGATGGAGGCGTTGCCTCCTGCAAACACCAGCCTCGCCCGCGGATAACGCCGCGCCAGGGCGACGAAATCCGTCATCCTCGCCGCCGAATCGTTCAGCGCAGGCCGGCCGCGATCCTGCGTAAGGCCGACGTTTATCGCGCCGCCCAGAGAGATGATGCCATCCACACGCTCGGGAAGCGGGCTGGGCGGCGGAAAGCGATCCTCCAGCGGCCGCAGGAGCCAAGCGCCGAGCGGCGTCAACGCGATCACCATAAAGCCGGCGACGCCTGCGATCACCAGGCGCATTCCCCAAACCGGCCTGTCTCGTAGCGTCAATGCCAGTCCAGCAACGCACAGGAGCAGCAACAACACGCTCGGCGCGATCACCATGTCGAACAGACGTGCGAGGACGTACAGCATGCGGCGGCGAGCGGAGTTTCGCCTTCCTTTCCCTGAAATCCTAATGTTGATAATGGAAGGCGCGGTGCGTCAAGCAGGAGGACAGGCGGTGCGGTGGCGTTTACCCTGCGGCGGAGTGCTGATCCTGCTGGCGCTGACGGGGGCGTCTTCAGCAAACGTGCTCTATGTCGGACCGGGCGAGAAGTACCCGCTGCCCAGCCAGGCCATTAATGCCGCCGCGCCGGGCGACACGATCCGTATCGCTGCCGGTTCGTATCGCGACTGCGCGGCCTGGAGCACAGATAACCTTACCGTCGAAGGCACGGGCGCGGGACCGGTGATCTCGGGTGCGGCCTGCCAGGGCAAGGGCATCTTTGTCGTGGATGCCCAAAATGCGACGATTCGAAATATCACCTTCGAAGGCGCCGAAACGGACGAGGGAAACGGTTCAGGGATCCGTGCGGAAGGCACCAACATCGCCGTCGAAGACTGCACGTTCCGGAACAATCAGGACGGAATCCTGACCGCCAACCGCAAGGGCGCCATCGTCTTGATCCGCCGCAGTACTTTCGACGGCAACGGCGCCTGCCTGCCGAATGAGGGTTGCGCGCACGGTGTCTACATCGGTTTCGTCGCGCTCGCCCGCATCGAGCATTCGCATTTCATCGCCACGAAGGTCGGCCATCACGTCAAGTCCCGGGCCAGACGCACGGAGTTGATCGACAACACGATCGAAGACGGCCCGCGGGGAACCTCGAGCTATCTTGTCGATCTGCCCACCGGCGGTTCGCTCCTGATGACCGGAAACACGTTGCAGAAGGGACCAAACACCGAAAATCCGAGCGCGGCGGTGAGTATCGGCGAGGAAGGAGCCAAGCGGCCGCCGGGAGAAATCACCGTTTCGGGGAACACCTTCATCAACAACGGTCCGCGGACGGTGTTCGTGCGCAACCTGACGAAAACGCCGGCACGGTTGAACGGCAACATCATAAAGGGGCCGGTGCAGACCCTTGCCGGTCCAGGATCGATCGATTAACGGGTAGTGTCGCGCGTCCAGCGCTTGCGGCTCTTGGGAAGTGCCTGCCCCGGCAGTCTCATTGCGAGCAGACCCTTCGTCGGCTCGTTCTCCGGAAGACCATCGTTTTCCGCGAGCCACTTAAGAACGATGAACACTGCGACAATGGAGGCTAGGAAAAAGAGACCGCCGATCATGCCGACATCCTGTTTGGACCATCTTGCAGCATTCGCGCGCCCATTCAACCGGAACCGCTGAAAAGAGCCTCGTAGGCCGCGAACATCCTCTCCTGATCATAGCGCTCCTTAACGGCAGCGCGGTTCGCAGCACCGATCTGGGCCGCCTGTTCCGGTGCGGAAAGGAGCTTCCGCATCGCGTCTGCGAGTGCGCCCGAATCGAGCGGCGTGATGAACGGCCCGTTTTCTTCGGCCACCATTTCCCGCACGTCGCCTACATCGGTCGATGCGACTGGAAGCCCGGCGGCCATCGCTTCAAGCACCGACACCGGCATCTGCTCGGTGTCCGATGACAGCGCGTAGACCGACAGCGCGGCATAGACGCGCTCGGTCTCATTGACATGCCCGGCGAACGTCACGTCCATGTCGAGACCGAGCATGGAAGCGCTGTGCTCGAGCATCGTGCGCATCGTTCCCTCGCCCGCAATCAGAAGCCGGCAAGGCATTTTGGAATGCACATCGCGGAATGCGTGCAGCAGACGCAGGAAGTTCTTTTCCGGCCGCAACACCGCCACCGTGCCGATAACGGGACCAGTGCCGGCGCATGGAAACGGCGCCGCGCGGCGCATGCCAAAGCGATCACTGTCGATGCCGTTCGGCACGTGGCGAAGGCGCGACGGATTGAGCTTCCAGACGTCGCATGCCAGACGGTAGAGCGTGCGCGACGGCAACACGACCGTGCTGCGCGAAAGCACCACGCGCCTGGTCAGGACGCGCCGCCGCAGCTGCCTTTTTGCTTCCTCAGGTCCGAAGCCGTCTTCTATGTGAATGTGCGGGACGCGTACGAGCCAATTCGCCATGGCGCATTCGATGCTGCCCCAATTATAGGTTATCAGGCGGTCCGGCGCCGTCTTGCGCAGCAAGCGGCCAAAGCGGCGCATGTTCCCAAACGTATCATTAGGCTGCAGATCGATTTCGCAGAAAGCAACATCAAGGCCCGTCCCCAGCCGTTCGCGGCATTTCGTGCGCCCGTCCATTGCCACGATGAGATGACGGAAGCTCCGTCCGAAGCGGTTGGCGAGCGCTGCAAATCGCATCTGCGAACCGCCGACGGCAAACGTCGGAAAGACGTGAAGAAGCGTCGGTGGAGATAACATGGAGAATTGAGTTCAAGAGTCGCGCAGCGCAAACACCTTCTTGCGGTTCACGTCCGCATTCAAGCCGCGGCCCTCGGTTACGAATGTCAACTCGCCCGTGACCACATTGATGAGTTGGGGAATCTCGTCGATGTGCCAACGGTGCAGAAAGTCTCCCAGGGGCGTGATCCGCGCGCCGAAAACCCCGGGTCGGAACGTTCGGAATCGGAAAAGCCGAAGCCTGCGGCCCTGGCGGGTCAGCCTCTCCTCGGTCACCAGCGGCGGCAGCATCTGATCCAGCCACACAGCTGCGGCGGCCAAAGCAAAAGCCGGCAGACAGACAATCAGCAGTACCAAGCCAAGCAATACGTCGCTCAAACGTCGCCTGATCACGGGGTTCCTCCTCGCGGGGGGCTCACCGAGCCCGGTGTTCAACTTTTCGCGATGCCGCAGACCGCACCCTCGTCTCGAGGCAGCCAACTGAACCAAGTTTAGGTGTCATTTGCAACAAAACGACGCACCCTCAAGGCCGAGTCTCAGCGTGAAATAAAGGACGTTGCGCAACCGCCACGGTGGCGCCGCACGGGCCGCCAAGTTTGATTACGCGCCGCACTCGCATACATTTTTGCAGCATTTCCCTTGAGTAAGAGTGGTGCCATGATTTGGGCACTCGGCGATCTGATTCGAAGGAATGCCGCATCAAGCAAGGCACTTAGGTAGGGAATGCGGCCGGGTCTGCGACGTTGAATCCTGTGACTGATTTGCATTAAGAAGTTTACGGAACTGTAGAGTTCAGGTTACGAATTCTCAGCGGGATTCCGGGAGTTAAACAGGATGTCCTGGTTGACCCTTCTAGGCATCTGGATCGCCATTTCCGTGGTGGTGGCCCCCGTCGCCGGCTGGTTCCTGGCGGGCGAAAGCACTCATAGTCCCGCAGCGCGACGCAACTTCGGGCTTGATCTCGGTCCGCGCTCCCGGCGCAGAGCCTGAGCCCTTGCACCGTCGGACATCCACGCTCCTATCGCCTTCCGTTGCGCGCGCACAACGATCGCAGCGCTGCGCCGAGCCGCTGCGCATGGCGATCTTGGGACAGTTCGTTCTGGGCGTAGTCGCGCGCGTTGCTGCCCAATCTCTCGCGCAGTTCCCGATCGTTCATCAAGCGCAACAACGAGGTCTTTAGCGCCGCCGCGTCCCCGCAGGGAACCACAAGACAGTTGTCCCCGTCGCGCAGATAGTCGCGAACGCCGCGCGAATTGGCGGCAACGACCGCCTTGCCGCATGCGAACGCTTCGAGCAGTGTGGTAATGCCGCCCGGATGCAGCGTGTCGTGCAGCGGAAGCGCCACGACCTTGGCGCGGCGATAGAGCTGACGCAGAGCGGCGTCGCTGCTCCGACCCCGCATCTCCTTTACATT
>Ga0335069_10010493_pt1 | contig 13126 bp, 15 predicted proteins | sample Lox_Sample_11_FD_206714 | JGI IMG/M metagenome (GOLD analysis project Ga0335069, IMG submission 206714) | Soil microbial communities from Loxahatchee National Wildlife Refuge, Florida, United States - Lox_Sample_1.1 | ecosystem: Environmental > Terrestrial > Soil > Wetlands | place: USA... | reverse complement strand
ACTTCCCTTCTGTGATTTCGTACTCGTACTGTCGGTCGAGACCATTGGCGCCCAAGGTGCTCCCTTCGATCCGCGTGCTACCGATCGTATCCGGGAGCTTCATACACGATTTCCCGACTTCCCTCTCATGGTCGACGGTGGTATCAACGAATCAAACATCGCTTCGTTGGTTCAAGCGGGCGCGTCACGCTTCTCGGTAGGATCGGCGATCATGCACGTCCCCGATCCGGCACGTGCCTACGCACAGATAAAAGCCGTTGCAGAAAGTGCGTTACAATAGCTAGATGGAACCATTGACTGAGGTGCATGTTCGCGAACTTTCAGAGAAGGCAAACGCTATCCGGCAAACCATTATCGAAATGTTGGTGGCGGCGGGTTCCGGACACACCGCCGGCCCCTTGGGTATGGCAGATATTTTCACCGCACTCTATTTCCATGTCCTCAAGCACGACCCGAAGAATCCTGACTGGGTCGAGCGTGACCGCCTCATTCTCTCAAATGGCCATATAGTGCCGGTACGCTATGCAGCGATGGCGCACGCAGGCTATTTCCCCGTAGAAGAATGCCTGACACTGCGCAAGTTCGGCTCGCGTCTGCAGGGACATCCCGAACGCGAGCGCTTGCCAGGCCTCGAGACCACCTCCGGTCCGCTTGGATCTGGCCTCTCACAGGCTGCGGGTATGGCGTACGCTTCACGCATGAATGAAGAGAAGAATCGTATCTATTGTGCAATGTCCGATGGTGAGCACGATGCGGGCAACACATGGGAAGCCGTCATGTGGGCAGGTGCCAATAGACTCTCAAATCTCACCGGTATCATCGACCGCAATAACATTCAAATAGACGGATACACCGAGAACATTATGCCGCTTGAGCCGTTTTCCGATAAATATCGCGCCTTCGGCTGGCACGTCCTTGAAGTTGATGGACACAATATCCCCCAGTTCATCGCTGCATGCGAAGAGGCCAAAGCAATTTATGAAAAACCGACGATCATCATCGCGCACACCATCCCCGGCAAAGGTATCCGTGAGATCGAACGCGACTACCGCTGGCACGGCAAGCCGCCGAGCGCGGAAGAGGCAAAGATTTTCCTAAACGAATTACGCACGATGGAAGGAAAAATCGCGAGCGAACACCAATGATATGTTGAACCCACAGGCAAAACTAAAAGAAACTATCTTCGACAATCCCGATGCTGCCGCGACCCGCGACGGCTTCGGCCGCGGCCTCGTCGAGGCGGCTGATGCAGATCCGCGGGTTATTGCACTCTGTGCTGATCTTACCGAATCAACGCGCGTGGAAGAATTCAAAAAGAAGTATCCAGCACGATTCATTGAGGTCGGTGTCGCCGAGCAAAATCTGGCCAGCCTCGCCTCGGGATTCGCGGCCTATGGCAAAGTCCCCTTCATCACCTCGTATGCCGCCTTCAGTCCTGGCCGCAACAACGAGCAGATCCGCACGACGATTTCTCTCAATAATGTACGGGTCAAGATTTGCGGCATGCACGCAGGTGTCTCCGTCGGGCCCGACGGTGCGACGCATCAAGCGCTCGAAGACATTGCCTTGATGCGGGTGCAGCCGCATATGACGGTCATCGTACCCTGTGATGCTGAGGAAGCGCGCAAGGCGACCGTCGCAGCGGCGAAGTGGAATGGCCCGGTCTATCTGCGCTTCGGGCGCGAGAAAACTCCGGTCATGACGAGCACTGAAACGCCCTTTGAAATAGGGAAGGCAGAGATCTTTTTGCATGCAGAAAATCCGCGGGCAGTGATCTTCGCGACCGGCGCGCTCGTCTATAATGCGCTTGCCGCAGGGAAGCAGTTGGGGGATTCGGGCGTCGGCGTCACCGTGGTGAACGTCGCGACCGTAAAGCCCCTTGATCGTGAGACGATCATTAATGAGGCAAGAAAAACCGGGGCAGTCGTTACCGTCGAAGAGCATCAGATCGCTGGAGGCCTAGGAAGTGCGATAGCGGAATTGCTGGCGGCCGAGTCCCCTGTCCCGATTGAATTTATCGGCGTTCACGACTGCTTTGGCCAGTCGGGTGAGCCTAAAGAGTTATTGGAGCATTATGGTATGGGGGTCTTGCATATTGTCGAATCGGTACAACGGGTCATTGCTCGAAAGTCCCTGTAAACCTATCCCCACAACACCTTAGAGTCGCTCAAATAATCCTCATGGTAGTTGCCCTATGCTCACATGAACAAAACAAATCCACTCACGCAAAAGGTCAACTTCTTCGTCTCCGCAACGTTCATTGCAGTATTTGGGGTTTTCTTTACCTCGAAGATTATGGATGCAGCGCAGCTCGTTAATCCTATCAAGGGTGTTGTCGTTGCGACACAAAACGCGCTAGAGCAGAATTGAGTGTCAATAGGATGTTAGAGTTTTATAGGGTCAGGCAAGTGGAGTTGCATTGAAGTCTGCAGGACGATTCGTATACCAGGTCTCGATAGCATCCTTACTCATAAGCTTGGTCTGGGCTCCCACGCCTTGCACGACGGATGCTGCATTGATAAGTCCGCGCAAAAGTGCTTCACGCGGAGGGAATCCGAGTGCGATATATGAGACGGTCGTCGAAGCAGTCGCATCCCCTGCTCCCGTGCGCGAAACGGGTGGTGCCGGGTCGGGATACATCGGCGCATGCCACGCACTGCCGTCAGTCTCGAGAATATTCGATCCCTGTGGGCCATCGGTGACCACAACGATCTTGGGGCCGAGCGCGTGGATTCCTTCCATAAGTTTCTTTATATCACGCTCAGTCGATTTGAGAATAGTCTGCGCTTCTTCCTTGTTGCAGAAAAATATTTCCGTGACTGCATAGATGTCTTTGAGCTCCTCAGCACCGAGCTTGATCTGGAAAGTTCCTGGCTGAAAGACAAGTTTCGTTTCCGGATGCGCCGCGCAATATGCGGCGACTTCGTGGTGGAAATCTTTCGCGGTCTCCGATATAGAAGAGAAGTATAAATATTTTGGCGGTTCGGCGAAAGCCGGTAAATGGTAGTCGTAGGTCTCGTGTTTGATGAGAATGGTTCGCTCTGGTCCGAACATCAACACATAATGATAATTGGTCTTCTTGCCATTTTGCGTTGTCACGTATTCATCAGCGACACCCTGTGAGCGCAAGGTATCGAGGCAGTTTTTACCATTTTCATCGTCACCTATCCATGTCACGAAGGCTGAATTAAGGCCGATGCGGTGCGCGGAGACGGCGGCGTTTGCCGCATTACCGACCGCTCGGATTTCGGTCACTTCTTCGTACGGCACCTTGTCACCGAAGCGCACGCACAGCTCGCGTACCCCGTGGTCCATCAATTCTTCCGCGTCCTTCAACTTTATAAACGCATCGGTCGTGATATCGCCGATGGCGACAAAGTCGTATTGCATATGACGAAAGTATAGCATGTTACAATAATGGCCATGCAAACACTCAAAGAAGCGATCGAGGCGGCGTGGGAGAAAAAGATTGCACTCGGGCACTTTAATCTTTCTGATTCGAATCAATTCAACGCGGTCTTGGCCGCTGCGGCGGCCGCAGGGCAGCCCGTGCTCGTCGGTGTCTCAGAAGGCGAGCGCAAGTTCTTCGGTATCCGTAACATTGCGGCGATGGTGAAGGCTGCGCGAGCCGAAGGTGTGCAGGTCTACCTCAACGCCGATCACACGTACTCGTTTGACGGCTGTAGGGAAGTCATTGATGCGGGCTTCGATTCAGTCATCTTCGACGGCAGCCACCTCTCGATGGAAGAGAACATTGCGACGACGCGCTCGGTCGTCGAATACGCGCGCTCTAAAAGTATGGGGGGCACGGGTACTTTAGTTGAAGGTGAAATCGGTCGCATCGGTACTTCAAGTAAGCTCCTCGAAGTGCCACCGGAAGACATGGACAAGGATCTCACAACCGTTGAAGAAGCGGCACTGTTCGTCCGCGAATCAGGTGTCGATATGTTGGCACCTGCCGTCGGCACCATGCACGGCCGACTCATCGGCGGCAGTGAACCGAAGATCGATCTCGCACGTATCGAAGCGATACGCAACGCGGTCGGGATCCCACTGGTACTTCACGGCGGTTCGGGCTCATCCGATGAGGATCTCGCCACGGTTGGGAAGATTGGCTGCTCGATCGTCCATATCAACACCGACATCCGTGTCGCCTACCGCAAAGGTATCGAAGCCTCGCTCGCCGCTGACGCCAAAGAGATCGCCCCCTACAAATTTCTCGCCGGAGGCGTCGAGGGAGTCGAGAAGATGACAGAAAAATACATTAAACTTTTCGCAGGGGTATAACAACCAAGAGGTGCTAGGCACGTCATTAAACATAATGATGTACAATACAGAAACGATGCATGATACCAGAATCACAAAGGGTTCGAAGTATTACGAGCAGTTCGATTTAAAAGACTACCAATATTGGACGTTGCGACTAGAAGAACATCAGCGATATTTAGGGCAGTCATTAGTGTGGTTGAAACGTGAAGGTGAGATGCAGCGTCTCTCGTCCTTGACCGAAGCAGAACGGAATGAGCTCTGGAGTATTGTGCTTCCTGAATACGAGAAGGCAATGGCGGGTTTATGGCAGCCGGACCACATGAATTACACCTGGCTCGGGAATCTTTTTCATTTACATAAAGGACACGGTCACCTTCATTTGATTCCGCGATACAAGACCCCGCGCACGTTCGCTGGAGAAGAATTTCTCGATACCCGATGGGGTAATGATTACGTACCCTATCCGCGAGAGGCTGCTTCGCTAGGACTCATTCTCGCGATTCGTGACATACTCAAAGCTCAGTTAGGTTAGTATTTCAGATGAAAGCAAAATTCGCACACCAGGTGAGCACGTTTACCGACATTCCCAACATCGGTCCGGCGATGGCGAAGGATTTTGAGCTGATCGGCATCCGGACGCCTGCAGATTTGAAGAAGAAAGATGCGCTCGCGCTTTACCGTAAGCTCTGTCGTATGACGAAGAAGCGACACGACCCGTGCGTCTTAGATACCTTCATCGCAGCCGTAGACTTTATGAACGGCGCACCGTCACGACCGTGGTGGTACTACACAAAGGATCGCAAGAAGAATTTCCCTTCCATTTGAACCAAATCACTTGCAATCAGCACATAAATCCGTATACTGCGCCGCATGTTAGCCCTTGAAGTACAGCCACGCGGCGAGAAAGACTCGCTGGAGTCTCTTCGCGAAGGGGGATTCATCCCTGCGGTTCTCTACGGCCCGAAGGAGGCTGCTGCATCTATTGCAGTTGACGCGCGCAAGCTCGAGAGCGTCTGGCACGAGGCAGGCGAGACGACCATCGTCACGTTGAAGGGTGTCGGAGGCGACAAGGATACCTTGATACACGACGCGCAGATTCATCCCGTGACCGGCAAGCTCGTGCATGTCGATTTCTACGTGCTTGAGAAAGGTAAGAAAATAGAGATTGCAGTGCCCTTGGAATTCATCGGAGAAGCGCCGGCTGAGAAGCTCGGACACATCATTTTGAAGACGCTGCATGAAATAGAGATAGAAGTTGCACCCGCAGAGCTCCCTCATAATCTCGACGTCGATCTCTCTGTGCTCACTGACATTGGCGACCACATCACCGCCGCCGACATCAAACTTCCACCGAGTGCCACACTGGTGACTGGTCCAGAAGAGATCATCGCATCTGTCACCGCATTCCATGAGGAGAAGATAGTTGAGGAGGCGACTCCAGAAGCCGTTAGCACGTCCGAGGCCGCCGCCCCAGAGGTACCTGTCGAAGAGAAGTAACCAATCAAGATTCGATCGTCGTCCGCATCTCGACCTCGAGCTGATATACTGTCTGCATAAGATTATGCGCCGAACTCGCGCCGTTGTATTCGTTGCTGTCTTTTTGTGCGGTATTGGCACAAGTACATTCTCGTTTGGAGATGCGCACGCTGATACGACCGCCGATGAGCGCGCGGCCTTGCAAGCGCAACTCGCACAAGTACAGGCACAGATACTACAAAATCAAGCAAAGCTCGCCAGTGAACAATCCCAACAAGCAACCTTAGAGAACGCAGTTGCAACGCTCAATTCACAAATTACCGAAGCACAGCTCGAGATCAAGCAACGTACGCTCACCATTCAATCACTTCACGACGGTATTTCAGAAGACAATAAAGGCATCGTTGCAGTGAATTCCAACGTAGCAGCAAGCCAGGCCTCACTCGCGCAAATAATACGCGATACAGAGCAGGTGGACGATACGCCGTTTATCGAATTCGTACTCGGAGGTACCTTGACCAATATTTTTAAAGACACCGATGATTTCGCAGCGATCAAATCCGCGATGTCGGATTCTTTCGCACAGTTGGCTGCACAGAAGACCGATCTCGCGACGCGTGAGGCGGCATTACAAGACCAACAAGACCAACAAAATCAATTACTCGGGCTCCAGGTTGCCCAACAGGCATCTCTGAAGGCGACCCAAGGCCAAAAGCAAAAGCTCATCGCAGAGACCAAGGGGCAAGAGTCTGCCTACAAGCAAGTAATAGCCGATCAACAAAAGAGTGTGACCGAAATAGAGGCGGCACTCTTTAGTCTTGCCGACACCAACAAAACGGTCTCATTCGGTGACATCTACGCCGATGCCAAGGAAGCGAGTGCTGCAACCGGTGTCGAACCGGCCTTCATTCTTGCCATCCTCACGGAGGAGAGTAATTTGGGTCAGAATGTGGGCAATTGTACCTACGAGAATGCGATGAGTCCGAAACGAGACATACCTACGTACTTGCAGATCATGCAACAGCTCGGTCTACCAGCGGATTCTGAGAAGGTGTCGTGTGCCCAAAGCTACGGATCTTACGGAGGTGCGATGGGTCCCGCGCAATTCATCCCCTCTACGTGGATGGTCTATCAATCGCGGATTGCACAGGCCTCGGGTCAAAATCCGCCCAACCCGTGGGATCCACGCACCGCGACGTTCGCAACCGCCCTCTATATGAGCGATCTTGGTGCTGGTGCTCGTACACCAACAGCCGAGCGTCAGGCAGCGTTGAAGTATCTAGCCGGCAGTCATTGGCAGAATGCCGCGTACGCATTCTATGGCGAGGCGGTCATGGGCTACACACAACAATATCAAGCCCAGATCAACCAAATAAACGCTGTCTCGAGCTAGAGCTTGCACCGACGACCCATTTCTCGTATAGTGTGCCGACATGAAAAAGGAATTGCATGCGCAGGACTATCGCCAGGTCATATTCGACGACTCGACATCAGGGAAGCGTTTCTTGATAGGGTCGACAGTCAAGACCGAGAAGACCGACACATGGGAGGACGGGAAGGAATACCCGGTGTTCCAGGTCGAGATCTCGAGCGCTTCGCATCCGTTCTATACGGGTCAGTCAAAAACGATTGACACAGCGGGTCGCGTCGAGAAATTCAAGACTCGTGCTGCGGCGAAGAAGAAGTAACTCGTCAGGTTCGCCTTGGCGATATCTTTTGCCCTCGCTATCTGAGCCTACTGGCTCAGCGCTCTGTCTCGGTCCCGTCGGGCCTGCGAAGACGGCAAAACGACATTCGCCTGCGCCGAACTCGACTTCGTTGTAAAATTGAAGGTATGTCCGAACCTATCAAAATAAATCCTGAAGACTTTGCCGATGATCGGCGGGTCTCGTATTTGGTCGTGCAATGGAAGCATCTCTCGCAGGCTGAGCTCGATGCGCAAGAACTTATGGAGGTCGACACCTCGATGACCGAACTCGCCGAGAAGGAGATCGCTGATATCCACAGCCAAAAAGAAATCCTCTTAGGCGAAATGGAACGCATCGTGGGTGCAGGAGAGGAAGAACGCGAATGGCCCAATGAGATTGTGCTCGAGGTCCGCGCTGGCGTGGGCGGGGACGAAGCATCGCTTTTCTCAGAAGAGCTCGCGAGCATGTACTTGCGCTACGCAGAAAGTCGCGGATGGAGGGCGAAGGCGCTTGATGAATCTCGCTCCAGTCAAGGTGGATACAAGGAAGCCCAGTTCGAAATAAAGGGCGAGGACTGTTATCGAACACTTCGATTCGAAACGGGTGTGCATCGGGTACAGCGGGTGCCGGCAACTGAGAAAGCAGGTCGCATTCATACGTCAACTGCATCCGTCGCAATCCTCCCGATCTACAAACGATCCAAGATCGTTATCAATCCGGGCGATATCGATATCGAATTCTCACGCTCGGGCGGAGCAGGAGGACAAAACGTCAACAAGGTTGAGACAGCCGTCCGTCTCATCCACAAGCCGACGGGTATCGACGTGCGATGCACCTCTGAGCGCAGTCAGCAGCAGAACCGTGAGAAGGCGATGCAACTCCTCGTCTCGCGCCTCCAGCAAATGAAGAACGAAGAGGAAGACCGCGCTCGCTCGGCCGATCGGAAGGCACAGGTCGGGACTGCCGACCGTTCTGAGAAGATCCGCACCTACAATTTCCCACAGGACAGGGTTACCGACCATCGTATCCGACAATCGTGGTCCAATATCGAAGTCATCATGACCGGGCGCATCGGACCCATCCTTGAGGCACTGGAAAAGGCAGATTCTGAAGGAGTCCTTGATTCACCAGACGCCGCGGTTGCGGAAAACGATTGATTTTGCTAGTATTCCTTGGCTCGCGCTGCGGGCTTCATTTTTCAACTATTTATTTCGCATGTCTACAGAAACAACGATAGAATCGCTTTTTGACGTCGGTGCGCATTTCGGCTATGGCCGCGCACGCCGTCACCCATCTGCTACCCCATTTCTCTTCGGCACCAAAGACCGCACCGACATATTCGATCTCGACGAGACCGTCCCACGTATCGACGCAGCCGCGGCCTTCGCCGCTTCGCTTTCGAGCTCAGGGCGTCAGCTACTTTTTGTTGGCGGCAAACACGAGGTCTCCGAAATAATCCGTGCAAACGCACTTCGCATCGGTCAACCCTACGTCGCTGGCCGTTGGATCGGCGGGACGCTCACCAATTTTAAGAACATTCGCAAGCGCATTGACTTGCTCGAGAAGCTCATGAGCGAGCGTGAGAGTGGTGAGCTTGAGAAATACACCAAGAAGGAGCGACTGTTGATTGACCGGCAAATCGATGAACTTTTGGCACGCTTTGGCGGCCTTGTGAAGTTGCAAGAACTTCCTGCAGCACTCTTTGTTGTCGACACGCGTCATGAAGATACGGCCGTGAGGGAGGCTAATCAACTCAATATCCCCATCATCGGACTGGCGAGCTCTGATTGTGATTTCTCACTCATCACCTATTCGATTCCGGCCAATGATACTTCTATCAAGAGTGTTGGGCTTATCACTGAGACAATCGCGCGAGCATATGAAGCTGGTAAGTCTGCCGTCCCTGAAAAAACCACTGTTGGATAAAGAAGCAACTGCCCGACATCACGTAGTTTCTTTTTTGATTTTTTAAGGTAAGCTGGAGGCACATAGCTTACATTTAGATATATATGATAACGACCGAGCAAATAAAGGCATTGCGTGACATTACCGGTGTTTCCATCATGCAATGCAAAAAGGCACTCGAAGAAGCGGGTGGCGACATGGAGAAGGCGAAGGTTATCTTGCGGAAGGCGAGTGCGATGTCGGCCGCGAAGAAAGCAGACCGCGAGCTCGGTGCGGGAGTCGTCTCGGCATACGTCCATGCCGGCGGGACCGTTCTTGGTGCGGTCGTCCTCGCGTGCGAGACCGACTTCGTTGCTAAGAACGAAGAATTTTCAAAGCTTGCGTACTCGATAGCGATGCAAGTCGCTGCAATGGCTCCGCAATTCAAGACCCGCGACGACGTGAAAGAATCCGACCTCGTCGCCGCACGCGCCGTCTTCGAGCGTGAAGCGGCGAATGTGCCGGAGGCGAATCGTGGCAAGGCAATCGAAGGTAAGATAGATTCGTACTTGCGCGAGCGCGTGCTCCTTGAGCAACCCTTCGTGAAGGATCCTGCCGTGAGCATACAAGAACTCATCAACTCTGCGAGTCAGAAGTTCGGTGAGAAAGTCGAACTCGTTCGCTTCGAACGCCTTTCGGTGAAATAACACATGACAGTCTTCGCTATTATTACTTTTGGTATTTCACTCATCGGCATCTGCGCGCTCTTCATATTGAAATACTGGGAGACCGGTACGGGGCGCGTGCTTGCTCCGGTGATGCGGCAAGAGGCCGATGAGCGCGCACGTGAGCTCAAAGAACGACTCTTCCATCTCCGTGCCGATGTCGCGCACATGGGACCACTACTGGTGCTTTTTGTCCGCTATCTGATCCATGAGGGGGCACTCGCATTTGCTGGCTTCGCTCGTATTATGGAGGCTCAAGCACATCGTCTCGCTGAGCTCGTCTCGCACCAACACACCTTCGTACCGCGCGAGACCAAATCAGAATTTCTTAAGCGGGTGAGTGAGCACAAGAATGGAGGAGGGCAGGCATAAAAGCGTTGCCCTTGAAGAAGAATACGAAAAAAGGCACAATGCGACGCACAGCCGCCTTAGCTCAGTTGGTAGAGCAACGCTTTTGTAAAGCGAAGGTCCCCAGTTCAAGTCTGGGAGGCGGCTCCCCAATCTACTTTTTCGTACTAGTCGCACTGGCACTCTTCAAGCTCGAAAGCTGTGGCAGGATCTTGTGGATTGCATCGACAGTCTGGTAGCCGTAGTACACATGGCCGTTGATGACCACTGCGGGGAGTTCATTGCTCACGTTGTCTATAGATATGAGTGTCTGCAGGGCACCGACATTGAGATTGTAATCGAATGAATACACGCGCAGCTCCGGGTAGGTGCTCGAGAGCGAGGTCAATGCGTAGCCCTGTTTCTCGCAATCGGCACAATCACCGTTGTTCGAATAAAAGTACAGAATGAAGACGGGCTTCAGGTTGCACTTACCAGCGAGTTGTTGCATCAGAAGATAATCTTTGATCTCGAGGATGGAGTAGAGACGCTTCAGGCGCGTGACCTCATCTTGGTTCGACGTGCCCTGCGCTTCCATATATGAAAGCTGATCACCGAGCGAGGTCATCTCGCTCGGAAGAATAGTATTCTCAGCGACGTCGGAGCACGAGTGCTCTTGCAGCAAGTCGAATTGTGTCTCAAGAGAGAGAATGTCGGTCGAGATATCGTCTTGGGTTGCGCGGATATCGGCGACACGTTGATTGTTGAAGTAGTTACTCGCATAGAATGCAGTTGCGAATATCAGTGCCGTGATGAGAAACGCAATGAGGTACGTACCCCATCGAGTCGTTCGTTCACTTACCATCGGATTCATATCGTTTGAAGCATTATCGCCAACGTACGCCGGTCCGTAAGGCTGCCCGTACCGCTGCGGTGCCAAGCCACAAGGGCGCAATCAGCGCGTAGAAGAAGACGAAGAGCGCGGTGCCCACTGGTGGCCGCCGCCGCCCCGTCCCGATGTAGGTCCCTATGGAGATGAGCGTAACGACGATAGCGACCGATGCCATTATGATGAACCACAACGCGCTGGTATCGAGGTAGAAGGGATCGAACGATGGAGCATGCACATTGAGGCCGAGTATTTCGACGCGCAAGATTTCATGACCAATTTCCTGTATCAGACTGAGCCATAGATGTACGAAAAAGTAGACCGCGATACCGATCGAAACCAATGCGGTCGGCAAAATAATGAGACCGAGATTGCCGTATCGTCTGTTTGCAAACATATGCTTGTAATCGGCGCCATTGCGCAAAAATCCGTATGACCAACGTACCCGTTGACGGAAGAGTGTGGGAATCGTGCGCGGCGTTCCGGTATGTACGATTGCCCCGGGTGCGTTGCCGATCATATAGCCAGTGTTTTGTATGCGCAGTGCCATCTCAAGATCTTCGGTCGAATGACCATGTCTCCATCCTCCCGTCTCTCGCACGACCGCGGTTCGCAATATCGAGAAGGGCCCGGGAGTTATGTATGCGGAGCCGAGTGACGCTAGGGTGAATCGTACGAAGATGCCGAGACGATATTCGGCCTCTTGCATATGCTGGAGCAAGGTCTCCGGCTTCTTGATGAAAATACCAGGTGTTACGGCGGCGACCTTGCTATGCTCGAAGACCGCAACGATCTTACGGAGCGCCCCGGGAGTGACGGTTGAATCTGCATCCAGACAGCCGATGAATTCCGCGTGTGTATTATTGAGCGCAAGATTCATTGCGGTATGCTTGCCGCCGTTCTCTTTATGCATGATGCGCACGCGTCCATCGTTCTCGAAGGTCTGCGCGACGGCGAGCGTGTTGTCGGTCGACCCATCGTCGACGATTATAATCTCGAGCTTCTCGGGGGGGTAGTCGAGGGCGAGGAGTGACTGTACCGTGGCGCCGAGCGTCTTCGCTTCGTTGAAGCAGGGAACGACTATTGCCACCGTCGGTAGTGCCGAGGTATTCATCTCGGATGAAGATGGATCCGTTGCGATAGAGCGCCGCCGCAGGAACGACACGAGCATAAAAACCTCAAAATAGAGGGAAATAAAAAGACACACATATATGACGGGCGCGTCCATAGATTTCGCATTATACCAGAAATAGACTTGTTTTAGAAGCAACGACAACAGGGTATACTGAGCCGATGCAGTCTGGCCACATCCATCCCATATCCTCTCTTATACGCGAAGCCAACAGTATTTTCTATGAAATGGGGTTCACGTTTGCCGAAGGCCCTTTGCTTGAAGACGAATGGCACAACTTCGACGCTCTGAACGTCCCGAAGGACCATCCGGCACGAGATGAACAAGACACTTTCTTTATTGAGAACGAACCCGGATATGTATTACGAACGCACACGTCCCCGGTTCAAATCCGCTACATGGAATCTCAAATGAAGGCAGGCAAACTCCCACCTTATAGGATCATCGCACCAGGGAAGGTCTTCAGGAATGAGGCAACCGATATGACTCATGAAGCAGAATTTTTCCAGATCGAAGGTCTTGTGGTAGATACAGTCGTTACGATGGCTCAATTAAAGTGGACACTAACGGATTTCTTACAAAAACTCTTCAAAAATACATCGGTTGAGATACGCTTTCGTCCGCATCCATTTCCATTTGTGGAACCGGGCGTGGAAGTCGATATGCGATTGGTGGGAGAACATGTCCCCGAGAAGTTGCGTGATAAGTGGATAGAAATGATGGGTGCGGGCATGGT
>Ga0335069_10010491_pt1 | contig 13127 bp, 11 predicted proteins | sample Lox_Sample_11_FD_206714 | JGI IMG/M metagenome (GOLD analysis project Ga0335069, IMG submission 206714) | Soil microbial communities from Loxahatchee National Wildlife Refuge, Florida, United States - Lox_Sample_1.1 | ecosystem: Environmental > Terrestrial > Soil > Wetlands | place: USA... | reverse complement strand
CGGCACCGGATTCATCGGCAGTTACACTGTAGATGAATTTATCGGCAACAATTGGCATCCCATCGTACTGGTTCACCGGACTGCAAGCCCGCAATTGAAAGAGATGGAACGCAAAGGACTCATCACCATGGTCACCGGTGATGCTGCGGACGAGTACGCCTTAAGATCAGCCTTCAATGAAACTATCCGCAAATGCCGCTGCGTTCCTGAACGCGTTGTCCATTGTGCCGGGCGGGCAAGCGACATGGGAAGAGATAAAGATTTCAAGGCAATCAATTTTGATTCTCTGAGATATCTGACAAGAATCGTGTCGGAATTTGGGGTAAACAAAATCGTGTTTATATCCTCCACGGACGTTTATGGGTTGAAGGATTTCAGTCACGAGCAGGAAGAGGAACTGACCTTTTTTCGTCATCCTAGTAATCCTTATCCGGCATATAAAATTGCGGCTGAGACATGGTTAAGGGCTCACCTCGCTCCTGAAAGATATTCGATCGTGAGGCCCGCCGCTGTGTGGGGAGCAGGCGACAGAACCCTGACGCCCCGATTTGTGGCGCTGCTTCGCAAAAGCCCATGGATAATCCACTTCGGCCCCTGGAAAGGCAAGAACCGCTGGCCTCTGGCCCACGTGAGAAATGTCGCCGCTGCAATTTATATCGCCGCAACAGATGAGGATCTTTCCGGAAAGGCCGTTCACGTGCTTGATACTGAATATACCTCTGTCGATGAATTCTACCGGATGCTGGCAATGGTTTATACACCCGGTAAAACGTTTCGTTCCGTGAGCCTTCCCTTTTGGATCGGGTATTCTCTTGGCTTCGCCGCCACTACATTGTCCAATCTGTTGCGTCGTGATTGCCCGATATTCGATCCAACCCTCTACGGTCTGTACTCGGCAAGTGCAAATCTCAATTTCAGCAACCGTCACTTTCTCGCATACATGAAGAGGGCAAACCGGCAACCGATTACGCGCGAGCAAGGACTGACAGAGCTGGCAAAAGAAGTAGAACAGCATACCCCGATAGTTCGTTCGTCTCGTCCCTCATAAAATCTGATGAAACGGAAGCGTCCTTACCCAACGATCACGGATATGTAACGGGGGACTCTCTTTCTTTTCATCTGGCCGTCGGTGTATAGTAGTATCCATGATCAACCTTACTCGCCGTGTAAGAAAGACGATCACGGCGCTTATAGGCGTTTTCATCCTTGCGCTCATTCCATTCTCTGCTATTGCGCAGCGACAGGAACCCTTTGCGATCGTCAGCGACACGCATATCAGGACGGGAAACTACAGCGTGTACTCCTCTTTCCTGCGTCTCATGGAACAGGAGAAGATCAACATGATTATCCACACCGGGGACGCCATCGATAGCCCCGGTGAGCTCCGCCAGTGGGCGAAGTTCCTTGAACTTACCGGACCGGATAAGACGCTCCATCTTGCACCCGGCAACCACGACATATCAGGCAGGAGGAGTCTCTCGGTTTATCTGCGTTTCTTTCCAAAAACATATTATTCCTTCTCTGAGGGAGATACTCTTTTCGTTCTCCTTAATACAGAGCTTCCAGGAGAAAAGGCCAGCATTACCGGGGAACAACTCGCGTGGCTCAGAACAGAGATCGGGAAATCGTTCAAATATAAATTCGTTTTCCTCCACGAGCCGCTCTATCCCATAATCGCAGGGCACGGCCTTGACAGGCATCCCAAGGCGAGAGACGACCTCCACCATTTGTTCGTTACCCACGGGGTTTCGCTTGTCGTCTCAGGCCATGATCACCTCTACGGCCGGACCATAAAAGATGGGATTCTCTACGTCACCGCGGCAACGCTCGGCGGATGGCTCCCCTTCGGCTCGAAAGATTACGAGGCCTTCCGATACATCGTGGCAGAAAGAAACGAATCTGGCTACTCATTTCGTGTGATCGATATGGAAGGTGCGACAAGGGATCAGTTTGTTGTGGGCCGCTAATCCCGCTCATTTTCGCTTGAATGGCTCGACCGGGTAGCAGCCGATCGGTAACTCCCGTTTGCTTCCGGCTGGTGTATCTCATTTTGTTCTGTCATACGGTGCCCTCGTATGCTAAACTAGCGGGATCATCGGGAGAGGGCTGTAATTGAATTGTCGGTTCAGTAAATAGCCACGCAATTTCGTCGCACCGTCCGTCATAGACCGAAGAAAATACGGTCGGCAAAGCCTGATGTCACTTCATGTGAGAAGTATCGCAAAAAAATGCCATAAGGATATCAGATTATGAATAACCATATAATCGGCTACGTAGCCGCCTTTCTCACCACCTTCGCAGGTATACCCCAAATCGTCCGTCTCCTCAAACTCAGGGAATCGAGAGACATATCACTGGCAACGGCGCTTTTTCTTGGCATCGGAGTGTTGTTGTGGCTCATCTATGGGCTCGCCATAGGCGACAGGCCGCTCATCGCTGCAAACTCCATCTCCCTGTGTATTTCCGCTGCCACGGTCCTTCTCGTGCTAAGATACCGCTAAAACGACCGCAGAATTACCGCCACCACCTCCCGTCGGTAATCGTCTCGAACTGCAGATAAGTGAGGCCGGTCCGGCTAAAGTTTTTCCTTATACCCTCCTCACCCATGTTGCTATGCTGTTCCGTTATCTCTTGACAACGAACCAATCACGGGCAAATAATGAAGAAGAAGAAGCCTGAGCAAGGCACGTCCGCCTCAATCATACCGGACTTGTACTTGGGGCGCGATGATGAGAGGTTCACCGGCTCTTCGGAGGACGAGCACCATGTCAACGAAGGAATTTATACGATGACGAGCAGCGTCAAACCTTTCGGGGCCGGCAGGAGCAGCTTCGAGTTCGTAGACACGGACCTCGTTCTTCATGCCCTTGCGCTTACGCCGTCAACCGTCTTTGTCGACCTCGGGTGTGGAAAAGGTAACTATACTTTAGCTGTGGCCTCAACTCTTCAGTCGCAGGGCCGGGTATACGGAATTGATGCATGGCAGGAGGGGCTTGACGAGCTGCGGGAGCGCGCAGCGCGTCTCAGTCTAAAGAATATCATTACCATTCAGGCGAACTTAAACGAGCACATACCGATCGAAGACGGTACGGCAGATATTTGCTTCATGGCAACCGTTCTTCATGATCTACTGCGAGACAGCACAGGCAACAAAGCACTAAGCGAGATAGCCAGGGTCCTGAAACCTACGGGTCGAATAGGTATCATTGAATTCAAAAAGATCGAGGACGGTCCCGGGCCACCGCTCAAGGTTCGATTATCTCCGGAGGAAACGGAGCAAATTATCTCGCCTTTCGGGTTTGTGAAGGACCGGTTGACAGACCTCGGGCCTTTTCACTATCTCATTACCGCATCTTTCGCAAAGAAATAGCGGTAGACGCATTGCAGCGCCTCAGGAACGGGTGTTTCTTCCACGAGACTTAAAGAAACCTGATGAGACTCCGAATATCCAGTTGTACGTACGTTGAAGGGCACAAGATGCGGCAGAGCGAGCGGATGCGCTTTCCCTAACGTGCCGTCATGCGGACACATAACATATAACACGGAACACCGTTTACATAAGCTCTTTGAGCTTCACGTAGTCCACCTTACCAGTCCCGAGCTTGGGTATGTCCCGTATATAGATGATCTCTCTGGGACAGGCGAGGTCGGACAAACCCCTCTCACGTATACGCTCCCGCACACTCTTCAATTCCGCGTCTTTATAGTTAGTGACGAGCACAAGCTTCTCGCCCTTCTTTTCATCTTCCACGGGCATAACGACAACCGTTCTGCGCTCGCCGTACAAGCCTGCCAGCGCTTCCTCCACGGCTGTAAGCGATATCATCTCTCCGCTCACCTTGGAGAAACGTTTGAGCCGTCCCACGATTTTGATATATCCCTGAGGGGTCAGCTCCACAATATCACCCGTTTCGTACCAGCACTCATCTTCAACGAGATATTTGTGATTCGCCTTTTCATTTTTCAAATATCCCTTCATCACATTTTTGCCTTTCACGAACAATCCACCCACAGTCCCCTCTTTGCTGTCAATGCCGGCGACGGGGACGAGTTTGCATTGCATGCCGGGAAGCAGCTTGCCTACGGTCCCGTATTCATATTCAAGGGCGCTGTTCATGGCAACGACAGGCGAACATTCAGTCGCTCCGTAGCCTGACATGACCCGCACTCCGTAGGTTTTCGCATAGTTCTCGAAGACTGCGTCATTTAAGGCCTCTGCGCCGCAGTATATATAGCGCATGGCACGAAAGTCATAGGGATGAGCCTTTCTTGCGTATCCGGCAAGAAACGTGTTGGTACCCATGAGAATGGTACACGCCTCATCGTAGACGATTTCGGGAACGATCCGGTAGTGGAGAGGGTTCACATAAAGATAGGCTTTCGCGTTGGCAAACAGAGGCAATATGGTGCCCACGGTCAGACCGAAACTGTGAAATATCGGCAGGGCGTTAAAGAAGTAGTCATCTTCGGTGATGTCAATCCTGGACAGTGTCTGATGGATGTTGGAGATGATATTCTCATGGGAGAGACAAACCCCCTTGGGCACACCTTCAGAGCCGGAGGTGAAGAGAATTACGGCCGTTTCCTTCTGTTCGCCGGATGTCATCTTTTTATGGGACCCGGGGAACGCGCCGGATATGAGTCCTGAGAGCTTTGCCTTGAGGCCGATTTTTGCTTTCAGGTCCTCCATATAAACGAGCTTCCTGCCATCGAATACCGAAGGCGCCAGTTTCACGCGGTCGAGGAATTGCCTTGACGTAACAATAGTCTTGAGATCGGCCAGGTCCATGGCATGTGCAAGTGCCCCGGGGCCGCTCGAATAGTTGAGAAAGACGGCAACCCTTTTGAAAATCTGAAGGCCCATGAAGACAAGGGCTGTGGCCGTCATGTTGGGAAGGAGCACCCCGATATTTTTATCGGGAAACCCCGCCAAATACCTGCCAAGCACAAGGGCCCCCGTGAGCGCTTTTCTGTAGCTCACCTGCACACCGGTCGCGTCTTTGTACGCCATCCGGCCCCCGTTCCTTTTGCACAGGTTGATAAACTCCCGACCGATAAGCGATGTCCGGTTGTGTTTTTCGTAGCGCATGCGACAGAGCATCTGGTAGATGGTATCCGCCGCGGCCTTCTTTTTCATCCTGGGGGCAAGACCATCGAGATTCATGGGCTCATGGATACGACCGACGGTCATGGTGAGGCGGGCGAAAATCTTTCTGCCTCGTTTCTTCCTGGAGAAGATCGTTGAATAGATGTTGTCGAGGTAGATCGGAAGTATATGGGCGCCCGTTTTGTAGGCCACAAACCCGGTGCCCTCGTAAATCTTCATGAGGTTTCCCGTGCTCGTCATACGTCCCTCAGGAAAGATAAGCAGGGCCGTACCCCTGTTGACCTCGTCGATAACTTCCTTCAAGGCATAAGGATTCATGGCGTCAATGGGCACGGTGTATTCATTCTGCATAAAAGGCTTAAAAAGCCTTTTCTTAGCCACGCCGCGGTCTACTATGATCTTCAAAGGAAGCTTGATATATGTCCATATGAGAAGTCCATCCAACAGGCTCGCATGGTTCGAGATGATGATGAGCTTTCCAAAGCTCTTCGGCACGTTCTCGAACCCTTCAATGACGATTCTGTGAATGAGCGTGAAATAGCATTTAAAAACGAACCTCAGCGTCTCAATCACGAGCACCCTGAAATGGCTTCTCTTATCTCCCACAGGTCACCCTCGAGAATCCTCCTCGCCTCATGTTATCACGGATCTTTTCTGTTGCCTTCACAATGATCTTCATGTCGTCTCTTTTCATTCCGGACATGATCTCGCGCACCCTCTCAAAATACCCGGGCTCGAGCTTATTAACCACATCTTAAGCCTTTTCTCGTTATCTTCACGATATTTATACGCCTGTGCCTGGGATCAGCCGCCCGCTCCACAAGAACAGCCCGCCGACTCTCTATCTATTACGTGCCGCGATTGTCTGTTCCCGAAGGTGCGCCATGAAACCGTAGGGATCGCTGACCAGCCGGAAAGCTATCCTTCGCCCGTTCGTAAGCCTCAGAATGATTTTCCCGAAGTTCAGTAGTTTTCCTAGACCGGGTTGGTAAATGTCGGCATCGGCTATTTCGATGAGAGGGATTTCCCATGATCGCTTGACCGGCATGAGCACCCGAATGATCACACGGCGGTCCGTAATGACAAATTCGCTCCTTTGAATGCTCAAATAAGCTAAGACCCCCCATATAACGGCTATGGCAACAAAAAGTAGGGCCGGCAGCCCCTTTGACGGCACGAGAAGTCCTGTTATGAACAGGAGCATGAGCGGACCGCCGAGTAGTGCCCCGTGAAGACCCGTGCGATACACTATCTTTTCGTTCGCCTCTAAAATTTCTTCTGCCGATGCCATGGAACCCCCCGCCGCGCGAGTAAGAGTATTTGGAACTCAGACCTTAATTTTATATCACGTATTCTTTTGTAAAGAAAGTTTCCTCATGAACTCGTAAAGACCTTATTTTCTTTACTTTTATGCCTATAGGCAATACTGCTGAAATATTGTATACTGTATTGAGACATGCAGCTGTCAAAGATTTTGCCGAAGAAGTTCAGCTCCCGACTTTTCCTGATGACCTTGGCTGCCGGTCTCATCCCCGTCGTGATCTTCACCCTCTTGCTCGAAATATACGGCGGCAGGTTTCGACAGGAAATCCAGCAAGCAATCCGACAAGCCTACGAAGAGCAGTGGACCCAGAGCGAGGCAGTGCTTAAGGAATCCGTGGGAACATTGATTGAGCAGAGAGCCACCGACGTGGCTCAGGAGCTTGAGCTAACCATGGAGTCTCACCCCTACATGACGCTCAAGGACCTGCAAAGAGACAACGCCTTTCGGGTGATCGCAGTACAGCCCGTGGGACGTACGGGCTATACGAGTCTTCACGAATCAGGCACGGGCATCATCCGATTCCATAGGATGGCCGCTATCGAAAACATGAGTCCAGGGAATTTAAGGCGCGATTTTCCCTCCATGTGGTCGATTATAGAAAAGAGTCTCGGCGGAGTCTCCGCGCAGGGATTCTACCAGTGGCAGGAGCCGGATGGAGCAGTAAAGCCAAAATATATGTATATCGCCCCGCTCCACGTAAAAACCGCTGACGGCGTTTTGTTGAGTGTAGCCGTAACCGCCTCTGTCGATGAGTTCACCCAGCCCATCAGAGACACGCAGGCGGTCCACAGCAAGACCGCTGAGTACTTAAGCATGGCCGCGGAAAGGCTGCTCAGCTCCTTCAGACACATGGGCCTTTTCTATATGGGCTTAGGCATTCTCATTATCGCCTTTGTCGCGTACGGCGTTGGCATCTATTTCTCCCGAGCTATCAGGCAGTTGAGAGAGGCGACGAACAAAGTCAACAGCGGTGATCTGAACGTAACGCTTACACCCTCCATGTCGGGCGAGGTCAAGACCCTTATGGAGGATTTCAACCGGATGATCCGTCAGCTCGCCGAAACCACGGTTTCTAAGGAGCTCCTTGAGGAAAGCGAGCGGCGCCTTATAGACGCCAATTATGAGCTTCAGCATGAGGTGAATGTCCGAACCCTGGCAGAAAAAGCCCTGGCCACGGAGAAGGAGCGGCTGGCCATCACGTTGGGCTCAATCGCGGACGGAGTTATCACCACAGACGCCGACGGCAAGGTCATTTTTCTCAACCGAACGGCGGAAGGACTCACGGGCTGGTCGCAGATAGAAGCTTTCGCCCGTTCCTTTACCGATGTTTTTCACGCCGTTGAGGAAAGGACAAGGACAGAGGTCGAGGACCCCTTGCGGAGCGTCGTTGAAACCGGCGAACCCATGAACGCTGAAAAAGTTGAGATTCTCGTAAGCAGGGATGGCTCAGAAAAGATCGTCACGCTAAACGGCGTGCCCATCAGAGAGAAAGACAGCACCGTGATGGGGGTTGTTGTCGTGTTCCGTGATATTACGGAAAAACGCAAGATGGAGGAGGAACTGCTCACAGTGCGCAAGCTCGAGTCCGTGGGCACGCTGGCCGGAGGCATTGCCCATGATTTCAATAACCTTCTCGCTGTGATTTTGGGCAACATCTCATTCGCAAAAATGCTGGTCGACCCTGCGAGCAAGGTGCACCGGCGCTTGACCGAGGCTGAGGAAGCAACCCTGCGGGGAAAAGATCTCACGTACAGGCTTCTCACCTTCTCAAGAGGCGGCGAGCCGTTGAAAAGGGTGATGGGCCTCAAAAATATTATAAAGGATTCCACGCGGCTCACGCTGAGTGGGTCCAACGTAAAGGCCTCTTTCGTCTTTCCCGACAACCTATATCGGGCTGAGATTGACGAGGGGCAGATGCGACAGGTAATTCACAATGTGGTCATAAACGCAAAAGAGGCCATGCCAGAGGGCGGAAAAATCATTATCAAGGCAAAAAATATAACACTCACGGCTCAGGACATGGTCCCTCTTGCTGACGGCGACTATGTAAAGATTTCCATAGAAGATCAGGGAACGGGTGTTCCCGCCGAAGATCTCGCGAGAATATTTGATCCTTACTTTACGACAAAAGACATGGGCAATACCAAGGGCATGGGGCTCGGTCTTGCTATCTGCTATTCCATCATCAAGAACCATAACGGATTTATCTCCGCCGAATCGCAGGTTGGGGTGGGGACAACCATCCAAATCTATCTTCCTGCATATCGGGAAGCGCTCAAGGCGGATGAGACCGAGGAACTACCGGATGATTCCTTACAGTTCAGGATTCTCTACATGGACGATGAGGAGGCATTGAGAGGTATTGCGCGAGAAATGCTCGAACATCTCGGTTTTCATGTTACCTGTGTCAGTGACGGCGCGGAGGCCTTTGAGGCCTACTCCGCGGCGATGCAATCGCGCAACCCCTTTGATCTCGTCATAATGGACCTCACCATACCTGATGGCATGGGAGGGAAGGAGGCTATTGAGAAGTTGCGTGAGATAGATCCCGGCGTTAAAGCTATCGTATCAAGCGGATATGCCAACGATCCCATTATCAAGAACTTCAAGGAATATGGTTTTCTCGGGGTGATTGCAAAACCCTATGATGTTGAGGCCTTGGATTCGGTCATCAAGAACGTTATGACGGAAGGAACATAAGACTTAAGCCCGTCAAGCGGTCAGGATCTTTTCCATCTCCACAATCTCGTCGTCCACGGTTTCCAGTTCGTACACGAATTTAAATACGTCCAGGTCGGCGATCTCCGGGACCGACTTTTCTATGGTCTTGAAGGAGTCGATCTCTGCCAGCACGACGCCGCTCTTGTCGCCGCCAAAACCAAAATAGCGAAGCCGGGCGAGCTGGTCCGCCAGGGAAATTACGGAAACGGCGGTCCGACTGTGCTCCGGGGCGCTTGTAACGGCATGGTGGAATCGGGTGACATCGGCAAAGATTTCAGGCAGTTTCCATTTATCCATCACAAACCCGCCGATCGTGTCATGGGATTCGCCGATGAATCGCTTTTCCGCTTCAATCATGGAAATGCATTCATCAAAGGTGGTCTGAATCACAATGGTATATATGTCATGGGCAAACCTGTCGAGGATCACCTTTCCCACGTCGTGGAGCAGACCCAGGAAATAGGCCGTATGCTGGTCTCCTGTTCTCAGTTCCCTGCATATCTTTCGCGCAATAACCCCCGTCGCCACCGAGTGTTTCCAAAAGTCGTTAGAATTAAAGGTCTGCTCGTTGCGGGCAGGCATCAAGGCCCGGTATGTACCGCAGGCAAGACATATCATAGTGATTTCTCTCATGCCGAGCATTTTGACGGCATGATCCACGGTCGCCACCTTATACGGGAGCCGGTAGAACGCCGAGTTGGCCACCTTCAGGACGTTCATGCTCATAGAAGGGTCCTTTGCCACGATCCTCCCTAAGGCCGTCATGTCCACATTTTCATCCTCCAGCGCCCTGAGTAATTCCGACATTACTACGGGAATGGGGGGAAGAAAGTCGATAATCGTCTCAATTCTTTTGGCAAAATCCTTTATCAATCCACACCGCCGCCGATACGCCCGGCCGCCTGCGCGTGGGCGCTCTATAATATGATCGGATGGATAGTAAGATTCCTTAAGTTTCGTGGATGGCAGGTTCATTCGGGCTTGCTAACGCGACTCTCATTTCTGTTGTCCGCCCTCGCAAGCCATTTTCCCGTTGAAAAATAGCCTGTATTGCAGTAAAAATGGAGATGGGTACCGGTCAACGGGAGGATCAAATTCCGTGACTATTGCCTTAAAACGCGTAACGGAGAAGAAATGGCCACGACAACTATCGCCTGGCCGCCGAGGTGCTCGTGAGAACTCGAGTGATCAACCATCCCATCTCTTTCCCAAAAGGGAACAATTCCATTGGCTCACGTGTCTCATAGAGTGGACGATAAAGGTTGCACGTCGGCCGATTCCGACGTCGAGTGCGTTTCACTGATCAAAGAAGGTCGACTTGAGGCCTTCGAGGAACTCGTGGAGAGATACCAGAAGAGAATGCTCAACATCGCATACAGGATGATCGGCGACTATGACGAGGCCTGTGAGGTTGTCCAGGAAGCGTTTCTGTCGGCCTATCGCGCTATAAAAAAGTTCAGAGGCGATGCCAAGTTCTCCACCTGGCTTACGGGCATCACCATGAACCACGCAAAGAACCGCCTGAGGCAGATCAAGTCCCGGTCTTATCATGAGGTTACGACCTTTGATGACCCCGTGGATGCCGCTTCCTCGGAGACAGTCTACGATACTCAAGCCCAGGATACGCCCGCGCTCGAGCAGTTGGAGCGGAACGAAATCCGCCAAAAGGTATGGGAGTGCATCGGCACCCTGGATCAGGACCATCGGGAGGTGCTGGTCTTACGGGATATTGAGGAGTTCTCCTACGAAGAAATAGGCCTTATTTTGAAAATCCCCGACGGTACGATAAAGTCCCGACTTTCTCGCGCAAGGTCTGCGCTCACACAATGTTTGAAAATGAAGAAGGTCATTGGTGATCTATGACAATAAAGATCCACGTCGAGGATAAACTGTCCCAATACATTGACGGAGTCCTTTCTGCCCGTGAGACAAGGCTCGTGGAAGAGCACCTCGCAGCCTGCGGTCCTTGCAGCGCGGCTTTCTCGGACCTCAAGAAGGCTCGGGAACTCGTGCATGACCAGGAAGAAGTGGACGTGCCTGCCTGGTTCACCAAAAAGGTCATGGCGCGCCTGGCCCAGGAAGTGGAACCCGAAAAAAACATATTCGAGAAACTTTTCCGTCCGTTGCGCATCAAGATTCCCATAGAGGTCATGGCCACCTGCATCGTTGTGGTGCTCGCCTTATACCTTTACAGAACCATGGGACCGGAGATGACGACACATGTGAACCCCCGGGAAAAGACTCCGGCCGCCCCGGAACAGACCATGAGGGAACCCCCCGCGGAGACCTCTTTGCCGGCCCGCCCGGACGAAGAGAAGACAAGAGGGATCTCAAATGGCCTCGCAATCGGTGAGACAGGAAAACCTGCCGGCCGCGCGCACGATACACGGACAGACGAGCTTAAGAAAGAAGAATCGGCCGCCGCAAAATCTTCAGAACAGGAAGCGGCATTAAGACAAACAGAGAAACCACAAGCGGCAGGTACACCCAATCAATCTGCGGCAGGCCCCGCACGGGAATCCGTTGCCACGGCAGTGCCACCTGACACTCAATCCCGGGGGATAGACCGGATGGCTCCTTTTTCAACCGGTTCCGCAACGCCGGGCACAGTGACGGCTAAGAAGGGACCACAAGCGTTTTCTCACGAACGTCCGATGCAACGTGCGATTCCCCGTGAGATCGTGATAAGTGTGTATACCGAATACAGAGAGGCAGCAACGGAGAAGATTGAGGCTGAGCTTAAGCGTTTTGGCGCACGCAACGTGAGCAAAGAAAACCGCGAAGACCGTGAAGTCTTCATCGCGCTGGTGGCCGGTCAAAGCGTTAAAGGGCTTTTCGATGCGCTCAAAACCGCAGGGGAAGTCCGCAGCGCAGATATTACGGCTAATACCTCGGAAGACTATACAACAGTCCGTATAGAGATAAGGGGCAGCCCCTGAGACGGCCGACCGGATAATCGGCTACTGGCTTGTGTTTTCCCTGTTTCCCTCTTTACCATTTTCTGAGATATCAGGCGGTTCTAATTTGTCTTTAAGCTTGTCGGAGACTATGGCGCCCGCCTGTTGCTCCGCCTCTCCCGATTTCTTTTTGGCGTCGTCCTTGACCTTCTTATAGGTATCGACGGCCGTCTCCATGCGTTCGCAGCCCGACAGAAAAACGGCGAAGAAAACGCTAACGATAATGCAGATAACCCTCTTCATAGTTCACCTCTATTACAGGATTCACAGCCCCCTTTGAGGTCATGAGTGTGGAACGGGGCACATAAAACCCTTGTCACTCCACCTCAAGCCTCGCGTCAACAGCAATCGCCCCCGCTCCCTCTCCCAGGAGAATGAACGGGTTGACCTCAAACGACCTGATCTCAGGGTGCTCGGCGAGAAGCCGTGAGATGGCGATAAGCGCTCGAATAAAAGCCTCTCTGTCATATGGAGGGCTTCCCCTGAATCCCTCGAGAATAGCGGACCCCTTTAGCTCCGAGATCATCTGCCTGGCCGTTTCTTCATCGATCGGCGCTACCCTGACCGCCACATCATTATAGACCTCAACGAATATGCCCCCGTATCCGCAGAGAATGGTCGGCCCGAACTCCGCATCGTGACGGCCGCCGATAATCATCTCGCATCCTGGCGGCGCCATCCGCTGAAGAAGGAAGGGCCCCGTTTCGATCTTGCGAAACGCCTTAGCGAGCATCTCTTCATTCTCAATGTTGAGTACCACCGCGCCATGTTCGGTTTTGTGGAGCACATTGGGCGAAGCGGTCTTCAGCGCTACCGGGAAGCCTATTTTACGGGCAGCATTGAGACCTTGCACCACGTCGGCTACGATAGTGAAGTCTGCCACGGCAAGACCGTATTGCCTGAGAAGATGAAAAATCCCGTCCACGGGCATAATACCGGGCGCAAGCGAGGAGGCAGCGGTCCGAGTGTCTGAAAACTTCCGGCCCGTGAGATTTCTCGCAGAAATACCCTCATGGCG
>Ga0335069_10010490_pt1 | contig 13127 bp, 11 predicted proteins | sample Lox_Sample_11_FD_206714 | JGI IMG/M metagenome (GOLD analysis project Ga0335069, IMG submission 206714) | Soil microbial communities from Loxahatchee National Wildlife Refuge, Florida, United States - Lox_Sample_1.1 | ecosystem: Environmental > Terrestrial > Soil > Wetlands | place: USA... | reverse complement strand
CAGACCGTCGATCTCCAGCAAGATCGCCAAGTTCGCGTCAAAGGCGTAACCCAAATTCCCGTTGAATCCAAACCCAATGTTCTCGTCGTCGCCTCCGCTCGTGGGAAGCGCGCCGGATAACCCGATCCCCCAAGTGAAATGGCCTTGGGTGGAACCGGTTGAAGCGGCTCCGGGGGTCAACCCGCCGGCTTGCCCGTTGGGCGGGGGCGGCGGGGCGCCCAACTGCTCGCGCAGGGATTGGGCGAACGCCACTAATTGGGGGTTGTTGGGGTTCAGGTCCAGCGCCTTTTGGTAATTGTCCAAGGCGGTCTGCTTTTGGCCCTTGGCATAGTAGCAATTGCCCAGTCCTTGATAGGCCTGCCATAAGCCCGGATTGGTTTGGGCCGCCGCTTGGTAATAAGCGATCGCCTTGTCGTAATCCTTGCCCGTATAAGACACATTCCCCGCCTCATAATAAGCCTGCCCTTGGTCCTGGGCCTCCGCGGCCCCGGCCACCATCATGACCATTCCCACCACCCCGGCCCATAACCATTTCCGCATAACGTTTCCTTTTTGAGCTTTAAATAGGACAACCCGCCGCCCAACGAACGGCATTATAACAAAGGCCGGTTTCGCCGGGCGTCGACTTTTATTTAATTAAACGTGGGAATATCGCCATTAATTCGACTTAAAATCCCGGACCCGGCCGTGCAAATCCTCCAGGTCCGCGGCCGTGGGGCCGTCGCCCGGGACTAGGGCCTCGTTCAAGAGATTGGAGAGGTCAAACAACACCGACCACATTTCCTCCAGGTTGAACTTTTCCTGGATGAGCAGGTATTGCAGGAAGAGCTGGAACCGGACGCAGGCCCCAGGCCGTCCACTCCCGCCAGGTCTTGGCTCGCCAGGGTCATGGATTGGAGCAGCACCTCCACCTCGCCCAGCAAGCCCTTGAGCATCTCCCGCACGTCCAACCCCAAAATGGCGTCGTAATAGTGGGTGTCGAAAGTGTCCCGCTTCAGGCGGGGTTGGGCCGCGGCGTTGTAACGCTGGAAAGCCTCGTCATAGGCCGTCGCCTGGGCCTTCAGGTTTTGGATGAGGAAGGCCCAATGGGCCATTTGGGGCAGGAGGTTCTTCGCGTCGAGCTCCCGATTCGTGGCGAAATCATGGATGCATTGGAGATAGTCATAGGTGGACCGGGCACAAAGGGCCAACCCGGCCGCCAGGGATTCAGTGAATTCCGCTTCCACGCCGCCGCGCTTCAAGCGGGCGGAAAGCCGGGCGGCTAGGTCGGGCGCGGGGGCCCAATCCTTCATGCTTTGGGTCAGTTGTTCGGTGGTGAATTCGGGCGTCACGTCAGTTCCTGAGCGCGTAACGGCGGCGGCGCTCGCTGATCTTGTCCCGCAGCCTTTCCAGGAAGAAGTAAGGCGGACGGCCCTGGCCCAATTGGATGCCGGGTTTGTGGGCCCCGTGAAAATCGCTACCGCCGGTCTTGAGCAGCCCGAACTCGTCGGCCAAATCGGAATAAAGCGTTTGGTTTTCCGGGGAGTGGTCGGGGTGGATGACCTCCAACCCGTCCAGGCCCAGTTCCACCAGCTCCTTGACCTTGGCGGTCAAGTCCCCGCCCTTGAGGCGCATCTGCACCGGATGGGCCGCCACCGCCACCCCGCCGGACTCATGGATGATCTCCACGCACTCCTTGGCCGAGAGCCCGGCCTTGGAAATATAGGCGGGCTTGCCCTTGGACAGGAATTTATCGAAGGCCTCCGCGTAGGTCTTCACATAGCCCTTGAGCTCCAGGGCCCGGGCGATATGGGGACGCCCCAACTGGCCCTCGATCTTGGAGAGGGACTTCACTTCCTCCAAGGTGAGGGGCATACCCAGTTCCTTGAGCTTTTCCAAAATCCGGGGATTGCGCTCTTCCCGGGCCTTTTGGAATTGGACCAGCCTGCCCTGGATGGGGCCTTTGGGGTCGAAGCCATAACCCAGGATGTGCAAAGTGCCCGGCCCGAAGGCCGCCGAAAGCTCCACGCCCGGAACGGCTTCCAAACCCAGCTTGTTGGTTTCCTGTACTAGTTCTTCCAGCCCCGTCACGGTGTCATGGTCGGTCAGAGCGATGGCATCCACCTTTTGTTCCTTGGCCAGGCGGGCCAATTCGACGGGTGTCAGGGTCCCGTCCGAATGGGTGGTGTGCATGTGAAGGTCGGCGACTTTGCTCATGGGCTCCTCAAAACAGGGTGGTGGATTCATCATAGGGCAAAGTCCCTTGGGGACAAAGTCCCGTCAGGGGCAAAGTCCTATGCTCGGAAACCTTCCATACGCCGCCGGACCCATCGGGCTAAAAAAAACAGGTAAAGCGCCAGGGACCCTAGGGCCATTCCCAGGGCCCAGCGGAACCCGCGGGGCTCATATTCGAGCTTAAAGTGGTGATGGCCGGCCTTCAACGCGATTCCCCTCTCGAAAAAGTCCGCCACGATCACTTGGTAACCGCCTTGGGCATCCCCTTCCAAGGCTTGGGCCCGCCAATTGGGGTCGTAATTGTCCCCGAGGACCAAAAGACAGGGCCGGTCGTTATCGGCGGTGATTTCCAAGGCGTCGGTGGAAAGGTCCGTCAGCTTGACCCGTCCCGCCAAAGGCCCGGGCCGCGGGGAAAATCCGGGGTCGGTTTCCACCAGGGCTTCCCGAAGGAAGTTGAATTGGGGGTCCATCAGACGCGCGAGGGCCGCGTCACCCGAGAGGGCTTCCCATTGCCCCACCAGGGAAACCCTCGGTTGTTCGGGCAGGGAAAGTCTTTGGACCGAGTAGGAGTCCCCCCGGTCTTTTAGGACATAGCGCAGGCGGACCATGCCCAACACCTTGGGATAAGAACGGAAAAAAGGCTTGTCCACGAAATGCTCCCCCGCGTCCATCTTTTGGCTGGCCGCCATGAACAGCGCGTAGCGCCCGGGGATCATGGGATCATTGCCCCAAACGTCAAACCCTTTCGTGCCCAAGGCGGCGTTGCTGGGTTCGGCGGTCACCCGGTAATCCCCCGGGTCCTTGTCATAAAGGGCTTGGAGGCCGGCCGTCTTCTTTTCGAGCGCCGTCAAATCGAACCCGCCCCGATTGGCGCGGGCGAAGAAAACCAACTCCAGGAAAGCCAAGGCCAACAAGGCGTAACGCCACCGATCCGCGCGGGCGCCCGCCCAGGCGGCCAAGGCCGTCAAGGCCAGCGACCCCGCGCAAAACACCAGGGCCGCCACCATGCCGGGCGCGTGGTTCCCAAACTTCCCGAAAAGCCCGCCCAAGCCCATCCGGGGCGCGAAATGAAAAAGAAGCCCCAGCCCCAAAACCAAAAGGCTGAAGCGCGCGGTCCAAAGGGCCAGGCCCCGGCTCTTGCCGGGTTGCCGCAAATAAAAATCAAACCCGGCCGCCGCCAGCCAGCAAACCCACAAGGAAATGAAGATGTTGAATTTGGCCGCGCCGCGGAAATCCTTGAAGAAAGGCACAAAGTGGAAGAAGAAGGGATAAAGGGGCGTGCGCCGCCCCATGGCCAAAAGCAGGATGAAAAATCCCAACCCCGCCACCCGCCAACGCCCGGGGGCTTTGGAGGATAGGAGGCCGTAAAGGGCCAAAGCCGCCCCCGCCACCGACACGAAAAGCGAACCCTCCCAATACATGCCGCCGCCCCAATAGTCATGGTGGATCGCCGTCCCATAAAACCAAGGCGCCCACCAGGACCAAACGCGCTCGGGCATGAGGTCGTTGGACGCGATCAAGTCCATCGGCAAGGCTAGGCTCCGGACGCTCTCATGGGTGGCTTCCCATCCGGCGGTTAACTGGGGGAGCGCCAGGAGCCCCGCGCCGCCCACCATCGCCGCGGGCCCGGCGAGCCAGGCGGCTTTGCGGGCGGCGCCCGGCCATTGGGCCAAGAGGTAAAACCCCATGACCAACAAGGTGTAATAGAAATACTGGATATGGCCCGCCAGGATTTCCAAGGCCAAGGCCCCCGCGCCCAAAAGAATCCAGCCCCGGGAAGGGTCCCGGGTCCAGCCGTCCAGGGCCAGGAACACCAAGGGAATCCAAACCATGGTGCAAAGATTGGGCAGGTGGCCCGGCACAATATGAAGGAAATAGGATCCGCCGAACATGAACATCAAGGCCGCCAAAAATCCCGCCGCGGGATGGAATCCCTGGAACCGGGCCCATAAATAAGTAAAGAAGCCCGCCAAGAACACATGCAACGCGATGGTTAGGTTGATGGCGGTCCCCAGGGGCAGGATCATGAAAAGCCAATTGGGCGGATACAAGAGGGCCGATTGGAAGCCCCCCAAAAAGGGCGCGCCGGAGAATAAGTGGGGGTTCCAGAGGGCCAAATGGCCCTGGCGCAACTGATCAAAGCCGAATTGGCGCCACCAAACGAATTGGCCGGTCAAGTCCTCGCCCTCCAGCGACAAGACTTGGGGGTGGAAGGGGTTGAGGAAGGCCCCAAAGACCAGCGCGGTCGCCGCGGCCAAAAAAAGCGCCGCTTCCCCGGGCCCGCTTTTTTCCCACTTCCAGGATGACCCTAGTCTCACGCCGCCACCTCCCGGGATCGCCGCCGAAAGCCCCAAAAGGCGGCCGCGGCCAAATAAACCAAAAGCGAGGCCGATGAAATCCATTGGCCCCAGACGAAGGCCGCCGGACGGTACTGAAGGAAGAAATGGTGCTCACCGGTCGTCAAAGGAACCACCCTCAGGAATCCGTCCGCGGGAAGCACTTGATAATGGCCCTGGGGGTCGGCCGGCCCGGCCGTCGCTTTCCAACCCGCGCTGTAATTTTCGTCCAAGACCAGCAGGGCCGGCTTGGAAACCCGCACATCCAATTCCAATCGGTCCGATGACAGGTCCTGGACCCGCGCCTTCCCCGCCAAGCGGCCGGGCTCGGCCGAAATCCCAGGGTCGCTTTCCAGGGAAGCTTCTTTCAAGGGATCAAACCCGGGCTGCAAATCTTTTTGAATGGCCTGGGATTCGTCCATCACCCGCCAACGGTCCACCAAGAAGGCCCGCGGCACCTCCTTCAAATGAAGGCGCAGGGGCACAAGCCTCGTGCCATCGTCCCGGAAAACGTAACGCAATCCCACCAATCCCAAAGCCTTCGGCGCCCCCGCCAGGTCCGAATCCTTCAGGAAGGAGTCCGTGGCGCGGGATTGGGCCAGGGCCATGAATCGCCCATAGCGGGAGGGAATATTGGTGTCATAACCCCAAACATCCCGCCCCCCCGTGCCCAAGGCGTAGTTCTTCGAGTCCGCCAGGACCCGATAGTCTCCCGGGTCCTGCCGGTAGACTTGCCGAAGCGGTTCCAGTTTTTGGTTCAAGGCTTCCCAACTGAAACTGGGACGGGTGCCCCAGGCGAAACAAAAAAGTTCGCCGAGGGCCAACCAGAAAAATCCCATTCGCAATCGGGGTTGGCGGCGGCTGCCCCAGGCCAAGAGCCACAAAAAACCCAATAGGACCGCGCCGGTCAAAAGGCTCAAGGCCATGGCGGGAAGCTCGGCCCGGTAACGGGAAAAATGCTGGGGCAATTTCCAAAACCCCGCGGCGGCGAAAACCGCCGCCAAACCCAAGAGGGAAAAACCGAACCAAGCCAAAACCCGCGCCAATCCGGCCAGGGACTCCTTTTCATCCAGGACCTTTTGGAGCCCCAAGGCCGCCAAGGCGCAAAGGCAAAGGGTCATGCAAAAATCCAGCTTGGCCACCCCCCGGAAATGGTTGAAGAGCGGCATCCAATGGAAGAAGGCCAAGTAGAGGCCGCCCTTTTTCCCGAGCGCCAGGATTCCCAAGAAGAAAAAAGCCCCGGCAAAAAAATGCCGCCGGGGATCGGCGGATTTCCGCCAGCCGAAACAAGCCAGGACAAACCCGGTCAGGCTCGCGTAAAGGGCGCCTTCCCAATAAAGCCCGGGGCCCCAATAACGGCGCCAATCCCCGAAAAACCCCGGCAATACCAAATTGACCAAGCGTTCCGGCTCCAGCGGCGTTTGGGAGGCCACGTCCAGGCTCATGCCCACACCCCTCAGGCTTTCCCGGGACGCGTCCCAACCCGCCAAAAGTTGGACCGCCCCCAACAGCAGGCCGCCGGCCACCATGGCGGCGAACCCGGCGAGGTACCTGGTCCGGCCCTTGGCGGGGAGGCTGAAGATCGCCGTCGCCCCCGTCAAAAGCAGGCCGTAGTAAAAGATTTGCACTTGCCCGGAAAGCACCTGCATGCCGAAAGCCAGGATTCCCAGCAGAACCCATCCGGCTTGGCGCCTTTCCCGCCATCCCGACAAGGCGAAAAGCCCCAAGGGCGTCCAAGGCATGGCCGCCAAGTTGAGCAAGTGGCCCGGCACGAGGCGCAGTAAAAGCGACGCCCCCAACATGAACATGAAGGCGCAAAGCAACGCCGGCTTACGGCCCCAGGGGGAGGCCCAAAGATAGGTAAACCAGCCGCCGAGAAAAAGATGGAGCACGATGGAAAAGTTAACCGCGAGGACCAGCGGCAATATCAGATAAAGAAAGTTGGGGGGATACAAGAGCCCGGGCTGCAGATAGCCGAAGAAGGGGGTTCCGCAAAAAAGATGGGGAATCCAAAGCGCCAAATGCCCTCGGGCCAATTCCCCGAAGGCGAATTGGCGCCACCAGATCACTTGGGTATCCAAATCCCGCCCGGCTTGGGCCAAAAGCCGGTCGCCCCCGGGGACCAGGAAGGAACCAAAGAGCATCAGGCAGGCGGCGCCCAGCCAGAAGGCCGCCGCCCCCGCGCCCTGGCCCAACGGACAGGGTTCCACCCGGGCGGGGGCTGGCATGCTCAGAGGTATCCCAATTCCTTGACGCGGGAAAGCACCTTGGCCACGCTCGCCTCCACGCTTTCCTTATCGGTGTCGCAGATGATCTCGGGCGCCAGGGGTTCCTCATAGGGGTCGTCCACGCCGGTGAAGCCCTTGATCTCCCCGGCCTTGGCCTTTTGGTAGAGGCCCTTCACGTCGCGCTTCTCGCAGATTTCCACCGGGCAGCGCACGTAAACCTCGATGAAGTCGCCGATCTTCTTGCGGTTGTGATCCCGGGCCGCGCGGTAGGGGGAAATGACCGAGGCCACCGCCACCACCCCATTGCGGGTCAAAAGCTGGCACACGAAACCCACCCGCTTGATGTTCTCGTCCCGGTCCTCCCGGGAAAAACCCAGGCCCTTGGACAGGTTGGTGCGCACGATGTCGCCGTCGAGCAATTCCACGGCCCGCCCGTCTTTCTTCAGTTGATGGGCCACCCGCTCCGAGATGGTGGATTTGCCCGAGCCCGAAAGCCCGGTGAACCAGAGTGTGAATCCCTTGGACAAGTGAGGCCCCTTTCACGCGAATGCCTCAAAGCTAATGAGGCCCCCAGCTTCTGTCAAGCTCGGTAACTGTTTCTAAGAAGGCTTGACGCTTCGCGGTCAAGCAACCCCGCATGGACATTCCCCCGGGGCTTGGCTAAACTGTCAGCCGGTTTCCCTAAATTTCAGGTCCTTCGGAGGCTTTCCCATGTCGAGCCAGCGTCCCAAAATCACGGTGGTCGGAGCCGGAAACGTCGGCGCTTCTTGCGCGGTCTGGATGGCCGAACGGGACCTGGGCGACATCGTGCTGCTCGACATCCCCGCGGCCAAGGACATGCCCAAGGGCAAGGCCCTGGACATGCAACAAGTGGGGCCCATCTCCAACTACAACTCCCACCTGACCGGCACCACGGATTACGCCGACACGAAGGACTCGGACATCTGCGTCATCACCGCCGGCATGCCGAGGAAGCCCGGCATGAGCCGCGAGGACCTGGTGGCCATCAACCAAGGCATCGTGCAGGACGTGGTGAAGAACCTGGTGGCGGGGTCGCCCAACGCCATCCTCATCGTGGTGACCAACCCGCTGGACACCATGGCCTATGTGGCTTATAAGGCCTCGGGCCTGCCCAAACACCGGGTCATCGGCCAGGCCGGGGTGCTGGATTCGGCCCGCATGCGCACCTTCCTGGCGGCGGAGTTGAAAGTGGCGGTGGAGAACGTGAACGCCTCGGTCATCGGCGGCCACGGCGACGAGATGGTGCCCCTGGTGGGCTATTCCACCGTGGCGGGCGTCCCCATCGCCCATTACCTTTCGGCGGAAAAAATCGCGGCCATCGTGGACCGCACCCGCAAGGGCGGCGGCGAGTTGGTGAACCTCTTGGGCGTGTCGGCTTGGTACGCGCCGGGAGCGGCCGCCGGCTTCATGGTGGAAGCCATCTTAAAGGACAAGAAACTCATCGTTCCCTGCGCGGCTTACTTGGAAGGCGAATACGGCCTGAAGGATATGTATTTCGGCGTGCCGGTAAAGCTGGGCCGAAAGGGCCTGGAGCAGATCCTGGAATACAAGCTGACCGAGGACGAGAAGGCCATGATCCAAAAGTCCGCGGACCTCATCCGCGAGACCATGAAGGCCCTCAAGTAACGTTGGACGGCATCGGCGGCGTGAATACCTTCGAGCAGCGCTACCAGGAGGGTGTGCCCCCCTGGGAAATCGGACGGCCCCAATCCTGGGTGGTGGAGCTCTTCCACCAGGACGCCTTCGAGGGCGACATCCTGGATGTGGGCTGCGGCACCGGCGAAAACGCGCTTTTCCTGGCGACCCAGGGACTGGCCGTGACGGGGGTTGATTTCTCAAGGACCGCCATTGAGCTGGCCCAGGAAAAGGCCGCCCAGCGCCATTCCAGCGCCCGCTTCCGGGTGGGCAACGCCCTGAAGCTTCCCCTCTTGAAACGGACCTTCGACACGGCCCTGGACTCGGCGCTCTTCCACGTCTTCACGGACAAGGAAAGGACGCTTTACGCCGAGAGCCTGGCGGCGGCCTTGAAACCCCAAGGGGTGGCTTACGTGGTTTGTTTCAGCGAGCGGGAACCCGACGGCTGGGGGCCCCGGCGGGTGACCCAGGGCGAAATTCAAAAGACCTTCCAAAAGCGCTTTGACGTGGCTTCCATCCAAAGGGCCCTCTACGAGACCAACCTGCGGCCCGAACCCGTGCAGGCCTGGTTGACCTGCCTGCAGCTCAAATAAACCCTACTTTTTGCGCATCTTCTCGATCAGGTATTTTTCCATCCGGGTCACGTCTTCCTTGTTGATGGCCAAGGTTTTCACGCCCGAACGCTGCATGGACCGGCCCATCTCGGTGAAGGGTTCGGCGTGGACGATTTCCGCCAAGAAGTTGAGCGTGGTCTGGTAATTGGGGAGGGTGAGGCCGATTTCCACCACCGTGCCCCGGGGCAGCATCTGGTCGCTGACCACCGACAGGCCTCCCAGCGAGATGTCCTTGGTGACCGCCTCATAAAGGGGCGAGACCTGGGAGAGGCCCGGCAATTCCTGGGAAAGGAGCGACCGGGCCTGTTGGGGATCGATGACCCGATAGCCCACCTTGATGGTGGCCACCACCCGCTCATGCTGGCGCTTTTCCACCCAGCCGGTTTTTCCCTTCATGCGAGCACCTCGGTGCGGAAGAAATCGCTTCCCCCCTTTTTTACCACAAAAAAAGAAAGGGCGAGACCGGGAAAACCGCCCCCTAAGCCTTATTTTCGCCCCATCCCAGCCAAGCGCAGGCCGCCAGAACCAAAAAAGTGCCGGCCAAGAAATGGGGCGTGAGGGGTTCCCCCAGTAAAAGCAGGCCGAAGAAAGCCGCGCCGATGGGGACCAACAGGGACAGCAAGGTCCCCATGGCCAAGGAAAGATAACCCAAGGATTGGGTGAGGAAAAGCTGGGCCCCCATGCCCAACATTCCCATGAGGCCCAGCAATCCCCAACCCGCCGGGCTTCCGGTTTCCCAGCGGCCCAAAACCTGGAGGGGAGGCGGCGCGCCGGGCAGGGCCGCCCCCATGAGGAAGATCCCGGCGAAGAGGGCCCCAAAGAGCGAGAAGCTGGCGAAGATGCTCAGGGCGTTTTCCGTGCGGCGGGCTTCCTTGATGGCCACCACCGAGGCCCCCGCGGAGGCGCCCGAAATCAACCCAGCCGCGTCCCCGGGCCCCACGCCGCCCGGGCCCATCCCCATCACCAGCCAAACCCCCGCCGCTCCCAGGGCCAACATCCAGCCGAAATGCCGGGGGGCGGATCGGCGCAGGAAAAAAACCGCGAAGACATTGGCCCAGATCGAGTAGGTGTAGTTCCAAAGCGTGGCCCGGGCCGCGGTGGTGTAATGGAGGCTCAAAAAATAAAAGAAGACGGCCCAGCCGCCGAAAAAACCACGCCAAAAGAGCGGCTTCCATTTCACCACCCGGATCTCTTGGAAGCCGAGCCATCCCAGGACCGCCGCGCCCAAAAGTCCCAGGGCGAAACGCAGGAAGGTCACTTCCACCGCCGAATAGTGGAAGCCCTCCGCCCATTTGACTGTGATGGGCACGAAGGCGAAAAGCAGGTCGCTTAAAAGGATGAGCAGGATTCCGTTGCGGCGCAGGCTCACAGGGCCCCCAGGACGCGGCGCAGATCCCGGCCCTTGATTTGGGCGTCGGCCAGCCCCTTCAGAAATTGATCCGGATTGACGGCGACCTTGAAACCCGCCACCTTGAAAAGTTCCCGGTCTGACCGCGAGTCCCCGACGGCCACCGTCCGGGAAAGCGGGATTTTCAGCCGCCGGGAAAGTTGTTTCAAGAAGAGGGCCTTTTGGTGTTCCTGGAAAATGCGCATCCCCCGGCCGGTGATCCTCCCCCGCCTCACTTCCAGGGTGGTTCCCCGCACCTCGTCAAAACCGTAGCGCTTCTTGAAATAAAGGGCCGACAGCTCATAGCCCAGGGTGGCCAGGGCCACGTAAAACCCGCGGCGCTTCAGCCCCGCCACCGTGGCGCCGATGCCCCCCATCTTGGGGATAAGGTGAAGCGACCGCTCGACGTCCCGCACCTTCCATCCCCGCATGCGCCCCGTGACTTTTCGGGCTAAGGCCAGGTGGCCCACCTCGTCCCGCATCCATTGAAGCTCCAATTCGCGGAAAAAAGCCTCGTCGCCCGCCCGCCTGAAAAGGAAGCGGGTGGTGGAAACCCCGTACGTGAGGGTGCCGTCAAGGTCAAAGAGGATGAGGCGGTCGGGTTTCAAGGGGGCCTTCCGGATGGTTTGGAAGGGCTAGTGAAGCCGAGGCGGCGGGATTTGGCAATTAAAAAAGCCGGATGGGAACACCGGCCCATCCGGCCCGTTCAAATAAATTGGAACCGACATAAAAAGGTGTTGCTTGATAAGGCGCACCCCGACGGCATAACGATGGGGTATCGCTGCATTCCCAGTGGGATGGCCGCGCCTTTTATTCCATCCGGTTTTTGAAAATCAGCGCAAAATCAACACTTGTCCCCGGCGCGTCGAGACCCCCGAAGGCCCGGTCACTTGGAGGACGTACAGATACAAGCCGCTGGCCACCGAATTTCCGGAGCCATTGACGAGGCTCCAAGGGATGGCATTGGCGCCCGGCGCGCCCGCCGCCCGCGTGGCGTAGGCCAACTCCCCGGCCACCGTGTAAAGGTCCAATTGGATGGAAGCCGGCTGGGTCAAGGAAACCCGGAAGACGATCGGCTCCCCGCCCCGGGAAAGATTGGGCATGGCGACGACGTCCGCCAAGGGGCCTGACCCCGTGGTGGCGGTCAGGATGGGCTCCGGGAGCGCCGTCGGCGTGGGGGTGGGCGTATCGGCGCCGACCGGCAGCCCGATCGGATCGGTGACGATCCCCAAACCCGAAGGGGTAGGCGTCCGCGTGGGGGTGATGGTTCGGGTCTTGGTCGGCGTCGGGGTCACGGTCGGCGTTTTTGTTTTAGTCGGCGTCCAGGTCGGCGTCCGGGTTTTGGTGGGCGTCGGGGTCTTCGTGCGGGTGGGCGTCCAGGTCGGCGTCCTTGTTTTCGTCGGCGTCGCGGTCATTGTCACGGTCCGCGTCTTGCTGAAAGTCGCAGTCACGGTCGGGGTTTTAGTGCGGGTAGGTGTCACCGTCGGAGTGCGCGTCTTCGTAAAGGTTGGGGTAATCGAAGGCGTGCGGCTAGCCGTCGACGTCCAAGTCTTGGTGAGGGTCGGTGTCATGGTGGGCGTCTGGGTGGCCGTCGGCGTCATAGACGGCGTGGGGGTCCGGGTGGCCGTCACCGTCCAGGTCGGGGTGGGGGTGGGGGTCTGTGTCCACACGGCGGTGGCCGTGTAAGTCGAGGTGGAAGTCGGGGTATAGGTCGGGGTGGGCGTCGGCGTTCCCTCAATCGTTGCCGTGGGCGTCGGGGTGCGGGTATGGGTAGGGACCGAAGAACAAGCGTAATACTTGACCACTTGGTCCACCAAGCCGTGGCCCGTATCCCCAAACCCAACCGCGTAAACGCCACCCGCCGCGTCCGTGGCGATGCCCGTGACATTGAAATTGGTATTGCAGCTGTAAAGCAGGGTCCAGTTGGCCGTGTAAGCGTTGTAGCTGCCGTTGCCGCCACCAACGTAAATATTCCCCTGGGGCCCCACCGCGATCTGGCTCGGGTTCGAGGGAATATTCGCCGTCAAGGTCACCGGCGTCCCGAAGCTGTAGTTCGCCGCTTGGGTGTAGGCCAGCACCTCGTTGGCCGCCGCGTCCGCCACGTAAAGCGTCGTGACCGCCCCGTTCACCGTTTTGGCCACGCCCGTGGGCAAAGTCCCCATCCCGGCATTGACCGTCACCGGCGTGAAGCCATACGAGCTTCCCGTCCACTTGAATATCTCCACTTGGCCGGAGCCTGAATTGAAGCTCACCGTGGCGTATAGGTCCCCGTTCGGGTCCACCCATAAATGCCTGGGATTGCCGCCCGTGGCGAGCACCTGGGTGACGGTTTGGGACGTGACGCTGTAAATCTTGATGTCCGAGGCGAATATCTCCTCCACCGCCAACAGATTGGACGGGCCCAGCGCCGTGCTGTAAGGCCCGTTGAACCCGCTCAACACCCCCGCCGGCTGGCCGTTCAGGTCAAATTCCTGCACCTGGTTATTGGACGTATCCGTCACGTAAACCAGGGAGGTCCCCACCGCCAATCCACCCGTGCCATTGATGGTCGCCGACGCGCTTTGGCCCGTGGCCACCCAAGCTTGCTGGCAACAGCCCGTCACCGCTTGGGTCGGCGTTGAGGTTGGCGTATAGGTCGCGGTGTAGGTTCCCGTCGGTATGTCGGTTGCCGTATAAGTCCAGGTCGCGATGG
>Ga0335069_10010488_pt1 | contig 13128 bp, 18 predicted proteins | sample Lox_Sample_11_FD_206714 | JGI IMG/M metagenome (GOLD analysis project Ga0335069, IMG submission 206714) | Soil microbial communities from Loxahatchee National Wildlife Refuge, Florida, United States - Lox_Sample_1.1 | ecosystem: Environmental > Terrestrial > Soil > Wetlands | place: USA... | reverse complement strand
CAAAACGCGGCGGCGCGGGCAGAGTGGCGCGCCTAACGGCGCTAACGCGCCGTCAGGCGCGGGAAGGTTCGCGGGCGATCGACGCATCGCTACGCGCCGCCGCACGCCAGCAGTACGCGGCGGCGCGAGCAGAGTGGCGCGCCTAACGGCGCTAACGCGCCGTCAGGCGCGGGAAGGTTCGCGGCGCTCGAAGCATCGCTACGCGCCGCCGCACGCCAGCAGTACGCGGCGGCGCGGCCCAGGATGGCGCGCCTAACGGCGCTGACGCGCCGTCAGGCGCGGGAAGGTTCGCGGCGCTCGAAGCATCGCAGCGGCGGGACAAGCCCGCCGCGAGGGATTTTATAGATACACCAAGCCTATAGCTCCGGGGCCTTTCCCCCCCGCGCAACCATCCAGACGCTGCGAACCTCGGCGTGCGGGTCCCCCCCTGGCCCCTCCGCGGATGGCGCGCGCTTGGCAGGGGAAAAACAGTATTCGGCGCTGCCAGCATCGCGAAGAGCAAAAACACGGCGCGCGCGCCGAAAAACTATAGATAAACCCGACAGGCGTACTCCACCCGGCAAGCCGGGTTCCGTCCGCCCTTTTGCGCATTGGTGCGCCTCGTGCGGCTCTTCCCATTGTGTAGCACGGCTGTCAAGGCGCTCCGGGCGCGGGCCGTGGCAAGACAGCGGCAGTGGAACGCGCCCTCCGCCCGCGCTGCGGCGCGGCGCTTCGCGGCCTTGACAGCCGTGCTCTTGAGCGATCAAAGCCGCACGATGCGGTGAAAGGAGACGTCATGGTTATTAACAAATCGCGTAGGTTGATGCAGCAGGTGAAGCGGTCGATTCGGAGCGAAGCACGGTTCGATCGGTGGTTAGCGAAGGCAGAAAAGAGCGATCGGCGGCGGCGAGAGCGGAAGCTGCTGCGCGCGATGCAAAAGGTGGCAGCGTTCGTGTTGCTATTCGCAGCGTTGGCGGGTGCTGAATCGTTACCGGGTGTGATGCAGTTCGTACACCCGGTACACCATCATGCAGTCAAGGGAACCAGCGATCCGAAGTGGGAGCACAAAGAGCGGAAGCATGGTGCGAAAAAGGCGAAGCACGTTCAGGTGCCGAAGGGAGTCGAAAAGGTTGAACAGTGCAATTCAGAAGCGGCGTGCGATGTCAGCGCGCCGTCTGAGTGGCAGCCGGGGGTCGAGTAGGCTCCGGCCTACTCCCCTTTTTTCCGCACCCCCGATAAAAAGCTATAAAAAGCCATAGTTCCCGGTCCGTAGTGGTCCTGAAAGGTTGGAAGGTGTCGCGCCCGAAGACCCACGGTTCTCCGCTTCGGCACAAAAAGCCGTGCCGAGACTCCCGAACCGTTCGGGGCGCGAATCCGACTCCGGCCTTCGGCCTGCGTACAGATTGAAAGAGGGGACGCCCCTAAACCCGCGTCCCCCCTTTCAAACTATCCCCCCTTGCCCCACCCGGCGGGCGGACGGCTCCCGGCTACCGGCTCCACGGCTCGCTGCCGCTCGCACGCTCCGCCGACAGCTTCGCACGTCCGCCCGCCACGAAACGGACGCGCGCGACCAAACGGGAAACTTTGGGCCGCGCGCGCCGGTTTCGCCCTGCCGTGCCGTTTTCGACCGGCAAGCCGGTCAACGGCACGCCCAGCCCTTGCGCATGGTCACTCCGCGCAAAACACAGGACGGGCTACACCATCGCCAGAAATCCCCCAGAGTTTCCCCGAAGTTGTTTACCGGTGAGACGTCGCCTTTTTGCCACTTTCCGGGCTATCATCGAGTTGGCTAGGCGCAACGGCGGACACCCGCCTACCTGCCGCAAACCCGGCCCGTCGAGAGACGCGCCGGGTCCGCGGCCTAAGCCCTCGGAGAAAGCCGAAATGAAATACATCGGGCTTTTGTCCTCGGCCGCCAGCGGTAAGATGGCTGGCATCGTCGCCTCACACAATCGCGGCGGAACCTACTTCCGTCACCACGCCATCCCCACACAGCCCCGGACCGACGCGCAACGCGCACAGCGCGCTCAACTCGCCGGTTTCTCCGCTGCCTTCAAATCGCTCACCGCCAGCCAGGTCGCAGGCTGGAACGCGCTCGGCGCAACGGTGAGCTTGAAGTCGAAGCTGGGGACGACGTACCACCCCACCGGGCAGCAGCTCTTCGTCTCGTGCAATCGCCACCTGGCGCAGATCAACATCACGACGCTGCTTTCGACGGCCCCCACGGTCCCGTCGATCCCGGCGATCACGAGCTTCACCGTCGCCGACGTGGGCACCCAGTCCGTGCCCGTCACCGTCACCGCGATGACGCCGACCATCACGCCGTCCATGCCCTCAAACTTCGGCGTCGTACTCAAGGCAACCTCGGTCATGACCACGGGCCGCACGTTCGCCGGCAAGAGCCTCTACCGCACCGTCGCGGGCTACAACCCCGCGAGCGGCTTGCCGTCGAACTTCTACTCCGCGTACACCGCCAAGTTCGGCCCTCTGCCCCAGTCCGGAATCATCAGCTTCGAACTCAAGATGATTGACCCGGTCTCCGGCTTCGCCGGTCCAGCCGTCTCCGCGTCCATGCAGTTCTACCAGCCCGTCGGAACCGACCTCTTCTCTCTCGCCGTCGGCGCGCAGACCGGGAGCACGACAAGCGGAAGCGGTACGGTAACCTTCACGTGCACGCCGACAGCCAACGGCACCTTCTCCGGCGCGGTAACCTACAGCGTCACGAACCTGCCTGCAAACTGCACGTTCACGTTCAACCACAACCCCTACGCCGTCGCGTCCCCGACCACGCTCAGCGTGATCGCCGCCTCGGCCACGGCAGGGGCCTACACGATCAACGTGATCGCGGCATACGGCACCTTCCAGGTGAGCGTGCCTGCAACGTTGACCATCGCGTAAGCCCATGCTCATCGCCACGCTGACACCCGGCAGGGGTACGCTCGGAGGTGCCGTGGCGACTGCAACCCCGCACGGCGCGCGCTTCCACGCACGCGCCGTGCGCACCCAGCCCCGCACCGCCAGCCAGACCCAAGTTCAAGCTCGCGCTCACGCGCTCGCGTTCGCATGGCGCACGCTCTCTCCAACCCAGCGAGCGGGCTGGCAGACACTCGCGTCCGGCGCCGCCTCCGGCTACAACCTGTTTTTCGCCTGCAACAGCAATTTGCTCGCCATCGGCCAGCCGGGGATCCTCGCTCCGCCAGGATCGCGTCCAGCCTTCCCCGCCCTATCCGCCCTCACGGTCACGACGCTGTACAACATCCCCACCCCACCGAACAGCGTGTTTGCATGGCAACTCGACACAATGCCCGCGCTGACAGCCGTCACCGGCGTAGTTGCACGCATGACCGGCCTTCTCAGCCCAACCAAAGCAAACATCCGCCCATCGGACCTGCGCATCGTCGCTACAGGCAACAGTTGCACCACGCCGCTTTTCATCCCGCGCGATTCGTGGTTCCGCGTCTTCGGCCACGTCGCAGGCTCAGGCCGGATCACCTTCGAGCTGACGCTCATTGACCCTCTCTCCGGCTTCGCCGGTCCCACCCTCCGCGCGTCCACCGCATACAGTTCCCTCGCGCCCACCGAGACAATAGAGTGGGATACGCAGTACCTCATCAACGGCGGGCTTGCCGCATTCATCCCAAACCAGGTTTTCGAGATCGAAGGCGAAGTCGTAGCAGGCCCGTGACCAACTCAGACGGGAGACACAATGCGCCTTAAAACAGCACTCGCTAACCTCGCCCTGCTCCTGGCCGCGTGCTCCGCGCGCGCCCAGTTCGCCACTACCATAAACGACAACAGCACCACGCCCGCCCCACCAACCGGCACACTCAACGCCGTGCCGCAAAAGACCAACGGCTATCCGGTGACCCAAGTCTCGCACTACGTGCTCTACCCCACGGTGCAGGTCGCCTGCCCTTCGTCCGGCGACTTGAGCGTCCCTGTGCTCACCGCATACGGCGCTTTGCCGAACCTCCAGGGGGGCATCGTCGATGCGCGACGTTGCACCGGCGCAACCACCTGGACAAACGACTTCGAGTTCAACATCCCCGACACGGTCCTGCTCCTCCCGTGCGCAACGCTTACGACCTCCCGCCAGATCTCCGTGATGCCCGGAATTCGTAACGTGCGCATCCAGGGGTGTGCCTACGAAGGCGGCTCCTCTGCCTCCGGCACGGCAGGCGGTACCGTCTTCGACTACACCGGCACAGGCACGTTCCTCGAAGTCGGCGACGTCACCTTCTCGACCGATACAACCGGCTTCGCCCTGGCCGACTTGCTCATAAACACCGCCAGCGCAGGCACCGCAGCCGTCGCCATTCAACTTGACCGCGTCCAGGAAGCAAACATCGAGCGCATCTACCTGATTGGCGCGAACACGGCAACGCAAACCGGCCTCTCCCTTGACGGCCAGGGCAACTACACGGGCGGCTCTTTCATCGGCGTCCACATCAACGGTTTCGGCGTTCCGCTGTTCATGTCAGGCGACAATACCGGCGCCGCCAACGCCTCTACCTTCGTTCGCTTGCACGCAAACTGCTCCACGTCGGGCGGCTCTCCGATCTCCGGGACCATCGGCGTAGATCTCGCGTATGGCGACGGCAACATGTTCACAGGTGGCGACGTGGAAGGGTGCGACACCATGCTCCTCTTGGGCGCCGGGGCAAAAAACAACACGTTCACCGGCCTGCGCAACGAAAACAGCAACGCCCAGGTCCTTGCCATGTCCGGCTCGGCAAACAACCTTTGGCTCACCGGTGGGACGATGTTCACCGGCAAGCTGACTGACTCCGGCACCCGTAACACGTTCCTCGACGCCTTTCACCGCGTGTTCAACACGCTCAACGGCGACCAGTGGCACGCCCAGGCTGACGCCACCGTGGTAGACCACGCGTACACGGGCATCGGCCTGGGAACCGTGCGCGGCTACCAACAGGAGTACACAACCGACGTGCCGGGTTCCCCCGGCAACTACCAAAACGCCTGGCTGTGGGGGCCGGGCGACGGCGCAACCGGCCTGCAAGTCTGGGTACTGCAAGACTTGCTCAACAACGTACCCCGCTTCGGCATCAACCAGTACACTACCGCCGGCGGGAATGACACCTCTTACATCAACGCAGCGGGCACCGGCTACGTCTGTTTCAACTGCTCAGCGAACTCCGGCACGGGCGGCGTGATCTTCGACAGCGGCGGATCCTCGCCCACCGAAGTGGGCGCGATCGACTCCACCGGCGCGCTCACGCTCTACGGCAACATGAAGTTTTACGCCAACAGCGCGTACCAGTGGTACCTGCAATGCGCCTCCGCCTCCGTCTGCTCACTCACAAACCCGGCGACGTCCGGCAACCCCCACGCCTTCGACGTCTACCCAGCGGGTCAGTTCAACCTCAACTCCGGCGGTACCAGTGCCGTGACTGTAAACAATACGAGCGCGGCCGGCACCGGTGGGTTCATCGTCTACGAGGGGGGCACAAACTCCGGCACCGCCGCTTTCACCGTCAGCGGGACCGGCTCCATCACCGCCATCGCCAACGCACAAATCGGCAACGCAAGCGGTACCGGCAACCTCACGATCGGCAACCACCTGAACCAGCTTGGCACGGGTGATTTCGGCGGCTCATGCGCCATGTCCTCGAGTACCACCTGTTACGTGAGCCTCCAGCACAGCTACAGTACCGCCATATGCTTCGCCGCCGATCAAACCGGCAACGTCGACACGGTTCGCGCCTACTACTCAGGCGCACACTGCAACGTGGTTGCCGCTTCGTCAAACAGCGACACGTGGGGCTGCATCTGCATCGGCAATCCAAGCTAGCCTCTAGTTAGAGGGTAAAAACGTGCTCATCACCCCGCCCTATACCCGGCTTTACAAAAACAAGACCCCTGGCGCGGTCCTCAGCAACTCTCACGCCGGGTATTTTCTTCGCCGCCGCGCCTTCCCTGTCCAGAAAGGCGGAAGCTCCCAAAAGAACTGGCGCGCGATCTTCAATTCTGCTCAACGGAACTGGGCCAGCTTCGGACCACTCGGAAGCAACTACGTAGCCACAGGCAGCTTGTACCCCCAGGACGCCTGGGCACTAATGAACACCCAGTATTTCGGCATCGTGAAAGCCGGGCTCTATATCTACAACGTTCAGGCCCAAGCCACGCTCGGCAACTGCCAAAGCGGCCAACAGTACTACGCCATGGTCCAGGCCATGCGCGGCTCGCTCAACCTCGCGGACCTCGACACTCCCGTTTTCAGCGGTACCCAGGTCAACCCGCCAACTCTACCGATTTCGATCGTCAACGGCTCACTCCACATCATCAGTGAGCCAACGCAACCAAACCAGCACCCTCCATGCGGCGCACTTCTCAGCATCCTGTTCTACTTCTCGCCACAGGTGCAGGTCACCGTGACCGCTACAATCCAAACACCGCCGACAGGCGTCACCGCCGTGTGGAAAAGCACTGGCACCGACACGTTCACCGCCACCGGCCCCAACCCAGGCGGCGTACAAAATGTGCTCATCGTCACAATCGATCCGGACTACACCGCAGGCACTCTGCCGATCAGCGTGGACTACGACGCCAACGGCGTCACCGGCACAGCCGTGTTCAACTTCGCAGTCATCGATCAGGCTCTACAGCCCGTCACCCCGCCGCCCTATTGGGCCACCCCACAGTACCTCTACGCGACAACCATCCTCGACACCGACCTGAACGTGACCGACATACAGCTCCAATACACCGGCCAGGGCACAGGCGGAAACGAAGGCTCACGGTGGGGCGATCCAGCCGGGCAAAAGTGGCTCATCACCGCCAGCGACGCCTATTCACTCTCGGGCACCGCGCCAAGCGCCTCCACCTGGCAGCCGATCACGTACAACGGGACCGTGTACACAGGCACCTACAACCAAAACCAGGCGCCCAACCCACCGACAGACGGCATCCTAGCCGCGTGGATCGCTAAATACGGCGCCCTGCCCGACAAAGGCAGGATCAAGTTCCAGGTGCAGCCTTACGACCCGGTCACGTTCGACACCGGCCCCGCGCTCTCCTGTACGGCACAGTGGGAGACAGGCACCTTCAAGGGGTCAAACTCCAACGCCTGGCTAGGCAACTCATGGTTGCTCGATACAGCCCCCACAAGCTACTCTGTCACCGCACCCGGCACGGTCACGGTCAACATAACCCTCCAGCCCGCGATCAACAGCGCAAACCCGATCTGGCCGGGCAGCTATAGCTTCCCCCGCACCTTCACGTTCTCCCTTGTCTCGGAGACCGCGATCCCCAACGGCGCAAACAACACAAAAAAGACAAAGCCAGGCGGACTCACAGACTCCTTCTCACCGGCAACCCTCACGTTCAACGCCGACACCGACCCCGCTCAATCCGTAGCCCTCACGCTGGACTATGACGCCACCGTCCCTGGCATCGCCTATACCTACAAGATCGAAACGACTGACGGCGTCTTCGTGAACACGAACACCATCACCGTCACCGTCACCAACAGCGCAGTCACCGTGCCGCCCGTCAACTACCTCACCATGTCGCCGGTCAGGGACATGGTCACCATCTCCGGGGCCGGCACGTACACCTTTCCGCTCACCCTCCTCAACGAAGGGGACGAAGACATCCAGGCGAACATGCTCTTCACCCAAAGCTCTGACTACGCGCCCACGATCGCGGCGCTTGCCTCCACGCCCTACGAGCTCACCTGGGATAACTCCACTCCGCTTGCACCCGCGGGCACGCCGAGCAACCCCGGCTCCGTCACGATCAACTGCACGCTCGTGGTACCACCCGACATCGCAACCGACCTGGTCGTGACTCAAATCATCGCCAGCGCGGGCAACTACACCACCTATGGAACGCTTTGAGCCAGGCCGGAAGTACGCTAAACTTGGCGCAACGTGCCCATAAACACCGACACCATCGCGATCACGGCTATCGCCCTTGCAGGGTGGCTAGGCTCGCTTCTCTGGGCCGTTGCTTCCATCAAGTCCGACCTGAAAAACCTTACCGGCTGGATGAAGTCCACCCAGGCCACCGCCGACGAGGCAAAAGCCATAGCGACGGAACTCAAGGGCCATATCGACGCCCTGCCCTGCAGCCGTTGCGACTTCGCGGCGGGCAACTGACGCGGCTACACTGGCCGCATGGCACTCGAATCGCTGTACACCAACCCCACAAACGCGGCACAGCCCGACGTGCTCCACCTGTCGGCCGCAAAAGCCTCGATCGACATCGCGGCCTACTGCCTAAACCACCCCGCACTCATCACCGCGTTAGCCTTGGCAGCCGCGCGCGGCGTGCGCATCCGCCTCTACCTGGACCGCACCGAACTCGAAGCCATGGCCCGGGGCGACGCCACGCTCACGCGCACCCCTTTGTACGAGCTGCTCAACAACGGCCAGATCGCCATCAAGGTCAAAGCCTCATCTGTGCTGATGCACCTCAAGTCCTACGTTGTGGATGGCGCGCTGCTGCGCACCGGCTCCGCCAACTTCACCACGGAGGGCGAAGAACCCCAGGACAATGACGCGGTATGGACCGACGACACCGGCGCGGTCGGACGCTTTCAGGCCAAGTTCGAGGCGATGTGGGCCAGACCGGACAACCTCAGCCCCCAGATAGCCATCCAAACCGGCTCCTCTGGCATCCGCCACGCTCCCCACAGCCACTAGCCCCACACGCCCCACCCACCGCCCCACACCACGGGCAAAATTCCCACCCCTTCCCATGCCGCCCGGCCCACGGTCGCGTTATAGGGCATTTCTGTGCGAAGTTTCGGCGGCCTCAGCCCCACCAGCGCCACCGCTTCGATTTCCACAGCTTTTTGCGTCGGTTCCCCCTAGGACCCCCTCCAGACGCCCCCCCCAAGAGCACAAACGCTTCCCCCCCCCACAAAATCAGGTCAGGGGGGGTGGATGGAGGGGGTCGAGCGGCCCGCGCGGGTCACACCCTGAGTAGACAGTAGTAGTAGGCGATTCGCTTTTTCATCGCATCCTGTTGATTCATGGGCACTAACCTTACGAAATCGCGTCTGATAATAGTAATTATGTCAAGTGACCTTAGGGTAAACCCTTTGTTCTACCGGTCCTCAACCAAGCTAATATCCACAATGCAACACTCTATGTTTCTGTTACATAGCACTCAGCCTGTGGAAAAAGTGTGGAAAAGGTGTGGGAAAGGTGTGGATGGGCGTGGGAAATCTGCGGGTTGCTGCCGATGTTCTATGCTATCTTTACGTTGCTGTACTCTATTCGACTACGGCTCGTTCGTGACGAGCCGGGAGGACTATACCATGGCATCGCCAGCCGTACAAGCCACCGACTACGTCGTTGGCCGTGACCCTTTCAAGACACCCTGCACGTGTGGCAAGAGCATGTACATGCTGCAGGAACCCTACTTCCACTGCCCCAAGTGCCACGACACCTACAAACACCGCGGAACGCAACAGCCCGCCATCTGCGCGCACTGCGGCTTTCGCGTTGACGAGTGGCGCAAGCGCAACGGGTTAACTCAAAAGTTACCCATCTTCCCGTAACAGAAAGGTCATGCCGCCATGATCGAAAACACCGCACCAACACTGATGATTCCTGCGCAGGGCGCATTTACGCGCTGGTACCTCCAGCACCGCGGACAGCCTACGCTCGCGTGGACCGGCGCATCCTGGGCGCGACACAACAACGGAATCGGCGCGCAGAATGTGCAGATCTGCAACTTCAACTCGCAGGCGGAAGCTGAGACATACATCGCGCAGTTGAAAAACATGCTGCGCACACTCACGCATCCGGTCTACATCCTCTGAGGCGCCCCAATGAAACACCTGCGAGACCACGACCTCACTTCCATCCGCGCGATCGCGCGCGGCCTCGGCTCCGCCCTGGACTTCAAAATCAATCCGCGGGATCTCGCGCGGCAAAAACCGTCGACGCTCACCAGCGCCGAACGTCAGCAACTCAACGAAGCGCGGCGCGCGTGGCGCGCCGCGCGAAATTATAGGAGGTTACGCAAATGATGCGAATCGCCGCCCTGGCCGCGCGTTTCCTCACCTACTTACTCACCGCGCGCGGCGCGTGGTTCAACCTAGCTCGAAAGGAGCCGTAGCCTATGGCGACTGTCAAAGCTGACAAGCGCATCACCGCATTTCTAGACCTCATCGCATGGAGCGAGGGGACAACCACCCACCCACTTACTAAGTGCGACGGATACGATGTGATCGTCACCGGTGTCGACGGGCTTCACACCTTCACCGACTTCTCTACTCACCCGTTTGCGCTCGGCCGCGCACCGATCCTAGTGAGGCCATCATGCCAGGGCAGCGACGCCGTGTACGACGCGGAAACACACAAGCTCCTCCACCCCGCAGAGATGCCGCAGCCAGCGCTCCACAGCACCGCCAGCGGACGCTATCAGTTCATCCTGCCCTCTTGGCAGAAAATCGCGGCGCGCATTTTCGCCGGCACGTTCAGCCCCGCAAACCAAGACATGGCCGCGATACACGTGCTGCACAATCTCAACGCTGTGCAGCCGATACTCGGCGGTTACTACATGGAAGCCGTGCACCTGTGCTCCGAGGAGTGGGCTAGCTTCCCGGGGAACCTTTTCGGGCAACCTGTACACACCGAAGACGAGCTCACCAAGCAGTACAACTGGATGCTCGACTCACAGGAGGAGTGATGCAGTCAGCTCTCCACCTCGTTCCCGTCGAGCCGCGCCACGTCGACCGGCGCAAGTTAGCCGCAGACTGCACGGACCTCATCCTCAAGTACCTGCGCGGCGTGCTCGATCCACTCGGCACCGCCGACAAAAACAGAGTTCTACTCGCGGTACACGCTGCTGTGGCCGCGCAGTTAGAAGCACTCGAAAACGACGTGTCGAACCCGGACACGTAGAAAGGGGAACACCATGGCAAATGCGAAACAGGACTTCCTGACCGTACTGAAAGCCTTGGCCGCGCCGCTCGAACAGGTCGCAGTCCAAGACCTCGGCCTGATCGAAAAAGCTGGCCTCGTCGCAGTACAGGCGCTCGTGAACGAGTTGGTCGACAAGATCAACGCGCACGCGGCCAAGCAGCAGCAGTAACTCTTGCGCGCGGTTTTGCGCAGGGAAGGGTGGGACGGCGGGCAAACAACCGAAGCGAAAGGAGATTGCGGTCAGTCGCCAGAGCAACGCCGTCCCACACTTAGAATGCTCTAACCTCACGCCAACCACAACGGAGACGTACCTGCTCCGGCAACAAGCGAGGCACCACATGGTTATCCCTATCGAGTGGCATCACGCCGGTTTCGCCGAAGCCTGCGAAGAACTCAGATCCTGGTCCGACAAGGATTTTCGCGCGTTCCTCGCGATGATCGCTGCGGACATGAAGGTTTCAACCAACCGCATCAGCACCGGCAACCTGCACGTAAACCAACTGCTCACCGCCGCTAGCTTCGGCTACGAGCTACACCGCCGCATCGCGGCAACGAGAGAAGCGAAAGGACAAACTACCGCATGAAGCAACTTACCGAAGAACAATTCCACGCTTTGCGCGAAGGCATCGCCGGAGCGCACCTGCTCATCCAGCGCGTCATCCCACTGATGAAGGCGCGCCGGACTACCCTCGACTCAGACACCCGCAAGCTCACCAATGAAGTTCCAGGCGCAGTAGCTGACGCCTTCCGCGTCGCCGCCGCGCTCAGCACCGACGACGAACCACTCCCACCCAACAGACTCCCGCCGAACCTCGAACGCATGACCGATGTTGACTGGAAGCTCTTCCGCCTCGAGCTCGAGAACGTCTCGGCGCTTGTGCTGCCCGACCTCATCTACGAATGCGGCTGCGCGTGCACGGAACTGCCGATGTACCGCGAGGCGACAAAAGGCAGCGAAATGGCCGACTCGCCAATCCCTCGCGTCATGTCCTGGGCCTGGGAGGCCGGACGCCGCTACGCCTACGTTGAGAGCCTCGCCGTGCTCCACACCGCGATCGATGAATTCAACGACACCCTGACGCGCGTCTACGAGACCTCGCGCGATCGCAACCTGGAAGTCGAAAACGTGGCGACGCTCGGCCTCGACGAAGCCACCGGCCCTCAGCGAGTGCAATGACGTGTACTCTGTGCGCCAGCTTCCAGACGGGCGCTTCTACCTGGCCCACCCCCGGCAGCCTGGCATCGCGTGGTCCAGTGAGTGCGACTCCTGGACCACGCTCTCACCCTTCGGCTCGTCTCTCGGCTTCGCCGTCGACACGTTCGACACGGAAGACGCCGCAGACGAGTTCGCCACCGAAAACTGGCTCTACCCACGTCGTGACTGAAAGGATCCCCGATGTACCCACAGTTTGTGAAATTTGCAGTGTGCTGGACAGTGAGCCTCTGTTTCCTCTTCGCCGCCGCCTACATCGTCGGCATCGTCTGGCGCGTGCTCTGGGCGGTCGTGCAATAACCAGATTCGAGCGGCCCAAAAAAAAGGGCGGCTCTGCGTAGCCGCCCCATCCCCAGAATATTAGCTTGAAACCATTCTAACCCTCAGCTTCCCTCACCCCCACCCCGGAAACCAATTTTCGTACCGCGCCGGTCAAGGCCGCTCCGCGCCGCGCGTGACGCGGCTCCGCTTCGCTCCGGCCCTGACTCGGCGCCGTGATCTTCCATCTATTCCGGGGTGGGGGTGAAACCGGGTTGTCACCCGGTTTTTTTTTCATAAATACACAGCATACTAACCAAACGCATATTGCGTGCTTCCCGCTGCATCTCCGAGACCGCATCTGACCTCCATCGGATGCCAGCTACAAGCCAGACTCAAGCCGAACGCAGACCAACCACCATGACGCCGGCGGAAGCGCCGCGCGCAGAGCGGCGCGAAATATAGGGGGGTTACCCGGCGCCGCATGTTCATCCGATGCGCACAGCCTGGGAAGCGCGCGGCGCGCCGGACGCGCGCCGCGCGCGCCGACGCCGCCGGCAGTGGAGGCGCGCCTAACGGCGCTGACGCGCCGTCAGGCGCGGGAAGGTTCGCAGGCGATCGACGCATCGCTACGCGCCGCCGCACGCCAGCAAGACGCGGCGGCGCGGGCAGAGTGGCGCGCCTAACGGCGCTAACGCGCCGTCAGGCGCGGGAAGGTTCGCGGGCGATCGACGCATCGCTACGCGCCGCCGCACGCCAGCAAAACGCGGCGGCGCG
>Ga0335069_10010487_pt1 | contig 13129 bp, 8 predicted proteins | sample Lox_Sample_11_FD_206714 | JGI IMG/M metagenome (GOLD analysis project Ga0335069, IMG submission 206714) | Soil microbial communities from Loxahatchee National Wildlife Refuge, Florida, United States - Lox_Sample_1.1 | ecosystem: Environmental > Terrestrial > Soil > Wetlands | place: USA: Florida... | reverse complement strand
CTGTTGAAGTCCGTCAAGTACTGGTACTTGCTGCCCATGTATGTTGGGCTGCTGATCATCAGTGCCGGGGTCCTGCAGCAACGGGCGAAGGGGGGGAACCTGGGTTGGTGGGACTTTGCAGGCCCCATCTTCTACACCGCGTTTTTCGCAGCTGTTTGGTGGCTGAACGAAGTGTCGGCAGTGCGCCGCTTACGAAAGTTACGTGCCCGGCTTCTATCGATAACTAACGAAGATGAAACAACGTCGAGAGACTAATGAGACGGCTCATGGCTGGCTCCTCCGTGTTCGATGTATCTCAAGGTCTCAACCCTGAATCTCACCGCCGATTGGGCACAAGGCTCTTTCGAGAGACAAGTAGTCCAGGCTCAAATAGCAATCCACCTCGGAGATCGGATTGTTTTAACTAATTCCTTAACCGGTTTCGCCTGGGGCACTTGGCTGTTCCTTTTTTCTTGCCTGCATGGTTTACTGCTTTGGGGACTACCGGAACGAATTAGGCAGGATAAGGCAGGAGGCTGATGATGATCGATATTCGGAAGTTAGTGGAGGTAGATATCTCGTTTCTCGGGACCAAGATCATCCTTGCAGAATTCACTTTGGGGGTATTGGGATCTCTTGCACTCGGGTTCTTCATCCTTCTTCGAAGCCACTCTATCTGGCAAATGATCTTAGGATGGTACATCTTGTCAATGGGAGTCAACTATGTACCGATGTTGGTCTATGCGATCGCAATGGTGCGCCACCGTGGCGCAAGGCCTGAACTCGGCGTCGAGCCCCGTCATGGAACACGCCCCAATTTTAAATACACAATTCAGTCTCTGGTGCTATTAGTTCCGTTGCTGGTGCCCGGCATGGCTATTGTTCAGGAGTTGCACAAGGCACATACGGTCAAGCTTCAAAGCCAAGGTTCGTAAACGGATCTCTCAGAGCGTAGCTCGCGACTCCGATTGACCACAGCGACGACGCATGCCAGCGCGGAACTGATCATACCGGGGAGGATCAGGTTCTCCCTCGTAATTTAGGGCAGCTAAGGCAAACCAGAAACTGGATCTAGCGTCTTGGTGATATTCTCTTGCAGAGGAAGGTTCCATGCGTACAGTCTTCGTCGCGCTTCGCGCTCTCGTTTTTGCGTCCGGCTTTGTGTTCCTCTGGGGTTGGTTGGCTCTAAGCCTCCGAATTTTTGATCAACGGTTTGAAGTGCAGTTCCCTTGGCGGACAACCCTTGCCGGAATCATATTGATGGCGGTTGGAGGAATCCTGGTGCTTGCCTGCATTGGAGTTTTTGTCATGTGGGGACACGGAACTCCCGCCGTCTTTGATCCCCCGAGGGCATTTGTTGCCGTCGGCCCTTATCGCTATGTTCGCAATCCTATGTATCTGGGAGGATGGCTGCTACTTTTGGGTTTTGGGCTCTGGAAGCATTCCCCGTCGATGCTGGTGTTTGGGCTGCCGTGGATTTTTCTGGCCCACCTTTTCGTGGTATACGTGGAGGAACCTGGCCTCCAAAGGAAGTTCGGGGAGACATACGAAGCTTATTGCAAGGCGGTCAACAGGTGGATACCGAAAAGGTGAGAAAGGCCCGTTTTCTTACAAGAGCGAACTCGCCGCGATGACTTGTGCCATACCCGAGATGAGCGTATAATTTCTGCGATTTGCGACACCTCTGATCCGATCCCGTTTTTGTTATTACTCCTCCTCTCGCAATCGGTTTGAATCGGGAGTCGGTTCAGGGTCAGGAAAGGAGTAAGGATGAGACGCCGGGCCGTTCTTTTCGACGACGAACCTTTGATTCGCGAATTGTTGTGGAGAGTGTTTGAACAGCGTGGGTACGAAGTCTTAACATTCCACGACCCTTCCCCCTGTCCGCTGCACGAGATCCAATCTTGCCCCTGTCCGGTTGGGACGCTTTGTGCCGACATAATCATTTCGGACCTAAAAATGCCAAACGTAAATGGACTAGATTTCCTCGCAAGCCTGATAGGGAAGGGCTGTCAGAAGCCACGTTTCGCCATGACTTCAGGGAATTGGACTGAGAGTGCTATTGAGCGGGCCGAGGAACTCGGTTGCAAAGTGTTTCATAAACCGTTTAACATCAGCGAAATCATCGAGTGGCTGGAGGAAGTTGAACCCCAGATTCCCCCGGAACGAGAACTCCTCAATTGGCACGACCAACATTGGCAGTCCAAACAAGCGGGCTCAAGCTGACAGAAGTAGCCTCATGGTTCGACTATGTCGAAGCGTAACCCGCTAGACCCCTCACCGCGACCCGGCTGTTTGCGCCGCCCGATCCAGAGGTGAGTTCCGCCATCGATCCAGCGTGTAAATTGAAAACACCGTGTTACACGAGCCCCTTCTCGCGGCACCTCCTCATCGGGCAGCAAGAGATCGTGTGCCGGGTCCAGGATGAGTCCCTGGGGGGCAATGGTTCCCTCAGGGCTACCAGGCCCTGTCTGCGGAAGCTGGCCTCGTTTTAATCGAATCGCAGTCCCATCCCGTACCGGGAGTAGCGGAATCCAGTAATCAGGCACACTGGTGCCCAGTCGATAGGCAGGGGGTGTCGTAGGAGTTGGAACAGGGGCGGAGTTCGAGCCCGATGCCTGCTCTTCCCGGCGACGTGTCTCTTGATAGGCTTCGAATCGGTCCAACGGACTGTTAGCTGGGCTTTCTACAATTCGTTCCACTGCCCAAGCAAGATTTGCCATCTCATCCCGGAGAAGAAGTACCTCCTCCAGCAGTTTTCCTTCGAGAGTGACCCCCAGGACGGGAGGTAAAAAGAATATGTCCTGGAATTTTGTCGCGGCCTCAGAGTCCTGGCCATTTGTTGTGGCTAAGCGTGGATCCGGTGACAGACCAAACATCCGCCAGGGAGACTGGCTTCCATCAACCTTAAGGCTATGGCTGACGAGCAACCGTTCACCAAATGTATTCGTGACGATTAGAGACCCGATCTGGCAGAGAGTGCCCACCTCCACCTCGACCGGAACCACGAACCAGTCGTTACCGAAGACTAAGGCGAACTCGACGAGCAACAGGCGTGCCAGATCCTGAGGATCTGCCTCAATTTTTCCAAAGTTGACATTGGCATCTTCCAATTCCCACAAACGAGGAGATGGCATTCCTTTGAAGCTCACTGGAGTGGGGAGAAAGCTTGAAGTCGTAGAGGCTACATCCCCTTGCGCACCCAGGGAGAGTTTCGGGTTTACAACGAAAGAAGACCAGTCCAGATGACCTCCGAAGTATTCCGGAGCCGACATCACCATCTCGCCGTCAGATGTCTGGCCAGAAACTGCAAATGCATACTCCAAGCGGTCTCGCAACCAGGATGTGTTCTCACCATTCTGACTGAACAGCGTGTCGTACCAAGCCAACCAGGCTGTCATGGCTTGAATAACCGGGGGACGATCCCCGACCGGGATCCCATCGAAAGGAGGTTCGTTAAACAAGTCTGAAAGCCGGCCTTCCTGGCTAAGTGGAGCCAACTTGGCATGAAGCTGTAGACCGTCACAAACACGGCCTGCCATCACACCAAGAAAACGCAAAGTATCTCCATCAAGAGCTTGGCGCTCCGTTTCATTAGGAGCGTTCAGCATAGAGGCATTCTGGAACAGCTTCCCATGAATCCCTACACTCTGGGATTCTAAAAGACGGAGCAAATGCAATCCAGCCTCAGCTGCATGGCGATAGTTATGTTGACTCGAAGCCCTGGCGGGTTCGCGCTCGACCAGGGTTTCCAGCGGGACGTTTTGATGGAGATAGTCTACTGCTCCAGTCTTCATATCGGCTGGGTCTCCGGGAACGGGGCCAAAATAGCTACGAGTAATCGGCGCACTTCTCACCTCCAACTGGGCAGCCGCAGGTGAGCCGGCATCGTCTCCCTGAAATTCTCCGAATTGCCTCTGACGCGCCAAAAACCACAGCGGATCGTGAATACGGGCCTGCAAACCGTCTTGCATCTCTGAGCAATCGGTACTTAGTTCAAATTGTACCTTTGCGGGCATGGTTAACCTCCTGCCGATACGCCAACCGCGCGTGAAAAGTCGGTCGTTTCGACGTCAAATGTTAATGTCGGACGATAGGCTTTGCCGGCCCGATCCCATGTGGCTCGGCCGTCCGACAATGTAAAAGCCATGCCAACCAGAGTCTTACCTTCCAATCCTACCTGGTCGGCCGGAACTTCCAACCTCACCCATTGTCCGGCAGGTGGAACCGGTCCCATGTATCGGCGGCTGGCCGTGCCATCAATACCCCACTGGATGCTGTTTGTACCCCAATAAGCCCGATGTTCCCATGAGACATCATTCCATTGCAGCATCACTTCACTGGGCACATTGGCCGGATCCAAGTAGACGTAGGAATATAGAATCTCTCCGGCTCCCACCTGCAACTTGTCGGTAGCCCCCAGGAAGAAGTGTTGATGCATTCCTGCAGCTAGAATAGATTGATGAGCCAATCCACCAAAAAATGGGACAGGATTGGTACTTACCCAATTCCAGCTTTCGCCATCTCCGAGGGGGGTTGCTCCGGCTGGCAGGCTATCTTCGACCCATACGGCTTCTCCCAGACCGTTGAACGAAATGGCGCGCATTTGTGCGAGGTCAAACGTCTCTTGCAGAACTGAGTCGAGGAAGTCAAGGTCCCAGACCTCTCGAGTCTCATCGGAGGGAACAGCAATAAGGACCGCCTGAGGCGGACAGGAATTGGGCTGGTCATAATGAAAGGCAAGACCGGTAGTCTCGACGTTGCTCGGGACGACCTCTACCCATTCATCGATGAGCAGTCCAACCAGGGGCTCGCCAAATGGGAAAGGAAGGGCCGGTTTCATTGGCATATGGGCCACCAGGGACAGGCGCCCCCCCAAGATTTGTTGGCCTGGAACAGGAGGAAGTGCCACCCAGCGATCCTGTGGTGTATAGGGTAGTTGGCCGACCTGGAGAGTGAGCCCGGTATCATCAGTCAGTGCACCGGCATACATGAGTGCGGCATCCAGACGTGATACTCCGTCTCGAATACGGGCCAGGCGTTGGAACCAAGTGAGGGCCGCGAAAGGATCGTTGCCCTGGACCGTAGCGCTGTCTCCAAAGGCTTGACTTAGGACTGTATTGTTGACTGGGGTCAGACGGGGCAGAATGCGGAAGTCAGGCCCAAAGACCTCCCGTATCCGAGCCAAGTGGTAATTCCGCTCCTCCTCCAGCGAAGCCGTATCAGTAATCTCTAATTTGGCGATGGTATCCAGACGACGGCTGACTTCTTTGGAGACAGACGAGGCCTGTACCAGCAGTCCGTTCTGCTTCTCCGGAGTATCTCCTGTCGCTGAGAGGGGAGTTGCCCCCTGAATTCCGAACGAAGCAATCCCAAATAATGCAGTCCGCAGTTGGTCCAGGTCTGGAGTTGTTCCCGGAGCGCTATCACTTGTTGCCGGCAGCAGAACCTGTAGCGCTTGCTGGGCTTGTTGAAACGCCTGGACTGCACGATCTGCCCTGTCGGTAAGCTCCTGGACATCAATCCCCGGGGGTGCAGGGTCTTCGGGTAAGGATAAGTCGCGCCCATCGATGGCCCGGGAGCCCGCGATGAGTTTCCGAATGGTTTGAGCCACTTCGATCAGTTCGCCGAAACTCACGATGGCAGGGGTCCAAACCGGATCTCGGGCGAAGTCAAGGCGAACATCCGTTTCCTCCGGCATCGATTCCGGCCGCGTTTTCAGCAAGTGAAAAACCAGCCGTTGTTCCAATTCCGACCGTTGCGCTTCCTCATTTCCTTCAGCCATGAAAACTACATCGAGCGGAGAGAGCAGAAGCTGGCTGAGCGCAACTTCAGTATCACCCAGAACCTGGCCCGTTCCCTGATCGAAATACTCTGCTCGACAGTGGATGCGCGAGGGGTCCCCTATCAACTTGGCTACCCAGGCATTCAGGAAGGGTTCAGCAGGGGCTCGCACTTGATCCGCACTTGTGGCCCATAAAGAAGAGGCATCGTCCACACCCGATGATGTAGAGCCCAGGACGAGCAATCGGTGAGTCAGGCCGATTCCCGTTCGCGGCGTACGGACAACCTCAAGTTCAGGAGGAGCCATCTCCCCTGCAGCTATGGCATCCAGAGTGGCGCCGGAGCGGAGTGGGTTCCCTTGCACAAGATGGTAAACACTCTCGGCTAAGACTACATCGCTCACTGCATCCACCATTTCGTCAAGAGCCTGAAGTTGGGTGTCTAAAGAGGCAAAATCATCGCTTCCCGGAGCCGGGAAGCCCAGACTGTCATTTCCGAATGGAATTGTTGTTGCGTCCCATGGCTGTTCCGGCGGTTGACGGCGCGTTCCGGTCTTCCACCGCCGCTGCAGCTCCAGCCCATCGACGACATTGTTGGCAGCCAAGGATTCAAGCGCTTTCTGCCATTGTTCGTTGAGCAATTGACCCAGTGCCGCGCGAGCTGCGGCCAGATCAGCCTCCGCCTTGCCGCGTGTCCCCTCTTTACTGAGGGCTTCCTGGTCCAGGGCGCTGGCCGTCGCGTCCTCTTGTGCAATCTCAGCCTGAATGGCCAGGATGCCGACCGGATTATTGGGATTGTTGAGGATATTGATTTTTGTCTGATCAAAATCACGCACACCGACTCGCTCATTGAACTTGCTGTGCGCCATCGCCGCTTCGCCGGCTGCGGTTTGGCGTTGGCCCTGGAGTTGAACGAGCTGGTCGGTCCATCCATCAAGGTCCCGCTCATCGAGGATATCCACATTAAAGTTGGGCCTCCCCGGCTGCTGGCTGACACGGCTTTGAGGCTTGGCAGCCCTCAGACTGGCAATGCTACTATCCAATTGCGCCACTGAGCTGTCTGCAGCGGCTGCTAATTGCTCCAGTTGATTGATAGCATCGAGTTCGCCCTGGTACTGTTGCCGCTGATTTTCCAGCTGCTGGAGTAAGAGCCGGTCCTCATTGGCGCGCGCCGCGGCCTCATTGCTCTGAGCATACAGGTCACCCACCACCTTCGCCAGGTCCTCCGCCTTCTTGAGGTCATCATAAGCCTTAGCGAGTTCGTCTTGACTCTTTAGCCCTGCCAGAGCACGGAAAGGATAGACGTAAACGTCCAAGCCCTTGTCATGAAGCCCTCGTTCAAATCGGTACCCAAGCAAGGCCCCTAAGGATTGTCCCTGACGCACCCCATCAAGGAGCCATTGGGAACGCTGAACCCGGTCAGAAGAGAGATCCACCGCAAGCGGATCCCCTTGTGCGTCTTGCTTGTGCGATAGATAGCCGCTACGTAGTACCGCTGCCGCGGCGGCTTGGGCCAGGGAGGGAGCTTGTACAAAGCCCTTATTCCCATCCGAAGCATACAAAGGTCCACCCGTGTCTCCTGGTGGTACCGGGAGTTGGCGAAGGCCGGGACCCGGACGCACATTTTCCAGCCAACCATAACCGCCGAAACGAAGACCGGATGGAGTATTCCCTCGCAACATTTTCATCCGTTTCGTGGCCAGGGACGTAACCCATGCATCCCACCGATATGTGGATGCGTCCATCGTCTCAGCCATCAGGAGCTGCAACGCCGCCACAGTTTGAGTTTCGAGCTGCGCAAGACTCTGGAGGAACGCCTCCAGTTCCGGTGCCGGCGGATTCATTAGTTTTAATGCGGCCTGCCGGAGTATCAGGTAAAGCAATGGATGAGGCTTTGGAGCATTCTTCACATCCCAATCGGGATAGCTCTCATCACGGATGGTTTCAAAGCTGCTCTGGCGCAACAGGCTCAAATAGTTGGGACTGGGGGGCAGATTGACCGCGGGATCATCCCAGGCAATCGATGAACGCTTGATCAGCAACGGATCCTCTGCGCTCAATGAACCATTGGCCAGGCGGGTCATCAGATAGCTGCAGGAGTTGGCCTCCTGACGCAACAAGGTCTGGATGTCGTTACCCAATCCAACACAAGGCGCGCTTCTCGCATAGAGGCGCCATGTCTGTCTCAGTGCACTCAGCCCCTTCGCGAGTGCAGAATCATCTCCGGTCTCCTGCAGCGACTTCCAACGATTGAGGGAGGTGGCGGGAAGCAAGCCATATGGTTGGTTCCCCACTCGAAACGAGGGTAAGGGGCCGCGAGCCCGGACGGAATCGTTCCAATGGTCTCGAATAAACTCGGCGCTCACCTGCGCGGAGAGCTGGCTCAGAAACGGAGTATCCAAAACCGGCCACAGTGCTGCGCTCATCGCTTGCGACGCGCGTTGCTCCTCCTGGTTTGAGCCTCGCAAATGAGCAAAGACGGAAAGATCAATCCCCAATGCCGATGCCACAGCTTCGCCATCAGATCTGTCACCAGCCTGGACCAGGGGATCGCCGCGCTCGACCTCAAAATTGCGGTCACCCTCGAGGTCACTGGAGGAATACCCCGAAGAGGATTCGGTTGTGTTGTTGGTCGGAGTGTCTTGCTCTACAAGAGCGAGTTCATGGGTGTAATGTTGGGCATCCAGCAGGCCAGCCAGGCGTGAGGCAGAATCTCCAGCGTTCAGGGTGGACTTGATTCCCACTACGAGAAGCCTTTCGAAACCTCCCTGGGCTTGGTCATTGGTCAGCGAAATTCGCAGACCCATGCCAACCGCAACAGCGGCCTCGAAATCAATCATCCAACGCATGCCATCGTCTACAGGCGGAAGGCCATCTCCCACCGTAGCCGAGTCAGCCAGCGGCGACAAGCCTGTTGCTAGAAGATCTGGAATGGGATTCCCCCAAGCCGTGAAGACCGGTCGACCGCTACGATACCCCACAGCAACCCAGCGGTCCGCTAGGACCTCGGTCTGCGGGGCACGTGTCCAGGACCCATCGCGACGCGTCACTGTACCCGGGTTGGCCGGATCGAGTACTCGTGCAATCCATGCAGCACGCTGAATCCCGAACCGGTCGGCTAGCTGCCGCCACGCCAGTTTCTTCTTTTCTATATCGTCCGCCGCTGCAGTCGTGTTGGTCCAGAACTGCCTCCCCCAACGCTCTTCCTCCTCGGTGAGGCCTGGCTCGTGAGTATCATTGTGGATGTCATCAGGGAAGATGCGCAGCAAGAGATTGACCCCGCTCCCGTCGTTGGGGGGGGACACGAACCGTGTCTCCAGGCGGATCGGAAAGAGCAGCAGAGGATGGAGAGTCTGCATCATCCCTAGAAGACCCGCGGTTGCCGCATCTCGTGCCGTGCGGAACTCCTCCAAACGGCTCGCGAGATCAGCAACCTGGCTTCTGGCACTGTCCGCCGCTGTCTGGGCGCCAGGGATCTGACTATTGACCTGGTTGAGTTCTGCCTGGCATTGACTTTGTTTTTGAAGAAGCCCGGCTTGCAGGCGATGGGCATCCCCAGCCCGATCCAACGCATCGTCGTACAATCCCTGAAGCCGTCTCAAATCTCTTTCCCAGGCTGCAATATCCTGAGGATTCACATCGTCGCCAAAGTCAGTATCAATAACCCTCACTTTATGGTCCTCCACTAATTTGATCGCTGATTTGTTGAGACATTTGCGAGACGGATGAATCGGCAGCCTGCACTGCAGCGTTGGCCGCGGGCAATTGGTTATTAATGTCGGTCAACTCGGCCAGGAGTTGATCACGACGAGTCATCAGTGACGCCAGGGCAGCATCTGCAGCGGCAGACGCATCGACTGCTGCAGCGTAGTTGTCTTCCAGCTCCATCACGCGTGAAGAGAGTTCGGCCGCTGTCTGTTCCAAAGCGGACCTGTCCATAGGGTCCCGATCGATCTCATCACTCCATTGAATGAGATCATTCAGCCGCTGCTGAGCAGCCGCCAACTGATCGCGCCCGGCTGAAAGGGCTTGATTGAGCTGTGCAAGGATCGCAGTGGCCTGTGCAGCCCGGGCTTGTGCCGCCTGGAGGTCAGCAGCAGCTTGAGAAACGGCCTGATTGACAGCGTTCAGGCGACTATGAGCCAGTGTTGCAGCGGATTGAGCCTGATTGCGCTGTTCGGTTAGTTGATCGAAGCTTTTCTTCCAATTCTTCCATCCAGGATTGGGAATTGGCTTGTTAAGTGGTCCAATAATGAACGGATCGGGTTCGTCTGCCGACATGGCGTTAACCTGGCTATTCAGGGTTGCCACGTTCTGGTCTGCAGCCGCAGCTGCGGCCTGAAGAGGTGGTAACTGCGACTGAGCATCGGTCAACTGGCCTTGCGCCGCATTCTCCTGCGACTGTGCGTCTGCAATTGCCTGTTGCTGGGCTTCCGCCTGAGCCGTGAGACTCGTTACATTGTCTTCGGCTTTCTGAACATCGGCTTGAGATCGCGCCTTTTCATTTTGCAGGTATGGCATTTCTTCTCCTGTTACGTCCCGTTTAACCACGTCCTGGCATGGATTGCCATGCGGAAAGGACGTTGTCGAGTAATAAAGGCCATGTGGGCTGAGTTTTTTCCCCAAGGAACATTGTCAAGAACTGCTCCCTGAAGCGCTCCACCGATGGCAACATAGATCAACTGTTGAAGAGACTTTTCATCGGCAGCCAAATTCCCCCAGGAGAGATCGCTCCAGTGGTTGGGCACGCCACCGTAAGTCGTGGCCACATCCAGGCCGAACCGCGGCTCAGTCGGTTGCTGCTGTAACACAAAGAACCATCCGGGGTCCCCCCCATTCACGTCGTCGGCGCCACGGACTTCTTGTTCCGTCAAGGGAAACCCAAGCATGGTGACATCGGGCGAACGCGTTGCCCGGAAGAGAGGATAGCGTTCCTCAGTACCGAGTTCCCGGCGTGTCCCGTCGGCAGACCAGACGGCCTGTGCCGCGTAGATAATGGCCCGTGGGTAACGACGCAACAAATCCCCTCGAAGCAGCAAAACCATTTGGCCCTCGGAGCTTCCCATCCCGGCGTTTTCACCCAGATGTGCGGCGTCAGGCCAGGCTGTCACCGGCGGGATATCCTTGAGTCCTTCTCTTTCGTCCGGTGTGGGTACCGGAACACGCCCGCGAATATCCCAGAATTGTTGGAAGTAGGTTCCTCTCTGATCCGTCGGGAAGCCACGCCACAGGAGTTCGCGGGCCATCTCATGATTTAGGCCCACCATGTAGGCTTCGATAAAGCGAGGATTGGTCTCCAGCAAAGTAATGGTATTGGGCGGAACTTGTTCCAACCCCGGGAGCAAAGAGTCCTGAAAATAGTCTCGCAAAGGCTCATACATGGGGGGATCAAACTGAGGAGCAAAACTGATCAGGTCGGTGCTCTGTGCACCGGGGTTCTCTTCCTGAACTGCAGCTAAAACGGTCAGGCTGGGATTGAGCATCTTAAGTAAGCTCATCTTCGTGTTGTGGGCTTTAGCAATCGTCGCTTCTCTTTTTGCTTCAGGCTCCGGCATCGCGATCGTGGCGGAGACCCCCGCTAAGCGCAGTGTGGGCTTCATTTCTGTTCTTTCCTGGGGTTGTGCCAGTGCTGTCAGTTCACTCAGCCCTTTCTGAAGGCGGCGGGAACTGGTGTCTGTTCTTTCCTCAACCGTCCTTTTTCTTTGAGTCGCCACCTCCAATCGGCGTGCGATTGGGCCTCGCTGACGGGTCATGCGGCGGTAAGCGGCAGAGGTGATGGGATGACCCGTAGACAATTTCGTCTCGTTTTTCTCCGCCATATTCGGTTGAACCGGTGCGGTGACTTGCAGGAATTCCTTGATCGGGAGAGCCAGGAAATGCTTGTCACTCAACACCTGACCCACCGCCTCGGACAATTGAGCACGCCTAAGCCGCTGATCATCCTGTTCATGTTGAGCTAGTTGCTCCCAGGCTGAGGCCATCAACTGCTCCTGTTCAAAGCGGACCACTGTAGCGCCAAGCCCGGCCGCTACCCTATGCCGGGGGTCCATATTCAGTTCCCGGAACCAATTCGGAGGATTGTCGTCATCGGGGATTGCCCGCTGTTTGGCATGCCACTGCCCGTACAGCGGCGGTCCCACAATGGCAGGTTCGTCTCCCGGCGGGGTTAGTTCGGCCGGTGTATTGAGAATGTTCTTTAGGGCAGTCTGAAACGGCACGCGGGAGTCGTCGGGCCAAGGGGTTGATTCAGTTTGGGGAGTGCGAAGTGGGCCTTCAAGTCCAAGGACTGGTCCGGGACCATCGGCAGGAAGTTCCGGCATCCCCCATCCCGGATTCGTGATACTCATCGGATTAAGCCCCACACTGGACGGCAGGATACGGGGTACAAGCCGACGAGCCAGTGCTTCGAAATCCCCTTCAACCCCCGTACTGAATTCCCAATAATAATAGACGGGAAGCCGGATGGGACTGCCACCATCAGCGCCAGTGCTCTGCGACCAGGCGGGATTCAAAGCCTTTTCATCGTCCGGTGTCACGGGTTCCCCTAGTCCGGACTTCCGCCCTACGTCAAAAGTTGGAACCAGGCAGGCGTAGTATCCAGTCTTCGGGTCGAGGCGACGGGGAGAGACTAACCTGGAGACGGTCTTTTCCGGACTTTGCTTCAGCAGGTCGCTCAGCGCCTTCTGCCGTGTCTTTTCATCGAGCGAGGGATCCATGATTCGAGTGCTACCTTCGACAATTTGCGCGTGAGCCCAGGCCCATGCTTCCGCCAGGTCCGGAAGCTCTTGTCGCGGGCATTCCAGAACCGGCAAGGGCTGGGTCGGAGTCACCGTGATCGTTGCATTGGCTTTCGGCACTGCCACCAGGCAGATCCACGGTTGCAGGTGTCCGGCAGCGTCGGGGACAACAGGCGAAAGTAACCAGGGGAAATCAGGCAAGTCACACTCGATCAATGGAAAGTAGTTCGGCTCAAAGTCCGTGGCCAGATGATGCGGATCTGTGCGAATCACTTCGCGTGGATCGATGCCGGTTACGTCCCCGGGTCCGTACAGCTGCACAGGAACATCGACGTCAATTCTGTTGTTCACTCGCAATTTGATCGGCACGGCCAAATGACCACCCTGGACGGTCGCCATACCGGCCGTTGTGATCCCGGCATGCAAACCCTGACGCAACCATGAAAATAGGCGTGCTATGGTCGTGTCTGTCGAATTGTCTGGCATATTCCTCGCTCCTTTGAAAATCTCCGTTACGCCACCTGTTGGAGGGTACGATAGCGGGCATTGCCGGAGCGGCGCAGCAGGGCCTGTCCGGCCGCCCCCGTCCCCACCACCCCCGGCCGCCCCACGGCCGGCCTCACAGACCAC
>Ga0335069_10010485_pt1 | contig 13130 bp, 6 predicted proteins | sample Lox_Sample_11_FD_206714 | JGI IMG/M metagenome (GOLD analysis project Ga0335069, IMG submission 206714) | Soil microbial communities from Loxahatchee National Wildlife Refuge, Florida, United States - Lox_Sample_1.1 | ecosystem: Environmental > Terrestrial > Soil > Wetlands | place: USA: Florida... | reverse complement strand
CGCCTCCCACCGCACCGATCCACGGCCCTGCACTGGCTCCCGCCGCAGGCCCCGTGAACACATTCCCCGGGAAACCGACGGCATACAACAACTCGTTCGGGCCGGAAGGCGTGATCGTTGGATAACCGATCGTTGTCCCCGAGGACACTGCCGTTGCTCCGATGTCGCTGTCCAACACCGACGTCCCAGTGCTCAAAGAGAACTCATCGGCCCAGGCCACCGCATCGATCGCCGTCGTCCAATTGATCGAAAGCGCCTTGCTCGCGTTCGAAGGCGCATTCAGAAGATAGAACAGATAAATCGTGCCTCGCTGCGTCGTGGCAGGATAGGCAAACGGCGAATGCGGCGACATGCTGTACACATTTCCGTTCCCGTCCTTCACCGTCACACCGCTCACCGGAACGGCCGTCCCCGCATCGAACTCCACTCCCACAACAACGTCATCCCCAGCCGCTGGATTGCTCGGCAACGTCAGGGCCAAGGTCGTCACATTCGACGTCCCCGCCACTGATCCCCCCTGCACATGCGTCCACGTCACCGCAGACGCACTCGTTACCGTCAGGCTCGCCCAGATCAGGGTCGCTAGGAATCTCCGCATGAGACGACACTCCCCGCGCACGAAGGCATGTGCGCCATAAGATATGGAATCAATGACTTGTCAACAACACTTTGGGGGGATCTCTACCGGGTGTCCTGAGTGTCTCTGAACTCCATTCGCATGTCAATGCTGTATCCGGAAGACTCCGGGTAAATCCTTTTGATCCCGTCAACTAGAAGTCAACTGGAATCTCTCCAGGCGCACGATCTCTTCCGAAACCCCAGCACATCAATGCGCCGAGGCTGCCTGCACCAGCACCTCCACGGGCGCAACAACCATGTCCCGCAGAACCGCCTGAGGCTTCTCTGCCTGCTTCAGGATCGCGAGTTCGCGCTGCGCAATTCCGGCATCGAGCACGCGATGATTCTCCAGATCCTCCAGCGCTTCGAGTCCGAACGTCGCCACCTGCGCCAGGGTCTGCGAAACCGGAGCCAGCTCCACCGTCAGCTCCGACTTCCCGAGCTGCGGCTCAAGCTTCGCATCGTTCTCGCGCCAGAGCACCAACCAGTGACGGACTTCTCTCCGCTCCTCGGCCGATGCGCCGCCATCGGCAACGGCCTTCGCTGCCTCGCCGAACTTGCGGGCCGCCTCGCTCTCCGGCGGCACCGCATCCACCAGCCGGTTCAGCGCTGAAGTCGCATCGTAATGCCGCAACTCCTCACGCTCATATCCCATCGGCGGCTGAACCGCCGCGGCCAGAATGCGCATGGCCTTCGGGTCCAGATCGCCCGTCATCCGCTCCAGCATGAGTTCGGTCGAAGACAGATGCTCCAGCCCGTAATACTGCAGCTTCTGCGACACAACCGCCAGACGCGCATACATCGAGGCCACATCCCGCACATCCTGCGGAGACCAGAGCCTCTCCGCGATCGCCGCCGTCCGCGGCCAGATCCGGCTGTCGACATTCTCCGGAGTCACAAACTCACTCCACATCGTGGCCTCACCGCCCAGAATGCGCGCCTTCTCCTCCGGGGTCAGCGATGCCGCATCTCCCTCCATCGGGTCCGCCAGATAATGCTCCGCCGCCGACTGGTTCAGATCGATGTAATACCCCGTCGACAGCAAGCCGCGATTTCCCTGTCGCGCAGCCGCAGCCAATGCCTTCGGTCCGCGCCACGACTGAATCACTACATCGCGCGGTGTATCGGGCTCGAGTACTTCATCCCAGCCCTCCATGATCTTGTGGTGCCCGGCCACCAGCTTCTGCACGCGCGCCGTGAAATACGATTGCAACGCGGCATTGTCCTTCAAGCCATGCGCCTTTTTGAAAGCATCGATCGCCTGATTCGCATCCCACTCTTTCCCGTCACACTCGTCCCCGCCAATGTGAAAGTAGGCATCGGGAAACAACGTCGTCATCTCTCCGATGAATCGATCCAGGAAACGATAGGTGCTCTCGCGCGTCGGGTCCATCGCCGGATCCATCACCCCCCAGCGCGTTTCGACCTTGTATGGCCCCTTCCCGCTCGCCAGCTCGGGATACCCAGCAAACCACGCGGTCGTGTGGCACGGCACGTCGAACTCGGGCACCACACGGATCCCGCGGTCGCGCGCGTACTGCACCACTTCACGCACCTGCGTCTGCGTGTAGTACTGCCCGTTCGAGCCCTTCTCTTGCAGGAGCGGATAAATCTTGCTCTCCACGCGGAATCCCTGATCCTCGGAGAGATGCCAGTGAAACACATTCAGCTTCACCGCTTCCATCCCATCCAGGTTTCGCTCGATCATGTCCACCGGCATGAAGTGTCGCCCGGAATCGATCATCAGCCCGCGCCACGGAAACCGTGGCTGGTCATCGATCGTCATCGCAGGCACCGCGAACCCGCTTGGCGTGATGTGCACCAATTGCAGAAACGTCTGCAGCCCATGCAGGACTCCCAGTGGATTCTTCGCCGTCAACTGCGCGCCGCTCGGCGTGATCTCCAGACGGTACGACTCGTCCTCACCCAGTTGCTGCACGGCTTCGCTCGCGCCGGCAGTCTGAATTGTCAGCGTGGCCTTGTCAGCCGCACCGTTTTGAAATGGGATCCCAGTCTCCCGGCCGAGCGTCGCCAGGAATCGCTCCTTGGCGGCAATCAAACGCGGTTCGGTGTATCCGGTCAGAGCAACTGAAAAGCCTCCCTCAATCGCCAATTGCCCGGTTCCAGTCACCGCGTGCGCAGGCAGAGGCATCAGATCGAGTGACGCCGCGCTCTGCGCGCCACTTGCCGTTGCAAACGAGAGAAAGGCAAGAAAAGAGAAAACACACAGCAAACCACTGCGACGTTCGAGCGACTTAAACATGGGACTCCTTGGACTACGTTTCATGGTGCGAACCGGGCCCGCACGCTGTCAATCCGGATCTCCGAAATCTAGGGCAGGAACGTCTGTGTGCTCGTAATCTCCAGATCGGCCTGAACAGGCAGATGGTCGCTCGCCCCGCCGGCAAGCACGCGAACATGCTCCTTCTCTACCCGCCATGCGTGTGCCGCAATATCCCAATACGCCAGGTCGCGCGCCTTCAGTTCGAGCGGCACAACCTGCTCTGCCCCCGCTTCAATCCTCACTCGCTTGAATCCTTTCAACTCCATCTGCGGCCTAGTCACCGCAGAGCCCCGGTGCTGTACATACATCTCCACCACCTCATCGCTCGCGCGTGTGCCCGTATTCTTCACCTTCACGCTCACGGTGACATTTCCATCCGCGCCCGCACTCGGCGCACTCAGGCTCAGCCCTTCATACGCAAATGTCGTATAGCTCAGTCCGAATCCAAACGCATACAACGGCTTCTGCTTGCTGTACATGTAGGTGCGCCCATCAAGCAGGTTGTAGTCCATGATCGGTAACAGTTGCGCATCCCCCGTCGGCCAGGTCTGCGTCAGCCTGCCGGCCGGCGAGGTTTCTCCAAACAGCACATCGGCGAGCCCATGCCCCTCTTCCTGGCTGTTGTGCGTCATATGCACAATCGCAGGCACATTCTGCTCGCTCCACACAATCGCATACGGAAAACTCGACCGCAGCACTTCAATCGTCTTCGGATTCGCGGCATAGACCTTCTTCACCAGATCTTCCTGCTCCAGCACGATCGTCTTCCGATCCATGTCCTCCTTGCCGTTCGACGGCGTCGGGCACACGTCCCAGCCCGCATTGCACTCCGGGTGATTGCCAACCACGACGATCGCCATATCGGCGGCGTGCGCCACCTTCGCCGCCTCCGCCGGATCCGACCCATCGGCAAATGTCACTTTGATCCCTTGCCCTGCCGCCTCGCGAATCCCATCGAGAATCGTCACTGAGTAAGGCCACGTTCCGCTGTACCAGTCCTGCAGCACCTGATCGATCCACGGTCCGATCACCGCAATCGTCTTCAGCTTCGTGCGATCCAGCGGCAGCGTGCTGTTTTCATTCTTCAGCAGCACAATCGACTCATCCGTCGCCTGTCGTGCCAGCGCCTTGCTCGAATCCCGCTCCCACGGCGGCAGTTCCCCATCGCTTTCACGCCCAATCTTCGCGTACGGATCGACACCCGCCGGGTCCATCTCCCCAAGCCGCAGAAAGAGGCGCAGCAGATTCTTCAACGACGCATCGATCTCCGCCTCCGTGACCAACCCATCCTTCACTGCCTGCGCCAGATCGTCCTTGTACGTGTCGAGAAAGTGATTGATTCCGGCCTTCACCGCGGCGGCCGCACCGTGTTCCTTGTCGGGAAACGTCTTGTGCGCCGTGATCAGCAAGCCCAGCGCCCCGCCGTCCGTGCAGATCAATCCATCGTTGCCCCATTCCTTGATCATCACGTCCTTCAGCACGGGATGAATCATCATCGGGATGCCGTTCCACGAGTTGTACGCGGCCATCACGGCGCGCGAGCCGCCCTCCTCGAATCCCATCCGGAACGGCACCGAGTAATACTCGCGAAACAGCCTTTCGTCGAAATCCGACGAACTGTGCGCGCGCCCATCCTCGTTCTCGTTAGCCAGGAAGTGTTTCATCAGCGACGCAGCCTGCCAATGCTTCGGATCGGGGCCCTGCAGGCCGCGTGCAAAAGCCACCGTCAGCGTCCCGACAAGAAACGGATCCTCGCCATACGACTCTTCTGTCCTGCCCCACCGCGGATCGCGACTCAGATCGGCATTCGCCGCGCGCACCACCACACCGCCACGATCGAAAACCGGGTTCTGGTAGTAGTAGCGAGCCTCATAGCCTTCGAGCGCTCCGATCTTTTCCAACAACGCCGGATCCCAAGTCGCCCCCAGTCCCTTCTCCTGCGGGAATGTCGTTGTCGGCACCGGTTGCCGGCCCTGCCCGCCCCAGCCCGCAGGTCCCCCCAGCGCCAGTCCATGCAGACCTTCTACTTGCCCCGAAAAAACAAGCCCCAGCCTCGGAATCTTCGGATGATCCGACATCAGGTCGATCTTTTCCGCGAGCGTCAACCTGCCCAGCAGATCGGCGATTCGTTGATCGTCGCCGAGTTTCGGATCGCGAAATGGATAATCCTGTGCTGCGAGATGCTGAACTGTCCCCAGTCCAACAATGATCGCCGCTCCCCACACCCATCGAGCCACACTCGCTCTACGCATCGCTGCCACCGCTCCCCTTTTTGACGAGCGAAGACTATCACAGCTCAATCGATTCACTGCGTGCCGTCTCCAACAGAAAAAGGGCGAAACGCCTGCGCGCCTCGCCCTTGATTTCTTTGAGCTTGGAAAACTCAGTAGAGCCGGAAATTCACCTCGATGGTGATCCTCACCGGAACAGGCGTCCTGCCGTCCTTCATCGCCGGCTTGAACTTGTACTTCCGGACGGCCTCCAGCGCCTTCTCGTCCAGCCCCATCCCCAGCGCGCGAATCACGCGCGGGTCCTGCGGATTGCCCTGCGCATCGACGATCAATGAGATCAGGCATACACCCTGATATTTCGCGCGCCGTGCCTCATCCGAGAACTCAGCCTCTGGCGTGAAGATCGCGACCGGGGCCGAAACGCCCCCGCCAATCTGGTACACGCCACCGCCGGCATTGCCACCGGTGCCTGGACCAAAACCATTCCCTGTGCCCGAACCCAGACCGCCGCCGTATCCAGTTCCCATCCCGCTGCCACCGCCTTGCCCATTCGAGGCCAGCGTTACGTTCGCAGACTTCGTGACACCGATATTCGGCAGGTTCGGGTTATCCGGCAACTGGATATTCTGCTGCACGTTGATCGCCGACGGCACTGCCAGTTTCGGCTGCTCCAGAATCGGCGTCATGGGAGGCGTGATCGGGTCCTTCATCCGAGGAGGCAGTTTGCCCTTGATCGGATCGACAATGTCGTGCGAACCACCACCACCGCCGCCGCCCGCCGCAACCCCCGCCTTCGGTGCCTTCAGGTCAAACGTGCCCACGTCCACGTCCGTCACCTGTACCGGAGGCTTCACAATGTTCTGCACCACATGAATGCCCAGCCAGATGGCCAGCAATACGACCGCGATGTTGAATGTGGTCGAAATCCCGATCGCCCAGGGATTGGCCTTCACGGCCATGCGGTCCGGAACCGGGATAGGGGTGGATGTCAGTTGCAGAGGGGGAAGTTTAACCGGGAAAAAGACGTCCCGAAGATTCTCGTAGAGCGTCTGCCAAACAGGCTTCTCCTCGAAGGCTTTGCCCAAAAACGCGTCGAGCTCGTGCCCTGTTGTCAAACCTAGTACATCCTCGGAGTCTGCCCGCGGCCGGGTGAGTAAATCGTTTGCCATGTCTGCCGGCGGCCTTATCGCCTGCGCTTGTTCCACTGGGAAGCGCCCAGACGGAAGCCCATTCCTTCCATTATGCTCGACACTGCCTGCGCCTGTCTGTAGCTCCGAGACCCCGGGCTCATCCTTGCTACCCTCCCGAGTCTCATATTCCGTAGGGTACAAGATTCCCATAAACAATAGACGGCTAACTCGAGTGCTCGTTACCGAAAACTTTCCTCAAGATTTACACTGATAAAGATCATTTCTGCTTCAAAAACCCTGGGAGTGTCCATGTCTCCAGCGCCGGAGTTGAAGGCGACCTTGAACTTGCCTCAAACCGCCTTTCCTATGAAGGCGAACTTACCTCAGAATGAACCACTTCGCCTGGCTCGGTGGACCGAATTGCGCCTCTACCAAGAGCTGCGCAAATCCGGCAAAGGACGCCCCGTTTACCTCCTCCATGACGGTCCGCCCTACGCCAACGGACCGATCCATCTCGGTCACGCCCTCAACAAGGGACTCAAGGACTTCGTCGTCAAGTCGAAAACCATGGCCGGCTTCGATGCGCCCTACGTTCCGGGTTTCGATTGCCATGGTCTTCCCATTGAAATCAAAATCGATGAGCAGCTCGGACGCAAAAAACTCGAAATGCCCGTCCCCGAAGTCTTAGATGCATGCCGCGCCTACGCGCAAAAATACATCGAACTGCAGACCTCTCAGTTTCAGCGCATCGGCTGCTTTGGCCGCTGGGATGATCCTTACAAGACCATGTCCCGCGACTACGAGGCCCGCACCCTGGAAGCCTTCTACGGCTTCCTGGAGAAGGGCTTCGTCTATCGCGGCCTGAAGCCGGTCTACTGGTGCATCCACGATCAGACAGCGCTCGCCGAAGCCGAAGTCGAATACGATTCCCACACCAGCCCGTCGATCTATGTCCGCTACCGGCTGACCGCCGCTCCAGAGACATTGGATGCGGCTTTAAAGGATCGCGAAGTCTACACCATCATCTGGACCACCACGCCGTGGACACTCCCCGCGTCGATGGCCGTGGCCTTCCATCCCGATTTTGAATACGTGGCTCTCGCTGCCAGCGGAACCACCAGAATTGCGAACGCCCCCACCGACCCGGTCTACATCGTCGCGGCAGAACTCGCGCCCGCCGTCATTACGGCCTGCCAGCTCGGCAACACCCAGGAACTGGCTCGATTCAAAGGCACAAAACTGGAACGCACAACCTTCAAGCACCCGTTCCTCGAGCGCAGCATCCTCGGCGTGCTGGCCACCTACGTCACCGCCGACACGGGCACTGGCGCAGTTCACACCGCCCCCTCCCACGGCGCCGACGACTTCTACACCGGCCAGCGCTACGGCCTCGACCAGACCACCCGCGTCGACGCCGCCGGCCGCCTTCACGTCGATCGCGACGCCTGGCCCCTGTCCGCCCTTCCGCCGTTCGAAGGACTCACCGTCTGGGCTGCCAATCCAATCATCCTGGCCCTGCTTGAAGAGCAGCGCGCCCTGCTCGGCTCCGCCGATCTCGAACACTCCTACCCGCACTGCTGGCGCTGCCACAATCCGGTCATCTTCCGCGCCACCGAGCAGTGGTTCATCTCTCTCGATACGCCGATCACCTCTCAGGGCAAGGAAAAGAAATTCCGTCAACTCACCATCGAAGAAATCGACAAGGTCGTCTGGGATCCCTCCTGGGGCAAAGAACGTATCACCAATATGATCGCCACCCGCCCCGATTGGTGTATCAGCCGCCAACGCATCTGGGGTGTGCCCATCGCCGTCTTTCTCTGCGAAGCCTGCAACCAGCCCATCCTCGATCCCGCCTTGAACCGCAAGATCGTCGATCTGTTCGAACGCGAAGGCGCCGAAGCTTGGCATACCACCGACGTCGCTGCCCTCTTGCCCGCCGGCGCAAAATGCAGCCACTGCGGCGAGACGGGCTTCCGCAAAGAAACCGACATCCTCGATGTCTGGTTCGACTCTGGCACAAGCTGGTTCGCAGTCTGTGAATCGGATCGGGAGTTGAAATCCCCCTACAAAGACTTTCAGGAAGGAAAGCGCACGGAGTGCCTGTACCTGGAGGGCGGCGATCAGCACCGTGGCTGGTTCCACTCTTCCCTGCTGACCTCCGTCGCGCTGCGTGGCCGCGCTCCGTACTCCCATGTCGCCACCGCCGGCTGGACCCTCGACGAACAAGGCCGAGCCATGTCCAAGTCGCTCGGCAACGGTGTCGATCCCGTCGACATCGCCGAACGCCTCGGCGGCGAGATCGTGCGCCTCTGGGTCGCCTCCGTCGACTTCCGCGAAGACATGGCCGCCAGCGAAAACCTGATGCAGCGCTGCGCCGAACTCTACCGCAAACTCCGCAACACCTTCCGCTTCCTTCTCGGCAATCTCAACGGCTTCGATCCCGCGCGTGATCACGTCGCCGAAGCAGACCTGTTGCCGCTTGACCGCTACATGCTCGCCCGAACCCGCGACCTGGCCGAGAAAATCCTCAGCTGGTACGAGGCATTCGAATTCCACCGCGTCTATCAAGCCGTGAACGAATTCGCCATCGTCGATCTCAGCGCCTTTTACCTCGACATCCTCAAGGACCGGATGTACACCTTCGCGCCCTCGAATCCGGCGCGCCGTTCCGCGCAGACCGTGCTGTGGCAGATCACGGAGGCCCTCGTCCGCCTCGTCGCTCCCATCCTCAGCTTCACGGCCGACGAAGTATGGGAGTACCTGCCCAAGGTGCAAGGCCGCGAAGCCAGCGTGCACCTCGCCCTGTTCCCCAGGCCCGAAAAGATCTTCTCGGAGAATCCCGCGCCGATCCTCGAGGAGTGGAAGCAGATCTTCGCCGTCCGCGACGAAGCTCTCCGCGTGCTCGAAGAAGAGCGCCAGGCCAAACGCATCGGCAAGGGCCTGGAAGCTGAAGTCGAGATCGCCGCTTCTGGCGATCTGCTCAGATTGCTTCGTCGCCATGAGCCCGGACTCAAAGAGATCATCAATGTCTCCGCGGTCCGCGTCGTCGAAGGCAAAGAGCTTAAGGCACGGGCGCTTCCCGCCTCCGGCCACAAATGCGCGCGCTGCTGGAACTTCATGCCCGAAGTGTCGAAATATGGCGTATGGGAGAATGTCTGCTCGCGCTGCCACGCGGCCTTGAAGGAAATGGAAATCGATCCTCCTAGGGAGGCAGCCTCGTGAGCTTCGCCCCACCTCGTCAGCCGGGGTCCCCATCGACAGGTCCACATCGATGGGGTGGTCGTCGTCTGCCCTGGCTCCTGCTCATCTCCGCCTTCGTCATCTTCCTCGACCGGCTGACGAAGACTCTGGTCTCCGCACGCATTGCCATTGGCGGAGCCATCCCGGTCATCCCGCGCTTTCTCCGTATCACCCATTGGACCAACGAGGGCGCTGCCTTCTCCCTCTTCGCCGACTCCGCATCCCCCAACACGGTTCGCTGGGTGCTGATCGCCTTCTCTCTGCTGGCCGCGTGCGTCGTTCTTGTTGCCATGATTCGCCTCGGCAGCCAGTTCAACCTCACCACCATAGCGCTTGCTCTCGTCTTCGCCGGTGCGCTCGGGAATGTCCACGACCGCATCGTCTACGGTTCCGTCGTTGACTTCATCGAAGTCCACATCTTCAGCTATCACTGGCCCGACTTCAACGTTGCCGACAGTTCCATCGTCACCGGAGCATGCCTCTTGCTGCTCGACTCGCTGCGATCGAAAAAGCCAATCGAACTCAGCGCCAACCAATCCACGGAGTAATCGGGCTGAGCGAATCCACCTCACAATCCGGGCTCATTTGCAGTCCACGACAAGAACGAGGAGTACATGAAACCAGGCTGTATCCCCCCTTGCGTAACCTCAAAGCATCTGTCCGCGGTTGCGTTCGCCCTCCTTCTCATCGCCTTCACCCCTCAGGACCATGCCCAGCGTCTTCCCGACACTGTCGTCCCAGAGCACTATCAGCTCATCCTCACACCCGACCTCAAAAACGCAACCTTCTCCGGATCCGAATCCATCGACGTCCTGCTCAAGAGCTCCACCGATACGATTACGCTGAACTCGGCCGAAATTGCCTTCCAATCCGTGAGTGCAACGGACCAAGCGGGCAAGCAGCCGGCGACCATCGCGCTGGACGCCGACAAACAGCAGGCCACCTTCCACTTCCCCCACGCACTTCCCGCCGGCAAGGCCACCCTCGCCATCCAATACACCGGCATTCTGAACAACGAACTGCGCGGTTTCTATCTCTCCAAAACCCCGCGCCGCAATTACGCAGTCACGCAGTTCGAATCCACCGATGCGCGCCGCGCCTTCCCTTCCTTCGATGAGCCGGCGCTCAAGGCGACCTTCGACGTCTCACTCATCGTCGATTCCGGCGACACTGCCATCACCAACACGGAGATCGAGAGCGACACCCCCGGACCCGTCGAAGGCAAGCACACCCTACGCTTCTTCGCCACGCCCCGAATGTCCACCTACCTTCTCGCCTTCCTGGTCGGAGACTTCCAGTGCACCACCGGCGAGCAGGATGGGGTCACGATCCGCGGATGCGCCACGCCCGACAAGGTTGCCCTCACGCCCTATAGCGTCGAAGTCGCCAAGTTCATGCTCCACTACTACAACGGCTACTTCGGCATCCCCTACCCGTTGAAGAAGCTCGATCTCATCGCTCTTCCCGACTTTGAAGCCGGCGCCATGGAGAACTTCGGCGCAATCACCTACCGTGAAACAACGATGCTGCTCGACGAGAAAACCGCGTCGATGGATGCGCGCCAGGTCGTCGCCGTCGACATCGCACACGAGATGGCTCACCAGTGGTTCGGCGATCTCGTCACCATGCAGTGGTGGGACAACGTCTGGCTCAACGAGGGATTTGCCACCTGGATGGAAGCCAAGGCCGTCGGTGTGATGTATCCCGAGTGGCACATGGAAGAAGCAGTCGCTGTCGACTTCGACAGGACTCTGAACGTCGATGCCCAGCCAACCACGCGCCCCATTCGCGCTCGTGCCGACACGCCTGACGAGATCAACCAGATGTTCGACGGCATCGCCTACGGCAAGGCAGGCCACGTGCTCGATTCCGTCGAGAACTTCGTCGGCCCCGAGACCTTCCGCCAGGGAGTGCACAACTACCTCACTGCACACCTCTACGCCAATGCAACGGCAGAGGACTTCTGGGATGCGCTCACCTCTGTCAGCCATCAGCCGGTCGATCGCATCATGGCAAGCCTCATCGCTCAACCCGGCGTGCCGCTCCTCACCTTTGGCGAACCGGCCCACGGCAGTGTTCCCGTAACGCAGACCCGCTTCTTCCTCAGCCCGAGTGTGAAGTCCGATCCATCCCAGAAATGGGTTCTCCCCGTTTGTTTCAAGAGCGGCCAGGGTCAGGCATGTGAAGTCTTGAATCCGGAAGGCAAGTCCCTCCGCATTCCCTCTGCCAGCATCCCCTTTGCCAACGCGCAAGGCCTCGGCTACTATCGCAGCCTCTATCCGGCGAGCGTCTATCAGTCACTCGTCGCCAACGTCGAGACGGCTCTTACCCCCTCCGAGCGCATCAGCCTGCTCGGCGATGAGTGGGCCAAGCTGCGCTCGAACAAGGCTCCAGCGGGCGAATATCTCGATCTCGTGGCTGCGGTCAAAGACGATCCGAGCGCCGCTGTCATTGCCAGCGCGGCCGATGGCGTCGGCACTCTCTATGAGCGCGTGGCCTCTTCGCCCGAAGAGAAGAATGCCCTCGCCGCCTGGATTCGTACCACGTTCTCTCCGGTCTACGCGAAGATTCCCCCGCCATCGCCCAAGGACACGCCGGACCAGCGCGAGTTGCGCGGCCAACTCTTTACGCTCCTTGGGTTCTATGGCAAAGATCCCGTCATCCTCGCGCAAGCGCACAATCTCACGGAAAAATACCTCGCAGACTCGGCTTCGATCGATCCGACCCTGCGGGAGTCCGCCCTCTCTCTCGCTGCGCGTTACGGAGATGCCGAACTGTTCGACAAGCTCCTGCACATCTGGGAAACATCCACCAATCCTGAACTCCAGACCGACGCCCTCCGGCGTCTGGCCGTCTTCCAGGATCCAAAGCTGGTCGCGCGTGCGCTCAACCTGGCCGTCTCAGGAAAGGTCCGCAACCAGGACGCCGTTTTTCAGCTCGGGATCGAAATGGCGAGCGAAGAAAATCGCACCCAAACCTGGGAGTTCATCCAGTCCCATTGGGACAAGGTCCAGGCTCAGTTCACCGCCAATATGGGCGCGGCACTGGTCGAGTCCACAGAGGCCTTCTGCTCCTCAGCCGATCGGGAGAACGTACAGGGGTTCTTCACAGCGCACAAGGTCGCCGCGGCAGATGTCTCCTTACGGCATGCTCTCGAATCCATCGACGGATGCGTCGAGTTGCGCAGATTGCAGGAGCCCGAGCTGAAAACCTGGCTCGCCGCACAACCAGATACCGTGGGAGGATTGAGGTCGGCTCTGCGCTAACTCATTTCCTGAGTCCCACTGTATCCTGAGGCCGCAAATGTCCAAGTCGACGCGACCCTGACGAGCGACGACCTTGCGCAAGATTCCAAGGCCACAGCAACTCAGGAAATGCCGTGGACCAAACCCGCGAATCCACCCCAAAACAAAACCCCTCCACACGATGGTGTGGAGGGGTTTCTTCTTGATGGCCCGATGAAGAGGGGTTACTGCTCCTGGAAGTTCACCACAAGATTCACGTCGATCGGAACAGTCCGCTCGTCGAGCATCCCAGGCACGAAGTGATACTCGCGCACTGCGGCAAGCACGCGCGCGTCAACGGTCTGGTTCACCGACTTGACCAGGTGGACGTTCTGCGGCGTGC
>Ga0335069_10010484_pt1 | contig 13130 bp, 9 predicted proteins | sample Lox_Sample_11_FD_206714 | JGI IMG/M metagenome (GOLD analysis project Ga0335069, IMG submission 206714) | Soil microbial communities from Loxahatchee National Wildlife Refuge, Florida, United States - Lox_Sample_1.1 | ecosystem: Environmental > Terrestrial > Soil > Wetlands | place: USA: Florida... | reverse complement strand
CTCGAAGAGGGACTCGCGAAGGCTGCGTCGGCGGCGCCAGAAGGCATCGCGTCGGTCGCTGTCGATTGCTGGGGAGCGGACTACGTCCGGTTAGCGCCAGATGGCCGGAGACTGTATGCCCCATTCTGCTACCGGGATGAGCGCACAGTCGCCAGCAAGGAAGCAGCGGACCTTCTGATTACGCCGTTCGATCTTTTCCAGCGAACCGGCGTGCTTCCCATGCGGCTCAACGACATCTACCAGCTTTGCGCGGACTCGGCTGCGGGCGTGGATCCGGCTGCGCCATGGGTTTCGATCCCGGAATACATTCTTTACTGGCTCGGCGCGCCGCGCGTTGCCGAATACACCCGCGCCACCCACACCGGTCTGGTGAACCTTCAGACGAGAGATTGGGACCGCGAACTCTTCGGTTTGCTTGGGCTCGATATCGCTGCAGCTCCGCCAGTGGTGCACGCAGGCGACGTTGTCGGCCGGCTGCAAGGGCGTTTGGCATCACTTGATGGGTTCAAAGAGACCGAGCTCATTGTTCCGGGCTGCCACGATACCGCGTCAGCGATCGCAGGGATTCCCACAAGCCTGGAGAATACGCTCTATATAAGTTCGGGTACGTGGTCGCTGGTGGGCACCTGCACCGCCGTGGCGTGCACAACGCGGGAAGCGTTCGATGCGGGGTATACGAATCTCGGCGCGGCAACGGGCGACCTGTTGTTTCACTCGGTGATCAACAGCATGTGGGTGCTGAAACAGTGCATGGATGGGTGGGCGGCGGCGGGAAGGCCGTGGAAGATCGAGGAGCTGGTGCAGAAAGCAGGCCGGTGCGATTGCGCAGGGGTGCTCGACATGGATGCCGCCCCGCTGATGCTCGATACCGAGATGCCGCAGCGCATCAACGGCGAACTCAAGCGGCTCGGCTTCGGCGAAATTTCCGACGTGCCGGGCAACGAGGCGATTTTTGCGCGGACGATCTTCGAGAGTTTGGCGAGGCGTTACGCTTCGGCGACCGCGAATCTTGAAAAGGTGCTTGGCCACAAGATCGAGCGCATCCACATGATCGGTGGCGCCACGCGCAACAAATTGCTGGTCGAACTGACGGAGCGGCACACCGGATTGAAGGTGGAGGTCGGCGAGACGGAGAGCTCGACGATCGGAAATCTGGCTATTCAGCTGGCAGCGAGCGAAGCGGCCGGCGGACAGGTGACGCCTGCAGCGATTCGCAAGTGGGCGGAGAGGCTGTGCCGCAATCGTAGCTGCTAAGCGTTTTCGCGGCCGCGGCCAGCAACAGGCGAGAGGCTATGGCAAAGGCCGGACCTGAACAAAAAGCCGCGAAATTCCATCGCGCCGTCCGTGCCGCCCTTCGCCCGCTGAAGGATGCGGAGCGGGCGGCCGGCGCGAAAGCCTACATGCGCGGCAAGTTCGAGTATCTAGGAATCGGAACCCCGACGCGGCGTGCGGCGGTGGCGACAGCAGTTCGCGGGTTCAAGCCGGCGACGGGCAGGGCGTTGCGGGAAGCCGCCACGGGCCTGTGGGCGATGCGAGAGCGGGAGTATCAATATGCAGCCGCCGATCTGCTGATCAAATATCAGTCGGTGTTAAGCCTTGATGATCTGCCGTGGCTGCTCGACCTGGCGCAGCAGAAATCGTGGTGGGACACGGTGGATTGCCTGGTGAAGGTAGTGGGCAAGATCGTGCGCCGGTCAGGAGCCAAGGGCGCACGGACGATGGACCGGGCGGTGAAGCATGGGGATTTCTGGGTGAGACGCATCGCGATGCTGCACCAGTTGGGCTGGCGCGATGAGTGCGACACGGAACGGCTGTTCCGCCACGCGGAACTGCTGGCGGCAGAGAAGGAGTTCTTTATCAGGAAGGCGATTGGGTGGGCGCTGCGCGACTATGCGTGGCACGACTGGCGCGCGGTCGAGAAGTTTCTCGTCGCAAACGAAGGGAAATTTTCGGGGCTCACGGTGAGAGAAGCAGGGAAGAATTTTGCGGCGCTGCGAAAACGGTAACGGTGGTCCCTTGACCTGGCGGCGGCTTTGGCTTGCAGATTTCTGCAGGTGATGATGACGTACCTGCACCGTCCCTACGGGACTCCGAAACGCATAAGTGGAATCCAATTTCCCCACGCTGAAGCGCTGGGCTAACAATCGCTGCGCCTACGGCGCGTTAGCTCTAAGATCAAATCCGCGCAGTGCCGCTTGAGGACGAATCTCACGGCGCTCGACGAGCGCTGGAGAGCCTGATCGTGGGTCAATTTGGAAAAACCATCCCTCAGGGCATTGGCGGCGCGATTCGTGCCTTTTCAATACGGTTTCGACAGGAATGAATACTTTTCGAGCTGGGCGCCCACTTGCGGGAGTGCGCTTGACTCGGCGGCGGCTTTGGCCTTACTTTGGCGTTACACGGGAAAGGAGGTTGATCCAGCCTATGAAGATTGATTTACCAAGTAGTACGGTACGTGAGGTGACTGAGGCCTGAGGCATAGCGTCTCTGGCTCCGGATAAGACCCGGCGGAATCCACCCAGCGACAAAGATCCGTCGCCGGGGAGCACGTTGTAGAGGGTTCTCCACCATGGCTCTGGCAATCGCTTGAACGCGACCGCCTCAGTCCAATCCCAACAGATCACCGGCAGCGGCCTGGGGACGAACAGTTCTCAGGCCGTTGTTGTTTCTGGAATCCGGAGGATTCAGGTCAGTGAGTTCCCAGGTCTCAAAAGCGAGACCTGGGACACCCGCAACCAGTTCTAATAGCGCCAACTGGTGAGGTCGGCGCCGGCGGGGGCGGTTTTGGCGATGCGATCGAGAATTTTGGGCAGATACATGAAGTTGTAGTGCAGCCGCGAATAAGCGTTGGGCAGCGTGGGGTCGCCGTTCCAGCAGTGTTCGGCGCGATCGCCGTAAACGACTTCTCCGCCGTAGGGTGGATTGGTTGTTGACTTGAGAAAATCTTCCATGCGGTAGACGGCATCGTTGAGGAAATAAGTATCGGCCGAGCCGACGTAGATGTGAATCTTGCCGGCGAGCTGCGGGCCGAGCTTAGGCCAGTCGCGCTCAAGAATGGCTTGGAGATCGTAGTGCTGGCGCCAATAGTCGGCAACCTTGGGATCGATAACACCGGTGTCCTGATCGAAGATGGGCTGGGGATAACCGTCTTCGGCGACCGGGCTGAAGACTGCCTGCCAGATGGCGTATTGTTCGCCGCTGCGGCTGTGATCACCGAGAGCGAGCTCGTAGGCGTTGCTCTCCTGAGTGGTGATGAAGGTGTGGCCGAGGTAGTCGCGCGTTGCCGGCTGGGCCTCTTTGCGATGCGGTCCTTCGATGTAGTAGGCGTTTTTGTCGTCGTAGATGTTCGTCGTTTCATAGGCGTGGAAGTCGATGGGATCGGGGCAGGCGGCGAAGGCTCCGTTGTAGTGGTCGGGATAAAAAATCTGCACAGCCAGCGCCTCCCAGCCGCCAGTGGAGCCGCCGTAGGTGAAGCGCGCCCAGCCCTGACCGATGGCGCGGAACTTCTTTTCGATGGCGGGAATCAGTTCCGTTTCGATGGCGTCGCCGTAGGGGCCGACGTTGGCAGAGTTCACTGCGTAGGAATCGTCGTAGTAAGGATTAGCGTGCTGGATCTGCACGACCAGATAGCGAGGATATTTCGGGCTAATCCACTGTTGGTAGAACTTGTAGGCCTCCTGCTGCTGGATCTGGTTGTATCCAGCGAGGTGGAAACGTTCGCTGTAGTCGGGCTTCAGGTTGGGATCGGGTGGGGTGGTACGGAAATCGTCGAAACCGCTTTCGAAGTGGCCATGAAAGATCATGAGGGGGAAACGCGATTCGGGGTGCTCGTCGAATCCGTCCGGGACCAGCACCACCGCGCTCAGGTACATGGGCTGCCCCCAGAACTTAGTCAACAGGTCGCTCTGGATGCGGAGATGCCGCACATATTTGGTGTCTTCTGGGACCGGGATGGGCGGAATGGTTTCGGTGAGGTTGAGCGAGATGACCACGTTGGGCTTGACGGTGACCTTTACCGGCTTGGAGTAGAGATTGCCCGGTGATCGGCTCCATTGCTGGCCCTCACCCTGGTCCATGTGGAGCTTGACGGTCTTGCCGTCGGAACGATGGAAAGTGGTATAGCGGTTGAACACGACCTGCGCGGTGTAGTCGCCGGGAGGGAGATCTTTGAGGTTGCGAATCGGATAGCCACGCGCGCCGGCATCCACGATGGTTGGTTCGCCCGGGCGCCATCCATCAACCGTAAGGCCGAAGACCAACTGCGTGTGGATTGAGTCGTCGATCTGGAAGCGTGGTTCGTCGCTGGGATCGGTGGAAAGGCAAAGCAACAGCCGTCCGTCCAAAGGGGCGGCGCTGACTTGTGACGAAAAGGTGACGGAAAATCTCTGGGCTGCGGCAGGGAGTGAAAGCGCGAGAGCCATGGGCAGAAAAAGAAAAAAAGCAATGCGGAGTTTCATGCAGAGACTATATCCCGGTGACCGGCGGACGGTCGATGAAAATGGCGAACCGGAGAACGAAAAAGCGGGGAGGCCGAGACGGCTGGGGAAGTGTGGACAGGGGGGCTTCGGGACTGGGGACTGAGGGAAGTTGCCGGCGAAGAGCGCGGTGTTGCGGGCAGGTCGGGCGAGGGCGAGGTGCGGCGCAGCGCATGATTTCGTGACCAGTTCGATCCGCTAGAATCGCAATAGAATGAAGTGTCCATATTGTGGATTCGGGCAGGATCGGGTGGTGGACTCGCGCGAAAGCAAAGAGGCCGACTCGATCAGGCGGCGGCGGGAGTGCGAGCGCTGCAACCGCCGCTTCACGACCTACGAGCGCATCGACGAGATCCCTTACATGGTGGTGAAGAAAGATGGGCGCCGGGAGCGTTTCGACCGCCATAAAGTGCTGAACGGTCTAGTGCGCGCGTGTGAAAAGCGGCCGGTTTCTTCGAGCCAGCTGGAAAAGATCGTGGATGCGACGGAGACTTTTCTGGTGGATGCGCCGGAGCGGGAGCGCTCGACGCGCGAGGTCGGCGAGCTGATCATGGAGCACCTGAAGAAGCTGGACACGGTGGCGTACATCAGGTTTGCGAGCGTGTATCGCGACTTTAAGGATGTGCGGGAGTTCAAGGAAGAGCTGGAGGGGTTGCTGGAAGGGCACGGAAAAAAGAAGAGCTAGCTTTCGGCCTTCAGCTATCAGCTTTCGTCCGTCGCGCTTCAGTGAATTTGCTGGCGAACGACGCAGTCCCGCAATTACGGAGGAGCCGCAAGCCGAAGGCTAACCTGACGACTTTGAGGTGAGAATGTCAGAACGGAAAACACACAAGGTGACGTTAATTCCCGGCGATGGGATTGGGCCGGAGGTGACGCAGGCGGTAGTGCGCATTCTCGAAGGCACCGGCGCGAAGTTTGAGTGGGAGCGGTTCGCGGCCGGCGCTGAGGCGTTTGAGATTCATGGCGAGTACATTCCGGCGGCACTGTACGAGTCGATCGAGCGTAACCGAGTGGCGCTGAAAGGGCCGGTGACGACGCCCATCGGCGGCGGCTTCAAGAGCATCAACGTGACGCTGCGCAAGAAATTCGACCTGTTCGCTAATCTGCGGCCGATTCGCAATCTGCCTGGTCTGGATACGAAGTATCCGGGCGTTGATCTTGTTATCGTTCGTGAAAATACCGAGGGCGAGTACGTGGGACTGGAACACGAAGTGGTTCCCGGTGTCGTCGAGAGCATTAAGGTGATCACGGAGAAAGGATCGACGCGCATTGCGCGGTTCGCATTTGACTACGCTCGCAAGCACGGGCGCAAGAAGATCCATTCGATTCACAAGGCGAACATCATGAAGCTCTCGGACGGGCTGTTTCTGCGCTGCGCGCGGCAGGTGGCCGAAGGGTTTCCGGATATCGCTTATGGCGAGCACCTGATCGACAACACCTGCATGCAACTGGTGATGAATCCGTTTCAGTACGACACGCTGTTGCTGGAGAATCTCTATGGCGATATTGTGAGCGATTTGTGCGCGGGCCTGGTGGGCGGACTGGGGCTGGCGCCGGGGGCGAATCTCGGGGCCAATTGCGCGATCTTTGAGGCGGTGCATGGTTCCGCGCCGGACATCGCGGGTAAGGATGTGGCTAATCCCACGGCACTCTTGCAGTCGGCGATTCTAATGCTGCGACATCTGGATGAAGAGGCAGCCGCGGACAAGGCGCAGAAGGCGCTGGAGACGGTTTATTCGGAGCGCAAGTCTCTGACGCGCGACGTAGGTGGTACGGCGAGCACGACGCAGTTTACGGCGGCAGTGGTGGCGGCGATGGCGTGAAGCGGAGGTCAGGTGTCAGGGGGGAGAGGTCGGGCCGCGTCGAGCTTGCGCAGGATTGCGACGACGCCATTCACTGAGCCACGATCGACGATCGGCGACGTGCTGATCTCGATTGATCGTTTCTCTCCGGCTGAAGTGAGAATCGTTGCCGTGCCTCGCCAGTGTTTTTCGATGGCGAAGCGGTGTTGAAATGCAGCGGTGTTTGCCGGACGGTCCGGGGCCGTAGGCAAGACCTCCTCGATGGTTCTGCCGATCAGATTGACGGTGGTCACGCCGGCGAGTTCCCCGGCTGCGGGATTCGCTGAGCGGATGACTCCGAGCGTGTCGGTCAGGATGAGGGCATCGTTCATGGAAGCCATTGCGTTTTCGAACCATCGACGGGCGCGCTGCGCCTCCTGAAGGGCGCGTGTGGTTTCGGTGACATCGACGCCGATGAGGCGCATGCCTGCCTGCTTACCGTCAGGGTCGCGAATCAGGGTGCGGTGAAACTGGTAGATGCGGAACGACCCGCTGCGATCAAAGATACTGCGGGTGATGGTGGGCGCTTCGCCGCCAGCCTGGATTTGCGCCTGAAAGGCTGCCTGGCTGAAGACTTTCTCGTCCATGGCCATCAGGTCCCAGCCAAGCTTGCCGACGAGGTCGCCGTGTTCGGGATGATGAAGAGCGAGCGCGGCCCGGTTGGCGCGAACGATATGACCTTGTGTATCGATGTCGACACATGGCAGAGGCAGTTCATCCAGTTCGCGCGGATAGGGGAAGGGTGGGGCGGTAAGAGTGGCTGCATCGACCAGGCTCATCGAGAACTCCGGTTGGTTTGCAGGGTGATTTTGAGGAGGTCGTCGGGTGACTGGAGCCGTTCGACAGGTGTGACGTCAAAGGTGAGGGGAATACGCAGCATGGTGGCACGGCCGCCGATGTTCACGCTGGTTTCGCGGTTCTGAAAGACGATTCGTTCGAGTTCGGCGATGAGGATCTGCTCGTTGGCACGGCCCTCGAGGATCGCCAGCAGGGAAGAATCGCTCCAATGGTAGACAGCGTCATCCGACTGCAGATTCTGGGTCAGAAATGCAGCCACGGCCATGAGGCAGTCTTCGACCGCCTCGGGTCCGAAGCGCTGATTGATCATGTTGAGGCAGCTGAGGCGGAAGAGAACGATGAAGGCCTTTTCGCCTGCCGCCACGATTTGTTTGAGGTGCTCGAGGGCGCTGCCTCCGCCGCGCAGGCCGGCGGCGTTGTCGTTGGCGGTGGTGTGGTCCGCGGTCTGGAGGCTTGAGGCGCCGATGGGGGCGGAATCCGCACCCTGGGGGTGCAGAAAGAGATCGAGCTGCGCGCGCAGGTCGCGGATTCTGGCGGCCGAGGCTACGGCTGCGATGCGGCGCGACAATTCGTCGGATTGGGCAACTGTCTCATCGATGCCGAGGGCTTTGAGCAATTCGCCAAACAGGAAGGATGCCACTGATCGCCATTCCTGCGTGCGGTTGCGCAATTCGTCTTCACTGATCTTGCGGTAGGTCTCGAATTCGCGGAGTACGGAGCGAATCTGCGCCAGTTTCTCTTCTTCAGAGAGGCGGTCGGGCAGTTCGAGCGCCAGCCTGGCTACGTTGCTGCGGAACTGCTTGTAGATATCGCTGTCGATCTCCGGGACGGTTCGCGCCGCTCCCTCGAAGGCGAGGGTCAAGAAGCGTTCCGGGTTAGGAAGCTCGATGACCTTCGCCCCCGAGGGATCCTGGCCCCAGGCGGCCATTTGCCGCAGGTTCATGCTGACGCGCTCCTGCTGGTCTCATCGGCGGAATCGGCTGTAACGTGAAGACCCGCTCCCTCATTTGGCCAGCAAGGGAAGTTGACCCTCTTGTAGAATGGGGAGTTACAGCCATGAAGAACAAATATCCCGTCGGAATTCTTGGGGCCACCGGAATGGTAGGCCAGCGGTATATCCAATTGCTCGAAGACCATCCCTGGTTCGAGGTGGCCTGGCTTGCCGCCAGCGACCGCTCGAGCGGCAAGGCTTATGGTGAAGCGGCCAAGTGGCGGCTGGAGACACCGTTGCCGGAGCGGATTGCGAGGATGGTGGTTTCGCCTGCCGAGCCTGAGGGGGCGCCCAGGATCATCTTTGCCAGTGTCGATGCAGGCATTGCGCGCGAGCTGGAGCCGAAATTTGCCGCGGCCGGATGCGCGGTGATCTCCAACTCAAGCGCGTTTCGCATGGCTCCCAATGTGCCGCTTGTCCTGCCCGAGGTGAATGCCGATCATCTCGAGATGATCGAGGAGCAATCGTGGCGGAAGGTGTCGGGTGGATTTATCGTCACGAACTCGAACTGCTCGGCGATGGGGCTGGTGCTCGCGCTGAAGCCGATCGAGGTGCGCTTCGGGATCGAGCAGATTTTTGTGACCACGATGCAGGCGGTGAGCGGCGCAGGTTATCCCGGTGTGGCATCGATGGACATTCTCGACAACGTGATTCCGTTTATCGGCGGCGAAGAAGAGAAGATGGAGGCGGAGACGGTAAAGCTTCTGGGTAGGCTGGAGGGACGGGCCGTAACGCCGCTCGACGCCAAGGTGACGGCGCATTGCAACCGGGTTGCGGTCGTCGACGGGCACACGGAGTGTGTGTCGATGAAGCTGGGCAACAAACTGGGCCGGGCGCCAACTCGCGACGATATTCTAGCTGCGTGGGAGGAGTTCAAGCCGCTTACCGGGAAGGACTTGCCGTTTGCTCCGCAGCAGCCGATCGAATGGCGCGACGAGAATGATCGGCCGCAGCCGAGGCTGGACCGAAATCGCGGCAGAGGCATGACGGTGACCGTGGGGCGTTTGCGGCCCTGTAATGTTCTCGATTGGAAGTTTGTACTGCTCTCGCACAACACGGTGCGCGGCGCGGCAGGGGCGACGATTCTGAACGCGGAGATGCTGGCAAGCCTGGGGAAGCTGGAGTTCAGCTCTCAGCTTTCAGCGGTCAGCCTTTAGCTTGTTGTGCGGGCGGTGGGTCGAATTGGCCAGCATTGCTTTTTGTAGACGTAGTGGGGTGAGGGGCCCGTATGTTGCGTGCCCCGTGCGCCGGTGACGGGAACGATCGAGCTGGAGGCCGGGAGCTGACAGCTGAAAGCTGATTTGAGTTGGGCATGAAGATTGTAGTGATGAAATTTGGCGGCACATCGGTGGAGGATGCCGCCGCTATCGGCCGCACCGCGGCCATCGTAGCCGGCCGCTCGGCCATGGGCAAAAGCCCTGTGGTAGTGGTAAGCGCCATGGCCAAGGTGACCGACCAGTTGCTGCGCGCGGCGTCTGCGGCTGCCGGCGGCGATCGCACCGGGGCACTTTCAATCAGCTCGAGGCTGCGCTCGCGACACCGCGATACGGCTTGCGAACTGGTGAAGGAAGGTGAGGCGCGTAGAGAGATCGTCTGCCTGATCGATGAAAAGTTCGACGCGCTTGACGAGATCCTGCGCGGTCTTTCGGCGATTCGCGAGCTCACTCCGCGCATCTCCGACCTGATCGTGAGCCACGGCGAGCGTCTTTCGAGCCGGATCGTCACAGCGGCCTTTCGCGAGCGCGGGGTGAACGCGGTGCACGCAGATGCACGCGAATTCATCATCACAGATTCCGAGTTCCAAAAGGCTGCGCCGCTCCATCATCTGATCGAAAAGAAGACGCCGGAGAAGCTGCTGCCGCATTTGCAGGCCAACCTGGTTCCAGTAATCGGGGGTTTCATTGCGTCGAACGAAGGAGGCTTGACGACCACCCTAGGCCGAGGAGGGTCGGACTACACGGGGGCGCTAGTGGGCGGCGCGCTGGACGCGGAGACCATCGAGATCTGGACCGACGTCGACGGCATTATGACCGCTGATCCGCGTGTCTGCCTCGATGCGTTGCGCGTGAAGGTGATCAGCTTTGAGGAGGCGGCGGAACTGGCTTACTTCGGCGCCAAGGTGCTGCACCCGGCGACGATCCTGCCTGCGGTGAAGAAGAACATTCCCGTGCTGGTGCTGAACAGTCGTAACGCAACCTGCGAAGGAACGCGCATTGTATCGCTCTCTCCGCACTGCAAGAGCCCATTCAAGTCGATCGCGGTGAAGAAGAAGCTGAGCATCATCGATATTGTGGCCAGCCGCATGTTGATGTCGCATGGGTACATGAGCCAGATGTTCGCGATCTTCGACAAGCACAAATGCCCCGTCGATATGGTTTCGACCAGCGAGGTCTCCATTTCGCTGACCGTGGATTCGAATGCGAGCCTGCCGGCGATCGCCGCCGACCTAAGTCAAATGGCCGACGTGAAGTACGAAGGCAAGAAGGCGCTGGTATGCATGGTGGGCGAGGATATTCGAGGCCAGAGCGGGATTGCGGCGCAAGTTTTCTCGGCGATCCGCCACATCAATGTGCGCATGATTTCGCAGGGAGCGAGCGAGATCAACATGAGCTTCATGATCGATGAGGACGACGCGGATGAGGCGGTGCGCTCGCTGCACGCGGCGTTTTTCCAGAGCCCGGACCCGGCAGTGTTCGACGTGGAAGCGAGGAAGCAGCTGTCGGTGATCAGTGGTCATTGATCAGAAGTTGGCTGACGCGCAGGGCTTGGCCATTTTTCACTGAACACTGACGGCATTTGCGAAGGATCCCATGCTGATTCTGGTTCTCGGCAAAGGTAAGACGGGTACGCTGGTGGCTGAAGCGGCACGCGAACGCGGCCACGGCGTGCGCGCCCTCGATATCGACGAAAATGCGCATGCGTCGGCGCTGACGGCGGCGAGCCTGGCCGGTGTGGACGTGGTGGTGGATTTTACCGCACCAGCAGCTGCCGTGGAGAACATGCGTGCGGTGCTCGCAGTGGGCGGGCGGATCGTGGTAGGCACCACGGGCTGGTATGACAAGTTGGCGGAAATGAAAGCGCTGGCCATCCAGCGCGGCGGCGGCCTTCTCTACGGGACCAATTTCTCGATCGGCGTACAAAAGCTGTTCTTGCTCACGGCTGAGCTGGCAAAGCTGGATGGTTACAGGTTCTCGATCGATGAGACGCACCATGTGACCAAGCTCGATGCGCCTTCAGGCACGGCGCTCACGCTCAAGGAGATTATTCTTGCAGCGCAGCCGGGGATCGACGTTCCTATCGAGTCGCATCGAGTGGGCGATGCGAAGGGTGAGCACCTGGTGCGGGCGGTGAGCGACTACGATGTGCTGGAGTTGCGGCACGATGCGCACTCGCGCCGTGGATTCGCGCTGGGCGCAGTGCGGGGCGCGGAGTGGCTGATGGGAAAGTCGGGTGCGTGGGAGTTCAGAGAAATCTTCGATCAGCTATAGCGCAGAAGGCAATCGCAGATCCTTCGAGTACGTTCGCCTGGGGCGGATTGCGCTTGGGATGACAGGAATCGGATTGAGGTTTGTGCCATCCCAGGTCTCAAAAGCGAGACCTGGGGCGGCCATTTCATCCTGAAAACCTGGTCCAGATTTCTTACTGTGCTCCTGCGCGGGGCTTGATCAGGTCGCCGAGGTAGTCGGGTTTGGAGTCGTCGCGGACCAAGTGCGGGTAACGCTCGCCGCCGTGGTAGTCGACGTTGGCAGTGCGGTAGTAATCGTCGTCTATCACAAGCAGTGTGATCGGTAGCGAAGAATCTTTCGCAGCCTTGATGGCGTCTTCGAGCAAGTCGCGCGTGTAGACGCGGCCATTCACGCCAACCACCTTCATTCCGGACGAAACGCCGGCTGCGAATGCGGGACCGCCGACCACTGAATCGCTAACCGTGCCATCGCCGCCGAGGTCGAGGCCGATGGAGTACATGTCGCCGGTGTTTCCACGGCGGCCCGGAAGATCGAGAGGCTTGTCGGTGAATTGTACTTTCCAGCCGGCATTTTCGAGGCCGCCCGAGGGCATATCGGGTGAGGTCGAGTCGAGATGTTTGCGAAGGAAGGCAGCCCAATCGTAGGGCGCGATCTGATTGAGGGCGTCGACGAGCGATTGGAAGGTGTAAGGCTTCACCTCGGGACCGTTGTTAGCGCCACCGTGAAACAGGCGGCAGAAGTCGTCAATGGATTTCTCGCCCTTGGTTACGTTGTGAATGATGGTGGCAACTTCAAGCCACAGCAGGTTGCCTTCGTCGTAGTAGTCGGCGGTGCGACGCCAGTTCACCCAGCCCCGGTCTCCGTAGCCGAATCCGGCGACGGCGGTGGCTGTATCCTGAAGCGGACGCCAGGTGCGGCCGGGGCGGCCGGGGCCAAGCATGGCGGCAGCGTTGGCGAGTAACTCCCGGTATTGCTCGGGAGTGAAGAGGCCGCTGCGCGCGGCAAGCAGTGGACCGAGGTATTCGGTGAGGCCTTCGTAGCCCCAGAGCAGATCGTCCTGCATAGGCTTTTCAAAGTCTGGCGTGTTCAGGTCGGCAGGGCGGCGGAACTTTCCATTCCACGAATGCACGAACTCATGCGGCAGGAGCGAGCCCACGAGCACGCCTGCGCCGGGGCCGATGAGCACGCGTTCGGGCAGGCGACTGTCGTTGGATTCGTGATGCTCCAGGCCGAAGTGCATGACGTGATCGCTGAGGGTAAGCAGAAAATGATAGTCGCGATAGTGGCGGGTGCCGAACAGTTTGCCGGATTCGGCCACGAGGTTCGTCAGGCCTTTTTGGATTTCTGGACTCATGGCAAGCGCGGCGTCGCTGTCGGCGACCATGTCGATCTCGTGGTGGATGGGCTCGCCGGGCGGGGTGATATCGATGGCGCGATAGTATTCACCGGCGATGACAGGCGAGTCGACGAGGAGTTCGAGCGAGATGGGCTTGAAGGAGATCTCGTTGTCCGATTCGGCGGCCACGGGCAGCGCGGTCCCGTATTTCCAGCCCTTGGG
>Ga0335069_10010483_pt1 | contig 13131 bp, 11 predicted proteins | sample Lox_Sample_11_FD_206714 | JGI IMG/M metagenome (GOLD analysis project Ga0335069, IMG submission 206714) | Soil microbial communities from Loxahatchee National Wildlife Refuge, Florida, United States - Lox_Sample_1.1 | ecosystem: Environmental > Terrestrial > Soil > Wetlands | place: USA... | reverse complement strand
AACAAACGCCAACGCGACGATGAAGGGCTGTCTCAAGCGCGAGGTCTGCATGATCAGAATCCAAAGGCTGTGCCCACGAGAACCGCGTGGGACTCGTTGTCGGTTGAACCCGCGGGCAAGAAGTTGGTGACGCTGGACAGACTCTTGCCGCTGTCGGTGCGGGTGTACTCATAGGCGAGCTGGAAGACGACCTGCGGCACCGGACGATACGCGAGGCCCACGGTGATGCGGTCGAGACTGCGATTCTCGTGGTCGAGCGCCGTCAACACGCCATTGCGGAAGTCGACGTTGGTGATCAGATCGCCGAGCCACACCTGTTCACCACGGACGACCGCGACCATCTGCGGATGTTGGAACGGGCTGCCCAGCACGGTGCGGTTGAGGAACGCGGGCCAGAAGCGGTGGCGCAGCTCGATCCAATACCCTTGCTTGTCGGTCGCCAAGTTCGCCAGCTCGAAATCGACCTCGTGTTCGACCGCGTCGTTCTCCAACTCCGACTCTTTGAAGATCGCATGCTGTGCAAACCCGCGCGCCGCGTCCTCGATGCCGCCGAAATGGGTGAAGACGTACTCGCCTTCCACTTCGACGATACCGAAATCCCAGCGCCCGTCGCCGCTGATCGAATACAAATGTTCCGACGGGAGAAAGTCGGGCGTGTAGCGGCCCCAATAGAAGGAGGCGGCGATCTCGCCCTTGAGCGAGGGGCTGACGGCGAAGCGACCGCTGAGCGCCTTCGAGTCCTTCGTGTCGAGGTTGAACGTCCCGTTCGACGGCTTCACCTCGACCTCATTTTCGATCAAGGTGGTGTCCCCAACGCGCGCTTGCGCCAACTGTTCAGAGTTCGCGTCGAGCGTGACGCCGTTCATGACGTACAACTGGTAACTCGCCAACCAAGTATCGGAGAGCGGGATGTCACCGTTGAAGCCGGCACCCAACTCATCCCACGCCGCTTCCACCGGCAGCACCGGCACGCCGCGATCGACCAGCGAACGGCGCGGTAGATCCCACAGATTGTCGTCGTGTCGGATGTTGAAGCGACCGACTGGAACCAAGATGGCGCCGGCGCGAAAGCGCGCCCAGTCGGCGAGATCGTACTGCAGCCACCCTTGTTCCAGCGACAACTCCGAATCGTCGGTGCCCTCGACCGATGAGCTCGAGGTAAGCCCGCCGTCCTGAACGCTCAAACTCTTTTCCAATTCGAGTTTGCGAAAGCGCTCGAACTCGACCTCGAAGTACGCGCGCAGTCGCGGCGCGATGTTGGCGTCGGTCGTGAGGACGAACCGCCGAAAGGTGAAGGTGTTCTTCACCTCGTCGAGTGTCGAGCCTTCGAAGCGGAACGAGCCGTACCCGCCGACCTTCACACGATCGAGCAGCTCGCGCGTGAGACTCTCAGAGGACTTCTCGACCTCGGCAGTCTTCGCCGCCTCCGCAGCTTTGGCTGCCTGTGCAGCTTTGGCCGCTTCCGCCGCCTGGGCGTCGGCTTGTTGCTTTTGGCGCGCCGCTTGTTCGTCCTTCAGTTGTTGCTTCAGCTCATGCAGCTCGTGCTCCATTCGCTCGATGCGATCGTTGAGATCCTCAGCCCAACCCAGCACCGGTGACGCCGCCACCAGGGTGACGACGATCGCCGTTGGTCCGCCGATGTGTCGCATGATCTTCCGCGTCGTCATTTTTTCCCTCCTCGGTCTTCCAAAACGCCAAAGCCCGGCGGGCGCATACTTGCGCCGACACCGGGCTCTGGACTCCGTTGGACGCAGCACAGGTCGCCGCGTCGCTGTCGCTGGCCTCGCGACCGTCACGGGAGACGGCCGCCAAAACCTCTGTCGTATGTTTCCTTCTATCTCGGTTCCGCCTCCGAATCGCACAAGTCGACGGTGATCCAGCGCTGGGTTGTCGGCATGGCGAGCGTGACCACTCGCTTGCAGCGCCGGCATTTCAATTCGATGCCGGCGCGACTGACGCGCGCCATCAAGCTGCCGCAGGGGCAGCGGAGGTTGCGCATCGAACCGCTCGCGGTCGGTTCACTCGGGTGGGAATTCTTCGCGCTCATAGCGAAACCACATTTCGTGCAGCGGACACAGGACGAAGGCGCTGAACCCGACCCATTCGCCCAGCCAACTGGCAAGTTGCAGATAGGAAAAGTCGGCGGCGACGTATCGAATCAACCACGGCCCGACGAGATCACCGGCGAGGCCCGCAAACCCCACCGAGATCAGCCACAGCTTCGCCGGCGGCGATAAGCTGGTCGCCACGAACAAGTGTGCCAGTACGAGGTACACGATGCCCATGATGAAGGAGTGAAAATGCGTGACCTCGACCAGCTCGCGAAACGTCTTCGGGAAGGCCATCTCGCCGCCGCGAGCGCCGCCGCGGTAGTAGCTCGCGATGCGCTCAGGCGTCGGTCCGATCTGACGGAACTGAAATGCCGCCATCGTGACCATGCCGACCAGCGCCAGCAACAAGAAGCCGGTGTAAATCAGTCGAATCTCGAGGCGGGCGTAGCGCAGCAGATACGACGAAGCGGTGAATGCTCTCATGACAACGGCGCCTCCGCGATCCGGAGTGGGCGCGAAGCGGGCGAGAAGCGAATGCGATTCGCGCGCCACGTCGTCGTCTGGTCCGCACGAACGTACAGTGCCCCTCGGAGATGTCGGCTCGCTGCAAGCTTCGCCGACAAGGATCGAGGGCTGCTCGTCGCTTCGCCCCAGATCAGAACCGCCTTCGAGAATGCCTCCGCCGTCGTCGCATCGGACGCCACGACCAACGCCAGCGCATCACTCTCCAACGGCTCGCCCGATGCAGGATTGATGATGTGGCCGACGCGCCGGCCGCCGAGCGTTCGCTCATGCCCGAACACCGCGGAGGCCGACAGCGCTTCATCGCGCAACCGCACCGTGCCGATGATGGTGTCGGGATCGCTGCCGCGGACGGCGATCGACCAACCGGGCTCGCCTTCCGGCACCCCGAGCGCGTACTGGCTGCTTTCGCCGAAGTTGATCAACGCGCGTCCGATGCCGGCCGAACGCAGCCCGGTAACGCAACGATCGACGGCGTAGCCTTTGGCGACGCCGTCGAAGTCGAGTTGCACCGCGGCGGCCGATCGCGTCAGGGTGCGCCCCCGCAGCCGCACCCGATTCGGTTGACCGCCTTCGCGGGCGAGCACGCCGGCGGGCGGCCGTTGCGCAGTCGTTCGCCACAACGCGGTGAGGCCGCCGATGCTGACATCGAACGCGCCGTCGGTAGCCGCGCGCAGCGCACTCGAGCGCCGCACCAAATCCGCCATATCGTCACTGACCGAAGACGCTGGTGCGATGCTCGCGTTCAACCGACTCAGTTCACTGAGTGGATCATAACGCGAGAATACGGCTTCCAAACGCCGCGCCTCAGCAAAGCAGCCGCGCATGACTTCGCGTGCGCGTGCCTGCGCCACGCCTTGCACGGTAATCGCGAGGTACGTCCCCATCGCGTAGTGAATCTCGGTCACTGAGGCGGCGCACACCGAGTGCGCGCTGAGTGTGACCAGCACCGCGGCGGCAACGACCGCGACACCTATCGTCGGACCGTGTCGATCCTGGGTCAAGGGTGCTCCACTCCGGAATCGGCCGCGGTCGCCGCAGCGAGCGCCAGCGCCTTCTTCACCGCACGACTGGCGGCCTCGACCGACAGGGTTGCGCCCGCGATGTTGGTGATCGCTTGGTATGGTTCGAGCGAATCGCCTCCGCTCTTGTCCTTGTACTGAACCAAGAAGCGCTGGTTGCGAATCTCGCCGCCATAGGCTTCGCGATAGGCAACCACGGCGACGTCCTGCACGCGGCCATCCGGTCGTACACCGACGACGAAGGTGATCGGCCTGTGCTTCCCGATCTCTTCGACCAGGAACGCGCGCCCGAGTTGCGTCGATCCCTTCCATGCGGTGAACGTGGTGTAGTGCGATTCCCAGATCGACGGCGGGGTCGCGGCGAGCTTGGCCCTGAGTTGTTCGCGGAGTGCATCGTCAACGGCAACGTCACGGCGCTCAACGCGGTCGGCCTCGGGGAACACCGCGCGCGGGGCATCCTCTTCGCTGAGAAAAACCCCTTCTTGTGCGCCGACGGCTTGCGTGAGCGTGACGATCAGGATCGCCGTCACGAGGAGCACACCGCGTCGTCTCGGCATTGTCCGCGCCTACACTTGGGCCGGCTTCGCGGCGCGCGCCGGCAGCTTGAGCTGCATCTGGCCTTCGAGCACCGTGACGCGCTCGATCAACGTATCGAGCCGGCGACCCGCTTGCTCGACCGTCGGTTGGTGGGCGAGATCGCTGCGGATCTCGATCGCGAGGCGTTGCAGGCGACGTACCTCGTCCAACACCGCGCCGGCGTCGTCCGCGTGTGCGGCACTCGTGACCACCCGTCGCCGCATGACAACGGCCACAGCGTAGAACAGCAATCCAATCAGCACGCCCTGCGCGAGCAACGTTTCGATCGTCGGATACACGCCGAGAAAATCGATGCGCGGAACGCCGGCGACCGGCGTCAGCGAAATCCAGCCGGTTTCCTGCAACTCCGCGACACCCTGTCCGGCGAAGACGATCGCCATGTAGTACAAGAGAAAGCTGGTGCCGAGGAAGAACTGCCGGATGGGGATGCGCATCTCGAAGCGCTGCAACACAGCGTAGACGAGCAGCAAGCCGACCGTCCCGGCAATCAGGCCGCCCACCGCGACACCGGTCGCGCCGGGCGCTGAGCCGAAGAGCGCTTGGTAGAACAGCACCGTCTCGACCCCTTCGCGATAGACGGCGAGGAACGCAGCGCCCGCCAGTGCCGCGCCGCTGCCGGCGGAGAGCGCCGACTTCACCTTGCCTTGAATGAAGCGCTGCCACTTGTCGGCTTCGGCTTTCGACACCAGCCAATAGCTCACCCAAAACAGCACAACGGAGGCGAGCAGCATCGAGACGCCGCCGAGCGCTTCGGCGGCATTCGTTGACGCGCCTTCAAACAGCAACGCGAACACGTACGCCGTGGCGAGGCTGAGCAGCACGCCGCCGAGCGCGCCCAGCACGATCGGCCGCTGCATCTGCGAATTGCCCGACTTTTTGACGTAGGCGAGCAAGGCGGTGATCACCAAGACCATCTCGAACCCTTCGCGCAGCATGATCGTCGCCGATTGCACGAACAGCGCGTACGGATTCGAGTGCGGCTGCAGCGCCGCCGCCACTGCGTCGAGATCGCCGTTGATTGCGGCAATGACGGTGACCGCTCGATCGGCTCCGCCGGGGTTGGTGAACGTGCCGCGCAAATCGAGGAATCGCTGCTCAATTTGACCCTTGAGCGTGGGGGCAACGCCGGCGAGCCGGCTTTCAAGCGGTTCAAATTGAAAGTAGGCGTCAGACGCCAACGACAGTGCTTGCGGATCGTTGCGCTGGTACGCCGCGAGCGCAGCGTCCAGCAACCGTCGCGTCTCCGCAAGCGCATCCGGCGCCGGCGCCGTCGCAGCCGGCGCTTCGGGCAGTGAGGACGCGAGCGCATGCACCAACCGCGCAACGTCATCGGCGGGCGCGCGGTCACGAATGCGCGCACTCAATTCTTCGACTCGACCAGGTAGCGCGGCCGCATCCGACGGTGCGATTGTCTTGATGGCTTCCGCCACCAACGGAGTGGCCGCGGTGACTTGCGCGAGCAACACCTCGGCCTCGGCCAGGTCGTGCGGGCTGGCGATCTCGCCGTTCGCGAACGCCTTCCCATATTCCACGCCCAACAGCCCCATCATCCGCCCGAACTTGCGAGTCGGGCCCTCGCCGCCGCTGGCGGCGCCGTCGCCGCCGTCAGGACCACCGAGGGACAACGCGCGCAGAAACGCGACGGCTTTCCAGCGCTCGTCATCGGTCAGCGAACGGAATGACGGCATCGCCGTGCCGGCGACACCGTCGCGCACGGTTGCGTACAGCTCGGCATCAGTGCGGCGGGCAAGCGAGGCGGGTTGCGAGAAATTTGGAGCCGGCGTCAGCAAGGCCGCCGCGTACACACCGCGGCCGTCGCCGGCGGCGCCATGACAATTGGCGCAGTGGTTCAGATACACGCCCTGCCCTTCGGCCAACTCGCGCCGATCGTGCGACAGACGCCAGACGTAGCTCAGCACATCCCATCGCTCTTGCAGCGACAGCACGTCTTCCCATGCCGGCATGGCCGCGCCGCGCTTGCCCAAGGTCACGACATGGAAGTGATCGTAGGGAGTTTCGCCACGCATGAAGGTTGGGTCGGTGAAGTTCGCGGGCTTACGTTCGAGGCGCGCAGCGTCCGGACCTTGTCCGTCGCCGCGCTCGCCGTGACAGGACGCACAATTCTCGCGAAAGATCGCTGCACCGCGCGCCGGCGACGGCGGCTGAGGCGGGTAAACATCGGCCGCAATCCCAGTGGCGGCGGTGACTGCCGCGCGCAACCCCGCGACTTGCGCCCGCACCACATCTGCGGATGTCTTTGCTTCGATGGCGCCTTCCAATGCGATGAGCTGTCGATCGATGTCGTTCGCGTTGCCGGTCTCCGCCAATTGCTGCCAGCGCATCCGGGCTTCGGCGAGAAAGCTGCGTGCTTCTTCGTACTCCAGCGGCCGGACCAACGTGCCGGAGTCGTCGCATCCCTCGCGGTATTCTTCGCCGACGACGGTGAGCAGGGTGAGCACGCGTTTCACCGCGTCGGGATCGACCGCGGCCGACGCTCCACGGACCAGCACCGCGGACAGTACGAGCGCCAAACAGCCGCGCCGAAACCGGCGAGAGTGTGGTCGATTGTCTTCTGCGCGTCGCATCGGCACCCGGCCCCCTTCTCAGGGGATATTGAAACTCATTTTCAATTAGCCGGAAATCGGCGTCCCTGTCAATCGTTTTGGTGGGCGTGCCCTCGGGGCGCGCTCGCCCCGGCCCCCAACAGGCGCGGAGCGCGCGTTCCTCCTGTCGGAGATGATTCGGTGCGACTAGCCGACCGCCTGCGTCTTCTGGCAGTCGCGGCAGCGGCCGTAGAGTTCCATCTTGTGGCCGCTGAGGCGGAAGCCGAGACGGCGGGCAACCTCGGTTTGCAAGGCTTCGATGCGCTCTTCTTCGAACTCGACGATCTTGCCGCAGCCCTCGCAGATCAGATGGTCATGATGTTCGCGGTTGACTCCGCTCTCGTAGCGCGCCTCGCCATCGCGGAAGTGGCGCTCGACGGCGAGCCCGCATTCGGTCAACAACTTCATGGTCCGATACACGGTCGCGTATCCGATGCCGGGGTTGATCTGCTTCACCGCGTGGTAGAGTTCTTCGACGCTGCTGTGGCGGTTGCTGCCGAAGAACACGCGGGCGATGTCATCGCGTTGCGCGGTCGACTTCAACCGCTGCCGGCGCAGATGCTCTTTGAAAATCGCGAAGCGATCGGCGGTCGACAGCTTATCCTTGACGCGATGCACGGGCGGCCTCCGGGGCGGCACCTTCGAGCACGCGTCGCGCGGCGGGCGATATGTAGACGGTCTCGAGCGGGCGCGCGGCCAACTCGCCGGCGAGGATGTCGATCTGCGCGCTCACCGGCAGCCCGCGATCGAGCAAGATCAAATTCTTCTCCCGCACCCGACACCCGCCGCTGCGCACGCGGTAACCGACCTCGCGCAGCAAGCGTTCTTCGCGCACCTCGATGCCGATCTGCTCGGCGAGCTGCTTGAGCTCGTCGAGCAGCGCCTGTTCGCCGGCATTCGGTCGCACATTCTTCGCGGCCATGCGTGTTGCTCTTAACGGAGGGGTGCCGGCTTGTAAAGTAAGGCGCACCACCACGTCGACCCGGCGGCTGGGCTGGCGTCGTAGCCGCCTTTTTCGCTATAGAGGTGGCCGCAGTCGAATCCAGGGGGCCAATGCATGGAGGGAAGTAACGCCACCGCGCGCATCGCGGAGTGGGTCGCGCAAGCGCAATTCGAAGACGTGCCGCGGCGCGTGGTGGAGGAGTGCAAGAACCAGATTCTCAGCGTCATCGCCTCGGTGCACGCCGGGCACTTCACCGAAGCCGGCCGCACGGTGAGCCGCACCGTGAAGGAATGGTGCGGCGGCAAGGAAGCCACCTTGATGCCGTCGGGCGAGCGCACGTCGGTGTATCACGCGATCTTCGGCAACACCGCGCTGAGCATGGCGCTCGACTACGACGACTACTTGTTCGCCGGTCACACCGGTCACTCGGCGGTGCTGACGACCTTGGCCGTCGCCGAAAAGCAGGGCGTGAGCGGCAAGGATTTTCTGCTCGCGCAAACGCTCGCCAACGAGGTCGCCGGCCGAGTCGGCGCGTCGGTGATGATCGGCCCATCACACGGGCAGTTGTGGACCTTCGTGCATTTGGTGGCCAGCGCCATCGCCACCGGCAAATTACTGAAGTTGGAGAAGGACGCAGTGCAGTCGGCGATCGGCATCGCGCTTCTGCAACCCAATCGCAGCCTGCAACCCGGTTTCTTCGGCTCCGACGCAAAGGTGCTGCTGGCGTCGATGACCGCGCCGCTGGGTGTGCAAGCCGCCGAACTCGCCGCCGCTGGGTTACGCGGCTGCCCCGACATCTTGGAGAATCCGCAAGGCTTCGTGCAGACGTTCGCCACCACGCCACTGATGGGCGCCTTCGAGGGGTTTGGAAAGGTGTGGTTGACCGACACGCTCAGCTACAAGGCCTACCCCGGCTGCGCCTATCTCGACACGATGATCGACTGCATCCTCACGCTGGTGCGGCAACACACCATCGATACGCGCAAGGTCAAAGCCGTCCGCATCGCCACGGGTCCGCTCACCGTCGGCATGGACGCCCTCTCGGCACCCTACGTGAAAGGTCCGACGAGCTCGCCGATCACGCTGAACTTCTCCATCGGCTACAACGTCGCCGTGGCGTTGATGGACAAGGAGTTGACCCCCCGCCAATTCACCCGCGATCGGATCAAGGACCCGGCGGTGTGGGATCTCGCCGGGCGCGTGAGCGTGACGCAGGACGAAATCTTCGCGCAACGGATGCGTGACCGTTCGTTGCTTCGCATCACCAATACGCCCCTCGGCGAGCGCTACAGTCTCGATCTCGCGACGGCGGATCTGAACAGCTTTCGCATGTCGTTCGGGTCGCGCGTGCGGATTGAGATGGAAGACGGCCGCACCTTCGAGTTGGAGCAAGAAGTCCCGATCGGCGGCGCCGGCCGCTCGTTCGACGAGCGGCGCAAAGTGGTCGAAGACAAGTTCCGCCGCGAGACCCGCTACACGCTGCGCAAGGAGAAGATGGAGCGGGCGATCGACCTCATCCACCATCTCGAAGGCGCCAGCTCGTCGGGCATCCGCGACCTGGTGCGGCTGTGCTGCTCGGAGAAGGTCTAGTAGAAGGGCGCACCGCCGTGCGCCCTCCATCCGATCGACGCTACAACGCGATCAACACTCCCTCGCTCGGCGCGAGCGTGAACGAGCCGGCGGGAACCGCACCAATTGCGCGATCAGGATCTGTCGACAGCTCGACGCGTGCCGGTCCGGACGGCAACGCGATGGTTCGCGCCTCAGATGCAAAGTTCAGTGCGACGAGCCGCATCTCGCCGGCGTGTTCGCGCACGTACACGAAGGTATCGGGCGCGCGGTCGAGCGCGCGGTACGTCCCACGCGTGAGCGGGGCGCACTGCTTTCGATACCACACGAGTCGGCGATAGAAACTCAGCAGCGAGCGCGAATCGTTGCGCTCGGCCGCCACGTTGATCCGCGTGTGATCGGACGACAACGGCAGCCATGCATCGGGCGCCGTTGTGAAGCCAGCGAGGCGACCGCCACTCCATTGCATGGGCGTGCGGCATGGATCACGGCCGACGGCGGGGAAGCGCTTGCCGACCGGATCGCAAATCCGCTCGGCCGGAATCACGCCGTCGAGCATGCCGATCTCGTCGCCGTAGTAGACGAACGGCGTCCCGCGCAGCGTCAGCAGCATCAGCGCCGCGACCCGCGCGCGCGCGTCTCCGTAGCGGGCATCGTCGAAGCGCGAGCGGTGGCGCGGCACGTCGTGGTTCGAGAGCGTGTACGTGGGCTGCGCCGCCGGCGGCCACACGCGCTCGATCTCGTCGACCCGTTCGCGAAACGCCGCCGCGTCCCACGGGGTCCATAGGAAGGGAAAGTTGAACGCCAGCGGCAACTCGTCGTGTCCGTTGCCCTGATACGCTGCAATCCGCACCGGATCGTACAGCCCCACCTCGCCCACCATCGTGCCGGCGCCGTAGCGATCGAGGATTCGCCGCCAGCTCCGGATGACGTCGTGCACCTCGGGCTGATCTTCGTCGTGCAGGTGAACCTGTCCGCCGTAATGAATGATCGGATGCTCCTGGCTCGGATTCGGTTTTGGGTTGGATCGCAACGCCGCGTCCTTGACCATCTTGTGAATGACGTCGACGCGGAACCCGTCGACGCCGCGATCGAGCCAGAACGTGAGGACGTTCTCCATCGCCTCGACGACGGCGGGATTGCGATAGTTGAGATCGGGTTGCTCGACGAGGAACGAGTGCAGGTAGTACTGCCCGGTCTGCTCGTCGAACTCCCACGCCGGCCCGCCGAAGACGCTGACCCAGTTATTCGGCGGACCGCCGTCCGGCGCCGGATCACGCCACGTGTACCAATCGCGCTTGGAACTGGTTCGCGAGCTGCGCGATTCACGAAACCATGCATGGAGGTGCGAGCTGTGGTTCGGCACCAAATCGAGAATGACGCGCATGTTGCGCCGGTGCGCTTCGGCAACGAGCCGATCCAGATCGTCGAGCGTGCCGAACACGGGATCGATCGCGCAATAGTCGCTGACATCGTAGCCGAAATCGAACATCGGCGACGGGTTGATCGGATTGAGCCACAACGCGTCGACGCCGAGCGAGTTGGGCGTGCCGTCGTTCAAGTAGTCGAGTCGCTCGATCAGCCCCGCGAGATCGCCGATGCCGTCACCATTGGCGTCCTGAAAGCTGCGCACGTAGATCTGATAGAAGACCGCCTCGCGCCACCATTCCAGTGCGGAGTGCGGAGGGCGGAGTGCGGAATGTTCGGACTCACCGCGCTTCATACCGGCCTCTGCCACTTCCATTCCGCATTCCGAATTCGACACTCCGCATTGGTCTCATCCTTTCACCTGTTCCACGCAGGCTTTGAACTCGCGGTGCCAGTTGGTGACGGTGCCGAACTGTTTCAGGTAGGCGTCCAACCCCATCAAGGCACGGGCGAGGAACACACGGTGGCCGGGGGTCTTGAAGATGCGGGCTTCGAAGCCGATGGTGGCGATTTCCATCGCGCGCTCCACCGAGTGGAAATCTCGTGGATCGTAACGCCGGTCGACCATCACCGGTTCGAAGATGAGGTACATGATGCGCACCATCGGCTTGGGGTCGTCGCCCTTGTCGAGGAAGCCGAGCCGCACAAAGCAGTCCGCCATGGTGGCTTCATCGCGCGCCAAGATGGCCCGCGCCAACGTGTGGTAGGCCTTCCGAATGGGTTCAGGAAAAATGCGGATGGATCCGAAGTCGAGGATCACCAGCTTGGGATGAAAGGTGACCAGGTAGTTGCCCGGGTGCGGGTCGGTGTGCAGCACGCCGAACTCGAACACCTGCCGCCATAGGGCATGGAAATACTTCAGCGCCACCCAGTCCTTGAGCGCTTGATCGACGCCCGGGTTGAGGATGTCGGCGAACGGGTAGCCTTCAACGCGGCTCATGGTCAGCACGCGTCGCGATGAAAAGTCCGGGTACACTTGCGGGATCACGATCTCGTCGTCGTCACGAAACATCTTCTGGAACAGCGCGATGTTCTTGGCCTCGTTGACGTAGTCGAGTTCTTCGTGCAGCCGCTCTTCGAGTTCGCGGTAGACATCCGATGGATCAATCTTCTGCCGCATGACGTCGCGGCCGATCAGCGCGAAGGTCCGCAGCAGGGTTTTGATGTTCTGCAGATCCTGCTTCACCGTCTCATCGACGCCGGGATACTGCACCTTGACGACGACCTCTTCACCGTTCGGCAAGCGTGCCGCATGCACTTGCCCGAGCGACGCCGCGGCGAATGCCTGCTCGTCGAACGACGCGAACAACTCCTCAGGATACGCGCCGAGCTCGCGACGGACCTGCTCGCGAATCAACGGATACTCCATCGGCGGCACGTGCGACTGCACCACCGACAAGATATCCAGCGCTTGCGGCGGCAGGATGTCATCGCGCATCGACAGCATCTGCACCAGCTTCATGAACGCGCCCTTGAGCTGCTGCGAACCCTCGACGATTTTGATCGCGTTGCGAATGTGCGCGTCGAGCAATCCTTGTTGGCGCTTGCCGGCGGAACGGAACGGCCACTTGAGGGCTTCGACGACGTACGATGAGCCGACCGACGTCGCCAGCTCGCCGACCTTGAACACCCGCCGCGCCCGCCCGCGTGTGAGCGTGTTGCCGGTCCGCTGTTCGCTGCGTGCCGCCATGGATGACCGCAGTCTGGCGATTCGGCGGGTGCGCTGCAAGCCACCTAACCTTGATGTGAAAAAGATTTCACCACAGAGACGCGAAGACACGGAGGAGACAAGGAATTCGGAAGCTCGCAGCTGAAGGACCACGCCCGATCTAGGATGAAGTCGAGATGAAGCTTCGAAGCGAAGTCTTCAACCCTGGAGGATCTCATTCTCCGTGTCTCGGTGCCTCTGTGGTGAATTGTCTTCTGTCTCATTGGGGCGAGCTGGCCTCGGTGGAGCGTGACCTCCGGGCGCGCTCGGAGATCGCGTTCCACCGGTTTGACGAGATGCACGTCACCGCGCGATGCTGCGTGCAGCGAGGAGATCGCATGGCGTGGTTCGATGACTTTCGTGACAAGACGGTGGTGGTAACCGGCGCGTCGAGCGGCATTGGTCGCGAGACCGCTCTCGCGTTTGCGGCGGCGGGGGCGCGCGTGGCGTTGGTGTCGCGCCGGCGCGCAGCGCTCGACGAGGTCGCGCACGCCGTTACGGACAACGGCGGCGATGCCTTCGTCGCGCCCGCCGACGTCACCAAGCCCGCCGCCGTCCGAAGCTGCCTGCGGGCGGTGCACAAGCATTTCCGCCGCATCGACATCGTGGTCAACAACGCCGGCATCATGATCCCCGCACCAGTCGTCGATCTGAAGCCGGCCGATCTCACCGCAATGTTCAGCGTCAA
>Ga0335069_10010482_pt1 | contig 13132 bp, 14 predicted proteins | sample Lox_Sample_11_FD_206714 | JGI IMG/M metagenome (GOLD analysis project Ga0335069, IMG submission 206714) | Soil microbial communities from Loxahatchee National Wildlife Refuge, Florida, United States - Lox_Sample_1.1 | ecosystem: Environmental > Terrestrial > Soil > Wetlands | place: USA... | reverse complement strand
GTTTCGGTCGCCGACGCGCCGAGCGGCTGGAAAGCCGAGATCCAGGGTGCCGGCAAGCCGGTCGGGGCGGCGTTCGTCGACTACGACGGCAAGGCGACGCTGACGCTGAAGCTGACGATCCCCGACAACGAGAAGCCGGGCGCCTATCAGCTCACCCTCAACGCCGAGGGCGACGCGGCGAAGTCGTCGCTGCCGATTTCCGTCACGCTCGCCCCGCCGCTCGAGGCCAAGCTGACCGCCACGCCGAAGTTCCCGACGCTGAGCGGCACGGCGCGCACCAGCTTCGATTTCGCCGTCACGGTGAAAAACGAGGGCGCGAACGACATGACCGTCGCGCTGAAGACCGACGCCCCCGAAGGCTACACGACCACCTACAAGGAGCAGTACGGCCAGCAGGAGATCACCAGCCTGCTGATCAAGGCCGGCGAGAGCAAGGATCTCACCGTCTCGATCAAGCCCAACCCCAGCGCGCCCTCGGGCCAGGTGCCGGTGACCTTCGAGGCGACCGGCGACAAGGCCAGCGCCTCGGCCAAGCTCACCCTCGACATCGGCGGCCTGCCGGCGATGTCGATCAGCGGTCCCGACGATCGCCTGAGCGGCGAAGCCTACGCCGGCCAGGAGCGCTCGATTCCGCTGACCATCACCAACATCGGCTCGGCGCCGGTGGTCAACGTCGGCATGAGCGCCTCGCCGCCGCAAGGGTGGAAGGTGTCCTTCGATCCCAAGCGCGTGCCGCCGATTCCGGTCGGCGGCCAGCAGAAGGTCAACGTCCTGCTGACCCCCGGCGCGCAGGCGATCGCCGGCGACTATCTGCTCAACGTCTCGGCGATCGGCGACGGCGTCGATCAGAACGTCAGCTACCGCGTCACCGTGTTGACCTCGACGCTGTGGGGCGTCGCCGGAATCGGCGTGATCGTGGTCGCGCTGCTGGTGCTGGTCGGCGCGGTCGGCCGGTTCGGCCGCCGATGAGCGATCCGGTCATTCGCGCCGAGGCGCTGACCAAGCGCTACGGCCCGGCGCTCGCCGTCGACAGCCTCGACCTGACGGTCGAGGCGGGCGAGGTGTTCGGCCTGCTGGGGCCGAACGGCGCCGGCAAGACGACGACGATCCTGATGCTGCTCGGCCTGACCGAGCCGACGTCGGGCCGCGCCGTCGTCGCCGGCTTCGATCCGCTGCGCAAGCCGCTCGAGGTCAAGCGCCGGGTCGGCTACATGCCGGATTCGGTCGGCTTCTACGACCACCTCAGCGGCGTCGCCAACCTGCGCTACGGCGCAGCCCTGTGCGGAATGAGGCCTGCCGAGGCCGACGCCCGCATCGCCGCGGCGCTGAAGCGCGTGCGGCTCGAAGAGGCCGGCGGCAAGCCGGTGCGCGCCTATTCGCGCGGCATGCGCCAGCGCCTGGCGATCGCCGAGATCCTGATGAAGGGCGCGGCGGTGGCGATTCTCGATGAGCCGACCGGCGGCCTCGATCCCCAGGCCACGCGCGAGTTCCTCGAGTTGATCCGCTCGCTGAAGCAGGAGGGCATGACGATCCTGCTCTCGTCGCATCTGCTCGACCTCGTCCAGTCGGCGTGCGACCGGGTCGCGCTGTTCCATCGCGGCCGCATCGGCCTGACCGGCCGGGTCGACGATCTTCTGCGCGACGTGCTCGGCGGCTCGCAGGTGATCCGCGTCGACGCGCGCGGGCCCGGCCTGGCGGCGGTGATCGCCAGCGTGCCGGGCGTCGCGCGCGTGACCGAAGCGGCCGACGGCTTCCGCGTCGAAGCGGGCGTCGACGCGCGCGCGGCGGTCGCCCGGGCGATCGTCGAAGCTGGCGGCGAGCTGATGAGCATCGAGGCGGGCCACGCCAGCCTGGAGGAAGTTTACGCCCGCTATTTCGAAGGAGTGCGCGATGCGGCGTGACGGCTTCGCTCTCGCCGGCGCCGGCGTGGTGATGATGAAGGAGCTGGCCGACAATCTCTCCAGCGTGCGCATGCGGCTGCTGGAGCTGCTGGTGTTCGTCGCCGGCGCCGGCGCGGTTTATGGGACGCTCACCGAAGTGCGCAACATCGTCAGCGAGGACCCGTTCGTCTTCCTGCGCATTTTCACCACCGCCAAGGCGCCGCTGCCGTCGTTCGTCGCCTTCCTCGGCTTCCTCATCCCGATCGTCGCCATCGCGCTCGGCTTCGACAGCGTCAACAGCGAGTTCAGTCGCCGGACGATGAGCCGCATTCTGTCGCAGCCGATCTATCGCGATGCGCTGCTGTTCGGGAAGTTTCTCGCCGGCCTGGCGACGCTGGCGGTGACCCTGACGGCGCTGTGGCTGTTCGTCATCGGGCTGGGCGTGCTGCTGCTCGGCCTGCCGCCGAGCGGCGAGGAAGTGCTGCGCGCCTTCGCCTTCCTGGTGGCGGCGGTCGCCTATGGCGGCGTCTGGCTCGCGCTGGCGCTGCTGTTTTCGGTCGTCTTCCGCTCCGCCGCGACAGCGGCCCTGGCGGCGCTGTCGGTGTGGCTGCTGTTCGCCTTCTTCTGGTCGATGCTGGTGTCGCTGGCGGCGCCGGTGATCGCGCCCGCCGACCCCGACGACGTGATGTCGCTCCTTCACGCCGCCAACGTCACCGAGGCCTTGTCGCGCCTGTCGCCGAACACCTTGTTCGCCGAGACCGCGCTGGCGGCGCTCAACCCGTCGACGCGCGCGCTCGGCGCCGTGCTGCAGTCGCAACTCCAAGGGGCGATTTCGGCCCCGCTGCCGTTCGCGCAGAGTCTGGCGCTGATCTGGCCGCAGGTGACCGGCCTCGTCGCCGCGGCGATCGGCCTCTTCACCGTCGCCTATATCGCGTTCCAGCGGCAGGAAGTGCGGGCCTGAGGCGGCGCGGCCGCGCGCAGCAACCCCGGGGGCGTGTCACGCCCGCGAAAGCGGGCATCCAGGCTTGCGTTGCGCCGCCCCGCGATGCGGGATTCCCGCTGTCGCCGGAATGATGCGCGGCGGGCGTGGCGATTCCATTTCAGCCCCGAGCGCCACGAAGCGAACCCTGAAACGCCAGGCCGTGCGACTCAGGCCGTCCAGGCCGGCGCCGGCGCGGCTTTCGCCGCCTCGCGCGCCCGCGCCGCCTCGATCAGCTTGAGCGCGGCGCGCAGGGCTTCGGCGACGCCGCGATGGGCGACCGCCGACAGCTCGAGCGGGGCGGCGCGTTTGGCGCCGGCGGCCAGCGGCGGCCCGTACGTCCGCATCGCCCGCTTCAGCCGTTCGCGCTGCAGCTTCAGCGTTTCGGCGTCGACCGCGTCGATCTTCGACAGCGCGACGATCTCGGGCTTGTCGGCGAGCCCGCCGCCGTAGGCGGACAGCTCGCCGCGGATGATGCGATAGGCGGCGCCGGCGTGTTCTCCCGACGCGTCGACGAGATGGATCAGCGCGCGGCAGCGTTCGACATGGCCGAGGAAGCGGTCGCCGAGCCCCTGGCCCTCATGCGCGCCCTCGATCAGGCCGGGAATGTCGGCGAGGACGAAATCGCGGTCGTCGACCCGCACGACGCCGAGATTGGGGTGCAGCGTGGTGAAGGGGTAGTCGGCGATCTTCGGCCGCGCCGCCGAGACGGCGGCCAGCAGGGTCGACTTGCCGGCGTTGGGCAGGCCGACGAGGCCCGCGTCGGCGATCAGCTTCAGCCGGAGGACGAGCGTGCGCTCGACGCCGGGCTGGCCGGGATTGGCGTGGCGCGGCGCGCGATTGGTCGCGGTGGTGAAATGGGAATTGCCGAAGCCGCCGTTGCCGCCCTTGGCGACGACGACGCGCTCGCCCGGCGACTTGAGGTCGGCGAGCGGCGTCTCCAGATCCTCTTCGTCGTAGACCTGCGTGCCCTCCGGAACTTTCAGCACGACGTCGGCGCCGCGCCCGCCGGCGCGGTTCTTGCCCATGCCGTGCGTTCCGGTCTTGGCCTTGAAGTGCTGCTGGTAGCGGAAGTCGATCAGCGTGTTGAGGCCGCTCGCGCATTCGACCACGACGTCGCCGCCGCGGCCGCCGTCGCCGCCGTCCGGCCCGCCGAACTCGATGAACTTCTCGCGCCGGAACGACACGCAGCCGGCCCCGCCGTCGCCGGAGCGGACGTAGACGCGCGCCTGGTCAAGGAACTTCATGGAGATCCGTCACGGTCGCATGAGCGCCCATGCCGCCGCGCCGCGCGCTCCAGGCGGCGCGCGACAGCGCGAAACGGTCGCAGGGGACGAGCCCGCCGCGCGCCGGCGCGCCCTCGAGGCCCGTGCCGACGAAGGCGAAGCCCGACTTCTCCAGCACCCGGCGCGAGGCGGGATTGTCGACATGGCTCGAAGCGACGATTTCGACCGCGTCGGTCAGGGCGAAGCCGGCGTCGAGGATCGCCTCCACCGCCTCGGTGGCGAAGCCCTTGCCCCAATGTTCGGGCGCGACCGCGTAGCCGAGCGTCAAGCGTCCCTGGGCGCGCCCCTCGAGGCTGACGGCGCCGATCGCCTCGCGCATGTCGCGCAACGGCGTCAGCACCAGCGTCAGGTCGCGGCCGGTGGCGTTGCCCTCGCGCGCGGCGAATATGAAGCGCTCGGCCGAGCCCGCCGGATAGGGATGGGGGATGCGGGCGGTGAATTGCGCGACTTCCCAGCGGCTGCAATAGCGGTCGATCGCCGCCGCGTCCGCGGCGCGCGGCCAGCGCAGCCACAGCCGCGCGGTCTCCAGGCGGAAGACATCGTCTCTGGCAAGATCGGGGAACATTTCCACTCCGGACCAGCGGGGGGCTCGCTTCGACGGGCCCCGAAACGACGAAGGGAATGCGGCGATCCGCACCCCCTTCATAAGCGCCTCGGCTTACCGGACTTGCTGGAAGAGCTCTCTTTTTGGAGTCTTCCTATCTCGGGGTTTCTCGAGACCGTCCGCGGGGGCTTTCGCCGCAGCGGGGGATCTCGTCTGGCCCCCGCCGTTTACTCGGCCGCTTTTTGCGCGACCACCGTTACGTATTGACGACCGTTGTCTTTACATTCGAAGGCCACGGCGCCGGCGGCGGTCGCGAAAAGCGTGTGATCCGTGCCCATGCCGACGTTCCGGCCGGCGTGGAACTTGGTGCCGCGCTGGCGCACGATGATCATGCCCGGAACGACGTTCTCGCCGCCGAACTTCTTCACGCCGAGACGTCGGCCGTCCGAATCGCGGCCGTTGCGCGACGAACCGCCTGCTTTCTTGTGAGCCATATCAATCCGCTCCAACAACCGACGCGGCGTGCGCAGCGCTGGCTGGCCGCGTGTATAATGCAATTGCGGCGCCAAGAAAAGTCTTGACGCCCGGGTTTCGTGACGCCTCAGGCGGCCGGCGCGGCCTTGGCCCCGGCGGGCAGGATCTGGGTGATCTTGACGATCGTCAGGTCCTGCTTGTGGCCGCGCTTGCGGCGCGAATTCTTGCGGCGGCGCTTCTTGAAGGCGATGACCTTCGGGCCGCGGGTCTGCTCGACGATCTCGCCGAGCACGCGAGCGCCGACGACGTTGGGCGAGCCGAGATGGTTCGTCTCGCCGTCGAACAGCGCGAGCACGTCGTCGAAGGTCACGGTCGAGCCCGCGTCGCCCTCGAGCGACATCACCGTGATCGTATGGTCGGCGGCCACCTTGTACTGTTTGCCGCCGGTGCGAATGACTGCGAACATCGTTTTGTTCCCGTGTTCATCCCGACTCTGCGTGGGCGAACCCACGCGGCCGGCTTCTTTGCAGCTTGCAACCTGCTGGTTTTAAGCGCCCCGCTCCGCCGCCGAAAGCGGCAAAGCAAAAGCGCGGCCTAAGAGAGCCGCGCCCGAGCGCTGGTCCTATAGTCGCGGCGCCCTGCCGAGTCAATCGAGACGCGGCCGGCTCAGTCGCCGTAGATGATCAGCGGCAGGCGACCGCGCGGCGGCGCATACTCGCCGACCTCGATGATCTTCGGTCCGGGCGGCCAATAGGCCGCTTGTCGTCCGCCGACGGGCCCGAAGCTCACGTTGACGACGACCGGATTCGAAACGAACACCGAGGTCGCCGCGCTCGTCGCGGCCTCGGGCGTCGCGCCGAAGACCGGCGCGACCGGACCGATGAAGTCACGGTGGCGGCGATGGCGCCAGAAGTCGTGGTCGCCGTCGCCCGGCGGCCCGAAGGCGTGGCGCTCGCCGGACCCGTGTGGAAAGACGATCGGGGCAGGCGCCAACCGGACGACCGGCGCTGCGGACGCCGAGGCGATCGGCGCGGCGGCGAGCGCCAGCGCCAGGGCGGAGATCGTCGGGGAGATGGTCATCGCGCGTCTCTCTGAGGTCGGCCTCCTCGGAGACGATGTTAAGCGTTTCTTAACCGAGCGGGAAGCCGCCAAGTTTCCTCGTTTTCGACCATCCGGCCGCGATGCTCGAGGCCCCAGCTCGCCATCGCCGCCATGACGGGCTCGAGGGTGCGCCCGAGCGCGGTTCGGCGAAAGTCGGCGCGCGGCGGAACCGTCGCGTCGTCCCTGGGCGCGATCAGCCCCCAGCTCTCCGGCTCCTTGAGCTCCTTGGACAGGATCCGATCGCTGATCGGCGGGGCGCTGATCGGCCGGCTCGCGCCGCTTCTGCCGGCCAACGCCACGGTCCACGCCTACGGCTTTCTCGGCGGCCCAACGCCGCTCGGCGTCACGTCGCTGCAACTCATGCTGGAGAACCTGACGATCGAGCGGTTCAGCCATTTTGAGAGCCCGACGGTCGAGGATCGTCACAAGCTCGCCGCGGCGCTGTCGGCGCCCTCCCAAGTCATCGACGGCCCGTTGTTCCGCACGCGGATCGGCGGGGAATTCCCCTGTGACGAGATCGCCGGGGCGATGACCTATCAGGGACCGCCGGGCGGCAAGGCGGTCGTTGTCGCATGAGCCGCGCAATGGCGAATCGGCGCAGATGCGGGCCGCGCCCGCCTGCGACACTCTGCCGCCGGCTGGACAGACTTCGCTCCGGCGGTTCAGCATGGCGCGGACGCCGCCGCGCGCGAGCGGCGCACGTCGGCCGATGCCCCGGAGGAGGCGCCATGAGCTCCCTGATGAAGTCGCTGGTCTTTCCCGAGCCCGGCAAGACGGCGATCGTCGACCTGCCGCGCCCGGAGCCCCAGGGCGACGAAGTGCTCATCCGCCTCGCCGCCAGCGGCATCTGCGGCACCGACGTCCACATCTACAACGGCGACTTCGCCGCGGTGTTTCCGCTGGTTCCCGGCCATGAGTTCGCTGGCGAGGCGGTGGCGGTCGGGCCGGACTGCAAGCGCGTCGCGGTCGGCGCGCGCGTCGCCGTCGAGCCCAACATTCCCTGCAACAACTGCGCGGAATGCCTGCGCGGCGACCATCACTACTGCCGCAACATGGTCGTGCCGGGCGTCAACCGGCCCGGCGGCATGGCCGAATATGTCGTCGTCAACGAACGCGCCGCCTTCGACATCGGCGACCTGCCGTTCGTCCAGGGGGCGCTGGTCGAGCCGCTGTCCTGCGTCATTCACGCCGTCGAGCGGCTTGGCGTCGGCCTGGCCGAGCGCTCGCTGGTCATGGGCGCGGGGCCGATCGGAATCATGATGGGACGCCTGATCAAGGCGCGCGGCGCCGACCGGGTCGACTATCTCGAGCGCAATCCCGGCCGCGCGGCGCGCGCCGCTGCGCTCGGCCTCGGAACGGTCTACGCCAGCCCGTCCGAGATCAACGACCGCGTCTACGACAGCGTCGCCGACGCCACCGGCGCGTCGGCGCTGGTCGGCGAAGCGGCCAACCGCCTGACGCGGCCGCGCGGTCGCGTGCTGATGTTCGGCGTGCCCCATTCCGACGGTCGGATCGTCCTCGACCATTTCCCGGTCTTCCGCCAGGAGGTGTCGATCATCGCCTCGTTCACCTCGCTCAAGAACAGCCTGCAGGCGATCGACCTGATGAAGTCCAAGACCGTCCGCGTCGACGACCTCGTCTCCCACCAGATCAAGCTGTCCGAGTGCCACGACTACATCCGCCGGATCGAGGCGGGCGACGGCGAGCTGCGCAAGGTGACGGTGACCGACTTCGTCCATTGAGCCGAGCCGGTCGCGTCAAAAAGTCATATAAATATGGCGGGGCCAGAGCGTCCCGCGGACGTCATGCCCGTTTCCGCCACTTTTGGGCGCCTAAGCGCTTAAGATCGCTCGCGCGCTGAACGGATTTGTCGCCCGCGGCGCCGGTCCATAGACTGGGGCGTCGCGCGCGACGGCCGGCCGGACGCGAGGGTCTTTTTTCATGACGGAGCCCGGGGCGCAGTCGACGCAGCCTGGGGGAAGGCCCGCCGCCGGCGAGGTTTTCCTCGCCTTCCTTCGGCTCGGCCTGACCTCGTTCGGCGGGCCGATCGCCCATCTCGGCTATTTCCGTTCGGAGTTCGTCGCCCGGCGCGGCTGGATCAGCGAGCGCGGCTTCGCCGATCTCGTCGCCCTCGCGCAGTTCCTGCCGGGACCGGCGTCGAGCCAGGTCGGTTTCGCCATCGGGCTGACGCGCGGCGGCTGGCTCGGCGGCCTCGCCGCCTGGCTGGGCTTCACCCTGCCGTCGGCGGCGCTGATGCTCGCCTTCGCCTGTGGAGCGGCCGGGATCGCCGATTCCTGGCTCGGGGCGGGCCTGCTGCACGGCCTCAAGCTGATGGCGGTCGCGGTGATCGCCCAGGCCGTGCTCGGCATGGCGCGAAGCTTCTGCGCCGACGCGCCGCGCGCCGCGATCGCCGTCGCGGCGCTGGCGCTGATTGGCTTCCTCCCCGGGTCGCTGGCGCAGCTCGCCGCCATCGTCGGCGGCGGGCTCGTCGCGCTCGCGACGATTCGCGCCGCGCCGGCGCCGGCGGACGACGATTTCGCGCCGCGCCTCTCGCCTCGCGCCGCCATCGTCGCGCTGACGCTCTTCCTGGCGCTTTTGGCGCTGTCGTTCGCGCCGGCGGGGCAGGGGCTCGCGGCGATCGCCGCCGCCTTCTATCGTTCCGGCGCTTTGGTGTTCGGCGGCGGCCACGTCGTGCTGCCACTGTTGCGCGACGCGCTGGTCGCGCCGGGATTCCTCGATCGCGGCGCCTTTCTCGCCGGCTACGGCGCGGCGCAGGCGCTGCCGGGGCCGCTGTTCGCCGTCTCGGCCGGCTTCGGCGCCCTCGCCGGTTCGCCGCCGTTTGGCGTCGCCGGCGGGCTCGTCGCGCTGATCGCGATCTTCCTGCCCGGCCTGCTGGCGATGGCGGCGGCGCTGCCGTTCTGGCGCGCGCTGCGCCGCGAGACGCATGCGCAGGCGGCGATGGCGGGAATCAACGCGGCGGTGGTCGGGCTGCTGGCCGCTGCGCTCTACGATCCGGCGTTCGTCAGCGCGGTTGCGAACCCGCGTGATTTCGCGATCGCGACGGCGGCCTTCGCCCTGCTGGCCGCCGGCGGCGCGCCGCCGCTGCTCGTCGCGGCGCTCGCTGCGGCGGCCGGCGTCGCGCTTCAGGCGTGAGCGCGGCGGCTCACTCCGCCTTCTTCAGGTCCTTGAGCTTGCCGAACACCGACTCGACGTCGATCTTCTCGTCGGCGGGCTTGGCCGGCGCCGGCGCGGCGCCGAACACTTCGCTCGGCGTCGACGGCGTCGGCCGGGCGGTGGTGATCTCGGCCGGGACCAGCGTCTGGGTGCGGTCCTCCTCGACCTTCGGGCGGTCCTTGGCGGCGCGATTGACCTCGAAATCGAGATCGATCTGCGAGCACAGGCCGAGCGTCACCGGGTCCATCGGTTGAAGGTTGGCCGAGTTCCAGTGGTTGCGGTCGCGGATCGAATCGAGCGTGTGCTTGGTCGTGCCGACCAGCCGCATGATCTGCGCGTCCTTGAGCTCGGGGTGGTTGCGCAGCAGCCAGAGAATCGCGTTCGGCCGGTCCTGGCGTCGCGACAGCGGCGTGTAGCGCGCGCCGCGGGGCTTCTTGAACTCGGGCACGCGCACCTTGCTCGGCGCGATCTGCAGGCGATGCTCGGGGTCCTTCTCGGCCGCGGCGATCTCCTCGCGGGTGATCTGGCCAGTCGAGATCGGATCGTAGCCCTTGATGCCGGTCGCGACCTCGCCGTCGGCGATGCCTTTGACTTCGAGCGGATGCAGTTTGCAGAACTCCGCGATCTGATCGAAGGTCAGCGAGGTGTTCTCGACCAGCCACACGGCGGTGGCCTTGGGCATCAGCGGCGCTTCGGACATGAAGTCGGGCTCCTTGGACGTTTCTTCGGCTGCGCGGCTTCGCTGTCTGCGAAGGGCGGCTCGCAGCCTCAAATCGTCAAACTCGAGGGGATGCGACGATAATAGGCGCCCGCCCGGCAAAATGCAATCGAACCGGCGCGATTTTCGCGGCCCCGATCTGGCGCCGGCGGCCGTTTCGCCTTACCTCCCGCGCGTCGGTTCCCTTCGGAAGGATAGCTCCATGATCTCCAGACTCCCGCTATTGGCGCTCGCCGCCGTCGCCGCGCTGGCCGTTGTCGCCGGACCTGCCGGCGAGGCCCAGGCGAAGGGCTGTCTCAAGGGCGCGCTGGTCGGCGGCGTCGCCGGCCATTACGCCGGACATCACGCCGTCGCTGGCGCGATCGGCGGCTGCATCGTCGGCCACCACATGGCGACGGTGAACGCGGAGAAGGCCAAACAGCAGCAGAACCAGCCGACCCCGACGCCGACCCCGACGCCGTAGCAAGGCGTTTCTACGCCTTGTTGTTGAGCGCGCGCTCGGCCTTGGGGTCGAGCGGCCAACGCGGGCGCGCCGGCGCGGAGAGGTCGTCGGCGAGGCCGAGGCGCAGGCGCTCGAGTCCGGCCCAGGCGATCATCGCGCCGTTGTCGGTGCAGAGCTTCGGCGGCGGGGCGACCAACGGCAGGCCGGCCTGGGCGCAGAAGCGCGCCATCGCCTCGCGGATCGGGCCGTTGGCGGCCACCCCGCCGGCGACGACGACGCCTTCCGCGGCGCCGACCCGTTCGCGGAACAACCTGAGGCCGACCCGCAGGCGGTCGTCGATCACGTCGACGATCGCCGCCTGGAACGAGGCGCAGAGATCGGCGACGTCGCGCGGCTTCAGCGGCGCGATCGCCTGGGCGGCGAGCCGCGTCGCCGTCTTGAGGCCTGAGAGCGAGAAGTCGGCGTTCGGCCGACCGATCAGCGGCCGCGGCAGCGCGAAGCGCGCGGGGTCGCCGTCCTTCGCCGCCGCTTCGACGGCCGGTCCGCCCGGGTAGGGCAGGCCGAGCAGCTTGGCGGTCTTGTCGAAGGCCTCGCCGATCGCGTCGTCCATCGTCGCGCCGAGCCGCAGATAGTCGCCGACGCCCTTGACCGCGAGAATCTGGGTGTGGCCGCCCGAGGCGAGCAGCAGCAGATAGGGAAAGGCGAGCCGTCCGGCCAGCCGCGCGACCAGCGCGTGCGCCTCGAGATGGTTGACCGCGACGAACGGCTTGCCCATCGCCAGCGCCATGCCCTTGCCCGACATCAGCCCGACCAGCACCCCGCCGATCAGCCCCGGCCCGGCGGCGGCGGCGACGCCATCGAGCGCGGCGGGCTTGATGCCGGCGCTGGTCAGCGCGCGGGCGATCAGGCTGTCGACGATCTCGACGTGGGCGCGGGCGGCGATCTCTGGCACCACGCCGCCATAGGGCGAATGGGCGGCGATCTGGCTCATCACCTCGTCGGCGAGGATTTCCCCGGTCCCGTCGGCGCGCAGCCGCACCACCGCCGCGGCGGTCTCGTCGCAGGTCGTTTCGATCCCCAGGACGCGCATCCGGGGCTGTCTATACGCTTGGCGCGCGCCTGCCCAGGGCCTAATCAAGCGGCGCGGGGCGTTCGCCGCCGCGGAGAGCGACGTGACCGTGACCATCGCGCTAACGCGCGCCCAGGACGACGCTGCGGCGACCGCCGCCGCCCTGCGTCTGCGCGGCTTCGCCGCGGCGATCGCGCCGGCGATCGAATTCCGCGCCCTGCCGGCGGCGCTGCCCGAGGGACCGTTCGACGCGTTGATCGCCACCAGCTCGCGCGCCATCCTGGCGCTCGATCCGCCGGAGCGCGCGCGGTTGCGGACGACGCCGCTCCATGTCGTCGGTCGGCGGGCCGCGCGGGCGGCGCGCGACGCCGGGCTGGCGCTCGCCGACGAACCCGCCGCCGATTCCGCCGCGCTCGCCCAACGCCTGGTCGCCGGCCTGCCGCCGTCGGCGCGGCTGCTCTATCTCGCCGGTCGCGACCGCAAGCCGGCGCTCGAGACAGCGCTCGCCGCCGCGGGCGCGACGGTCGAGGCGGTTGCGCTCTACGCGGCTGAGGCGCGCGAAGCCTGGAGCGCGCGGGAGGCGCGGGCGGTCGCCGGCTGCTGGGCGGCGCTGCACTACTCGCGCCGCACCGCGACGCTGGCGCTGGCGCTGGCGGCGCGGGCGGGGCTCGCCGAGCGCTTCCGCGCGTTGGTCCATGTCTGCCTGTCGGGCGACGTCGCTCAGCCGCTTCACGGCGACGGCGCGAACCGCGTGATCGTCGCCGCCGCGCCCGACGAGGCGGCGCTGATCGCCGCGCTGGAGCGCGCGCTCGGCGCTCCGCCCAAAGACTGAGGCGGGCCGGCGGCGCCGCGACGCCGCGCCGGTTTCCAACCCGGCGCGGCTCGCCTATAGAGTCGCCCGAAGCGACAGCGAGGGCCCATGGCCGAGGAAAAGATCCCGAGCCCCGAACCGGAGATCGCCGCGCCGCCGTCGACCGCCCCGCAGCGTCCGGCCCGGCCCGATCCGGGCGTGATCGACGGCGAAGCGATCGAGATCCGCGACGAGGCGGCCGTCGGGGCCGAGGCGCCGACGGCGGACGGACCCGGGCCGGCCGCGCAGGCGCAGGAAACGCCGCCGCCGCCCGAGGAGCCGGCGCGCGCCGCCTTTGTCCCCTCGGCCGCCGCCGGCCTCGGCGGCGCAATTCTCGGCGCGGCCCTGGCTCTGATCGCCGCCTGGCTGATCGATCCGCGCGCCGCCGCGCTCGACGATCTCCGCGCCCGCCTGGCGAGCTTGGAGACTTCGGTCGACGCGCAGGCGGGTGTGGCCGCCGCGCTCGACAAACGCGTCGCGACGCTCGAAACGAGCTCCGGCGGCGCGGCCAAGGCGAGCGCCCTCGATGCGCTTGGCCGTCGCGTCGGCGGGCTCGAAGCGGCCGTCGGCGACGCCAAGACCGCGCTCGACGAAGCGCGCGCCGCCCGCGCCGAC
>Ga0335069_10010481_pt1 | contig 13132 bp, 15 predicted proteins | sample Lox_Sample_11_FD_206714 | JGI IMG/M metagenome (GOLD analysis project Ga0335069, IMG submission 206714) | Soil microbial communities from Loxahatchee National Wildlife Refuge, Florida, United States - Lox_Sample_1.1 | ecosystem: Environmental > Terrestrial > Soil > Wetlands | place: USA... | reverse complement strand
CAGGGCTCCGGCGTGTTCCGTGAATGTCCGTATTCGTCGTCTCCCTTCCCCAGCTGACCGACCCCGAGGACGTCCTGCGACTCACCCCGGTCGCCGCGGCCTTCGCCTGATTCACCCGCGCCGGGGAAGTCCGCATCACGGGGGGGCGCGAGATGCTGGATAGCGGGCACGTCTAAGGTGGCAGGGAACTCATCGCCGCCGGTGTCAGGTGACCATCGGAGAGTTATCAAACCCGCGAGTGAGAGGTGATCGCCGTGGATATTGGAGCCGGACGGGAAATGTTCCCGCCAGTGGGACACGTCATGCGGTCCGGGAGTGGTTGCGGTGTCTGAGGATCCGCCGCCGACCCCCATCCCTGATATGCCAGATATGCCTGATATGCCGACCAGCCAGGACATCAGCCTGGCCAAGGCATCGCGGCTGAGCGACCGTGTCACCGGTCATCTTGCTGACCAGGCACGCGTCACCGCCCAGGGCGCCAAGGCCCGACGAGTGAAGAGCACTGACGGCCAGCCCGGAGTCGCTGACCTGGCGCCGTTGCGCGAATTGCTCTCCGAACTGGTCGAGGAGGCGCGGAATGTGAGGGCCCGGGAGCGGATAGGCCGCGCGCTGCGGCAGGCAGCCGACATCATCGACCCGCCTGGGAGCTAAGGTCCGACGCCGTTGATCTTGAGCGGCGGCGCGGGCCCGGTGGTTAAGGCGTGGATGTCCCAGCCATGTTGTTTGAACTGCATGAACGGGGCATCCACGCCTTACGTTCTAGTCTTGTGGCATGCGCCACGGCATCGTCCTGTTCACCTGCGATCGCGGGATCACGCCAGCTGAAGCGGCGAAGGCTGCGGAGGAGCGCGGATTCGACGCCTTCTACGTGCCCGAGCACACCCATATCCCGGTCAAGCGGGAAGCCGCCCACCCGCGCACCGGCGACGGAACGCTGCCCGACGACCGCTACATGCGGACCCTCGACCCATGGGTCTCGCTCGCGACCGCGGCCGTGGCCACGTCGCGGATCCGGCTCGCCACCGCGGTGGCGCTGCCGACGGAGTCCGACCCGGTGACGCTGGCGAAAACCATCGCCACGCTTGATCACCTGTCGGGTGGCCGGGTCACGGTCGGTGCGGGGTTCGGCTGGAATACCGACGAGCTCGCCGATCACGGCGTTCCGGCCGGGAAGCGCCGTACCGTGCTGCGCGAGTACATCGAGGCGATGCGCGCGCTGTGGACGCAGGAGGAAGCGGCATACGACGGAGAGTTCGTGAAGTTCGGGCCGTGCTGGGCGTTCCCGAAGCCGGTGCAGGCGCACGTGCCGCTGATCATCGGCGCAGGCGGAGGCCCGCAGACGTTCGGATGGATTGCCCGGCACGCTGATGGCTGGATGACCACGCCCGGTGAGCAGGACATCAGCGGCAAGGCCGCCGCCCTGCGGCAGGCGTGGCGCGCCGAGAACCGGCCGGGCTCCCCCGACATCCGGGTGCTGGTCACCGCGAAACCGTCTCCGGGCGACCTCGCCACGTGGGCTGCGTCCGGCGCCGCCGAACTTCTCTGGGGAGTGCCGGACGCCTCGCGGGAGGTGGTGGAGGGCTACCTCGACCGCCTCGCCGGCCGCGTGATGGCCTGAACGGGCGACATGAACCCGGCCCGTTCGGAAATACCTTCGCCTCTCCCGGCGTCGGTGCTGGCTGAGGGCACCGAACGCTATGACGTGGCGGTCATCGGCTTCGGCATGGCCGGCGCAAGCGCGGCCCTGGAGGCGGCCCGGGCCGGTGCCCGGGTGCTGCTGCTGGAGCGGGCCGCCGTGCCCGGGGGCACCACCTGCATGGCCGGCGGGCACTTCTACCTCGGCGGGGGCACGGCGGTGCAGCAGGCGACCGGGCACGAGGACTCCGCGGACGAGATGTACAAGTACCTGGTCGCGACGTCGAAGGAGCCCGAGCACGACAAGATCCGTGCCTACTGCGAGGGGTCGGTCGAGCACTTCGGCTGGCTGGAGTCGCTGGGCTTCGCGTTCGAGCGCTCGTTCTTCCCCGGCAAGGCCGTGATCCAGCCTGGTACCGAAGGGCTGATGTTCACCGGCAACGAGAAGGTGTGGCCGTTCCGGGACCTGGCCAAGCCGGCGCCGCGCGGCCACAAGGTCCCGGTGCCGGGAGACACCGGCGGGGCGAAGCTGGTGATGGACCTGCTGCGGGACCGGATCGCCGAGGCCGGCGTCGAGGTGAGGTACGAGACCGGCGCGGCCAGCCTGGTGACCGATTCCTCCGCTGTCGTCGTAGGGCTGGCCTGGCGTTCTTTCGTCGACACCGGGGTCGTCCGGGCGGACGCGACCGTGATCGCGGCCGGCGGGTTCGTAATGAATCCTGAGATGGTCGCCGAGTACACCCCGGCGCTCGGCGCGAAGCTCATCGCGCTCGGCTCGACTTACGACGACGGGCTGGGCATCCGGCTCGGGATGTCGGCGGGCGCGGACCTCAAGCACATGGGCGAGCCGTTCATCACCGCGCCCTTCTACCCTCCCCCGGTGCTGATGACCGGGCTCATCGTCAACTCCCGTGGCGAGCGTTTCGTGGCCGAGGACTCCTACCACGCACGGACATCGCAGTTCGTGCTGGAACAGGCCGGGTCCGCGGCCTACCTCATTGTCGACAGCGCGCACCTGGAGCAGCCCCAGATGCCGCTGGTGCCACTCCTGGACGGCTACGAGATCGTGGCCGAGATGGAGGCAGGACTCGGCATGCCAGCCGGGTCGCTGGAGAAGACACTGGCCCGGTACAACTCCCACGCCACCCGCGGAGAGGACCCTGACTTCCACAAGAGCGCTGACTGGCTGGCACCGCAGGATCAGGGTCCGTGGGCGGTCTTCGACCTGCGGCTCGGTCACGCCCTCTACGCCGGGTTCACCCTCGGGGGCCTGCGCACCACCGTGGACGCACAAGTACAGCGTCCCGACGGCTCGGTCATCCCAGGGCTGTACGCCGCCGGAGCCTGCGCGTCCAATATCGCCCAGGACGGCAAGGGTTATGGTTCAGGCACCCAGCTCGGCGAGGGATCGTTCTTCGGCCGGAGGGCTGGTCGGCACGCGGCTCAGCTGCGGTCGCGCGAACGTAGCCGCTAGGCCCGCTTGTGCTTGCGGAGGGCGCGCCAGGTCTCGGTCTTGTCGCCCTCATCCGGGCCGGCCTCGCCCCGGGCCGCCGCCTCAACCTGCTCGGTCAGCTTCTCGGGGCTGCTGGCCGCGACCAGCGTCCGCTTGCCGCGGACCGCGATCCACACGCTTTCCAGGGGGTCGAACAGAATGCCCCACCGGGGGAACCTGGCCCGGAGCTTACGCGCATCGTCAGCCGCCCGGGCGTTGTCATCTGGCATGGCGTCCCCCAATTGCTGAGAGCCTGCCTGTTCCCACAGCATAAGCCGGCACAGCCGGGGGCGCTGGGGAATGTCCAAGATCACCTCGAGCGGCGCCGCCGTCATCCGGACGCAAATCGTCCGCAACTGCGCGTACCGTGCCTGGCATGGCTATCGCACGCTTCCCGAGCATCGTCATCGACTGTCCCGATCCGGGCGCCCTCGCGACCTTCTACGGCGCGATGCTGGACTGGAAGACCGACATCCGCCCCGGATGGGGTGAGGTCCGCGCGGAGTACGGTCAGTGCATCACCTTCCAGCAGGTGAAGGACTATACCCCGCCGAGATGGCCGTCTCAGGAAGTGCCCCAGCAGATGCACCTCGACGTGATCGTCGACGACCTCGATGCCGCCGAGACGGCGGTGCTCGCTCTCGGCGCGACCAAGCACGAGCACCAGCCCGGTACAACCTTCCGGGTTTTCCTCGACCCGGCGGGACACCCCTTCTGCCTGTGCCTGGACTGACCCGCGGTCAGGTTCCGGGGCGCCGAAGGCGACCGCCGAGCACGACGGCGATCGCCGTCAGCCAGCCGGCCACGAACAGAACGCTGGCGATCACATCGGTCGTCCAGTGCACTCCCAGTTCCACCCGGGAGAACGCGGTCGCCGCGACGGCAAGCCCGGCGATCAGCCAGGTCAGTACCCGCACCGCCCGGGGGCGGGCGGGCGTAGCGACGCACAGAGCCAAGGCGGTGAAGGCCAGGCACGCCGCGGCGGTGTGACCGGACGGGAACGACCAGCCGTGCGCGGTCACCAGCCAGATGGCCTGCGGAGGCCGGTGCCGGCCGACGACGGTCTTGCCGATCTTCACGCCGCCGGCTTCACCAGCCCAGGCGAATACGGCCACGAAAATGGCCAGCACCGGCAGCCGTTTGATCCTGACCAGGACGACGACGACCAGGGCCGCGACCAGCAGCGCGACCCACGAGCCCAGCCAGGTCACGGACTTCATGACCGAGGTGAGCGCTGCCGTCCGCGAGCTCACCACGGCCCGCGTGACGTGATCATCGAAATGAGTCACCGCAGCCGAGTGGACAACGAACTCACCGGCCGCGATGAGCAACCCGACGAGCCCGGCCCAGATGCCAGCCAGCACCGCGAAGCGAAGCAGCACGGCCCGGAGCTCCGGTCCCGGAACTGCGCGTCGGCGCCCGCCCTGGAGGCTTTCCGTACGGCTTGACACGAAAGTCGCCGGACTACGGCGGGTCAGCGTGCCTGGCCGGTATCCGGGCGGTATTTCTTCGGGGGCGGATAGGTCGTATAGGACCCGGTCCGAGCCTTCATCTCATCCTCCTGCGGGAGTCCACCGACCGGGCGTCTGGGCGCAGGCTGCTTGATCGCAGACGCGCAATGCCGCACAGAACGATGGAATTGCCGCCTTAGTCTATTCCGAACAGGGCAAACGCTTGCTGGCCTGGCATCAGCGCAGCAGGGAAGTGGCGGCAGGGGCCAGCCGTAGCTGCTGCGGCCGTCAGGAATGCGCCAGCCAGGGTGCCGCCCGATCCCGGTCCAGACGTTCCGGCGCGCGCAACGTAGCGATCATGAGCTGGACGGCGTCCTGGACATCCCTGGTCAGCTGGAAGCACTCCGCCGCCGAGCGGCACTCGGCTGGAGCGAACTGCCGCGCCGTGGCCGCCACCGCGCTGGCCAGGCCGGGCAGTTCCGCCGCGTCCCCGGGATCGAGCGGCCAGCCCGCTCCCCCGGCCGCGGTTCCCAGGCTGGTGATCTGAACCTCCAGCCAGGTCCAGGGATCAGAGCTCAAGGCGGCATCCCAGAACCGGGCGGACGGCTCGTTGCCGGTGAACTGCGGATGGTAGTGAGCGGCGGAGAAGCTGCCGGGAGGATCCGCCAGGCGGTCAAACAGATCGGCTCGCCAGAGCGGGCAGTCGACGGTGGTGAGCTGGGACGCTGACTCGCTGCCTCGATGCGGATGGCGGGGAAGCTCGCGGATCTCGATCCTGGCGCCGTGCTCCATGGAGGCGTCGTCAAGGTTGATCTCGAACCAGTGCCGGATGGTGACGGCCGAGCGGGAAAGAGCCAGGATGTGCTGCACAGCGCTCAGGTTAGCCTGCGATCGGCGGGTAGTTCGGCGGGAGCAGCCCGAAGGGAGACTGGGTGAGGTTAGGCGCGGCGGGTACGCCCACCGACCGGAGCAACTCCTCGAAGTTGAGCCCGATCCTGGTCGGGAACGGGCCATTCCCGCCCACGCCCCCGGCTTCCGGAAGCTGCGATTCCGCGGACAGTCCGCTTTGCTGCGCCCATCCCGTCTCGATGCCATCGCTTCCGGTGAACATGTTGGCGATCACGGTAGAGGACGACACGTGCTGGCCCGCCTGAACGGTTGGCGAGACATCTTCGGCCAGGTAGACGGTCAGACCGGCATCCGGGCCGTCGGTCAGCTTGTAGGTGATCCACCCGCCCCCGGGCCACCCGGCGGAATTCCCGGTCGCGTTGGTGATGACGGCGTTGCCCAGGGCGTAGACCGGCCCGGCCCCGCCGAAGTCGACGCCCATGTCGATGCGCTCGGGAACGAGGCCGCTGACGTCACGGAGGGGGTTCTGGTACCCGGGCACGACCGCGACGCCGACGCTGACGACCTCGGGCTGCTGGCTGGCCCGGGCATTCAGCGTGCCGGCCAGCCGCATGCCGAGAAGGTCGGCCTGAGCCACCCAGGCGAGATCAGGTTCCCTGGCTACCCAGTGGGTCGCGCTCGGCCAGGCCGAGAACAGGACAGCCGAGGCCGCAACGGCAATGACCGCGACCAGGGCGGACTTGCTCCGCAACGGGGACGCGGCCGGCGTCGGCTTCCGGTGCCGGGAAGCCGCGCTCGGACGGCTCGGTGGCAATCGCGGCTACCTACGGTGCCGGGCGGGTGTGCAGGACACGTTCGGCCCTTCGGTCGGGCGCGGCGAACGCGCCAGCTGTCTCGTGCACCAAGGCTGCACCACCCGCGCGTGTCGAGCGGCCGAAACCACTCAAGAGACATAGATGACTACGCGATGTCGGCCAGTCGGCCGACGCATCCGGTTACCGGTAGCGGAAGCCGTCCAGGAAACGGCGGAAGACACCGCCCTCACGAGCAAGGGCAGGGGCGGGAGCGGGCGCGGTGCTGGGCTGACGGGCGATGGGCTGGTCGTAGTCGGTGCGGGCGATGGCGTCGACGGTCTGGGCCTCGTCGAAGTCCTCCGAGTCTTTGATCTGGGGTACGTAGCCGACGAGCATGCCGTCGAGCATGACCTGGGCTTCGAGGCCGGCCGTGCCGTCCGTGTCCCACTCGGCTTCGCGGCCGCCGGACAGTGACACGCGGATGCCGAACTGGTCGACGCCACCGCGGAGCAGATGAGCGTTCACGCCGCGGTCACGAAGAGCATCGACCACCCGACGGGCCCGGAATTCGTCCATGACCAGAACCTAGCGTTCGTTCCTGAGTGATCGCTGAATGTCAGCACCAGCCGAATTCTGAGCCGGGCGTCCCGCTAGATCCGCTGGTGACGCTAGCGGCGCTCTGCGACGTGCGGGTTGACCTCGCCGCCCGCGGGCTCGCCACCTTGACGGCACGAGCATGGGCACGATCATCGCCAGTCCCGCCGCGGTGAGGATCCCGTTGAAGAGCATGGCCTCGAAGCCCGCCCCGAAAGGATCTGACCGCAGCGGGATCAGGTCGACCGCCTGCCGGACGCTAACCAGATACAGTGCCGTCCAGCCGAGCAGCATCAGCCCCGGCAAGCCGGCGGCGAGCGGCGAGATCCGGGGCACTGCGATGAGGATCCCGGCCAGCAGGCCCGTGCCGGCGATCGCGGCCAGCGCGATGAGCACGTTGTTGTCCGAGATCAGCGAGCCGCCGTCGGCCGGCAGCCGGGAAAGCTGGCCCGCCGCGACGGGAACGCGCAGGAGCCGCAGGTAACCCCAGGCCCCGTGGCGTTACATCCGGCGGCTTCCGAGTCGTCGGCGTGCAGGCCGGGCTAGGCCGCCGGCCTGGCGCTGCTAGCTACGGCACGATCACGACGGGGACCGGTGAGTGACGGGCCAGGCTCACCGTCACCGACCCGACCACGCGGTGAGCGGCATGGGACGAACTCCCGGCCACGATCACCACGGTCTCGTCGGGCTGGGCATCGCGGATGCCGGTGGCCACCGCGACCAGCTCGTCCGCGACGTTCCCCTGGCGCCGCTCGAACTCCCAGGCCAGCCCGAGGCCGTCCAGTTGCCCGGCCGCCTGGGCGCGAAGTTCCGGCTCGAGCTCTTCGAATCCGGCTTCCATCTCGGCAATGGCACCAGGCGACATCATGATGCCAGTGGACAGGTGAGACACCCACACGACGTCGATGCGCCCGGTCCGGCCCCGCAGCAACCTGACCGCGGCATCGAGCGCCCGGCTCGCTGGAGGAGAACCGTCGTACCCCACGACGATGTGAAGGAATTCCCCGGATGGTGCGGCAGTGGTCACGGTGACCAGCTTAGACCCTGACGCGGCTACCAGACCCGGTGGGCTACCTCCGCTACCAGTTCGAGCTTGCGTTGCTGGATGTCCTCGCTGATGAGGTTCCCCCCGATCGACACCGGCGAGAACCCGCACTGGGTGGACAGCGCCAGCCGCTCGCGGCCGACGTAACGGGCCGCCTCGTTGATGCGGGCGATGAGCTCGTCCGGCGACTCCATCCCGGCGAGCTTGCTGGACACCAGGCCGAGCACGACCACTTTGTCGTCGGGCACGTTGGCCAGCGGCTCGAAGGAGCCCGACCGCTCGTCGTCGTACTCGAGCAGGAACACGTCGAAGTTGCCGGAACGGCTGAACATCTTGTCGGCGGTGAACTCGTAGCCGCCGGTGGCGATCCACTTGCTCTGGTAGTTCCCCTTGCATATGTGCAGGCCGAACGTTACTCCGGGCACGTCCGCCACGGAATTGATGATGTCGACGCCCTCGGTCAGGGTGCGTTCGGTGTCCATGCCCAGGCCCTCGCGCAGCGCGCGGTTCTCCGGGTCGACGAGCGTGCCGAGGTCGGGCGAGTCGATCTGGATGTAGGTGCAGCCGAGCTTGGCCAGTTCGGCCGCCTCCGCGCGGATGATCTCGGCAGCGTCGGCGAACAGCTCGAACGGGTCGGAGTAGGCGGGGCGGGAATGTTCCGGTGACCACGCGCTGTACATCACCAGCGGGCTCGGCATCGTGACCTTCACCGGGACGCGGGCCCGGCCGCGCGCGTAGCTGAACTCCTCGATGGTCATCATCGGCCCCTTGGGCCGGATCCGGCCGGTGATGGTGAACGGCGGCTGCCAGTTCCAGTCCTGCGCGGGATCCGGGGCGTGGAAGTGCACCGGCGCCCCGGGCATGTCGGTCACCCCGTCCATGTCCCCCAGCAGGTGATCGAGGAAGGAGAAGCGGCGCAACTCGCCGTCGTTGACGACGTCGAGACCGCAGCCCTCCTGCATCGCGATCGCCTGGTCGACCGCGCGGTCCTCGATCCGTTTGAATTCCTCGTTGCTGATCCGGCCCGCCGCCAGCGCGGCCCGCGCCTCCGAGAGGTAACGCGGGCGCAGCAGCGAGCCGATCACGTCGGCGTGGTACGGCACCGTCATCCTCCAGTCGTGCTCGGGAACTCTAGCTACCGGACTACACGCGGCGCGGCCGGCGGGAAAGAGCATCCGGGCACGGACTAAGCGGCCTTGGCGCTGGCCACAATCCTCACGGCGCGGCACCTCGCGGTGGGCACAACTGGCGCTGGTGCTCTCACTCGGGGAGCTCGATCGGCGCGATGCCGGCGAACGCGTCCCCGGGTCCCGGGTTGTCCGGATGGGTCCCGCCGCCGAGGTGGTGCAAAATGCCCCAGACCGCGTTCAGCGAGGTCTGCACCGCGCCCTCGACCCACGCGGGAGTCCACGAGACGTCGTCTCCGGCGATGAAGATGCCGCGCTGCTCCGGCGGCATCTGATCCTGCATGAAATGGGCGTACATGCGCTGGTTGTAGCGATAGTGCCCGGGCAGCGCTCCCTTGAACGCGCCCAGGAAGTGCCGGTCGGCCTCCCAGGACACGGTGATCGGGTCACCGATGATGTGGCTGGCGATGTCGACGTCCGGGTAGATCTTCTTCAGCGCGCCGAGGGCGAGCTGGACCCGGCGCTCGACCGGCTCGGGCAGCATCTTCAGCGCGTCGCTCATCCAGGAATACGTCAGGCAGATCACGCCCGGCTGGCCGTCGCCGTTGTCGAACAGGTAGGTGCCGCGGGTCAGCCGGTCGGTCAGCGTCATGCTCATGACGTCGCGGCCGGTGCGCGGGTCCTTGTCCTTCCAGAACGGCCGGTCGACCATCACGAAGGTCTTGGACGACTGCATGTAGCGAGTGCGGTCCAGCGCCGTCCACAACTTCGGCGAGAACAGGCTCTCCTCGCAGTCGATCTGCGTCGTGAGCAGCCAGCTCTGGCACGTCACCAGCACCGCCGGGTACCGGCGGGTGTCGCCCCAGGCGTCGGTGACCGCGAGCAGGCCGTCCTCGTCGCGGGCGATCCGCGCGACGCCGGGCCTGGGCGCGCCGGAATGCAGCGCAGCCAGCGAGGTGCCGGCCGGCCAGTGGGCAGGCCTGGGCGCGGGGCAGCGCCAGATCCCGCGGGGCACCTGCTCGACACCGCCGACGATCAGGCGCTGGTCCGTGTCGCAGTTGGTCATCACGACCCGGAAGATCTCCAGCATGGAGTTCGGGTAGTCCGAGTCCCAGCCCCCGGTGCCGAACCCGACCTGGCCGAAGACCTCGCGGTGGTTGAACGACAGTTTCGAGAACGCCTGGGAGCTCGCGACGAAGTCGTAGAACGTGCGGTCATCCCAGCGCGGCACCAGTTCGTTCCACAACGCCTTCAGCCTCACGACGTCGCGCGCCCGGATAGCGTTCTGGATATCGGTGAAGTGCGCCTCCTCCAGGGCCTCCGCCCAGGCGTCGGCGACCTCGGTGAACAGCGGCGGAAGGTCACCAAGCGAGCTCGCGTAGTGGGTAACGCCCTCCAGGTCGACCACCGTGCTGCCGGCCGCCTCGGTCAGCGGGTTGGGGAACGGCTGGGTCTGCAGGCCCAGCTTGCCGACGTAGTGGTAGAAGGACGTGGAGGACACCGGGAACCGCATCCCGCCGAGCTCGGCGACCACGCCGTCGGCTCCCTCGAACGCCTGCGAACGCAGCCGCCCGCCCATCTGGGAGGCCTCGTAAACCACCGGCTTGACACCGAGCTTCATTAGCTCGTACGCGGCGACCAGGCCGGAGATGCCGGCGCCGATCACGGCCACTTCCTCGCCGCGCCGTTCGGCCGGGACCGAACCGAGCCCGGCCGGGTGCGTGATCCAGTCGTCGAACGGGAACGGGAAGTCCGGGCCGAAGATCGTGACCGGCCGACCGTCGGGTGCGTTCGCCATCAGAGCCCTTCACCGTGGTTGCCTGCTACGCCGGAGGATACGCGCTGGGTCAGAGCGCGGTGCCGGTCAGGCCCGGCTGGTTGCCGTCGGCCCGGGCCGCCGTCACCGACCAGCAGGCCTGGAGCAGGGCCTGGGTGAACAGCTGCGGCCTGGCGACGCACACCGCGTGATCGGCGTCCACCTCGTGGACCGAGGCGCCGGGAATCGCCCGGGCCAGCCGCAGCTGCCGGCTGACCGGGACGATCCGATCCCGGGCCGTGACCAGCACCGCGGCGGGGATGTCGACCTCGCCGATCCAGCTGTGCGAGGTGAACTCGCTGACGGCCTGGATGGCCGAGATAGCGGTGCCGAGGCTGGTCCGCCGCAGCTGGGCGCGGGCCTGCCGGGCCGCGACCGGGTCGTCGACGGGGCCCATCAGGGCCATGCCGAGAAGCTCGGCGGTCATCGGCTGCAAGAACGGGTTCCACCGGATGGCGACGGCTGCCGCCGGCAGCGCCAGCGCGACCAGCTTCTCCACCGGTGACCCCAGGACGTTGCGGGCGGTGGCGCACAGCACCAGGCCGGACAGCAGCGACGGGTGCCGCCGGTACAGCAGCTGTGCGACCATGCCGCCCATCGAGTAGCCCACGGCGACGAACCGGCCGATGCCCAGGACCTCCGACAGCGCGGCGATGTCGTCGGCGCAGTCTTCGAGCCGGAACCGCGACCCGGCGCTGATCCCGTCTCCGTGGCCGCGCAGGTCGATGGCGATCACGCGGAAGTGCCGGGATAGGGGCACGAAGACCTTTCCCCAGTTCAGTTCGGCCGTGAAAGTCACCCCGTGGATGAGCATGAGCGTCTCGGCCCCCGGCGGGCCGGCGCACTCCCATACCCGCGTGACCCCGCGGCCAGGCAGCTCCACCAGGCGCGTACTCGGGCTCGCGGCCTTCTCGGGTGCCTGCCGCACAGCGTCACTCCCCTGCGATGCCGGTCGGCAGGGACCCGGCGAGAGCGCCCGGCCGACGATCCACCACTGCATCTGGACCGTGTGTGCCGGATGCGCGCAGCGCGACAGGGACCGAGGGTCCGGATACCTTATGGTTCTACCCGTGCTGGTGGTGAGTATGCTCGCGGACTGACTCGGTGAGCAAGCGCGACGGCTGTCAACCTGACGCGAAGACCGGTTCCGCCTGACCTCGGTGACTGAGGGCGCCGTCTGTGACTGGCGTGTCCCGGCCTACGCCGGGATGCGGCCGGTCATGACGTAGCCGCTGCCGAACGCCATCTCCTGGACCTGCACCTCCTCGACAAACTGCTCCAGATGCCGCCACGGCCGGTCGAACCCGCTGAAGCTCCTCACGTACGGGGCGTGCAGCATGCTCAACATGGAGTTCAGGGCCACCATCATCGGCGCGGCCCACTTGCCCCCGCCCGCGACGACCCACGCCCCGGGTCGCAGCGTCGTCACGATGTTCCGCAGCGCGTCCGGGGACTGCAGGATGTCGTGGACGGCGCAGAACACAGCGGCGTCTGCGGTCAGCCCGACCTCGGCGTCCTCGGCCGGCGCCTGCACGACCGTGACGTTGTCCCACCTCTCGCCGGCGATATGCTCGCGCGCCACCGCCGCCATCTCCGGCGACTCCTCGATGCCGACGACGCCTCCCCGCGGGCCCACCTTGTCCCGCAGCAGGCCGCAGCACAGGCCGGTCCCGCAGCCCACGTCGAGTACCACCTGCCCGGACTGGAGCGGAAGCGCCTCGACGACCGCGCGGCGGTAGGGCTGGAAGGCCGCGGTATCGCGTTCGTAGGACCGGGCGTGCTCGTCGTAGGCCGGCTGCCGCGGCGCGGACGGACGTGTCGTATTCATGGCTCGGCACCCGCCTTCGGCATCGTCTGAAACGTCCACCGTAACCGGGGCTCGCCACACCCGCGTAAACGGGGTGTGTGCGCCACGTTACGGATTGCCTCACACGCCCCAGAAGCACGCCTAGCATTTCGAGGCCGAGCGCGGCATGGGCGCGGGTGGCGTGTAGCAGGATGAGGGCATGCTGGTCGTTCATGTTCATGTACGCGTCCGGCCGGGGCAGGTCGAGGAGTTCCTGACCGCGACGCTGGCCAACGCGCGGGCATCGCTGACCGAGCCGGGCGTGCTGCGTTTCGACGTCATCCAGGACGAGGCCGACGCGGCGCATGTGGTGCTGGTCGAGGTCTACCGTGACGCGGACGCCTCGGCGGCGCACAAACTGACGCCGCACTACGCGACCTGGCGCGATGCGGTCGCGGAGATGATGGCCGAGCCGCGGGCATCGACCCGGTTCTCCGCGGTGTTCCCGCCGGACGGCGAGGGCTGGGCGAGCAGCGCACCATG
>Ga0335069_10010480_pt1 | contig 13132 bp, 14 predicted proteins | sample Lox_Sample_11_FD_206714 | JGI IMG/M metagenome (GOLD analysis project Ga0335069, IMG submission 206714) | Soil microbial communities from Loxahatchee National Wildlife Refuge, Florida, United States - Lox_Sample_1.1 | ecosystem: Environmental > Terrestrial > Soil > Wetlands | place: USA... | reverse complement strand
GAAATTCACGTCGCGGGCGGTCGCGGAGGTGCGTTGGGCATTCGTTGCGTGCTGGGGGCCGCTCTTGCTCGCGCACGCCTCATCTGGATGAACATCAGAACGAAGAGCACGAGCAGCAAAAGGAAGATCACTGGCACGTAGAAGCTCGGCTGGAGGATCCACGAGGTGCTGTTGAACGCCTGCAGGTCGGCATCCGGTGCGGTCGGTTGGGGCACACCGTTCGAGGGCGCGTTCGGTGAGAGAAGCATGCGCTGATCGTATCTGTCCGTGTGCTCCGGGGAATCCCCCGCTAGCAGCGGAGGCGGAGCGCGCTCCGTAAGTGCCGAAGACGCCGAGAGCCATGAGGACGCGGATCGTCGAGCCGCTCCACGAGCGAGTTCCGTTTTGGCCCTCACGGACGTAGAACCTTGGGCCGATGAGCGAGGCCAAGCGGAGAGCCGTGGCGTCGAAGGGCGCTCGCGCGAATACCTCGGAACCGCCCGTTGAAACCACGGACGAACGTCTGCGTCAGCCTTCTCGCCTTCGACGCGATGGCGTGCGAGGGGAGCGCGTCTCTGTGTACCTGCCTCCAGAGCTGGTCGTGCGGCTTCGGGTCTTCTGCGCGCGGGAGCGCCGGTCAATAAGCGACGCCGTCACCGAAGCCGTTTCGGCCTATCTGCCGCGCGAGTAGGAACCCTCCTTGCGCTAAGTGGACATAGCACTATAGTGCTATGAAGCCTGTTGTGGTGTGCCTGATGTCATGTTACATACAGCACATGGCACGCGGACAAAGCGGTCGTTTGGTCCTCGAGATTGACCCCGCTCTGAAGCGGCAGCTCCACGCACGCGTGGCCGCCGACGGCCGGACGCTCAAGGACTGGTTTCTCGAGCAAGCCGAGCTTTACCTGCGCCAGCAGCAGCGGACGCTTCCCTTCCTTGAAGGCGGCCGCGCGGTGGCTGAGAGCGGAGGAGGACGTCTATGACCGGTCCGAGCGTGATCAGCCTCTTCTCTGGCGCAGGAGGGATCGACTACGGGCTCGAGGCGGCGGGCTTCGAGACTGCAGTCACCCTCGAGATGGATCGCGACTGCTGCGAAACGCTTCGCGCGAGCCGACCCCAGTGGGCCGTCATCGAGCGAAGCATCTTCGATGTGTCGACCGCGGAGATCCTCGAGCTGGGTCGTTTGAAGAAGGGCGAGGTAGACCTTCTCGTTGGCGGCCCGCCCTGCCAGCCGTTCTCGAAGGCGGGCTATTGGTCACGCGGCGACTCGTTGCGCCTCGACGATCCTCGTGCCCACACGTTGTCCGCCTACATGCGGGTTGTGCAGGAGGCGCTGCCCCGGGTCTTCCTTCTCGAGAACGTGGAGGGTCTCACCTTCGCCGGCAAGGACGAGGGCATGCGCCTTCTGCACGACCAGATTCAAACGATCAACAAGCGCACGCGCAGCAACTACAAGCCGCACGTGCAGATCCTCAGCGCGGCGGAGTACGGAGTCCCGCAACGCCGCGAGCGGGTCATCATGATGGCCGCACGGGACGGCGCCCCATTCAAGTTCCCGGCGCCGGCGTTCCGCGATCCAGAGGAGGATGTGAGCAAGGACCTCTTCCGGCGCACGCTGCCACCTTTCCGAACGGCGTGGGATGCGACGGTGCGCTTCCACTTGTCCTCATCGCGCCGACGTCGCTCTTCCAGGGTCTTGAGCTGCTCCTGTAGGCGGGCGACGGCGCGCTGATGCCTGTCATCGGCAGCGCCACAAGCAGCCCGGATACGGGCCTCGGCCTCGGCCCTTGCCTTGGCCTGCGCGGCAGCGAGCTGGCCGGCAAGGCGCTTCTCCAGCGCTTCGCGCTTGCGCATCTCCACCTGCACGGCCTTCGCGTGCTCGCGGGTGAGCCGCTTCTGCTCGGCCGTAGCTTGTGCGTTGAGGCGCTTGATCTCGCGCCTGGCAAGCACCACCTGCCGTTCCCACTTCGAGCGCTCGGCCGCCGCGGCGGTGCGTTCGATGCGCGCGCGAGTCTTCGCGAGCGTCTCGCGCTCGCGGGCCAGCGCCGCGTGCTCCTGCGCGACCTGCCTATTGCGGGCCTCGGTGATGCGCAGGATGCGCTCGTACTTCTCCTTGCTGATCGCGGAGCCACACGTAGGACAGTTCGCCTGGGCGCGAGTGTGGACAGCGCACCCATTCACATGGCGGCTGACGCCGTTGCTGGTGTCGTCGTTCATTGAGCAGACCTCGACTCCTCGGGCATGACGCTGCCCGCGTAGCTGCCGGAGCCGACTACTCAGCCACGGCGGATGCCGGATCTATTGTATCCACATTAGACCAATGTCAAGGCGCAGGCCCTTGCCGGCCTAATTCCAAAGTGGATACAATGGACTACGTGGCACCCAGGAAGTCCAAGTCCCTCCGCCGTACGGCGCCAGTCCGGCGCAAGGATGTCCGCAAGGAGGAGTCCATGCGTATTCGGGTGTCCGGCCCCGACAAGGAGCTCCTCGAGCGGGCCGCCGCGGTCCTCGGGCTCGGCGTGTCGGGCTTCGTGCTGTCGGCCGCGATGGAGCGCGCTCGCAAGCTGCTGGAGCAAGGGTCCGGCGCGTAGCGGTGTCGTGCAGGCGCACCGAAACGAACGCACCTGACCGACCTGCTAGGGGATGGCGCCGTCGATTCAGAACCCCTGGATGCGAACGCCGAACCACCGTGTTCGTTCTCGCTCGTCGGCGGTGATCGCCTCCAGCAGCGAGTCCGCAATCGGCGAGAAGACGACGCGGGCAAACGGTGCGCAGTTCAGCTCACTGTCGGTGGTGTCGAAGATCACATCCATCAGAGCCTCGCCGCGAAACCCAAACCGAGCGACGGCGACGTGGTAGCTCATCGGCGCAACGTCCTCGCATAGAGCGCGCCTTACACGTGCCAGGTCCTTCGGCGCGACGACCGTCCGCAGCTCTTCGCCGAGGTAGCGATGGAGACGCACAAACTTGGGCGCAACGCTGACACCTTCACCAAACCCCGCCTTCTCGAGGGCGAACGCGAGCAGCTCCGCCCGCTCCAGCGCCTCAGCGTGAATCTGGTCGGGCACAACTCGAACCTCACGGTGTACGGCGACGACGATGCTGCGGGGAGTGAGGGGATCAATGACGAGGCAGGGGTCCTTGACGGGCCGCGGTCCGCGAGGGCCGGGATCCGGCGCTTCGGGCGTCAGGCGGACTGCGCCGGCCTCCTCGTCGATCTTGAAGCGAACGGCCGCACCCAGGTTGTCGTCGTGGATGTAGATGTGTTCGAAGTTCGAGTCTTCGAGCCCGCCGCGCCCGACCTCGATCTTGGCTCGCTGCACCGGCCGGAAGCCGATCGCGCATACCGCGTGACCACCGCGGCGCGTGCCGGAGATAAGCACCGGGTAGCCGGACCGCAGAAGCGCCGCGCACGTAGCGCAGAAGCGCTCCTTCGAGAACACGCGGCCGTCTCGGTCCCTTCGGTCTCCTTCCATCACGATCGGCGAGAGCTGGTGTTCCTTGATCGCTTCGAGAAGCTGCTCGATGAGCAACCCATCCGAGGGAAACACCCGGCTCCCGAGTGAGGCAGTCTTGTGTGCCGCGGTCGTGATCGACACGGTTGTGGGCAGGGCGTACCGCTCGTGCAGCGCAGACGAGTGCAGCATGGTCCAGAGGGCGATCGTCGCGCATGCGCTGACGCCCCGGTCCTGCTGCTGCCATGCAAGACCTTTGACGACGAGCGGAAGCCCAGCGAGATGGACCCGGTAATCGCGGCACGGCTCGGTCACCCGATCGAGCACACCTGGCCGCGGCGGATACAGACGCAAGACTGTCCGCCCAAACGGCGCTGCGGGAATTGGCCGCAGGACGATGAACCCCAGGAACGCATCGTTCAAGAGCTTCGCTGCGGCCTCGTCACCTCCCAAGGCGGCATCGAACTGCCGCGAGAACGTAGCGACGTCCACGACCTTCGAGTCGAAGAGCGTGAGCCGGCCGCAAACGTTCGGGTACCCTCGAGCGCTCGCCCCGTAGAAAGCTCCGAACTCGGCGAGGTAGTCGTGGTCGAAGTAGTAGGGTTCTTCGACGATGACCTGACAGCCTAGGTCCCAGAGGTACGAGCGCACATACAGGGCCTGGGCGTTCCCCTCGCCGAGCGCGACGAGGGGATCCGTCCTCCGATCCTCGGCCGCATGGAACACCAGCCGTTTCGGCTCGTGGGGCATGCCGGTGGAGCGTTAGTCTGTTCGGGACGCTAGCGTCGCGGATGTGACGCCGGTCTTGAACGGCTTGGTTCGCTCTGCTGCAAGCTTGCGCCGCTCATCGAGCTGAGTGGGCGTCAGCTTCAACGCGGCGAGTGCGTCCTTGACCTGTTCGACGTCCTCCCTGCTCGTCCTCGGACTTGACCAGAGGTTGCTTGGAGGTCGCTTCGACGGAGCCGTCATGGTCGCGCTTTCCGGGCAGGGTACGGACCCTTCGAACAGTATGCCAACAGAATGGCGCGCTTTCCATGAGAATAGGTCCGTGTCAAGGAGAGGACCGCTCCGCCACAACAATGGTGACCTCAAGAATGCCGACCTCAAGCTGCCCTCCAGACCGCTGAGCCGGCGCCGAGATGCCGTCCGCAGCAGGGGCAGTTCGATCGACGCTGCGCTCCCCAATCGTCAAGGGTCCCGCGAAGCCCATCGAGCTTGAGGACGCCGCGCTGACGATCGCCGGCCATGCGGAGCTCCACTGGATCGATGCTGCTCCCTCGGAACGCGGTGAAGAGCTGAAGGACCTCGCTCACAGCTTGGCTCGCAACGACCCCGTTGAAGCTGACGACCTGGGCTTCGCCTGTCTTCGTCTGGAAGTAGGAACGTCCTTTTCCGCCGGTCTCTTGCGCTTGCGGCACAGGCCGAATCGGCGAGCGACCAGGACCTGCTCGACGAGGCTGGCGCTGCAGGGGTCGATATCGGCGCGGAGTCGAACAGAGTCCGCGGGCTTCTTCTCGCTGGCGTTGTTCGCGCGAAGAAGGCCGAGGTTGCGGATGCTCTAGGCGGCCTTCGGAAGACGACCAAGGCGTTGGCGCGCGGGAGTCGAATCCCCAAGGCCCCGGTGGAGCGACGTGCGTTGCTCTTGCAGACGCTGGAGCAGCGTCCCCGGGTGAAGGAGGTCGTAGCTCGTCACATCGCGACTCTCTCGGACGCGGACGTCGAGAGGGTGTTGAAGCAGCTCGAGAGCCTCGGCCTTCTCAGTGACGACGCCTCGGACACGAAGCCTTGACCCTGCCGCGGGGGAACTCGGTTCAGAACCTGGATGACGAGACGGGGATGGCCTCGGCTCCGTGGTATCCCGACGCACATGGACCCGTTGCAGGAGCTCAAGGCGCGCATCGCGCGCGACCACGCCTACCTCGCTCAGAAGCTGGGGCTCCGGGCAGACATCGAGTTGATCGTCTACAAGGTGACGTACGCCGACCTCGGTGAGCCCACGGTGGACTGCGGGCACGGCATCACAAGCGAGTGGCCGTACGCCGGCTACAAGCCCGGCGTGATCGCCATCCCCATCGAGGGGCATGCGCTCGAAGAAGCTTCCCTCGCGAACACGGCACCGCCCGTTCACGTCTGGGATGGCGACCGGCGAGGCGCATGGCCGGAGTGGCGGTGCGATATCTGGCACGAGGTCTGCCACCAGTACCAAGACGAGCGCCTCGGGAAGTGGAACAAGCAGGACGGCAACAACGGCCACCGCGTCGGCTGGCGCGATGCCGTTCACGAGGTTGCCGACAAGGTCGGTTGCGATCGTGCAACCTTCTATGACCTCATGAGGACCGAGGAGGTCCCGCCCTCGGCTTGACGGACGGCGTTCTTCGAGAGTCGGGCGTTGCCCACCAGTTGCCCAACGCGGTGTTGCGCGATGTCTTGGGACGGTGTGCGATGGAGGGGTCGGGTTCACGAAACCGGCTGAAAAACAGGCGTTGCGCGTGAACTACCGCCCTTGCTAGATGCCGGTTTCGGAACCCGCCTCCCCGACTACCGCCGCTTGCCCGACGAATCCAGTCTCGGCCCGACCGGGCCGACGAGCACGTCATCAGGCGAATGGTTCGCACCCTGGCGGGCACAGTCACGCTTCCGTGCTGCGGAGCGGGCTCGCACCTCGAGGAACTTCGTTACGAATGGCCTCAGGGCTTTGCTCGGTTCGTGCTCGAGGCGCGCAACGCGAACATCGGCGGGCCAACTGACGTGGATGACCAAGAGGTCGCGGGACTTCTCGGAACGCCGGTGCGTCGGATCCTCGCTCACTACTGACGCGTGGCGCGATCGCGGACTTGACCTTATCCGTCCGACCGGCCGCCATGCGCGCTCAGTGCTCCGTGTTCGTCGCCACCAGCCTCGACGGGTTCATCGCGAGGTCAGATGGGCGGGTCGACTGGCTCTCGCTCGTCGAACAGCAAGGCGAGGACTACGGCTACAGGCGCTTCTTCGCCTCGATCGACACGCTCGTCATGGGTCGCAGGACGTACGAGACGGTGCTCGGGTTCGGCGGGGAGTGGCCGTACGCCGGCAAGCGCTGCATCGTCCTGACGAGCGGCGAGCAGCCGGCGAAGTTCGACGTGGAGCTCAGCGCCGAAGGGCCGGCGCCCCTCGTGGATCGGCTCACTTCGGAGGGATCGAAGCGCATCTACGTGGACGGGGGCGTCGTGATCCAGTCGTTCCTGGCAGCCGGGCTCGTGACCGACATGACCATCTCGATCGTGCCCGTGCTGCTCGGCGAAGGTGTGCGTCTCTTCGGCAATACGGGCGCGGACGTGCGGCTCAGCCTCGTCCGCAGTCGTTCCTTCGGCAGTGGCCTCGTGCAGCTCGAGTACGGCGCGTAACGCGAATCATGCCCACTGGACGCGAAACGTCCCGCAACCGGGCCTCCGCTTCTCGGGCCCCTGCTCCCTCACGTAGGACTTGCGGCAGAAGAGGTCGAGCAGCCCGGCCATCAACCCGCGCACCGCGATCCGAAAGTATGCGCAATCGGCGAGCACCACGCCTCGCATTCCCATCTCCACTTCTTTCGGCCCGAGCCTGTTCGCATAAAGCCCGCCGCCGTCGAAGACGCGGTTCCAGAAGCGCTGCCAGTGAGGCAGCACGGTCAGCGGCGTGACGCCCGCTTCCTTCGCCATGCGAACGACGGTGCCCAGAATCGTGCCCTGGATTCGATCGCCGACCCGGCGCCCCATCGCAATCTGCTCGTCCGGCGAGAGAGCCAGCGTGTCGCACGCCGTGTAGTGCGCGACGCCCACTTCGATCGGAACCCACGTCCCGACGACGGCCTCGAGGATCATCGGGTGATAACGCGCAGGCAGACGGGCGAGGTAAGCGTCCGCGTGACCGAGCTCGCGCACGGTCGCGTAGGACGACATGAGCAGCGTGCTGCGGACGTGCCTTACGAGTTCGAACTTGGCCGGAAGCGGGAGGATGGTCTCGGGCGTCCGTGCTGCCAAACAACACAGCCTATGGATGAGCTTGTGAAGATTGTCTGAAGGCCCACGAAAACGGTACGACAAGAGCCGACATGCCCGTAGCAGTCTCCGAAACGTTCTTCTCGGTATCCGTCCGCGACATGCAGCGGGCCAGCGCGTTCTACGTGGGCGCCCTCGGGGCGACGGTGGCCTTCGCGTCGCCGGATTGGTCCTCGCTGCGGATCGCGGGGGTGCGCATCGGGCTCGCACGAAGCGCGGAGCACACGGGGGAGCGCACCGGCATTCACTTCGCAGTGAGCAACCTGGCCGAGGCGCACGCGGAGATCGAACGCGCCGGCGGGCGGGCGGTGCAAGGAGCCATCGAGGTGGCGCCGGGCGTGGTCATCAGCGAGGCAAAGGACACCGAGGGAAACACCTTCGTCCTCACGCAGCGCTGAGGGAGACACGCGATGTTCATCGGGCACTACGCCGTCGGCCTCGCCGCGAAGCGGTTGGAGCCTCGTCTGTCACTCCCCGTGCTGCTGGCGGCGCCACAGGTGCTCGACCTCTTGTGGCCTGTCTTCTTGCTCTCGGGCATCGAGCACGTCGAGGTCGCGCCGGGAGACACCGCCTTCACGCCGCTGCGGTTCGATTCGTATCCGTGGTCGCACAGCCTGGTCATGTCGATCGTCTGGGGGGTCGCCTTCGGAGCCATCGTGCGGGCCCGCGGTGCGAGCATTCGCGGCGCCGCCATCGTGGCGGCTCTGGTGGTGAGCCACTGGGTGCTCGACTTCGCGAGTCACCGTCCCGACATGCCGCTCTGGCCCGGTGCGGGGCCACTGCTCGGCCTGGGTCTCTGGCGGTCGGTCCCCGCCACGCTCGTCGTCGAGATCGGCATGTACGCGGCGGGTGTCGCCCTTTATGCGACGAGGACGCGCGCGAAGGACGGCACGGGCACGTGGAGCTTCGTGGGGCTGATCGTGTTCCTCTTCGCTGCCTACATCGGCAACGTGCTCGGGCCACCGCCCCCGTCCGCCGGCGCGGTCGCCGCTTCGGGCCTGGCCCTGTGGCTGGTCCCCCTGTGGGGAATCTGGATCGAGCGACATCGCGAGACGTGAGGTCGGCACAACGGCTCGACATCCGCGGCATCGAATCCCTGAGAAGGGGGAGACCCCGATGCGCGCGACCCTGTATCTCCAACGCATCGTTGCCCTGGCCGTCATGGCTGCCTGGTCCGTGGCGGTGAACCTGCGCGAACGCGTCGCCGCCCCGGCCGACACGGTTCGGCCCGTTGCGGCCAAGCCCACGCCGACGCAACCATCGCCGACGCAAGCCGACCGCCTTCGCTGGAACTGACCTACCATCCAGGCGGGCATGACCGACGAGAGCCTCGCGCGGGCGGTCGACGCAGCGCAGTCGATTCTCTCCACGGCGGCGGCCGAGCAGGCACGCGCGCTCGAGCGCTCTCTCCTCGGCGACGAACCCATCGGAGGCGCCAGTCTCGCCCGCATCGGCACCGTCGCCTTCGTCAACGGTTGCGGCGTGCGCCGCGCATTCCGCCGCCGAGGAGCCCAGGGCGCACTGCTGCGAACCCGGCTCGCGCGTGCCCGAGAGCTCGGCTGCACCGTCGGCTACAGCGCCACGCTGCCGGGGACTTCGTCGCGCCGGAACATGGAGCGATATGGCTTTCGCGTCGCCTACCCGAAGATCGTGATGCTCCGAGACGCGTGAGTCGGGGCTAGGCTCCGGGTGCCATGTCGCGATCCTTCGTGGTGCGCCCGGTCGAGCCCGCGGATCTGCCGGCCGTGGGACGGCTCGCCGGTCAGCTCGTGCGCTACCACTACGCGCTCGACCCCAGGCGCTTCATGCTCATCGACCGCGTCGAGGAGGGCTACGCGCACTTCCTCGGCCACGAAGCGTCCAACCCGCGCGCCGTCGTCCTCTGCGCAGCCGAGGAGCCGTCGGGCCAGATCGTCGGATACGCCTACGGCACCCTCGAGGGACGCGACTGGAATGCGCTGCTCGAGCCCCACGGCGCGCTGCACGACGTCCTCGTGGACCCAGGCGTGAGGCGCGCGGGACTCGGAGCGAAGCTCGTGCTCGAGACGTGCCGACGGCTCGAGGCGCTCGGCGCGCCGCGCGTTCTCCTGCACACGGCCGTGCAGAACGAGGCCGCCCAGGCGCTCTTCTCGAAGCTGGGTTTCCGCTCGACGATGATCGAGATGACCCGGGAGCGCGGCGGCACCTGATTGTCGCGCGGGCGCGTCCCTTCCCCACCGGCAGGCGCGTTGTTATCGATCTCCGGACCATGCAGACCGAAACGAGACGCGTCCGCCGCGTTCACCAGAGCAGGGCCACCATGGAGGGCGCCGGCGTACGCCTGCACCGCGCCATCGGCTTCGTCGAGCCGCCGGCGACGTACGACCCCTTCCTGCTGCTCGACGACTTCCGCTCCGACGAGCCGCGCGACTGGCAGAAGGGCTTCCCCTGGCACCCGCACCGGGGCATGGAGACGATCACCTACGTGCTCCGCGGCGAGGTCGACCACGCCGACAGCCTCGGCAACAGCGGTGACGTGCAGTGGATGACCGCCGGCAGCGGCATCGTGCACCAGGAGATGCCGCGCGGAGACGCCAAGGGCGCCGTCTACGGATTCCAGCTCTGGGCGAACCTCCCCGCGGCCGACAAGATGATCGACCCGCGCTACCGCGGCTTCTCCGCCGACGAGATCCCCGAGGTGCGCGATCCCGGCGGGGCGGTGATCAAGGTGATCGCCGGCACGGTGAACGGCGTGGTCGGCGCAGTACGCGACGTCGCGGCGAGCCCCGAGTACCTCGACGTGAGCGTTCCGGCGGGCGGCAGGTTCAGCCACGCTACCAAGCGCGGCCACACGGTGTTCGCCTACGTCTTCGACGGCGCCGGCCATTTCGACGAGCGAAGCGACACGCTGGTCGGCGACCGTCATCTCGTGTCGTTCGACGACGGCGACTCGGTGACCGTGCGCGCAGGTCCGTCGGGCGTCCGTTTCCTCCTCGTCTCGGGCAAGCCCATCGGCGAGCCCATCGCCTGGCGCGGCCCGATCGTGATGAACACGGACGCCGAGCTGCGAACCGCCTTCGAGGAGCTTCAGCGCGGCACGTTCATCAAGAAGAAGGCGCAGTAGCGGAGCAGCCGGAGCGGCTATCGCTTCAGCACGTCCATCAGCGCGACCAGCGTCTGCCAGTGCCGCTCCGAGGCGGCCGCGTCGTACACCGGCGTGTCGCGGAACACCCAGCCGTGCTTCGCCGGGTACGTCTCGATCTTGTGGTCCACCTTCGCCTTCGTGAGCGCCTCCTCGAGACGCGCCTTCATGTCATCGGGGAACGACTGATCCTCGATGGCCCCCGCCACGTACACGCGCGCCTTCATCTTCGGCGCGAGCAGGTGAGGGCTGTCCGGATCCTCGTTGGCCAGACGTCCGCCGTGGTACGAGGCGGCAGCGACGATGCTGTCGGGATACGTGCCGGCCGCAATCAGCGAGAGGCGGCCACCCATGCAGTACCCCGTCGTGCCGATGCCGCCCTTCTTGACGTCGGGCTGCGCGGCGATGTGGTCGAGAAACGCGCGCGTGTCGGACATGATGTTCGCCGACGTGGCGTGCGCGAAGAACTTCTCCATCAGCACCTTGCGCTTCTCGGGATCGCTGAAGACCGTGTGCGGGTCCATGGGCTCGTACGGACCCGATCGGTAGAAGAGGTCCGGCAGCAGGACGAAGTACCCGCTCTTCGCGAGGCGCTCGCCCACCTCGAGCATCGCCGGGCGGATCCCCAGGCCGTCCATGAAGACGAGGACCGCCGGCCATGGTCCCTCGCCAGCCGGGCGGTAAACGTAGCTCGGGCAGCGACCGTCACGGGTCTGGATCTCGATCTTGCTCATTGGCCCCCCATCTATCAGGTCAGGCCGCGAGGCGCATCGGCCCAGCGCGCGATCAGCGCGCGCTCGGAGCCGGGAGTCGCGGCTGGAGTGGCACGGGTTGATAGGACGGCACCGGCGTGAGGGACACCGGGACGAGCACGGGCACGGCCTGCCCGGGGATGACGGGGACCTGGATGAACCCCTTCTCGGCGCTCTGGTGGCACGCGTTGCAGAGGGCTGCCGCGTCGGCAAAGGCGGCGTTGAACGACACCGGGTCCTTGGCCTGCGCCGCTTTCATCAGCGCCGGCGGGGCGGACTGGAGGAACGCCTTCGCGAGCCCCGGGATCTGCGCAGTCGGTCCCTCCTTGGGCAGAGAGGCGTGCGGCACGTCGTTCTCGAAGATCTCACCCAGCTCGTCGGCCTCGTAGGCCGCGAGCTCCCAGCGACTCGCTGCGGCGGCACGTCCGAGCACCTCGAAGCGCCGGCCTACGTCCACCATGACGTCCCCCAGCCCTCGAGCCTCCGCGGCTTCGGCACCGCCCTTGGAGCAGCTTGCGAGCAGGCTTACCAGGCCGAGCGCCGCGAGGTGTCGGATCGTCATGGCCGCGCAGCATAACGTGGCGTAGTACCCTCGGCTGCTCTCATGAAGACCTCGCTTTCCGCCGCCGACGTCGAGCGTCTGGCGGCCCCCGTGCGTACGGCCAATGCGGCCTTCGTGGCACGTTACCCGGGCGAGCGCCCCGACAGGCAGCCCGTGCACACGGTCTACGGCGGCGCGCACCTCTTCCAGGCGGACACCGCGCGCAAGCTGGGACAGCTGGCGACGAAGGCCCTCGAGGAGCACGCTCCCGATGCGGCTACCTTCGCGCGGGCGCTCGCGATCGCGCCAGCGCTGGCCGAGCAGGTGCGTCCGCGCGTCGCGCACAAGCTGGCCGCGGAAGCCGTGGAGGACCTGCGCATCGACTTCGAGGACGGCTACGGCGCGAGGCCCGATGCCGAGGAGGACGGCCACGCCGTGACGTGCGCCCGCGAGGTCGCGCGCGCGCACGCCGAGCACCTGCTGCCCCCCTTCTTCGGCATCCGGATCAAGCCGATGACCGAGGAGCTGCGTGCGCGGTCGGTGCGCACGCTCGACGTGTTCCTGACGACGCTCGTGGAGGCCACCGGCGGTGTGATCCCCTCCGGATTCGTGGTCACGCTGCCGAAGCTGCAGATCCCCGAGCACGGAGCCGCTCTCGCCGACGTGCTCGACGCGCTCGAGCCGAAGCTGGGGCTCGCGAAGGGCGCCATCCGTTGCGAGATCATGATCGAGCAGACGCAGGCCGTGCTCGACGCCAAGGGGCAGGTCGTGATCCCCGCGCTGGTCTCGGCGATGCGCGGCCGTTGCGTCGCGGCCCACTTCGGAACGTACGACTACACCGCGAGCTGCGGGATCACGGCGGCACATCAGCACATGGCGCACCCGGCGTGCGACTTCGCGAAGCACTGCATGCAGGTGTCCCTCGGCGGTACCGGCGTGTGGCTGAGCGATGGCGCGACCAACGTGATGCCCGTGGGCGACCGGGCCGCGGTGCACGCAGCGTGGAGGCTGCAGGCGTCCCACGTGCGGCGGTCGCTCGAGGGCGGCTTCTACCAGGGCTGGGACCTGCACCCGTCGCAGCTCGTGGCCCGCTACGCCGCGGTGTACGCGTTCTACCTGGAGTCCCTCCCGGCGGCGACGGCGCGCCTCTCGACCTTCGTGTCGAAAGCGGCGCAGGCGACGCTCCTCGGGGACGTGTTCGACGACGCCGCGACGGGCCAGGGGCTGCTCAACTTCTTCCTGCGCGGGCTCGCGTGCGGCGCCATCTC
>Ga0335069_10010478_pt1 | contig 13133 bp, 10 predicted proteins | sample Lox_Sample_11_FD_206714 | JGI IMG/M metagenome (GOLD analysis project Ga0335069, IMG submission 206714) | Soil microbial communities from Loxahatchee National Wildlife Refuge, Florida, United States - Lox_Sample_1.1 | ecosystem: Environmental > Terrestrial > Soil > Wetlands | place: USA... | reverse complement strand
GGCGGCGCACCGCTTCCGGATGGCTGAGCCGCCGGCGGTACGGCCGGTCGGTCGTCATCGCGTGGTACGCGTCGCAGACGAAGATGATCCGCGACTCGAGCGGGACGTCGTCGCCCGCGATCCCGTCCGGGTAGCCGCGCCCGTCCCAGCGCTCGTGGCAGTGGCGGACGATCGGACGGACGCCCTCGAGCCGGTTGATCGGCGCGATGATCCGCTCGCCGAGCTCCGGGTGCGTCTGCATCAGCGCGCGCTCGTCCGTCGTGAGCCGGCCCGGCTTCGAGAGCACGTGGCTCGGGATGCCGATCTTGCCGATGTCGTGGAGCAGCGCGCCGAGCTCGAGACGCTTGAGCGCCTGCTCGTCGAGCCCGAGCTCGCCGCCGACCTTCAGCGAGAGATCCGTGATCCAGCGCGCGTGCTTCGACGTGTACTCGTCGTTCGCCTCGAGCGCGTTCGCGAGCGCCTCGACGGTCGTCACGAAGGTGCGCTCGAGCCCTTCGTAGCTCGACGCGTTCGCGATCGCGAGCTTCGCCTGGTGCGCGATCCCGCCGAGCAGCCGCAGCTCCCGCTCGCCGAACTCCTCCGACTCGATCGCGGCGAGGATGCTCCCCGCGCGGCCCTCAACGTCGAACCGGGCGACGGCGTACGAGGTGCCGGGCGCGATCGGGTCCGGGCGCAACCGCTCGACCTCGTCCGCGCCGAGGATGTACGGCTCGAGCCCGTCGTGGAGCCCGCGAACGTCGGCGACCCGGACGCGGCGCTCCTCGACGGCGGCCTGCTCCTCCGGCGTGTAGCCGTGCGACGCGCGCGGGACGAGCCAACCGGCCTCGTCCTCGAGCCAGACGCTCGTCCGGCCGCAGCCGAGGATCCCGGACGAGCGCTCGACGACGCGGCGCAGGATCTCGCCGAGGCCCGACGCGCTCGCGAGCTCGCGGCCGAACTCGAGCAGCGCCGTCGCGCCGTCGGCCTCGCGCCGCGCGGACTCGTAGAGACTCGCGTTCTCGACGGCGACGGCCGCGTGGCCGCCGAGCACCTCGAGCAGGCGGACGTCGTCCTCGTCGAACTGGTCGAGCCCGAGCTTCGAGACGACGATCACACCGACGACGCGTGTGCCGTAGCGGAGCGGGACGGCGAGGAGCGACTCCTCGATGATCGGCGTGCCTTCGATGCGGCGCCCGAACTCGCAGTTCGCCGCGTCGCCGACGAGCATCGACTCGCCGGTCTCGGCGCAGCGGCCCGTGATCCCGACGCCGACCTTCGCGCGAAGCAGCTCGAGCGGGAGCGCGGCGATCTCGGACGTGAACTCGCCGCGGAACGAGATCGGGACGAGGTCGTCCCCGTCGACGACGAACACGCGGCAGTTGTGGTAGTCGATGAGCGAGCGGAGCTCGGCCGCGATCTCGTCGCCGATCTCGCGGACGTCGTTGAGCCGGTTCAGCTTGCCGCTGAGGCTCTGCAGCATCTTCAGGTGCGCGATCGAGCGCACGTCGCGCGTCGGCTCCGGCGAGTCCGGCCGCTCCGAGCGGCCCTCGTCGTAGAGGACGATCGCGTGCTTGCCCTGCGCCTTCGCGGTCATCATCGCGGCCTCGGCGCACGCGCCGAGCTCGCGCGGGTTCATCGCGTGCTCCGGCCCGAGCGCGATCCCGATCGACACCGTCACGACGCCGACCGCGGGGAACTCGCTCGCCTTGAGCCGCTCGACGAGCCGCTCGGCGACGCGCATCGCGTCCGTCGCGTCGCACGCGCTCATGATCACGCCGAACTCCTCGCCGCCGAGGCGGCAGACGACGTCCTCCGGGCGGACGGCGGCGCGCAGCGTGTCCGCGAGATGGCGGAGCAGCTCGTCGCCGACGCCGTGCCCGTGCACGTCGTTGACGCGCTTGAAGTCGTCGATGTCGAGCATCACGACCGCGACCGGCGCGTGCGTCCGGCTCGTCTCCTGGAGCGCGTGCAGCAGCCGCTCGTGGAACGTGCGGTGGTTGAACAGCCCGGTGAGCGAGTCGGTGCGCGCCTGGTGCTCGAGCCGTGCGCGGATCTGCGCGTTGTCGAGCGCGAGCGCCGCCGCGTCGGCGAAGCGCCGGGCGAGCTCGAACTCGTCGACGGAGAACGTCCCCTCCTCGCCGACCCGATAGATGTTGAGGACGCCCTTGATCTGCGAGCGCGCGATCAGCGGGATCGAGATCAGCGCCTCCGGGTCGATCGGCGTGCCCGGGTAGAACTTCACGCGCGGGTCGAGGTGCGCCTGGTTCACGTGCGCCGCCTCGCGGTTGCTCGCCGCCCAGCCCGTGATCCCCTCGTCGAACGAGATCACGCGGCGCATGATCTCGTCGACGTACTCGTCGCGCGCGAGCACCGGCGTCAGCACGCGCTGCGTCTCGTCCGCCTCGTAGATCGTGAGCGTGTCGTGCGGGATCAGCTCGGAGAGCGTGTCCGCGATGCGCACGAGCAGCGCGTCGAGGCTGAGCTCGGCGAGCACCTCGTGGAACACGTCGGCGAGCCGGCGGTACGACTCGACGAGCTCGGGCGCCGCGGGTGCGGCCGCAGCGGCGTCCTCGTCCGGCAGCAGCCGAAGAGCCGGCGACGGGCGCGCTACCACGCGACCCTCAGCGATGCGGGATGGATGTGCCGCAGACGAAACCCCTGGGAGACGAGGAGAGGACGGATCGAGTCCAAGTTTTGCCGGATGGCGACCGTGGGGTATCCCCCGGACGAGGGAAGCTCGGGAGCACAGCGAAAAAGGCGGCGGCCCGTCGGCCGCCGCCTCGAAACCCTCGGGGCTACCGGATCAGTCGCCCCAGTCGAAGTCGCGCGCGCGGTCGGTGCTCCAGAACCCGGAGTCCTCGACGTTCTCCGCGGGCGCGGCCTGCTCGGCGGTCACCTGGTCCGCCGCGTCCTCGCCGGGCCATGCGAGAACGGTCTCCAAGCTCGTCTCCGAGAAGTCCGGCTCGACGCCGTCCATCGTCTCCTCGAGACGTGCCTGCTCTTCGGTCTTGAAGAGCGGATGGTTGTCGAACGGATCCTCGGCCTTGTAGCGGTCGATCGGCATCGAGCCGTCGAGGCGAGCGTTGCGCTCCTTCAGGTCGAGGTGATCCTTGATGACCTGCGCAAACAGCGACGGTGTCTCTACCGGCATACCTTCCTCCCGATCGGGGACATGCTCCTCGGGGGTCATTGTAACCCGGCCCGTCGCATCATTTGTTGAGACTACTAAAACGTGCGGACGGGAGTGCTCGTCTCGACACGGTTCTTTCCGAGCCGTTTTGCGCTGTACAGCGCGCGATCCGCGGCCGCGAAGAGGTCGTCCTCGTCCTCGCCGGGACGGAGCTGCGCGACGCCGAAGCTGCAGGTGACGCCGAGGCGCACGCCGTTCGTGTCGAGCAGCACGAGCTGCGCGAAGGCGGCGCGGACGCGGTCCGCGAGCTGCGCGGCGCCGGTCTCGTCCGTGCCGGGCAAGAGCAGCACGAACTCCTCGCCGCCCCAGCGTCCGGCGAGGTCGGACTCGCGCAGCGTCGAGCGCAGCACGGTCGCGAACTCCTTCAGCACGTTGTCGCCGGCGGCGTGCCCGTGCACGTCGTTCACGATCTTGAAGTCGTCGAGGTCGGCGAGCACGACCGCGAGCGGCGTGCCGTGCCGCTCGGCGCGTGCGACCTCCGCCGACAGCGCCTCCGCGCAGCGGCGGCGGTTCGCGACGCCGGTGAGACCGTCGACGAGCGCCTGCCGCTCGACGATGCGATGCAGGCGCGCGTTCTCGAGCGCGATCGCGGCGTGCGATGCAAGCGACGCCGCCATCAGCCGCTGCTCCTCGTCGAACGACGGCCCGGCGAGGACGAGCGTGCCGAGCTTCCGGCCGCCGATCGCGAGCGGGAGGTCGAGCCGCTCCTCGCCGACGAGCGGGTCGCCGCTGTGGACGACGGCGCCGCCCTCGACGCTGAGCCGCGCGCCGGTGGCGCCGGTCGCCTCGACGGCGACCTGGACGATGACGTGGAGGAGCTGGTCGACGTCGTGCGTCGCGGAGAGCGCCTCGCCGAAGCGGTCGATCGCGTCGCGGAACCGCGCGCGCTCCGCCTCGAGCTCGGAGACGCGCGCCTCGAGCTGTCCGGCCATGTCGTTGAACGCGGTGCCGAGCAGCGCGAACTCGTCGCGGCCCTTCACCGGAACGCGCTCCGAGAAGCGCCCCCGCGCGATCCCGTGCGCTGCCTCCGCGAGCCCGCCGAGCGTGCGCACGATCGAGCGTCCCTCGAAGTACGCGACGATGGACACGAGCGACAGCGAGAGCAGCAGCCCGAGCAGCAGCTTGTCGCGCGAGGTCGAGTTCGCGGCGTCGATGAGCGACTGCGGGCTCAGCACGGCGAAGCGCACGCCCGATCCGTCGCCGAGCGTCGGCGCGACGAGCGCGCGGTAGCGCATGCCGCCGACGTCGATCGTCTGCGTCCGGCCGGACGTGAGCGCGACCCGTCCGTGCACGTCGGGCGACGACGCGACGATCGTCGAGTTCTGGACGACCGCGAGCACGTCGCTCGGCGCGAGCCCGGAGCGCCCGCGCACCGCGTCGACGAGCGTCTCGTCGAGCGGGACGTAGCCGTAGACCGTGCCGATCAGCCCGATGCGGGTGAAGACCGGCACCTGCGTCTGGCCGGAGAGCGGCGGCGGCGGCCCGATGTGGCCCTGGGCGCCGGCGGCGAGGACGTAGATCCCGGAGGCGTCGCGGAGCATGTGGGTGAGGCCCGGGACGTTCCACTGCTGGAGCTCGGTCTGGAAGGCGCGGTTGTTCGCGAGCGTCTGGGCGTTCGCCTGGGCGACGTCGAGCCGCTCCTGGTACGAGGTCAGCGCGGAGCGCAGCCCGGCCTGCAGCCGTGCGTCCACACGCCTCGTCTCGCTCTGTCCTGCCACCGACGCGAAGCCCCAGAACGCCGCCGCAATCGGAAGCAGCGAGAGCAGCACGAAATAGAGGACGAGCTTGACCTTGAAGCTACCCAACCGCGCTCCCATACCACCCTCGATGTTTCCTGGCCGGACCACCCCTGCGCATACCTCGTTCGAGTGATGTTTTCGGCATCACGGAGGTCGAACATGAGCGGTATCGAGCGGGTGGTGGCAGCGATCCTCCTCGCCGGTGCGGTGGCGGGGGCCGCAGCCTTCGCATTTATGCTCGGCCACACGCCGGAGGTCACGTCGCCGCTCGGGATGCCGGGCCGTGGGGCGCCCGGAGCCGTCGTGATCGCGCCGCTCCCCGGCCTCGGCGTGCAGGCCGTGGTCGCGAAGCCCGCCGCGAAGCCCGGCGTCCCGATTCCGGTGCTCGTCGCCGGTGCGAAGCCGATCCGGATCGCGCGGCTCGTCCCGGTGCCGCGGCTCGCGCCGCAGCCGAAGCCGGCGCCGGCGCCCCGGACGAAGACGCCGACTCCTTCGCCCGCTCCGACGCCGACACCCACTCCGACGCCTTCACCGTCTCCGACTCCGGCGCGGCCGGTGCCGACCCCGGCCGCCCCGTCGGCGCCGACGCCGGTCGAGCCGACGCCGCCCGCGACCCCGGTCACGCCGGTCGAGCCGACGCCGCCGGTGACGCCGGTCGCGCCCAAGCCGCCTCCGGTCGAGGTCGGCGGCCGTGAGCTCACGCCGCTTCCGCCGACCGCGGTGACGATGATCCCGGTCGTCCCCGCGAAGCCGGTCGCGCCGTCGCCGCCACCCGTCCCCGCGCCGCCGACGCTCCCGATCACGGGCACGCCGTCCGACGGGACCGGCGGAAGCAACGGCTGATCTAGGATTACGGCATGCCACGCCGCCCCGGACCGGCTCCGATCGTCCTCGCGCTGACCATGTACGACGTGTGGCGCCGGCTCCCGCCCGCGCAGCGCCGCCAGCTCGCCGCGCTCGCGCGGAAGCACGGGCCGACGGTCGCGTCGAAGGCCTACAAGGCCGCGCGCAGCACGCGTCGGCGCGGACGCTAGGCCGACAGCGCCGACGCGGCGAGCGCCGCGCGGACGATCCGGTCCTGCTCGCGGAGATGCGCCGTCGGGTAGCCCTCGCTCGGGCTCGCGCGCCAGGGGCGGCCGACGTAGACGAGCGGCACGCCGTCCGGCTTCGCCTCCTCGAGCCGGTGGCGGATCGCGCGCCACGCGCCCATGTTCTGCGGCTCCTCCTGCGCCCAGACGACCTCGCGGAGGTTCGGGTAGCCGCGCACGAGCGCCGCCGCCTGCTCGACCGGGAACGGATAGAGCTGCTCGAGCCGCGCGACCGCGACCGACGACGCGCCGGCGCGATCCTCGTGCCCGACGATGTCGTAGTAGACCTTCCCCTGGCAGAGCACGAGCCGCGTCACGTTCGCGCGGTCGGCACCGGTGTCGTCGAGCAGCGGCTGGAACTCGCCCGACGAGAGATCCCCGAGCGTCGACGACGCCTGCTTCAGCCGCAGGAGCCCCTTCGGCGTCATCACGACGAGCGGCCGCGCCGTCGCGTCGAGCGCCTGCCGCCGCACGAGGTGGAAGTACTGCGCCGCCGTCGTGCAGTTCGCGATCCGGATGTTCTCCTGCGCCGCGAGCTGGAGGAACCGCTCGAGCCGCGCGCTCGAGTGCTCCGGCCCGTTCCCCTCGTAGCCGTGCGGCAGCAGCAGCGTGAGCCGCGACGTCTCGCCCCACTTCGAGAGGCCGGCGGAGATGAACTGGTCGATCACGATCTGCGCGCCGTTCACGAAGTCGCCGAACTGCGCCTCCCAGAGGACGAGCGCCTCCGGCGCGGCGGCGGAGTAGCCGTACTCGAAGCCGAGCGCCGCGTACTCCGACAGCGGCGAGTTGTGGATCTCGAACGACGCGGCCGCCTCGTCGAGGTGCTGCATCGGCGTATAGGTCGAGCCGGTGCTCACGTCGTGGAGGACGGCGTGGCGGTGCGAGAACGTGCCGCGCTCGGTGTCCTGGCCGGTGATCCGGACCGGGATCCCGTCGACGAGGAGCGACGCGAACGCGAGCGCCTCCGCCTGGCCCCAGTCGATCCCGCCCTGCTCCAGCGCCTCGCGGCGCCGTTCGAGCTGCTTCATCAGCTTCGGGTGCGGCGTGAAGCCCGCCGGCACGCGCAGGAGCTCCTCGTTCAGCGAGCGGAGCCGGCCCGCGTCGACCGCGGTGACGACGCCCGCCCCGGTCGACGCCGGGATCCTCCCGTCGCGGGCCGCCTGCGGCGTCGCGCCGAAGGACGCCTTCAGCTCCTCGTGCGCGGCCTTCAGCGTCGCCTGCACCTCGGCGGCGAGCGCGTCGGCGTCGGCCTGCGAGATGACGCCGTCCGCGACGAGCCTCGCCGCGTACTGCTCGCGCACCGTCGGGTGGGCGGCGATCGCGGCGGCGAGCAGCGGCTGCGTGTACGCGGCCTCGTCCTGCTCGTTGTGCCCGTGGCGCCGGTAGCCGACGAGGTCGACGACGACGTCGTGGCCGAAGCGGCGGCGGTATGCGAGCGCGAGCCGCGTCGCCGCGATCGCGGCCTCCGGGTCGTCGGCGTTCACGTGGACGATCGGGATGTCGAAGCCCTTCGCGAGGTCGGACGAGTAGCGCGTCGAGCGGCCGCTCTCCGGGTCGGTCGTGAAGCCGACCTGGTTGTTCGCGATCAGGTGCAGCGAGCCGCCGGTCGAGTAGCCGGGCAGCGCCTGGAGGTTCAGCGTCTCCGCGACCTCGCCCTGGCCCGCGAACGACGCGTCGCCGTGGATGAGGATCGCGAGCGCGACGCTCGCGTCGTGGAAGCCGTCGCGCGTCGAGCGGTCGGTCTGCTCGGCGCGCGCGCGTCCCTCGACGACCGGGTCGACCGCCTCGAGGTGGCTCGGGTTCGACGCGAGCGTGACGGTGATGTCGCCCGCACGCGTCGTGCGCGTGCCCTCGGCGCCGATGTGGTACTTCACGTCGCCGGAGCCGCCCTCCTCGGTGATCACGACCGCCTCGATCGTCCGCTCGCCCTCGAACTCGCGGAGGAGCTCGGCGTACGGACGGTCGACGACGTGCGCGAGGACGTTGAGCCGGCCGCGGTGCGCCATCCCGATCACGACCTCGTGCGCGCCGTCCTCCGCGCCGAGCTCGATCGCCTCGTCGAGCATCGGGATCATCACGTCGAGACCTTCGACGGAGAACTGCTTCTGTCCGAGGAACGCGCGGCGGAGGTACTGCTCCATCCCCTCGACGCGCGTGAGGCTGCGCAGCAGGTCGACGCGCTCCTCGTTCGAGAGCGGCTGCCGGTAGCGGCCGGACTCGATCGCCTGCCGCAGCCAGACGCGCTCCTCGTGGTCGGAGATGTGCTCGATCTCGTACGCGATCGTCCCGCAGTACGTCTCGCGCAGGCGCGGCAGCGCGTCGGCGAGGGTGTCCGCCTCGACGTAGAGACGGAGGAGCGACGCCGGGATCCGCGCCTGCAGCTCGGGCGTGAGCCGCGGGACGAGCCGCTCCGGCTCGAGCGCAGGGTCGCCGGCCGGCTCCGTCCCGAGCGGGTCGAGATGCGCGGCGAGGTGGCCGACCATCCGGAACGCCTTCACGAGCGCCATCGCCGCCGCGACGCCGCCGACGACCTCGTCGTCCGCTGCGGCCGGGACGGGCGCGGGCGCTGCGGGCGCGGGCGGCGGTGCAGGAGCGGGCGCCGGCTCGGCGACCGCGGCGTGCCCGTTGCCGCCGTTCCGCTCGAGCTTCTCGAGCAGGCGCGCGAGCCCGGGCTGCGCGGCGAGCAGCGTCTCCGGCGCCTCCTCGAAGAGGGCGCGCCACTCGTCGGGGACGGCGGAGGGATTGTCGAGGTATTGCTCGAGGACGAGCGCGGCGTAGCCCGCGTTCAGCCCGTCGACATCAGGTCGGCTCATCGCAGACCCTTTGTAGCAGCCTTACCAGAGCGGCCGGGACCCGGCGACCGCGATCGCCATCCCGAAGAAGAAGCAGAGCGCCGCGATGTAGACGGCGTAGCGCGCGAGCCTGTTCTCCCTGCCGCCCATCCCGGCCGCGACGAGCGCGAGGATGATCGTCGGCGCGACGAGCCGCAGCGGGTGCCACGCGAGCCCCGCGACGCTCCCGAAGATCGAGAGCGCGGCGAGGTAGCCCGCGACGACCTCCGCGGAGCGCGTCCGCTTGACCGGCGTCGCGTCGGGGACCGGCTCGGCGCTCATCGTCCTCTCGCCCTCGCCGTCGCAGCCGCGCGCGCGGTCCGCGGGTACGAGCGCGTCGGCCCGCCGTGGTGCCCGGTCGGCCGCGGCCGGAACCGGCGCCTGCGATTCGACCCGGGCCCGGAGTCGTCGCCGAGCGAGGCGATGACGGACGCGCCCTCCTCGGGCTTCGGCTCGGCTTTGACGGCGTAGTAGATGACCATGCAGAGATAGACGATGGGGATCTTCAGGATCACCATGAGGAACACGAGCTCCCAGATCGTGTCCGGCGCCACTGCCGGAGAGTCTAGCTCGCGGCCCAGGCCTGAAACGCGTCGACGACGGCCCGGAGCCGCTCGCCGGCGTCGGTGAGGCGGTACTCGACCCGCGGCGGGCGGGTCGTGGTGAGGACGCGGCGCTCGACGACGCCCGCGGCCTCGAGGTCGGCGAGCCGCTGCGCGAGCGTCCTCGGCGGGATCCCGTCGAGCGCCTGCTTGAACTCGTTGAAGCGGACGGCGCCCGCCTCGGCCGACGCCCAGAGGATCGCGAGGACCCAGCGCCGCCCGAGGAGGTCCGCCGCGCGGGCGACCTCCTCGGGCAGCGGACGGCACTGGTTACAGCGCATGGAGCGAGCGCTCCGGGTTCGGCTCGAGCGCGAGGTCGAACACCTCGCCGAGCGTCATCACCGGGTGGAACGTCATCGCCTCGCGCACGTCCTCGGGGACGTCCTCGAGGTCGGCGCGGTTCCGCTCCGGCAGGATCACGTCGGTGAGGCCGGCGGCGTGCGCCGCGAGCACCTTCTGCTTCAGCCCGCCGATCGGGAGCACGCGGCCCTGCAGGGTCAGCTCGCCGGTCATCCCGATCGTGTGCTTCACCGGGCGCCCGGAGAGGAGCGACGCGAGCGCGGTCGCCATCGTGATGCCTGCGCTCGGCCCGTCCTTCGGCGTCGCGCCCGCGGGCACGTGCACGTGGAACGTGTGGTCGTGGAAGTGCCGCGTGTCGATCTGGAGCTCCTCGGCGTGCGAGCGGACGAACGAGAGCGCGATCCGCGCCGACTCCTTCATCACGTCGCCGAGCTGTCCGGTGAGCACGAGGTCGCTTCCGCCCTCCATCTCGGTGGCCTCCACGAACAGGACGTCGCCGCCGACGCCGGTGACGGCGAGGCCGGTCGCGACGCCGGGCACCGCGGTCCGCTCCGCCGCCTCCTGGAAGAAGCGCTGGCGCCCGAGCGCGTCGCGCACGACGTCCACGTCGACCTCGACGGGCGGCTCGACGGACTCGGAGGCGATCCGCGTCGCCGTCTTGCGGAGGATCTTCCCGAGCTCGCGCTCGAGCTGGCGGACGCCGGCCTCGCGCGTGTACTCGGAGACGACGAGCTCGAGCGTCCCGTCGGAGACGGACACCTCGTCCTCGCGCAGCCCGTTCGCCTCGCGCTGCCGCGGCCAGAGGTAGCCGCGCGCGATCGCCGTCTTCTCGTCCACCGTGTAGCCGTCGAAGCGGATGACCTCCATCCGGTCGAGCAGCGGGCCGGGGATCGTGTCGGCGACGTTCGCCGTCGCGATGAAGAACACCTGCGACAGGTCGAGCTCGACGTCGAGGTAGTGGTCGCGGAACGAGTGGTTCTGCGCCGGGTCGAGCACCTCGAGCAGCGCCGCCGACGGGTCGCCGCGCCAGTCGGCGCCGACCTTGTCGACCTCGTCGAGGAGGATCACCGGGTTCATCGTCTTCGCGTCGCGAAGCGCGCGGACGAGCCGGCCCGGCAGCGCGCCGATGTACGTGCGCCGGTGGCCGCGGATCTCCGCCTCGTCGCGGATGCCGCCGAGCGACATGCGCACGAACTCGCGGTTCAGGGCGCGCGCGACCGACTCGCCGATCGACGTCTTGCCCGTGCCGGGCGGGCCGATCAGCGTCAGGATCGCGCCCGAGCGCTTGTCGTTCTCGATCCCGCGGTCCTCGCGCAGCTTCCGCACGGCGAGGTACTCGACGATGCGCTCCTTCACGTCGTCGAGACCCGCGTGGTCCGTGTCGAGCACCTCGCGCGCGTGCCGCGGGTCGAGCCGCTCCTCGGAGCGCTTCGACCACGGCACCGCGACGAGCCAGTCGAGGTACGTGCGGATCATCGACGCCTCGCCGGTCGAGTCGCCCATCGACTCGAGCCGGCGCAGCTCGCGCTCGGCCTGCGCGCGGACCTCGTCCGGCATCCCGGCCTCCTCGATCTTCGTCCGGTACTCCTCGACGACGGAGCCCTCGTCCTCGCCGAGCTCCTTGCGGATCGAGTCCATCTGCTTGCGGAGGAAGTACTCGCGCTGCTGGCGCTGCGCGCCCGACTCGACGTCGTCGCGGATGCGGCGCCGGACCTGGAGCTCGGCGAGCCGGTCGCGCTGGATCTTCACGGCGAGCTCGAGCCGCTCGACGACGTCGACGGCCTCGAGCAGCTCGACGCGCTGCGCGAAGGTGATGTCCGGCGAGTACGCGCACGTGTCGGCGAGCGCGCCCGCCTCGGTGATCGAGCGCAGGAACTGGCGGATGCGGTCGTCCGCGTCGCGCAGCTCGAGGATCTCCTCGACGACGGCGCGGTACTCGCGCTCGAGCTCGCGGGTCTCGACGGGCGGCGGGTTGTCGTCCTCGCGCTCGTCCACCTCCACGCGGAGCCGGCCCTGCGCGTCGGTCTGGGCCGCGCCGATCTCGGCGCGGTGGAGGCCGGTCAGCGAGACGGCGCGCGCCCCACCCGGGAGCCGGATCGTCTCGACGACCTCGGCGACGGTGCCGACCTTCGCGTACTCCTGCTCGTGCTGCGGCACGAGGAGGACGCGCGCCTCGTCGGCGGTGTCGACGGTCAGGGTCACGGTCATGCCCGGGAACACCACGGTGTCCTCGAGCGGGACGAGCAACAGGTCGGTCACGTTCGCTTCACTCTCCAATCTGTGTACCAGGTATCCAAAGTGTACCGATAGGAACGGCCCTCGCCGGAGCGCTATTCCGGCTTAACCGGGCCGCAACGGAGCGCTGGTTCGATGGTGGGATGCGGCTCCTGGCCCTCGCCGCGGTCGTCCTCGCCCACGCCGGGCTCCCGGCGGGGTGGAAGGCCGTCAGCGTGGGGCCGGCCGGTGGGGTCGTCGCCGTCGGCCGGATCCCGAACACGTTCGTCCCGTCGGACCGCCGGGCGAGCGCCGTCTACCTCCCGCCCGGCTACGACGCCCGGCGGCGCTACCCGGTCGTCTACCTCCTGCACGGGATGCGCGGCTCGCCGGCGTCGATCTGGAACGGGCTGCACTTCGCGGCCGTCGCCGACGGGCTGATCCGGTCGGGCCGGGCGCGGCCGTTCGTCGCCGTGCTGCCCGTCGCCGGGCCGACCGTCCACCCGAACACGGGCGAGTGGGCCGGCGTCTGGGAGCGGTACGTCGTCCGCGACGTCGTGCCGTGGGTCGACCGCCATCTCTCGACGAAGCGCGGGCCGGGCGGTCGTGCGCTCGAGGGCCTCTGCGCGGGCGGCTTCGGCGCGGTCGACATCGGCCTCCGCCACCCCGGCGTCTTCGGGACGCTCGGCTCGTGGGAGGGCTACTTCGCGCCCGTCTTCCGCGACGGGCCGTTCGCCCGCGCCGGCACGGCGGACCTGCGCGCGCACGACCCGGCGCTCCTCGTCCGCGCGGAGGCGCGGAGGCTCCGCCGCGGCCGCGTCCGGTTCTACGTCTCGGCGGGCGGGAACCACGGCGGCGTCCGGAGCGCCTGGACGCTCGCGTTCGCCCGCGAGCTGCGCGCGCTCCGCCTGCCGCACGAGCTCTGGCTCCTGCCCCGCGCCGACCGCGGCCACTTCTGGCGCGCGACGCTCCCGTCCGCGCTCCTCTACGCCGCGGGGGTCGATTAAGGGTGAATTAAGGATCGTCCTCCGGAGTGATCGGAGTCCGATCGACCGTCTACAGTCAGCGTGGTATGCGCGTCGCCGTCGTCTCGTCGCCCCGCTGCGGGAACATGTGGCTGCGACGGCTCCTCGTCGCCGCCTACGGGCTCGAGGAGCGCTCGGCGCACACGCCCGCGGAGGTGGACTGGG
>Ga0335069_10010477_pt1 | contig 13134 bp, 10 predicted proteins | sample Lox_Sample_11_FD_206714 | JGI IMG/M metagenome (GOLD analysis project Ga0335069, IMG submission 206714) | Soil microbial communities from Loxahatchee National Wildlife Refuge, Florida, United States - Lox_Sample_1.1 | ecosystem: Environmental > Terrestrial > Soil > Wetlands | place: USA... | reverse complement strand
ATGGAGTCGGGCTGGCTCGCGGGAGACTGGTTTTTGGGGGGGAGGCGGGCCCCTACGGTTTCCCGACGAGCAGGGTCACCGGGACCGTTTCTTTCGGGTTGGTGACTCCCTGGGCTTCGAGGTAGATATTCGCGGTGTAACTTCCCGGTTGTAACCTCTTCGGGTCCACAGTAACTTGGAACACCGCGCGCTGCGGCGTGCTGTTGTCCGGCGCCGGCTTTACGTCGAGCCAGGTCAGCGGGTCGCCGTGCGCCGACACCACGAGGATGTCGTCGCTGGCGGCGTAGAGCGATTGCGTCGTGCCTCCCGGTTTGCCGGGCGTGACGGAAAATTCCAGGCGCGCCGGTACGAACGACATGCCCGGCGTGGGCCCGCCGGCCTGCTCGATGGCCAGCGCGGCCTCGCCCAGGTGGATGGTGCCGCGGCGCGCGTGCGGCGCCAGGTTGGTGTCGATCGAGTACTTCAGGATGCGCTCGCCCGTGCTCCCCGGAGGCAGGGCGCTCACGGCGACCCACGGCAGCCCGGACGCTTCGGCCTTGCAATCGCCGGCGCCGCTCCAGCGGATCTCTCCCACCCCTCCCTGCCAGGCAACTTTCTTCTGCGTTTCGTCGAGGGTGGCGTGGCACGGGCTTTGCGCGAAGACCGCGCCGGCCGACAGGCACCCCAGCAGGAGGCCGGCCGTTCGGGTGATGGACAGGTTCATTTGAGATCCGCCTGTAAGAGTGACGCTAACACCCGGCAAATTGTTGGGACAAAGGCCCGGGTACTAGGCCAGTAATTGGCCGATGGCGTGGTCCCACGAAATATCCAGCGCGGCGTAGCGGTCGCGGCCCGCGCAGCCCATGCGGGCCGCCGCGGCGCGGCCGTCCCACAGGCGGTCCATGGCTTCGGCCAGCGCTGCGGCGTCCGGGCGCGCCACCAGGCCGGTCTCTTCCGGCACTACGAATTCCAGCGGCCCGCCCGAATCGGCGCACGCGATCACCGGCTTGGAAGCCAGCATGGCTTCGAGCGTGACGTAGCCGTAGTCTTCGTCGTAAGTCGGATAGAGCACCGCCGCGGCGTGCGCGTAGAGCTCGATTTTTTCCTCTTCGGAAATGCTGCCCAGCCAGCGCACGCGCGATTCCACGCCGCTGCGGCGCGCCAGCTCGCGCAGCCCTTCGGCGTGCGCCGGCTCATCGGCTTCGCCGGCGAAGCGCACCTCCACCGGACACTCCGTGAGGGCCAACGCCTGAATCACGAGCTCCTGGCGCTTGGCGCGGTTCAAACGGCTGGGAAAAAAGAAATAATCGCGCGCCGCGCCGCCGTGATAGAGGCCCGCGTTGGGCGGCGGATGGTACAGCGGGCGCGAAGCGATGCCGCAGTAGTCCAGCAGGCGCGCCGCCACGCGCCGCGAGTCGGCGAAGATGGCGCGCGCTTCGGGCAGGAAGCGGCGGTCCGCCTGCTCGATGGCCGCCTTCACCTGCGAGCCGAGCGGCTCCCGGTGCAGGTCCGCGAGCTCGTTGCCCCAGAGGTCGTAAGCCGCGCGGTACTGGTGCAGCAGCCACAGCACCTTGCGCGGGTGCGGGATGTAATAGGCCGGAAACTTCATGGCCACCACCACGTCGATGGCGGTACCGCAGGATTCCGAGAGGTCCAGCAGGCGGCAGGCCAGCATGGCGTCCAGCAACCGCTCCGGCGGATACCACTTGAACGGCACGGCGGCGATCTCCGCCTGGTGCCCGGCGGCGATCAGCGCGTCGCGCACTCCCTCCACGCACAGCTCCGCGCCGCCCCGCACGAAGGGGACCTGGGCGGTGGCTACGATCACGCGCACGGCTACACTTTCCTTCCGATCACGGCGTAATCCTGCGGCCCGTAGAAAAGCCAGTTGAAGCGCGCGCGCAGCGGGTCGCTCTCCTGCCCGGGCACCAGGTTGCACGGGTCGCAGGGGTTGCGCGGCAGCACTTCCACCTGGCACAACCCGCGCGCCTCCACCAGGAAGCGCAGCGTGGCCGAGGGGACCGGGTTGCGGTGCGTGGGGTCGAAATAAAAATTGCGCGCCCCCACCAGGATGTTGTCGGGGTTGGGGGTTTCGAAGATGGCCACGCCGCCCGGCCGCAGCACCCGCACGATCCCGTCGAGCAGCCGCACCAGGCGGTCGAAGGGCAGGTGCTCCACCAGGTGGAACACGGTGACGGCGCCCAGCGAGGCCTCCGCCAGGCCGCCCAGGTATTCCAGCGCCTCGGCCTCTTCCACCGCCAGTTGCCGCCCCCGGCACTCCTCCACCATCAGCCGGTTGGTGTCCACGCCGCGCGCTTCGAGCCCTTCCTGGCGCAGCAGCTCCAGCCACTCTCCGCGCCCGCAGCCGATATCCAGCACGGGGATCGCGGCGGCCTGCTGCAAAACCGGCAGGTACTCGCGCAGGCGCCCCAGCAGCTCCTCGCGCGTGCCGCGGAACTCGTCCTCGAAGGAGAGATACAGGGAATCGAGATCGTGCCGGACCTCCTCTTCGAAGGCTCCCCGCGGCAGCTCGCCCGCCGGCTTGCGGCGCACTTCCTCGAGCAGCTGCGACAAGCGCCGCGAACGGTCGAGCACTTCCAGCTTCAGCACGTGCAGGCGCTCTTCGGCCTTGTGCAGGCGGAGCGCCAGGTCCTCGTCCTTGGACACCCGCTCGTCGTAGAGCTGCTCGAAGTGGTCCGCGCGGTCGCGCAGGCGGTTTTCCAGCTCGATGCTGCAGCGCCGTTCCTCCTCGAGCATGGCGGCGATGTGCTTGCGCTCCTCGCGCAGCGTTTCCACCTGTTCGCGGATGCCGGCGGCGTAGAGCGCGTCCAGCCCGTCTTTCAATTCCCGGGTGGCGTCTTCCAGGCGGCCGGTGCGCTGCAGCCCTCCGTTCAGCATGCCCGCCTGTTCGGCCAGCCACTTCTCCAGGTCCACCGCGCGGTTTTCCTGCTGGTTGGCCACCCCGATCAACCCTTTCTCCAGATCGGAGGCGCGGCTCTCTACACCGGCGGCGCGATTCTCCAGGCCGGCGATGCATTGAATCGCGCCGTCCAGGATGCCGGCCAGCCCTTCGATGGAGTTGCGCACGGGCGGCGTGTACCAGAACATCAGCCGCCGCACGGCGGAAACCAGCAGACCGCCGGCAGCCGCGCGCAGCGTGGGCGGACGGGGCGGGGCCTCGCCTATGGCCCGGCATTCCTCCCTGAGCGCAAGCAGCCGGCCGCGCAGCCGGGCCAGTTCCGGAGATTCGTTCGGCATCGTATCCCTCACGGTAGCAGGCGAATTGGGAGGGTGCAGACGGATTCCGGGTCGGCCTGTTCGAACCAGCAGACGTGTTCCTGCACCACCGCCAGCTGCAGCAGGCGGGCTTCTTGGTTTTCCGGCCCCACCACGTCGATGGGAAATTCCGCCGTATCGCCCGGCTCCAGGTCGAAAGGCAGCGCCGTGCGCGCGCCGTCCCGAACCAGCATGCGCCCGCCGGCATCCAGCCAGTGATAGGCAGCCAGGACGGGATGCGCGTAGCGGCTCGACAGAGTTGTCTCGGAGAGGTTTTTCAACGCGATGCGGACGGCGGACGGGCGGCCCGGGAACACCGCCGGCGGATCGGGGCCGGCCGGGGCGAGGCGCACGCGGGGCTGCCGCACCACGGCGCCGGCCTCAAAAGCATCGTCGATGCGCGGCGGGACCGGGCCGAAGGGCGGGGCTTCCAGCAGCGCCAGCCCGCGGCTCGATTCCACCCAGGCGGCCAGCCTCCAGCCGTGGCGCAGCTGGTTGCGAAAGATGCCGGCGGAATCGCGCAAGGCATCGTGGCAGAGCACGAAGGACGGCCGCACGCCGCCCTCGACGAGCCGCCCGAGCGCGTCCGCTCCCTGGGGCATGGCAGTGAAAGCGAGATCCGCCGCGCCGCCCTTCGAGCTAGCTAGCCCAAGGCTGCGGAACAGGGCCATGAGTTCATCCGCATCGGTCTCCAGAACCGTGCGGATGCCGAGCGTGCGGACGATGTGGCGGATGGCGCGGTACTCGTCGCCCTCCGGCGCGGCGCCGCCGCAGCGCAGCCCGTTCCAGGTGTGGTCCCGCGGCGGCACGGCAAAGGCGGCGCCCTTCACGGCCTCCGGGTCGAGGAAGTACGAGGCGCCGGCGCTCCGGCCCGCCGGGCTGTCCCCCAGCCGCGGCAGTTCGGCCAGCAGGCACTGGAGAGCTTTGGAGCGGCCGGGATCCACGGACCCGGCCAGCGCAGGGCTCAGGGCCGCATAAACCCGGGCCACGGCGCCGCCCAAGCCGGGGGGCGCCGCGGCGGCAATCCGTTCGAAAATCAGGGTCGAGATCTCCAGCGGCAGCGAGCGCAACAGTTCCGGCGTCTGCCGCACCCCCGCGAACAGGACCAGCTTCAGCGGCTCTCCCGTCTCGCGGTTCAGCAGCCGCGGGCCCTCGCGCCGGACCTGCGCCTGCCCGTCTTTCAAAAACCCCCGCCACCCGTAGGTTTTAGGGTCGAGCAGCCGCACGGGCACGTCGCGGCACAGGTTGAGGAAGGCGCAGAAAAAGTGGTTGTCGTCCATCGAGCCGTCGAAGTGGAACCGGCGGCACACTTCCTCGTCGAGGACGGCCCATGCGTATTTTTTCCAGGTGGTTTCGTCCAGGCTCGCCAGGCGGAGCTGCTCGAAAAACGGATATAGCGAAGCCGGGGCGAAGAACCCGCCGGAATTGATGAAGCGCCGGTTCTCCAGCTCCGGGGCCAGCGGCCACGGCCTGGTCCGGTCCGCGATGAACGGACAATACTCGAGCTCGTCGGCGCAGCCCAGGATCTCGTTTCCGCCCCACATTCCCTCGAGGCTTTCCAGCACGATGGCGTCCGCGTCCAGCCAGATCGTGCCGCCCTCGCGCAGCGCCGCGGCGAATGCGGTGAGCTTGGCCCGCTTGGGGCCGAGGGTTTTGATTTCGGGAAGCTCCGCCACCTTGCAGCGCGGTCCGCGGAAGTGGCGGAAGAGTGTCTCGTCGTCGCAGTAAAGGGTCAGGCGGTAATCGTCAGGCGAGTGCTCCAGGGACGCCGCCAGGTTCATGGCCTGGCCCTGGAACCGGGCGTCGGCGAGAGTGGCTATACGCAGCATTGCGGATTACGCCAGACCTGCAGCCCGTCGCCCACCAGCTTCCACGAGTTTCCGTCCTGGGCGAGGACGCAACCCTTTTCGATTTCGAGCTTCCATCCGTGCTTCGCCAGAATTTCCAGGAGTCCGGCTTCGATGCTCCGGCCGTGCGTGCCGATCACCAGCCGGCGGACGCGTTCGCCCAGCGGCGCGAGCGCGGCGGTGATGACTTCCAGCTCGGAGCCCTGAATGTCCACGTGGATCAGGTCCACCGGCGGCAAGCGCTGCAGTAAAGTCGCCAGGGAGACGCACGGCACCTCGATCCATTCCCTGGGGGCCTCGACGGTGAACCCGTCGGCCTGCCCGCGGCCTTCGAAGAGTGCTCCCGCGCCCCACTCCAGAACCGGATTTTCCAGCCGCGGAAACCGCGCCACGCCGTCGTAGGCCCCGGCGGCGGCCTGGAGAATCAGATGGTCGTCGGGGTTCAAGCCGTTGTCGGCAAAGTGCTGGCGCAGAAACCGGAGGTGACCGGGGTCGGCCTCGACCGCCGCCAGCCGGATCTCTCGGATGCCGCGCTGCCTCGCGGCCACGGCGCCTGCCACCACCCAGGGGCCCCAGCCCGCGCCCAGCTCCGCTATGACGAAGCGCGTGCGCGCCTCCGCCACGGCCGACAGCAGGCCGGTCCACTCCCCCACGTCGTGCAGCGCGGACCATTGCGAGCCGGGCACGGCTTCCACCGTGCCGCCGGCGCCCGAATACGGCTCCGGCAGGTAAGCGCAGCGGGTGCGCACTCCCAGGAAATTCCGCACCGAGTCGGGTTCGGCGGACCCTCGCCAAAGAGAAAAGCCTTCGAGCAGCGGCCGCGGGATCGACTCGGCGCGGTGGCCGTATCCGCGGGCGAATTCCGGGCTGTTCACGAACTGCTCGCGCAAGGCCGCGACGTTCGGAAAACTCAGATGGGCGCGAACGGCTTCTTCGGATTCCGGCGGCCGTCCCAGAACCAGCCGGTACGCCCACTCCACGGTTTCCCGCGTGACCGGCAGGTCGCTGTTGGGCGGCGCCTCCCGCCGCGCATCGGTCATGGCCGATCCCCGGGGCAGCCGGCCAGTTCGCCGGCTTCGCGCTCCACCCGCTCGCGGAAACCCGGGGCGGCGTCGATCCATCCGCCCAGCGCCCGTTTGGCCCGGGAGGCTATGCGGCGCGCGTTCCACTGCCGGCGCCAAGCCGCGGCATTTTCCGCCATCCCCACCAGGCCCGCGGCGTACCGTTCGGGCGAGTGGCGGGCGGCCAGATACTCGTAACCCTTGCGGCCGAAAGCCGCGAAGCGTCCGGGGGCCGCGGCATATTCGCGCAGGCGTTCCCGCAAGTCCTCGGCAATGGCTTGCGGGCGCACGAAGGCCGCCGTATCCTCCGGCAGCTCGGCGTACCAGCCGAGCCGCGTCACGATGCTGGGCAGCCCGTGGCTCCACAGGCGGAGCTGGCTGCCGGAGGCCTCGCCCTTGGTGGGAAACCGCAGGTTGACGGCCAGGTGGGCGGCATCCAGCGCCGCGTTCAGCTCCGCCTCGGAGACGAACCCGTGGATGGTCACCAGGCTTTCGAGGCGCAGCGCGGCAATCTGTTCCGCCACCGGCGCGGGCTCCAGGATCTGGCCGTAGATGTGCAGCCGGAACTGTTCGGGATTTTCGAGCGAGGCCAGCGCGGAAAGGATCCGGTCCAGGCAGCGGTTGGCGCCCAGGTACCCGACCACCACTAGGCGCCAGGGCGGCGGACCGGAATGCGGCGCCGGCTCGGGCCGGGCGGGGTACGGAAGATCCAGCCGCGTCACCGGCAGATCGATTTCCGCGGCGAGCGAGCGCGCCGCGGCCCGCGAGTGCACCACCGCCCCCAAGGCGGATTCCAGGAAAAAGGGGGCGCAGGTGTAGAGCCTGCTCAACGATTCGAGAGGCAGCACGCCGTCCCAATAGAAGCGGGCGTCGCGCCGCCCGCTGGCTCCGTAGAGCGATTCCATGGCCGCCAGGTAGCCCTCCCGGTCTTCCCGCTCGTGGTGATCAAACCACAGCGAATCATGCATGTACACGTCGTGCATGATGGCGAAACCGGGGTATTGCTGAGCCACCGTCCAGATGCCGGAGTGGAAGCGGGCATCGTTGCCGATGTTGTAGAAAGTCGCGGCGGCGCGGTCGAGCGCCGGCCAGTCCATGGCGTCCGGATCGAAATGGCGCACCTCGGCGTGCTGCCGCAACCCGGAATGCCAGTGCGGCTGGTCGGTCCACAGGACCACCTCGGCCCTGGCCGAAAGCGCGGGCAGCAGGCGGGAAGTGAAGTGCGCGATGTCGGTTCGGGCGGGCGCCAGGGGCGAAAACCAGTTGATGCGCATGCTGCTGTTCTCATAGTAAGCACTCGGCAATCTGTTACGCGGACAGATTAAGCCGCAAGGCCCCGTTCGCGCAGTTCATCGGCCTTCGGGCACTTGCAGGACCGCCGGCGGCCCTGATAGTCCATCACGCCGGACCCGTGGCAGTGCGGGCAGTTTTCCGGGTGCTCGCGCAGCAACTCGCGCTCTTTGTCGGCCTGCTCCGCTTCCGCCGCCAGCGCCGCCAGCCTTTCCGAATTGCCCGCCGAGCCGAAGACCGCGCCCGCGGCCTGCCGCTCGCCGCCGGAGCCGGCCGGAGGCGCGCTCCAGGGCCGCCGCAGGCGCCGCTCCGCCTTGAAACCCATCAGGCCATACCCCCTCGCCTGGTCGAACGCTCCGCGCGCCGCTTCCCGGCGCAACATCGAGAGAATCTCCGCCACCGGGTAGCCGTTCGACGATTCGAGCAGGGCGATGGCATCGCCCCGGTGCGCGCGCTTGTTGGTCACGTCCGGATTCTTCGAGTGCACCCGCAGTATGCCTGTCATCGCATCCGCCAGCGAGCGCACGTCGCCTTCGCCGTATCCAGCCGGAACCGGTTTCAACTCCCGCTCTGTTTTCGGCTGCGGCGCCGGGCTCTGGGGCTCCGGCTGCTCCGCTTCCCCGAAGGGCAGATCCGCCGGCACCGGCGCAGCCGGGGCGCGGTTTTGGGTTTTACTCTCTTTACTCTCTTCCGTGGCCAAGCCAGTTTGCCAGATCTGGTCAACTGGTTTTGCCAGTTCGCCGGCTTCGGCGGCGGCAGCCTCCCCGGACTGGTCAATTGAGTTGGCCAGTTTAGGCGGCTTACGAGCTGCCACCGGGACGGTATATGTAGCCCGCGCCTTGTGCCTGGGCACAATCAAAACGAGCCCATGCTCTTGCAGGGAAACTAGCCCGGCGGCAAGAGCGGGACGGCTGATGCCCGCGGCTGCCGCTAATCGCCGGGTGCCCACCGTATCGGTGTCTTTTTGCCACCCGTGGGTACGCCGCCACACCGCCAGAAAGGCGCGGATCTCGCTTTCGTTGGCGACGGGAAGGCGGTTGTCGATGAATGCCTCCAGAGTGAGGCAGGCTTCGCTCCAGCTCACTGTAGCGTGGGGTTCAATTGGGGCTTTACAGCCAGGGACTTCGTCGGGTATAGTTGTCATGTCCATAGTTGTCCACTCAACTCCACGGGGGCGTCTTAACGCGAGGCACCCGTTGCGAATTTTTAAGGCCCGGACGCTGCTAACGTTCGGGCCTTTCGTTTTTTTCTCCGCTCGATTTTAACTGAAACAACACACGCGCACAATGTTGGACCGCGCGAGCCGTGCGCCTTCCGGGCGTCGAGTTACGCCGTCCACGGTGGACCGCATGAGCGCGAGGGCGATGGCCGGCGGGCTTCCGCCCGCCCGGTTGCTATCATGTCCCCCGGGTGCCGAAGCCGCTCGTCAGTGTCGTCACGCCTTGCCTGAACTCCCGCGAGTTCCTGGAAGAAACCATCCGCAGCGTGCTGGCCCAGGATTATCCGAACCTGGAATACCTCGTCATGGACGGCGGCTCGACCGACGGAAGCCTCGAAATCCTGGAGCGTTACCGCGGCCGCCTGGAGTGGATCTCGGCCCCCGACGGCGGCGCGGCGGATGCCATCAACCGCGGCTTCCGGCGCACCCGCGGCGAGATCCTGGCCTGGCTCGGCTCCGACGATCTCTACCTGCCCGGCGCCATAAGCACGGCCGTCGAAGCGCTGGCCGCGGACCCGGAGGCGGCGGCCGTCTACGGCGAGGGTTACTGGATCGACGAAGCCGGCAAACGGGTGGGCCGCTACCCCACCGCGATACCGTACGAGGCCTCCATGTTCCGCCGCGAATGCCCCATCTGCCAGCCGGCCTGTTTTCTGCGCCGCGCCGTGGTGGAGGCTGTCGGCATGCTGGATGCGAACCTGCAGTCGGCCTTCGATTACGACCTCTGGATCCGGCTTTCCCGGCAATACCGGTTCCGCGCCGTGCCCGAATACCTGGCGCTCTCCCGCATGCACCCGCGCAACAAGAGCCTGGGGCGCAAACAGCGCATGTTCGAGGAGTCCATCGGCTTGCTGCAGCGGCACTTCGGCTACGTGCCGGTGCCCTGGGTTTACGGATATATGGCGTTTCTGCGGGACCGCGCCGACCAGTTCTACACGCCGCTGCGGCCCTCGCCCGGCGCCTACCTGCGCAGCTTGGCGGTGGGCAGCCGGTACAACTCCCGGCACCTCTGCCGGTATTGGCGGGAGTGGCTCTCGCCGCTCCCCAAGGCGCTCCTCCGGATGTCCGGAAACAGTTGAAAACGGAGCGTGCTATCCTCGCGGGGGAAGCCTGGACCAAAGCCCTGGAGCCATGCTGAGACGCATCGCCATCGATCTGACGCCGCTCGTCCCCGGGGGCGACAACGGAGGCGCCAAGCCGCTGGCCGTGGAGTTGATCCGCCGCCTGGCGGCGGCCGCTCCCGAATGCGATTTCATCCTGCTCACGCAGGAAAAAAGCCACGCGGAGCTGGCGCCGCTCGACCGGCCCAACGTCCGCCGCCTGTGCGTCTCGCACCCGGAAAATGCGCATCCGCCGGCGCGCCGCGCCGCCCTGCGGGTGCGGCAGGCGATGCTGAGGGTACTGCCGGCTCCGCTGGTCGAAAAAGCCGGCCGCCTGTACGGCAAGGTTTTCGAGCGCGGCAGCCCCGCGGCCACCCCGCTGCTCCGCGAGTTAGGCGCCGAACTGCTGTTCTGCCCGTTCACCGGCGTGCTGTTTTTCGACCCCGCGGTGCCCGTGGTGACCCTGGTCCACGACCTGCAATACCTCTGCTATCCCCAGTTCTTCGAGCCGGAAGTGCGCCACGAGCGCGACCGCCATTTCCGCCAGGCCTGCCGCGTGGCCGCCCGCGTGGTCTGCGTTTCCGAATCGACCCGCGCGGAAGTCCTGCGGCATTCGTCCCTTCCTCCCGAGCGCGTGGCCGCGGTGCTCAGCGCGCCGCAGCAGCGCCTGGCGCCGCCCGATTCCGCCGGTGCCGCGCGGGTTCTGGCGGAGCTCGGCCTGGCAGCCGGCCGCTACCTGCTCTACCCCGCCAACTTCTGGCGCCACAAGAACCATGAAATCCTGCTGATCGCCTTCGGCATCTGGCGCGCCCATCACCCCGAATCGGATTTGCGGCTGGTGCTGACCGGCGCGCCTTCACCCCGGCGCGACGAGCTGGTGGAAGCGGCGCGGCGCATGGGCCTCGCGGAGCGCGTGGTCTTCCCCGGCTATCTGCCGGAGGAGGCCTTCGCGGCGGTGCTCGGGAATTGCGCCGCCATGCTCTTCCCTTCCCTGTTCGAGGGTTTCGGCATGCCCGTGCTGGAGGCCATGGCCGCCGGCGTTCCGGTGCTGTGCGGCGATTTGACCAGCCTTCCGGAAATTGCCGGCGACGCGGCACTGTACTTCGACCCGCGCCAGCCGGCGGAGATCGTGGCGGCCGTCGAGCGCCTCGAAACCGAACCGGACCTGCGGTCCGCGCTGATCGAAAAGGGCCGCCGCCGCGTGGCCGCTTTTCCCGGGCCGTCCACCATGGCCGCCCGCTATCTCGAAATCTTCGAAGAGGCCGCGCACGATTCCGCGGACCGGCCGGCCGCCCTGTTCGGTGTCTTCCCCGACGGCTGGACCGGCGGTCGCGTCACCGTGGTGTTCGGCCGGGACACCGCGCCGCGGCGCCTTACCGCGACGTTCAAGGCTCCCGCGTGGCTCCCCTCGGCGGAGGTTTCCATCCGCGTGCTTCCGGACCCGGGCCGGCCCGAGGTGCACCGCATCCCGCGCGGGAGCCAGGCGGCCATCACGCGCGATCTCCCCGCCGGTCCCGGAAGCGTGGAGTTTCTGTGCTCCCCGATTTTCCGGCCCGGCGGCCAGGACCTGCGGTCGCTCGGCTGCATGCTGGTTTCGGCCGCCATCCTGAACGGCGGCAACGTCCAGCCCCTGCAAACGGAGGCCGATGCCGCTTAGCGTCTCCGTCATCACGCCGTCGTTCAACCAGGGCCGCTTCATCGAGCGGACCATCCGCAGCGTTCTCTCCCAGCAGGCCTCCGGCAAGCTGGACTACTTCGTCATGGACGGCGGCAGCCGGGACGAAACCGTGGAGATCCTGAAGCGCTACGGCGATTTTCTCGCCTGGGTCTCGGAAAAGGACCGGGGGCAGACGGACGCCGTCAACAAGGGCATCGCGCGCTCCGCGGGCGAAGTCATCGGGTGGCTCAACTCGGACGACATCTACTACCCCGGCGCCATCCGCGCGGTGTGCGCGTACCTCGAAAGCCATCCGGACATCGACGCGGTTTACGGCAACGCGAATCACATCGACGAGCAGGACCGCATCATCGAGCCGTACCCCACCGAAGACTGGGATTACACGCGGCTCATGCTGAACTGCTACATCTGCCAGCCGGCGCTCTTTTTCCGCCGCCGGGTGGTGGAGCGCTTCGGCCCGCTCGACGCAGACCTGCACTACTGCATGGATTACGAATACTGGCTGCGCCTGGGAGCCGGGGGCGCGCGCTTCGCGCGGCTGCCCGAAGTGCTGGCCGGCTCGCGCCTGTATGCGGACAACAAGACCCTCGGCGCGCGCGTCAACGTGCACCGCGAAATCAACGACATGATGCGGGCGCACCTCAAAAAAGTTCCGGACAAGTGGCTTTTCAACTACGCCCACGCGGTGGTGGACGGGCAGGGCGTGCCGCGCTCCGACCGCGTGCGTTTCCCGCTGCTGGTGTCGATGGGGTCGGTGGCCGCGGCGGTCCGCTGGAACCGCGGCATCTCGCGCGAAATGGCCGCCACCGTGTGGCAGTGGACCGGCAGCGCGGTGCGCTCGGCACTCAAGCGATGAGGATAGGGTTCGACGTCAGCCAGACCGGCCGCTCCAAGGCCGGGTGCGGGTATTTTGCCGACGGGCTCATCCGCGCTCTGGCGGCGGTGGATCCAGGCAACGAATACGTCCTTTACCCGGCCTTCGGCGACCTGTTCTGGGACCCGGAATGCGCTACCGCCACCTGGCGCGGCGAAGGGCCGCGTTTCACTTCGCTCGCGCCGCCCGCCGGCTTCGAGGAATCGCGGCGTTTCTGGCGCCATCCCGGCCCTGATTTCGAGGCGCGGATCGGCGGCCCGGATCTCGTCCACAGCAATAACTTCTTCTGCCCCATAGGTTTGGAGAGGGCGCGCCTGGTCTACACACTGCACGATCTGAGCTTTCTGGAGGACCCCTCCTGGACCACCGAGGCCAACCGGGTGGGCTGCGTGGAAGGGATGTTCCGGGCGGCCACCCGCGCCGATTGGATGGTGGCCAACTCGGAATACACCCGCCGCCACTTTCTGGCCGTTTTCCCCCACTACCCGGCGGAGCGCACGGAGGTCGTCCACCCCGCCAGCCGGTTCACCGGCGAGGGCGGCGTTCCGCGGCCGGAGCGTTTCCGGGATCTGACGCCCGAAGGGTTCTGGCTTTCGGTGGGGAGCATCGAGCCGCGTAAGAACCAGCGCCGCCTGGCGGAAGCTTACGCCAAAGCCAGGGGCGCGGGCGCCGCTTCCCTGCCCCTGGTTCTGGCGGGCGGCGCCGGATGGCTGATGGACGACTTCGCGGCTTTCCTGCGCGATCTCGGGGTGGCCCAAGAGGTGATCCTCACGGGGTACGTTTCGGACCGGGAGCTGGAGTGGCTTTACC